>Ga0207708_10000648_pt1 | contig 26746 bp, 22 predicted proteins | sample KBSK5101metaG_FD_184340 | JGI IMG/M metagenome (GOLD analysis project Ga0207708, IMG submission 184340) | Corn, switchgrass and miscanthus rhizosphere microbial communities from Kellogg Biological Station, Michigan, USA - KBS K5-10-1 metaG... | ecosystem: Host-associated > Plants > Roots >...
GATCCGTCCGGCAGCGACCTGTGATTCAAGAAATGTGAAGGCCTGTTCAATCCGGCGATAAAAGATCTCACGCGCCTTCTCAAGATCTCCACCATCATGATGGGCTGCCTCCGACAGGAAATATTCAGGGTTATGCAAGAGACAGACATCGAGGGTGGCCAGCCCAAGACGATCCAATGACAGGGTGAGCTGATCCGCCAGGTAGTCAGGGTGGATACAGTGCCAGATACCTTCTCCATATTTGACCATGTCCTGGTAGGGATGCCCGGCCTTTTCCCGTTTCTCCGCCTGTTTTAGGTTATCCCCTTGGACATAGCCGATCTTCGAGACGACGATGACTTCTTCGCGGGTCAGCTCACCCCCCTTGATCAATTCACGCAAGACAGAGCCGACGAGGCGCTCACTATCGCCATCCATATAATTGGTCGACGTATCGATCAGATTGACGCCTTCTCGCAGGGCCTTCCTGAGCGCGTCTCGATGCTCGGCGTCTCTCGTGTCAACCCGATAGGTCCCGAACCCCAATCGAGATGTCGTCAACGGACTGTTGCCGAACCGGCTATAGCCATGCTCCATCCGGCTGCTTGGGCGTGATCGGCTCAGGATGCGCGCGACATATCTCGCGGTCCCCTCTGCGCTGGCAGATCCGGGAAGAGCCGTGCCTTGGAGAATGGTCTGTCTGGTCGGCTGTTCCTTTCGCTGCGATTCTGACAGCAGCGATTCCGTGACCTCTTTCGGATCGGTGAGGGGACGCTGGCAGGAAAAGTTCCGGCAGATGTAGAGGGCTGCCTTCCCCTCCACCAACCCCTTACCGGCCAACAGGGGATGGCCGGACTGTGCGCCGGTTCCATCACCGGAGGCGATCACTCGATTGGGGAGGAATACCTCGCGTATGGCGAGCTCCAACGCCTGCAGTCCTTGGTCTCCGGCGGCTCCGATCAACGCCAACTCAACCGGTCCTTCCGCCAGTAAATCGACGACAGCAAGGTTTTTGGCGAAGGCTCTCGGATAGCGGGCCATCTGGCGTCCATAGGCCCGGACCCCGCCGATCGCCGCTTCACGCAGATCCTGACGATCATAATGGAACGAGAGTCTGGCCAGGGCTGAGGCTGCGACGGCATTTCCACTGGGCGTCGCGCCATCCGCTCCCTCACGCGCCCGGATGATCAACGTTTCATGCTTGTCCGCTGTGGTGTAGAACCCTCCCTGTTCCTTATCGTGAAACGAGCCCACCATCTGCTCTCCCAGTTGAAGTGCGGCAGTGAGATACCGTTCCTGCCCGCAGGCTTCGTAGAGATCGATCAGCCCCTCCGCCAGATAGGCGTAGTCCTCTAAGACCGCGTCAAGGTGGGCCCGGCCCTGCCGGGATGTGCGGAGCAGAGTCCCTTCGGGAGTCCGGTGCAACGTGAGGAGGAAGTCGGCCGCCTTCATGGCTCCTTCGGTAAAACGTGTGACCCCCAATACCCGGCCCGCCTCGGCCATGGCTGACATCATCATGCCGTTCCAGGCTGTAATGATTTTGTCGTCGAGTGCGGGTGGGATGCGCTGCTGACGGGCGCGATAGAGGAGGGGACGGACTCGTTGGATCGTCTCGTTGAGCTCATCAACTGTGAGGTTCAATTCCTTGGCTACGGCTTCCATCGGACGCAGCCGGTTCGGGATACTCCGATGTTCCCAATTGCCAGGTTCGGTAATATCGTAGCAGGCACAGAAGCGGCGGGTATCTTCCTCATTCTGCAGCGCGGCCTGGATTTCCGCCGGCGTCCAGACGAAGAATTTTCCTTCGACCCCTTCCGAATCCGCATCCGTCGCGGAATAGAAGCCTCCGGACGGATCGGTCATTTCACGGAGAATATAGTCGAGCACGTCCGTCGTAACCTGGCGGTAGGAGGCGCGCTTGGTGACTTGATAGGCTTCCACGTATGTCCGAGCCAGAAGCGCATTGTCATAGAGCATCTTCTCAAAATGGGGCACCAGCCAGCGCTGGTCGGTGGAGTAGCGTGCGAATCCTCCGCCGATATGGTCGTAGATCCCCCCGGCTGCCATCGCGTCGAGCGTGCTGGTGACCATCTGCAGCGTGCGACTGTCCCCTGTTCGCCGGTAGCAACGGAGGAGCAGGGAAAGCCCTGCCGACGGGGGAAATTTCGGCGCGTTGCCGAATCCGCCATGGCGCTCATCGAAATCCTCGCGGAATTGCGTGACCGCTTCATCCAGCAGGGAAACACTGACGGAGATAGGGGAGGCCGATTTGACTTCACTCTTCAACCGTTCGGTCAATTGGCGCGCTTGATTTGTGAGGTCGGCGGAGTCCGTCGTCCAAGCCTCTGCAATCTTCTTGAGCAGGCTGGGGAACCCCGGGCGGCCGTAGCGATCGTCCGGAGGGAAATAGGTGCCGGCAAAGAACGGCTGCTGATCCGGCGTGAGAAACACCGTCATGGGCCATCCACCCTGTCCATGATTGAGGGTGACGGTCGCCTGCATATAGATCTCATCGAGATCCGGGCGTTCTTCCCGGTCAACTTTGATACAGACAAAATGCTTGTTCATGAGCGAAGCAATGGCCTCGTACTCGAACGATTCGCGTTCCATGACGTGACACCAATGACAGGCAGAATAACCGATCGACAATAAGATAGGACGGTTTTGCGATTTCGCTGCCTGCAGAGCCTCCGGCCCCCAGGGATACCAGTCAACCGGGTTCGAGGCATGCTGGAGGAGATAGGGACTGGTTTCGTGAATGAGGCGATTGGACCTTGCTGCTTCCGATGATGTTGACATGACGCTACGGTAGCATCGGGGCGGGGGGACAGGCAACTATGGAGCCTGATGATCTTCTGTGCTCGCGCAACGCGCGGTCGCGGACTCCCCTCGTTGGACGCGCGCATAGAAGATCATTCAGCCCCCTTCCCTGCCAGTCTCTTGCCGCGCAGTAGTTTATAAGCTACACTTATATCTGTGGAAGCTACCCCCAAAGTGCTGCAGATTTATGTTACCGAGGACGGTCGAGAACCTTTCAGTGACTGGCTTAGATCGCTCCGTGATATAAAGGCTCGTGCAAAGATTCGAGTGCGGCTGGATCGAGTCATTCTAGGTAATCACGGGGATTGTCATGGGGTAGGCGAAGGAGTGCAGGAACTACGGATCGATTATGGGCCGGGCTATCGTGTGTATTTCGCTCAGGAAGGTGCGACGATTCTGCTGCTCCTCTGTGGTGGCGATAAGAGTATGCAGAACAAGGACATTGAAACCGCAAAACGATATTGGGTTGAATACAGGAGGGGAGCATGAAAAAGAGCAAGGCGTACCACCCGGATTTGATCGACAGCCTGCGCAATGCGGGTGAGGCCGAAGAATACTTGAACGCAGCACTGGAAGAGGAAGATCCTGAGCTTTTCTTGCTGGCATTGAGAAACGTGGCGGAGGCTCAAGGTGGCGTGGCGCAACTCGCCGAGAAAACCAAGCTCAACCGAGAGAGTCTCTATAAGATGCTTTCGGAACGAGGAAACCCCGAGCTCAGAAGTCTCGATACACTCCTCCATGCATTAGGATTTCGCCTAGCCGTGACTGCGAACCGCTAGCTGTGGGAAAGGTCGCGCAACGCGCTCGGGTTCGTCTGTCTGGCTCTCCTGAGTGAATTTCCAGTCCAATCAACCAGACACACCAGCATTCATTCGACGGCCGCACGTAGCCCAAACAGGCTGTACTTCCAAGAGCCTAAAAGAGGCAAGCTTGGACAGTTCAATTAGTTGGAATGTGCTCGCAGGGATTCGCCAGACTGTCCTTCACTGCGCGCGTCTTCTCAACCCCCAGTTGAATTTCAAGGGTGGCCTGGTCGATCCTCGAATGCGCGCGTCGAACGAGCACGGAAGATCATCAGGCTCCATCCCCCCTCTCTAGTAGCCGCCCTTCTTCTCGTCTTTCTTTTCGTCCTTCTTCTGGTCACCGTATACAACGATGTGTCCGCCCTTCTTCTCGTCCTTCTTATGTTTGTCCTCTTCACCGGCAAAAGCAGGTGCACTGAACGTCACTGCCACCGCTACTGCCATAATTGCCATCAACATGCTCTTCATCATGCTATACCCCCGTTGTGAAAGTGAGTTGTAGTCTGCGTTGCGCCCATTCAAATAGGGCCACAAGCATACGCTAGCGAAAAAAACGATTCGCTGTCAACCGTTCCTCTCCCTCTGCTGCACCTCTTGTGATAGTCTAGATCTACATGTGTGATCATGACCAGCTGAGTCGGGCAGCGCAACGAAAGAATTCTCCCCACAGGATGCTCAAAAAGTCCGTCCCGCAAGGCCGCAGCGAGCGAAGGCCCGAGGCGTACCCTTTAGGGTACGTTGAGGGGTCTGAACGATGCGAGAACGCCGCTGGCGGGCTTTTTCAGCATCCTGAATAAGGATCCATATGAATGACAACGGGCCTTATTCGAACTATCGCCTGACTGTTCGTATGGAACTCGCCAACATACCTGGCATGTTTGCCAAGGTTGCTGCGATTCTGGCTGAGGAAGGCGCCAACTTGTGCGCGGTGGATATGGCCTCAGCAACGGCATCCCATATGGTGTCGGACGTAACCTTCGACGTCCACAACGAAGAGCATGGAGAGAAGATCCTCGCTCGAATCAATACATTACCGGACGTAAAGGTACTCTCAGCTTCCGACCGGATCTTTCTTCTCCATCTGGGTGGAAAGATCCACATCCAAAGCAAGTTTCCCATCACAACCAGAAACCTCTTGTCGATGGTCTATACGCCAGGAGTGGGGCGTGTATCACAAGCCATTGCAGAAGACAAAACCAAAGCCTATGCCTTTACCAGCAAGGGCAACTCGGTTGCCGTCGTCACAGACGGGTCGGCAGTGTTGGGGCTTGGCAATCTCGGCCCTGAAGCTGCGCTACCAGTGATGGAAGGCAAGGCTATGCTGTTCAAAGAGTTGGCGGACATCGACGCCTGGCCGATCTGCCTCAATACACAAGATTCTGAAGAGATCGTTCGCACGGTTCAGGCCATCGCCCCCGGGTTCGGCGCTATCAATCTTGAGGATATCAGTTCGCCTCGTTGTTTCGAGATCGAACGCCGACTGAAAAGCACCCTGGATATTCCGGTCATGCATGACGATCAGCACGGCACAGCCGTGGTCATCCTCGCCGCATTGACCAATGCGCTCAAGGTCGTCGGGAAACGGATGGAAGACATCCACGTCGTGGTCAATGGCCTTGGCGCAGCTGGAACCGCCTGCTGCAGAATGCTACTGGCCGCCGGTCTCTCTCACTTAATCGGGTGCGAGCCGAATGGTATCGTCTTGCGGGGAGACGGCGAGCAGCTGAGAGCTTGCCGGACAGATCTCACCCCCTGTATGACCAAAGACCGTCCCCAGGGCACCCTCAGGGATGCGTTGAAGGGAGCCGATGTCTTTATCGGATTATCCGTCGGCCATATCCTCACTGCAGAGGATCTGGATCTGATGGCGGCAGACCGCATCGTCTTCGCGATGGCCAATCCTGACCCGGAAGTCCCTCCTGAGCTTGCCTCCTCGCACTGCCGGATTTTTGCGACGGGTCGCTCGGATTATCCGAATCAAATCAACAACGCGCTCGCGTTTCCCGGCATCTTTCGAGGTGCGCTCGACGTGCAGGCACGCGACATCAATGAAGCCATGAAACTCGCCGCGGCAAAAGCTCTTGCTGAGACCATTCCCACTGCGGCACTCGGTGCCGACTACATCATTCCGAGCGTCTTCGATAAGACCGTTGTCCCGCGCATGGCCAAAGCCGTGGCAGCAGCTGCGCGCGAAGCAGGCCTGGCTCGCCGTCGCAGTAAGCCAGGCACCGATATCCCGTCAGATTGACCGGCCATTCACCCCTTTTCTTCCCTATTTCAGTACTTCAGGCCTGCAACCAGGCTATGCTACAATGCGGGCTCGTTGGAGGCTCGAGGTTGGAGGTTAGAGGCAGTTCGGGAATTTTCCGGAGCGCCTCCAACCTCAAACCTCTAACCTCAAACTTCCTGGTTAAGAGCCATGCCTTTTTCACAACGTAAATTCATCAAGTTTCAGAATGGGATGAGACGGCGGATCGACTCCTTGCGTCCGAAGGCGGAAGATAGTCTTGAGGTCGCCGTCGATACCATGATGCAGGAGCGGGTCGACAGTTTTTTCCGTATTGAAGAAGGGTTGGAGGAAATCCTCAAGTCGCTGGCCCAGATTGAAGATGAAATCGGGGAGATCCGGGACCTCGCCGGTGCGATGCGTTTGGAATCCCGTCTGGAGTTTGTGGAAGATCGATGGGATGATTTCGACAGTGAGATTCGAGAGCGGCCCCGTCGCCGGCGCAGGAAAGTCAGTCTGGCCGATATGTTGAAAGCGGCCGGTGGTGGTGGAGGAGACTTTTCGCAAAGTTCAAGCAGCATCAACAACGCCATGGACGCCTATGCCGCGATGGGAGTAGAATTCGGCAGTTCGCTCGCCGATGTCACAACGGCATTTCGTCAGAAGGCGAAGCAATTCCATCCTGATTCGAATAACGGCGACCGGAGCTCGGAACCGGAGTTGCGCCGCATGTTGGAGGCATATCAATTCCTCAAGGAATACTTAAGCCTCAGCAATGTCGAGCCACCGCGGCCCCCGGACGCCGCTTACCGCCCTACAGAATGAACCCCACGTGACAGCCCATCCACCGGCCCAATATGTGACTGACCAGGCTGCGCTTGAATCTCTCTGCAAGGTCTTGAAGCAAAGCCCACGATTGGCGCTGGATACCGAGTTCGTCGGTGAAGACACCTTTACCCCGCGACTCGAGCTGATTCAAGTCGCCACTGCGGACGCCGCTGCCGTGATCGACTTTCCCGCCATGCAAGCCAACGGCTCGCTCGACATATTCTGGGAACTCATTTGCGATCCCAAGGTCGCCAAGATCGTGCATGCCGGGCGGCAAGATCTCGATCTCTTTGCCACCCATGCAGGGCAGATTCCCAAGCCGTTTTTCGATACGCAGATCGCCTCAGCCATGGTCGGGTACGGAGCCCAAGTCGCCTATGCCAACCTGGTTCAACGTCTCCATGGCACGAAGTTGGCGAAAGCACATACCTTCACCAACTGGAGCGCACGCCCCCTTTCGGACGACCAGATCTCATACGCGCTGGAAGATGTCGAATTCCTCCTCTCAATCCATACGCATCTGCAGGATCGGCTGAATACGCTCGGCCGTTTGGAGTGGGTCGAGGAGGAATTTGCTCGACTCGAAACCGCGGTGGGAGAAAAGAGCCGTGAGCCGCAGGAACGCTATCAACGAATTAGAGGCTGGGAAACGCTCAAACCCAAAGGGGCTGCGATACTTCGTGAGTTGGCGGCCTGGAGGGAAGCGGAAGCCCGACGCCGGAATGTGCCTCGCGGGCGGGTCATGCGAGATGAGGTGCTTCTCCAACTGGCTCGCCATCCACCCAAATCGCTCAATGATCTCCGTGGTCTCCGCGGCGTTCATTCCTCTGAGGTCGATCGCCATGGGGGACAACTGCTGGCCGCTATCACATCGGCATTGGCACTGCCCCCATCTGCATGGCCGGCAGTCCCAAGCGAGAGAAAATCGGACCCTGAGTCGACTGGCATCGTCGAGTTACTGCAGGCTGTTCTGAAGGCCCGCGCAGCAGAGGAGGGGATTGCCCCCACTATGATTGCTACCAGCGCCGACCTGCAAACACTCTTGGAGGGCAAACAGAACCGAGCCTCTCTCGATGTTCCGATCCTCCGCGGCTGGCGACGACAATTAGTCGGAAATCTACTCTTACAAGTCTTGGAGGGAGTGGTCACAATCAGCGTAGACAAGAATTCCGGTGCGCTCCGGCTGAAGAAGTTAGAGGTTGGAGGTTAGAGGTTGGAGGCCTGTCAGGATTCAAGAAGGTCGACCGCCAACATTCTTCCCTGCTCAACCTTAGCCTTCCTCGATCGCCTCCAACCTCAAACCTCCACCCTCCAACCACCTTTTGGGACTGTTCAAAAACGCTCCTGACCCGTCCCTGACCGTCACTGCTCCCGCCAACCGAATCCTGTAAACCCGGCTTTCAGCTGGGAAACTCCTCCTGCCCTTCCCCGGGGCAAGCTGGTATGGATCTAGCAGCCCCCAACCCAACCAACCAGATAGACCAAGCACACAAATCAACCAATGGTTAGTCTGCTCTCGAAACCTCTCCTTGCCCTGTTCTTCCCCGGAGGACTGATTTTTCTCATCGCGATCGGATTTCTTCGCCCCCAGGGGCTCCCTATGTGGCTGCAGCCGCCGATCGGCGCTCTACCGTATATCGTTCTCACATTCGGCCTCATCTTTGGCTGGTACTTTTCTAGCAGCCGCATGATTCTCTCTCTCCTTGTGCTGACACTTGCCGATCAGGCCACGACACAGCAGACCCTCGTCGCTGTGACAGCCTTTCTCGTTCCGCTTAATCTCTTGGCTTTTTCGATCATCAAGGAGGATTCCCTCTCGACGCTCCGTGGCGTGACCAGAATCGTACTCGTCCTGATTCAGCCCTTGCTGCTCTGGCTCTGCCTTCCAGACCAGCTAGACCTGGTCTCCGCCTTCACCCGCGAGTACGTCCCCGCTCAGTACACAGATTGGACGCCGATTCCACAGGCGGCGATCTGTGCCTTTGCCATAGCGCTGCTTCTGCATTTCATACGGTTCATCCTTCATCGTGATCCATTGGAGGGAGGAGCTATCTGGGCTTTGTGTGCCGTGTTCACGGCCTACCATGCCAGCCGCTATGGGTGGCACTCGGAGAATTTCTTCATGACGGCCGGCCTGATTCTCTTTGTCACCCTGCTTCAATCTTTTTATCAACGGACCTACCGGGATGAACTCACCGGCATCCCGGGCCGCCTGGCCTATGACGAAGCGATCGAGCAACTCGGAAAACGTTTTTCCGTCGCCGTCGTCAGCATCGACCAACTGACCCAGTATGCCAATACCCACGGGAAATCTGTCAGCGAGCAGATATTGAGACTGGTTGCACCCAAAATTCAGGCCGCTTGCAGTGATGGGCAGATCTTCCGGGCGACTGGAGAAGAACTGACCCTGCTGTTCCCCGGCAAATCGACCACCGAAACGTTGCATGTCCTGGAGACGATCCGGAAAACAGCGGGGGCGATCAATCTGTTCCTCCGGGGAGCAGATCGGGTCTGGGAGACCTCTCGAGGGATCACAAAAGCCGGGGAACGCGATCGAGAGCTTCCGATCACGCTCAGCATCGGCGTGGCGGAAAGACCGAATGATCATGTGACACTGAGCCTGGTGATTAAAGCGGCCTACCAAGCGCTCTATGAGGCCAAGGGGACAGGAGGGAACGTGGTGAAACGTGGATCAACCGCGAGCATTCCGGCACGGCGTTCTCGTGCCGAATCCGGAAAAATTGTCGCGAGCGGAGAGTATGAAACGTAGGGGGGAAAGCGTTTGAGGTTAGAGGTTGGAGGTCTGAGGCGGAACGAAGAAAGAGAGAGTGATGCCCAGCCTGTCTTAATTCTCACTGGCCTCAAACCTCAAACCTCCAACATTCCCTAGAGTAGCTCCTTCACTGACTCGGCCGGTCTGGCCAAGATCGCCTTCTCACCCTTTTCGACAATCGGACGTTGAATGAGGTCTGGATGAGCCACCAGCACATCGAGCCACTCATCGTCCGACAATGTCTTTTTCGCCAAGCCGAGATCCCTGTAGATGTCCTCTTTCGTTCTTAGAATGTCCTTCGGTGTAAGGCCGGCTTTCTTCAAAAGGTTTTTGAGTTGTGCCTTCGTAAAAGGCCTTTCGTAGTAATTGATGGCCTTGAAGGGCTTGCCGCTTTCTTTTAGCAATTGCACCGCCTGACGGCATGTGCTGCAGGTTGGTTTCTGGTAAATCGTGACTTCAGCCATACCTCCACTCCTTCCTCAGTGTCTTACCTGCCTTGACGCCATTTTTACCCATGTGGTAGAGGAAACATTCGATGCCAACGCCGATCTTTGGAACCAGCTCCACAGGCCAGTTCTCCTGCGCCACAGACACTCAACATAGCCTACGAGACCTCCGAACGAAGCGCAAGGGGCAACCGGTGTTCGTCCTCGGCCATGTCCTGGCCAGGAAAGGGCAGGAAGGAACCTTTGAGGTCTTTAACGATCGTTTGGCCCTCGTCAAATTTTCTGACGGTGGAGTAATCGGGTATGACCCGCTGGAGCTGCTCTTGCCCACCGATATCGATGACCAGGGCATCGCCTACTTCGAAATTCGGCCCTGCCAACAGTGCGAACATCTCTTCCCTTTGACCTCAGCGGATTGTGAGGCAGTAGAAGAGCCGACCTCTTGCCTGGAATGCAGGCAGGCCTAACTGGTTTGTTTAGTTGGTTTGCTTGATCTTGTTCAACCAAATAACCAAATGAACCAAACAAACCAAATCAACCGGACTAATCTACCAGCGGCATGGTCTCGATCGCTTTTTTAATCAAACAGTCACCGGCGAATGACTGCAAAGACATCGGCAGCATGCCGGCGTCGATCACGTGCACTGTGACAACATGGAAGCCTTCAGCCGCTTTAAATCCGGCAAGCTTCATTGCGTGACAAATCTCGAGTTTTTTCCAGATTAGATTATTCAGTATCGTCTCCGGCGCCAACAGCTTCATATCCGACACTGCGTCATTTATGGAAACCTTCGCCGATACCCGCGCCTTATCTTTTGGCGCCTCGCTCACGACCGCAAAGGCAATAATTTCGCCGTCGGCTTGAACCGCAGATGCTGTCCCCAGCATCAGGAAACCGAACAGGAGTAGGAGCAGCGACCCAGGTGCGCGAAACCTGCGTGGTCTCCCGTCCGTCTCGCCTGTCTCGCTTTTCGCGCCCGTCTCGCGCATACAAATTCAGTATGCCAACCGATAGGGACCATTTCAAGATCCTGTCGCCCAAACATGATAGACTGTCTCGATTCCAATAGACGGCGGAAAACGTTCCGCGCCTTTCTCGCCAGTCGCGCCCTTCACGCGGCACTCGTTAAGGAGATTGATCATGCCACATGATTTCATGCCGGGCCTCGCCGGCGTCCCTGCAGCCAAATCCTCGATCAGCGATGTGGACGGACAGCGGGGCGTATTGGAATATCGTGGTATCCGCGTCGAAGAACTTTGCCTCCGATCATCCTATCTTGAAACCGCCTATCTGTTGTTATTCGGACAACTTCCGACCCAACCGCAGATTGCCAAATGGCAGGAGGACGTCATCCATCACCGTCGCATCAAGTTCAAGATTATCGATTTGTTGAAATGCCTTCCGGAGCAGGGACATCCCATGGACGCCTTGCAAGCTGCCGTCGCCGCCTTGGGCATGTTTTACCCAGGCCGTAATGTCAAAGACGCCGAAAACAACTACTGGTCAGCCGTCCGCCTCGTTGCCAAACTGCCGACGATCGTCGCGGCTTGGGCCAGGTTGCGGTATGGCGATGAGTATATTCCCCCGCGCGACGATCTTGGGTTTTCGGAAAACTTCCTCTACATGGTGACGGAAACAGAGCCGCTTGCCCTATGGGGCAATATTTTTGACGACTGCTTGATTCTCCATGCCGAGCACACAATGAATGCCTCAACCTTCACCGGCATGGTCACTGCCTCGACGCTGGCAGATCCCTACACGGTCGTCGCGTCCTCGATCGGCGCCTTGAAGGGCCCCCTGCATGGAGGAGCCAATGAAGAAGTCGTGCAGATGCTAAAGGAGATCGGAGAACCGAAGCACGTCCGATCCTATCTCGAAGCACAGGTTCGTGCAAAAAAGAAGCTGATGGGCTTCGGCCACCGGGTCTACAAAGTCAAGGATCCTCGTGCGACGATTCTACAGGGTCTCTGCGAGCGGCTCTTCAAGGAATGCGGCACTTCGCCGTTGTATGAGGTCGCCTTAGAGGTCGAGTTGGTTGCAGCAGAGTTGCTGAAGGGGAAGGAAATCTATCCCAACGTCGATTTCTACTCCGGGATCGTCTACCAGAAGATGGGCATCGAGACTGATCTCTTTACACCGCTATTCGCGATGGCTCGAGTGTCCGGATGGCTGGCTCACTGGCTGGAGCAACTTCGCGAAAACAAACTGTTCCGGCCGGACCAGATTTATTCCGGTGAACATGGGCGGGCATATGTGCCCATCGAGCAACGCTAAGCAGGCTGCCGCTTGAGGTTGGAGGTTGGAGGCTGGGGAGGTGTGAGGCATGGGCCATTCGCTTCCGGCATCCAACCTCGAACCTGCTACCTCCAACGCTCATCCCCCTTCAACCTAGCTCTAGTTGCCTCTAACCTTTAATTTCTTCCCTTCCCAACCGCTCTTCCTGCCTCAAACCTCCAACCTCAATCCTCCAACGTTTCCCAACAGACCTCAGCCTCAACCTTTCTTCCGACCGCCTCCAACCTCAAACCTCCACCCTCCAACATCTTTACCCCTTGACTCTGGCGCAGGCCGATTTATCTGGTCCATCAGACAGAGTGCTCGGCGCGCGCAGGAAGAGACAATCTAGTACATCAATTAATAATTAGAAGGAGGTCTACTATGACACTCGTACGGTGGGATCCGTTTCGTGAGCTTGAAGATGTGTCGGATCGCTTGAATCAGATGTTCCATCGCTCCGCGCCGGCTCGGACGAACGGCAAGGAGACAATGATCGTCGCTGACTGGGCACCCTCGGTGGATGTCAGCGAGACAGAGGGGGAGTATCAGATTAAGGCGGAGATCCCTGATGTGAAGAAAGAGGATGTGAAGGTGACACTTGAAGACGGCGTCCTCACGATCCAGGGTGAGCGGAAGCAGGAGAAGGAGGTAAAGGGCAAACGGTACCATCGGGTGGAACGCTCGTATGGCCGCTTCGCTCGGAGCTTTACACTGCCCGATGTTATCGATGAGGAAAAAGTAAAGGCGGAATTCAAGGACGGGATTCTCAACCTTGCTCTTCCCAAATCCGAGAAGGCAAAGCCGAAAGCGATCGAAGTCACAGTCGGCTAATCAACCGTGCCAAATCCAGTCTGAACAGAGGCCCGCTCCGGCGGGCCTCTTCCCTTTTCAACCTCTTTCGCAACCTCCTATCTCCAACGGCTCTCATCTCCCTCAACCTTAACCTCAACCTTCCCCATTAGCCGCCTCCAACCTCAAACCTCCAACATTCCCCACGCCTCCAACTTCTTCCCCTCACACGTACCCTTGTGCAAGCGGGCGGCCTGAGTTTATCATGACGCCCGCGGCGAGAACCCTTATTATGGAGTGTGCGCATGAAGAACAAGCAAACCGGTACAACGAAGACGTCGACTGGCGCTACCAGAGTTGAGCGGGACACAATGGGAGAGTTGGCCGTCCCGGCTGACGCTTACTACGGAGTGCAAACCGCCCGCGCGATCGAAAACTTTCCGATCAGTTCGTTGCGGTTCCCCCGATCCATGATCCGGGCAATGGGACTGATCAAACGCGCTGCCGCGACCGTCAATCAGTCGCTGGGCCTGCTCGACAAGAAACAGGCGGATGTGATCAAACAGGCCGCGACAGAAGTGGTCGAGGGTACGCTCGATGCCGAGTTCCCCGTGGATATTTTCCAAACCGGCTCAGGCACATCGACCAACATGAATACCAACGAGGTCATTTCCAACCGTGCGACCGAGCTGCTGGGTGGTGCCAGGGGCAGCAAGCTCGTACATCCAAACGATCACGTGAACCTCGGCCAATCCAGCAACGACGTCATTCCCACGGCGATTCATATTGCGTCCGGGGAAATGATGCAACAGCAGCTTATTCCGGCGCTGGTGTTGTTACAGAAAGCGCTCGCGCGCAAAGCCAACGAGTTCGACAAGGTCGTCAAGATCGGTCGCACCCACTTGCAGGATGCGACGCCGGTGCGATTGGGGCAGGAATTCGGCGGGTATGCGAGGCAGGTTGAATTGAGCATTGAACGGGTCAGACACGCACAGGCTGCCCTCAGTGAAGTTGCACTCGGAGGAACCGCCGTCGGCACAGGGCTCAATTGCCATCCGAAATTCCCCGCCAAGGTTCTGGCTATCATCTCGAAAGAGACCGGCTGCATATTCATGGAAGCGAAGAACCACTTTGAAGCCCAGTCCACACAAGATTCGCTGGTCGAAGCGAGCGGGGAATTGAAGACGATCGCGGTAAGTCTCATGAAAATCGCCAACGACATTCGCTGGCTTGGCTCCGGCCCTCGCTGTGGACTGGGAGAGATCAACCTTCCGGAGACCCAGCCTGGCTCGTCCATCATGCCGGGCAAGGTCAACCCGGTGATTGCCGAATCGGTGACGATGGTTTGTGCCCAGGTGATCGGCAACGATGTGACCGTCACGGTGGGAGGGCAGGCGGCCAACTTCGAGCTGATCGTCATGCTGCCCGTGATGGCCTATAACCTCTTGCAGTCCATCGAACTCCTCTCGACAGCCGCAACCAATTTCGCCGTCAAGTGCATCAACGGCATCAAGGCCAACGAAGAGCGTTGCAACAGCTTGATTGAAGAGAGTCTGGCCATGTGTACCGCCCTCGCGCCGGAGATCGGGTATGAAGCTGCGGCCAAACTTGCCAAGGAAGCATATAAATCCGGCAAGACAGTCCGCCAGATGGCAAAGGCGCAGAAAATCCTCTCAGAAAAACGTCTCACCGAACTACTCGACCCCTGGCGCATGACCGAGCCAGGCGGGCCTGTGGGAAGTGCGGGGGGATAGAAGGTAGAGGGGGACTATCGTACGCCATGGAAATTCGAATCGTTCGGGATGCAGTAAGTAAAAGTGCGCTTCGTGAGATGGCGAAACAGCAATTTGGCGACATGGTCAAGGCCGTGGTTGATGTCACACAGGGTATTATGGCAATCGGTGGCGAACTCCATTCAGACGAAGAGGCCGTACTCTTAGATCAGGGGTCGCTCCAGCGAGACTTGTGGGGCATCAACCTCTACCCTGAGCAGCCCGCTCAGGAATGGATTGAGTTCGATTCGATGATCAATGTGCGCCCATCCTGCGGAAACCGTTCAAGACATGTTGAGAGCGCCGAGATACGTGAAGCGGTGACAGGCATCGTGAATCGATTGGTAGGGGAATAAATCGGTGGCTCATCAACATGCACAGCTTGCCGCTGGACGGTGGCAGACCTTGCCGCTAGTTGAGCAGTTGGCCAATGTCGGCAGTGATGTGGCCCGCGCCCATCGTTGGCAAGGAAAAGATTCGGCATCTTGTGAAAAGGCCTGTGACCGCGCCCTCGAATTGCTCGACCTGACCATTCAAGATCCGCGATGGAAAGGCAGAAGAAAAGAACTCACTCGCATACGCGAGATTTTCTGCGACGCCATGTTGGGCAGTGCGCTGTACGGAACTGATCTGGCAAGCTTGGACCGATACTTCTTCCATTTCGCAGTAGCGGCACGGGCTAACCGCTGAACTTCTTAACCTGGTTGGTCGATCCTCATATTATTCGCATGTTCTCTGTCCGTCCTATGAATCCACTTTGATTCAACCGTGAATCGTTTCGGATTCATGCCGACCTCGTTCCATTTCTCCTATCCATGCTCCGCATTCTGAAATTGGGCAAAAACCGATCAATGCAATAGAAGTAGTCGCATTTCTCACAAGGCATAGGGTTTGCTGACAGCCGTTTCAGTCGTGATGATATTCAGGAAGTCAGTCGGACTGAAAGGATGCTGGCAATGGGTCCTCGACATTTCGTGCCTTCGTCTCGACAGACGGCACCTCTGCTTTGGTCATATCTCACTCTAGTCCTGACTCTGACGCTCTTCGTAGGGCTCACTGGTTGCGGACCTGCTTCGTCCGACAACGCACCGGACCTTGAGTCGCGTGCGGGCATGAGCGGGCCGGATAGGTCCAAGCAGAGCCCATCATCAGGCGACAATCCATATACTCCGGTTAGCCAGGCGAGCCCAATGCCACTTGTCTTGGGCAATGGGATTGGCTCCGCGTCAATAATGGCCGCAGTCCAAGAAAGGGATAGTCCCCACGCGATGCCTGTCCCATCTTCTGGGCCAGGACACCCAGTCGAGGGCTTGGTTGTGCCCGAGTTAATGTCCCAAAAACTAAATTCACCGAATGTACGCGTCCGGCTCCGGGCCCTCGAGGCCTGGGCGCAGACGGCTCCCCCCGGAGCGGTCGACCCATTCATCCTCGCCTTTGAAGATAAGGACGAACGCGTCAGGGTCCGGGCACAGCAATTGATCGAGCAAGACTGGGCAAGGCGACCCGATGAGGAGAAGAGTGAAGAGCGAGGCGAGAGGTAGCGGGCCCGCAGACAGGGGAGAAAGGAGGTCTACCGGCATACACAAGAGAATTCGTCTAACGCCATGTTGATCGGAATGGTCAATGAGTTTCTTTTTTCGAAAGGAAGGAGGCAGGATGAAGACCCTTCGAATTCTTCTCATTGCAATGGGGTTTCTCTATGGTGCGAGCGATCTTGGCCTCGCCAGTGAAAACAATAATAACCATGTGACTTTTAAGGTAACTGATGTCCCAGGGTATTGGTACGATACCGGGGTAGATATTGCCGGGACCCGTTCCTTGGCCATTGTTACACCAGGCACTAGCATTGATTTTCTACAAAACATTAATGGTACGCCTGTGGCCGAAGCCCGTCATACCGTCACAAGCCTGCTCTGGCCGTCGAACGCAAAATCGGGAGAACTGATCGACCAGGATGCGGCGAATCAGGATAATCATCACGTGACACTGAAGACCCCTGGCTTGTATGTCTATGTGTGCAAGCTCCATCCCTACATGCTCGGAGCCGTGATCGTTGACAATGGAAACACACCGGGACTTGACATTGGCAAACAGCTCACCTTGCTGGGAGTTACGAAGGAAGGGACGCTCACATTCGACAGCGCGTCAGACCTAGCGCTTCGGTTGCTGCGTGCTTTCTTCATTGTGACCAATCCATCGAATTGGAAAGACTATACCAAGGCTAATCTTCCATATCCCCATAACATCTATCAGCCGACCTATCCGAATGTGCCTGTCCGCGTATATTCCGGCGGAAGTCTTGTCGGCACTGATGACAACTTACCCAAGTTAGGGGATGCGATTATCGCTCAAGGGTATGATGGTAAGGTCATTCCAGCTCAACAGAAACCATCCATCAATGGGGTCGGAGAAGTCTGGGTCGATACCCAGTTTGAGTTGACCAATGTGAAACCGGATAAATTTCCTGGAACGATAAGCGTGGTGGAAGTCGACGCCACGACGAACAATTGGGAGGTCAAGAGAAAGATCGCGCTACCTCAGCAGAATATGAACAACGGCCATAACATGTGGCCAAGCCACAATCAGAAGCAAGTCTATCAAACGGAATGGCATGGTAAGAGCCTGTTCGTTCTAGAGCGCGCGACCGGAAAATTCTTGCAGGAGATCGAAGTGGGACATGATCCGGCTCATGTCATGACACGGGTGGACACCCAGCAAGTCCACACCGGACTCAATGGCGAAGACGGTGTGATGGAACTGAACCGGAACCCGGTGACCGGTTTGCTCACGAAAAACCGTGTAATCTCGATGCAAGATCCGGCACATCCCACAAAGCCGACGCAACCCCATGCCCATTGGATGGGGCATGACGGTGCAACAATGGCCACGCCCAACGCCAATACTGGCGACTCGTCCCTGTTCGACTTCGATGAAGATAAAGTGGTCTCGAAACTTCCAACAGGAGCGCTGTCGATTGCGGTCGGCATGATGCCCAATTCGAGTTTCTACTATGTGTCGAACTATCTCGGACACGATTTGTCGGTCGTTAACATGAATACTCTTCCCCCTAGCAGATTCGGGGATAACATCTCGGTGCTTCTTGGCTATGACCCATCCACCGGTTCGACCACTGGCACGGTCAACGATCCTCCCTGCACCGCGACCCTTTTGGGAGGACATCCTTGCTTGATCGGCGGATTGCCAATCCAAACCCCGGTGAGCCCGGACGGCAAATTTGTCATCACGGGGAATACGTTGGGTGGCACCATTACTATTCTGGATACGACCACCAACAAAGTTGTGAAGGTGCTTGCCTGCGATCCGGGCTGCCACGGGGTGAACTTTGGAGCAAAGAGCGGATCCTTACAAAACCCAAATGGTGGGTACTACGCCTATGTCACGAGCAAGTTTGCTAACCGACTGATCGTCTTGGACTATGATCCGAATGGGGATGGCAAGGCAGATGATGCAGTGATTGCTGGCTGGGTGCTCCTTGCGAACAAGACTGCTCCGAACGATGATAGGACCACCGGGAACTTGGGCCAGGGCGGTCAGGGCGTCCTACCTATCCCCCTGGTCTACAACGGGTGGGTGCAGGAACTGCCCATCGAATGGTGTGCGAAGCTGACGCCGAGCCAGAGAACCCCATTCCCGGGCACGACGCATCCAGCTTCTTGCAATGATTAATCTTAAGCGCTGCCAGAAGCTGCCGGGCTTACCCACGGCCGCCTAGCATCGCGATTCAGCTAAGGGCCCGGTGACGATGGTGCAACGCCATCGCGCCGGGTCAATTAGAGTCGTGAGCGCTCAGTTCCATCCAAAGTAGCCAATCAGCTTTGACAGCGCAAAATTCCCTATGCTAAGTTCCGCGGAACTGTTGGGATTCCTGTCACTTCCCGTTCACCTTTTTCTAGGAAGCAGCGCATGAGCACGAAGAACTCGCATGTGATTTTACTGGTTGGAGCCGGACCAGCCGGCATGGCAGTCGCGAGCACCTTAGCGAAGGCCGGTCATGAAATCATTATTCTGAACCGGGACATCAAATTCGGCGGGTTGGCTGAATACGGGATCTTTCCCGCAAAACTGAAACTTCGCGGTGGGCTTAAGAAACAGTATTGGGAATTACTTCAGCAACCACATGTCCACTATTTCGGCAATGTCTCAATTGGCAAGGACAAAGACCTCACAGTCGATGAGATTCGAAACCTTGGCGCCAGCGCAATTGTGTTTTCGATCGGCGCACAAGGGACCAAGGCTATCGGCGTAGAAGGGGATTCGGCCAGGGGAGTCTTTCATGCGAAAGACGTGGTCTACCATTTCAATCGCCTGCCCGGTTTTGGCGATCGCTCCTTTGAGATGGGCAAGCACGTGGCCATCATCGGGGCCGGCGATGTGATGGTTGATATTGCCCATTGGCTGGTTCGCTACAAGAAAATCGAACGGGTCACCGCAGTTGTGCGGCGCGGGCCGGCCGAGAGAAAGTACAATCCGAAAGAAATTCGTATGGTCTGCGCCAACATGGATGTGGCAGGCATTACCACTGAAGTGTCCCGTATTAAGGATCGCCTTGCCGCGGTCGGCCAGAATGCCGACGAGGTCTTGAAGGGACTGACCGGCGAATTTACTAAATGTGAGCCGGCGGTCAGCGACACAAAGATGGGATTCAAGTTTCTCGCTTCCCCCAAGCGCATTTTGGTCGACAGCAGCAACCGGGTGCGCGGGCTGGAGATGGAGGAGAACAAGCTGGAGCCCAAGGGAAACGACACGGCCGCCGTCGGGCTGAAACAGTATTATGAGTTCCCCTGCGACTCTGTCATCTTTGCCGTTGGTGATAAAGTCGATGAAACCGTAGGACTCCCGTACAAGAACGGCATGTTTGTCACGAACCCCGCTAAGACCGAGAACGATCCGGATGATTCGCTCTTCCAGGCCTATGACGAAACGACAGGCAAGATCCTTGACGGAGTGTTTCTCGCAGGCTGGGCCAGGAAAGCGAGCGAAGGATTAGTCGGAATCGCCAAGCGGGATGGGGATTGGTGCGCAGAGGTAGTCTGTCGGTATCTGGCAACCAAGCAGCCTGGCAACGACTCGAAAACCGTCCTCGATAATTTGAAGACGACCCTCAAAAATCGAAAGAGCCATCCGGTGGACGTGAAGAGTCTCCGAGCTCTCGAAGCGGTGGAGAAGGCGCATAAGGGTGAAAGCGATTGTATCGGAGAGTTTAAGTATGCCAGCAACCAGGAGATGATACGGTTGATCGAGTCTACCCATCCCCCCATTTGAGCTTTTCTCTGAGAACGTCGTAGTAGTTGGTCTCCGGGAACCGGATCAATTTGGTCCGATGCTCCGAGGTCTGGATCACAACCGTATCTCCCTGCGTCATCGCCACTCCCACCTGTCCGTCAAGCGTCGCCATCGAGCCATCATCTTTACTGGTCAGGGTCACTTCGATCTCCGCATTGCCAGGCACGATCAATGGCCGATGCGTCAGCGTATGCGGGCAAATTGGCGTGAGAATCAATGACTGCACTGCCGGATCGATGATGGGGCCTCCGGCTGAAAGCGAATAGGCGGTCGATCCCGTCGGGCTGCTGACGATCAATCCGTCGCCGCGTAAATTGGTCACGAAACGTCCGTGAATGGCAATCTTCAATCCAATCATACGGGCAACCGTGCCCTTGCTGATCACGACATCGTTCAACACGATCCCTTGTGCGACCGTCTCTCCGCGCCGATGGATACGTGTCCGTAGCATGAGCCGTTCATCGAGGACAAAATCATTGGCAAATACCCGTTCGAGCGAGGGATAGAGGTTCTCCGGCCTCACTTCCGTCAAGAAGCCCAACCCCCCCATGTTGACTCCCAGGATGGGAATGCCTCGTTCCCCGGCAAGTCGCGCAGCATTGAGCATGGTCCCATCGCCGCCTAAAACCAGAAGCACATCCGCTTTGCTCGCCAGCAGATTTTCCTGCGAGCCCCCTTGCTCACCAAGGAGATGCGCCGATGTCGTATCCAACATCACATCGATGCTACGCGCCCGGAGCCACGTGACAACATTGTGCAATGTGTCCTTGACTTCTGAGAACTTCGGCTTAGTCAGAATCCCTATGCACTTGCTTTTCATTGGCACAACCCTGTCAGCGCGCTTGTGAGATACCAGTGGAAAATGTCGAAATTGTATCGGTAGGGTTCTTTTGAAGTCAACGAATCGTCCTTATGAGTCATGACGATTTTGCCGCGAGGCGAATACGCGGGTACGACATCCTTAGTCCTACGCAAAATACCTTTCACGTTTCACGAAACAGACGTTCTGTTTGAATGTCAAGTAGCCTTGACACAGAAACCCCTTCTAGTTAGAATTAGGCAGGTTTTTGATAGGCTTGCGCGAATGGACCCCGTTATAGGCCCACCTAGAAGGAGGCAGGATGTTCGAGCGATTCACGGATAAGGGTCGGAAGATCATCATCCTTGCGCGGGAAGAGGCAGAGCGTCACCAAAACGACTATCTCGGAACCGAGCACCTAGTCTTGGCCATTCTCCGTGAATCAGACGGGATCGCCCTGATGATTTTGAAAAAGATGGGCCTGTCGACTGAGCAAGTCCGTTTGGAAATCGAACGGAATTTGCCGGGAGGGGGCACGACGATGACTTTTGGGGAGATCCCCTTCAGCCCTCGAGTCAAGAAGGTCATTGAATATGGGGTCGAAGAAGCCCGTCTTCTTGGACACAATCATATCGGTAGTGAACATCTCTTGTTGGGCCTTCTCCGGGAAGAAGAGGGGATCGGTGGGAAGATTCTCCGGAGTTTAGGGGCCAATCTCTTAACTGCCAGACAATTGACCGTGACCTTTCTGCGCAAGTCCGCTCCACGCGAGCGTGACCGGAAGAGCAATACTCCCGCACTCGATGAGTTCGGTCGTGACCTGACACAGCTTGCTCAGGCAGGACAGCTGGACCCGGTCATCGGCCGGGCCGATGAAATCGAGCGGGTCCTGCAGATCCTGAGCCGCCGCTCGAAAAACAATCCAGTGTTGATCGGAGAAGCTGGTGTCGGTAAGACCGCCATCGTGGAAGGCCTTGCCCAACGGATCATCCAGTCCGAAGTGCCGGACAATCTTCTCTCACGACGCGTCATTGCGCTCGACCTCGGCTCATTGGTTGCTGGAACGAAGTATCGTGGCCAGTTCGAGGAACGACTGAAGGTCGTGATGAAGGAAATCACGCAGGCAGGAAATATCATCATCTTCATCGATGAACTCCATACCCTGGTGGGAGCGGGAGCGGCAGAAGGATCGATCGATGCATCGAACATGCTGAAGCCCGCGTTATCGCGCGGGGAGATTCAATGTATCGGCGCTACGACTCTCGATGAGTACCGGAAGCATATTGAGAAAGATGGCGCCCTGAAGCGACGGTTCCAACCGATTCACGTCCAGCCTCCAAGCAACGATGAAACTGTGCTGATCATCCAAGGGCTTCGCGATCGCTATGAAGAACACCACGGCGTTGAAATCTCAGAAGAGGCCATTCTCGAAGCGGTCAAGTTGTCCGATCGGTACATTAGCGACCGGTTCCTCCCTGACAAGGCCATCGATTTGATCGATGAGACGGGGTCACGGGCCAAATTGCAGACGTACGCCCTGCCATCCGACCTGAAAGCGATGGAACAAGAGCTGAAAAAGGTCTCCCGTGAAAAAGAACTGGCCATCTCGATGCAGAATTTTGAGGAAGCTGTCCGCCATCGCGAGGAAGAAGAGCGGCTGCGCAAGCTCCTCGATGAGTCCAAACGAGAGTGGAAGAAGAACCAGGAAAAGAACAAGCCGACGATTGGGAAAGAGGATGTCGCTTATGTCGTCTCCAAGATGACGGGTATTCCGCTCTTCAAGCTCGAAGAGGAAGAATCCAACAAACTGCTCCGCATGGAGGAATTCCTCCATAAACGCGTCGTTGGACAGAACGAAGCGATCTCCGCTGTGGCCCGGGCCATCAGACGATCACGCGCAGGGCTCAAGGAAGCACGAAAGCCTATCGGCTCCTTTATCTTCCTGGGACCGACCGGGGTAGGGAAAACCGAACTGGCAAGGACGTTAGCCGAGTTCCTTTTCAACAGTGAGGACTCGCTTATCCGCATCGACATGTCGGAGTATCAGGAAAAGTTCACCAGTTCTAGACTATTCGGAGCCCCGCCGGGGTATGTGGGATATGAAGAAGGCGGCCAGTTGACTGAGCGGGTCAGGCGAAGACCCTATTCAGTGGTTCTGTTTGATGAGATCGAAAAGGCCCATCCCGATGTGTTCAATATCCTGCTGCAGGTATTAGACGATGGAGTCCTGACGGACAGCCTGGGACGAAAGGTCGACTTTAAGAATTGCGTCATCATCATGACCTCCAATATCGGGACCAAGATGATTCAGAAGGGTGTCTCGCTCGGATTCCAGAGCACGGAAGGCGATCAGGAGCGCCATAAGAAGGAAGAAGTGTTGGGAGAGCTGCGTCGCTCGTTCAGCCCCGAGTTCTTGAACCGGATTGACGAAGTGGTGGTCTTCCATCAACTGGACAAGACCCATCTCTATAGTATCCTCGACATTCTCCTGGCTGAACTCAACCTTCGTCTCGTCGAAAAAGGCGTGGAGATTGAAGTCGAGGATGACGTCAAGCAGTGGTTGATCAAAGAAGGCTATGAACCGCTCTACGGAGCCAGACCGATGCGCAGAACGATTCAGCGCGCAATCGGCGACCCCCTCTCTGAAGAAATGATTAGGGGACGATTCAAGGAATGCCGCAAGATCCGTGTGGTGCTTCGCGACGGCGCTCCCGTATTTATCGAGCAGGAGGCGATGGCTGGCGTCTAATGTTCCAGCCTAACAGCTGCCGACGTAATCGCATAGAGTTCGACACAGCCCTTGTGGCGCCGGTAGGCCGCAAGGGCTGTGTCATTTAGTCGCTCCACAATCGATCATGACGACTGCACCAGCGACTTCAACCTGGGTATCGGGACCAATCCTTGGTATCGAGACGTCCTGCGATGAGACAGCCGCATCGGTGCTTGCTACAGACGGCGCAGTTCTTTCGAACGTGATTACCTCGCAACACGATGTCCACCAACGATTTGGCGGCATCGTTCCCGAACTTGCCTCCCGCGCCCATATTGAATCGATTGAAGCAGTCTCCGCTGAGGCCATGAGACAGGCCGGTCTTGCATGGACGGAACTGACCGGGATCGCCGTCACCCAGGGCCCCGGCTTAGCCGGAGCCCTTCTGGTCGGAGTCAGTTATGCAAAGGCTCTTGGCTATGCCTTGAACATTCCGGTCGTAGGGGTCAACCATCTTGAAGGTCACATCGCCTCTGCCTGGTTAAAGGATCCAGCATTTCCATTACCCAGCGTGGTACTGGTTGTCTCGGGTGGTCATACCCATCTCTATTACAAACAGCCTGATGGCCATTGCCGACTCCTGGGTGCTACTAGAGACGATGCAGCAGGAGAAGCCTTTGATAAGGGCGCTCAGTTGCTCCAATTGGGATACCCAGGGGGACCAGCGATCGATCGTTTAGCCAGGCAAGGAAATCCTGAAGCCATCGCCTTTCCACGTTCCCATCTCAAGAAGGGGAGCCTTGATTTCAGTTTCAGTGGTTTAAAGACATCTTTGCTCTATAGACTTCAAGTAATGTCTGAGCTATCTCAGGTGGAGCGACTTGCCGATCTAGCAGCAAGCTACCAGGAGGCTATTGTCACGATTTTGGTTGAAAAAGCTTTTGCTGCCGTTCGATCCACCGGGGTTCATGCCCTGGCAGTCGTCGGAGGGGTATCCGCCAATTCCCGGTTACGAACATTGCTCGAGCAACGAGCCGCATCCGAATCCATCTACTTGAGCCTTCCCCCCCTGGCTTATTGTACGGACAATGCTGCGATGATTGCGGCAGCCGGGAGACATTCACTTCAGGCGGGGTTCAGTGGCACATTGGAAATCGATGCACAAGCCTCACTGTCTTGTTCATGAGGTTTATCCGACCGGGCTTCAATCAACGATAAGGAAACGACGCACATTCCAGACATCCATGGACAGGTCCTTGGTCTCCGAGCCGGCCAGCTCGCCATGCTTGAGCGGCTGTATCGCCGTCGCGTGCCTGTGGATCAAGTCCTCTCACTTGAAGCGGCAAGAACCCTCGCACAGTTTACGCATGAGATACGCCGTCCCATCGGACTGGTCATTAACCGGCGTGGGGCAGTGCAGGATGTTCTTGTCGGCGCAGGCACCGAACCTTCACCGACTATTCTGGCTGCCTATCGGGCAAGCCCACGATCATTGCGGGGCCTGAGGCTGATCCGTTCACAGGTGAAGGAACAGGCAATCAGCCAAGAAGATCTCACCCTGTTGGGCCTCCTCCGGCTTGATCTGATCGGGATCCTGGCAGTGACGCCACAGGGCGAACCGGGATTGCTTTCTCTCGCCCATCTCAACCCGCCAAGCCCGCAGGGGCAGCTGTACACCGTCATGAAGCCTGCGTTGACGCATCAATGCACGGTGAGTTTCGAAACATTCATCCATGAGCTGGAGGCAGACCTCCAACGGCAGGGTGGGTCACACAGCATGGCTCAGGGCCAGACAGCCATACTCGTGAGCGCATCACCCAAGAGCAAGAGCGAACAGGAAGAGCACCTCGCCGAATTGGCGGAACTGGCTTCTTCCGCGGACCTCACCGTGATTGACCGTTTAGTGCAACGCACACAGAGCGGGCATGCCAGATTTCAATTGGGCAGCGGCAAGCTCAAAGATGTGCTAGTGCAGGCTATGCAAAAAGGCGCTGATCTTTTGATCTTCGATCAAGATTTGGCTCCCGCGCAGGTACGCGCGATTGCAGAGATCACCGACCTCACAGTCATCGACCGGACTCAGTTGATTCTCGATATTTTTGCACAGCGGGCGCATAGCCGAGAGGGTAAGGTGCAGGTTGAGTTAGCCCAACTTCGTTATCTGCTCCCCCGTCTCTCCGGCAAGGGAACGAGTCTCTCACGCTTGGGCGGCGGTATTGGCAGCAGGGGTCCGGGAGAAACAAAGCTCGAAACGGATCGTCGCCGGATCAGAGAACGTATCGATCATCTGGAACGGGAGGTCGAAAGCTTCGCGCGCCATCAAGACCAACGGAGATCCCGCCGCATCCGGAAGGAATTCCCGATCCTGTCTATGGTGGGTTATACGAATGCCGGTAAGTCAACGTTGCTCAATATTCTGACGAGGAGTCAGGTGAGTACGGCTCCACGCGTCTTTGAGACGCTCGACACGACAAGCCGCAGATTGCGTTTCCCCCAGGGCCGTGAGGTGATCCTCACCGATACGGTGGGGTTTATTCGTGACCTACCCAAAGATCTGCTTGCAGCCTTCCGGACGACATTGGGTGAACTTCGCGATGCCGCCCTCCTTCTCCATGTCGTCGATGCCGGGACGAAAGATCTGGATGCCCATATCGCATCCGTCGATGCCGTGCTTCAAAGTCTCACGCTCGATCTGCTCCCACAGGTTCTGGTCTTCAACAAATGTGACCTACTGCCGCCCGGGCAGGCGGATATCCTCTGTCGGCGCTACGGTGCAATCGGGATTTCGGCTTTCCATCCTGAGACCTTGTCCCCGCTGATCCAGCATCTTGAAGAACGGCTAGCTGTGCTCGTCCCGACAGGTACTGCTTTTGAGAAATCGACACCCTCGGCAACCTCCCTTGCATCTCGCCCTTAACCGGTTGCACAATCGCGCCATGTGGTACCAGCAATGACGACGAAAGCCCTGGCATCACCTGATCATCAAAAACGTGTCCGGGAGATTGCCAAGACGCTTCAACGTTCGATGAAAACCCCGAACATGGAACTCGACCACCGCTCTCCTTGGGAACTACTCGTCGCCACGATCCTCTCCGCCCAATGTACCGACCAGCGAGTCAATCAGGTGACTCCAGCACTCTTTCGGCGATATCGACAGCCGGCAGACCTCGCAGCGGCCAAGCTCCCTGAACTCGAAGCGATCATTCGTTCCACCGGTT
>Ga0207708_10000655_pt1 | contig 26558 bp, 22 predicted proteins | sample KBSK5101metaG_FD_184340 | JGI IMG/M metagenome (GOLD analysis project Ga0207708, IMG submission 184340) | Corn, switchgrass and miscanthus rhizosphere microbial communities from Kellogg Biological Station, Michigan, USA - KBS K5-10-1 metaG... | ecosystem: Host-associated > Plants > Roots >...
CCGGAGTCTTTTACCATTGCGTCGAGCACGTCGCGCGTTTGATATGAGATGGCTTCGAGCGTCGCTCGCGCAAGATGACCTTTGTCGTTGAAGCGCGTGAGCCCGACAATGCAGCCACGCGCGTCGGCGCGCCAGTATGGCGCGTATAATCCTGAAAAAGCCGGCACGAAATACACGCCACCGCTATCCTTCACTGAGCAGGCGAGCGCTTCGATGTCGGCCGCTTGCTTGATAATACCTAGTTGGTCGCGCAACCACTGGACAGCGGAACCGGTCACGGCCACCGAACCTTCAAGCGCGTAAATGGGACGAGCGCCACCAAATTGATAACAAACAGTGGTAAGTAATCCAGCGCGCGAGGGCACGATATTCGTCCCCGTATTGAGAAGCATGAAGTTGCCCGTGCCATACGTGTTCTTGGCTTCACCGCTCGTGAAGCAGACTTGCCCGACGGTTGCGGCTTGCTGATCACCCAGGTCTGCACACAATAGAACTTCGCCCTTGAAGGGACCGGTAGAGTGCGTCAAGCCATAAAAGTTTGCATCCGAAGAAGGGCGAACGGAGGGCAGCATCAAACGCGGGATGCCAAAGAGCCCGAGCAGTTCATCGTCCCAATCAAAAGACTCGAGATTGAAAAGCATCGTGCGGCTGGCATTGGTCACATCCGTGATGTGAACTCCGCCATCTATACCGCCCGTCAAGTTCCAGAGAATCCATGTGTCGATGTTGCCGAAGACCGCCTCACCTCGTTCAGCAGCCGAGCGAACGCCATCGACGTTTTCGAGGATCCATTGAATCTTGCCACCGGAAAAATAAGTTGCGGGCGGCAATCCCGCTTTCCTTCGAATCATTTCGCCTGCGCCATCTTGTTCCAGGTTGTGCATGATGCGGTCAGTGCGGGTGTCTTGCCAGACAATGGCGTTGTAAAGCGGTTCACCGGTCTTCGGGTTCCAGACTACCGTGGTCTCGCGTTGGTTGGTGATGCCGACCGCCGCCAAGTCTTGCGCCGCGAGATTGGCTTTGGAAAGCGCTCCCTCGATTGTCTCGCACACCCGCTGATAAATCTCCCGCGCGTCATGTTCCACCCAACCGGCTTGCGGCAAAATTTGCGCGTGTTCCGCCTGGTGACGCGCAACCTCTCGCCCGGCGTGATCAAAAACCATAAAGCGCGTACTCGTCGTGCCCTGATCAACTGCCCCTACGTATCGAGTCATAATGAAAGCCGGATCCCCTTCTGGTCACGTTGAAAGCGCCTTTCTTAACAACTACTCCGCAATCCGCCTTTTGGGCCAATTGCCAAGTAAAAATTCACTTGCTGTTTCGGCAAACTGGTTTGCGTTGGATCCGAAGATCGGCCCATGGCTTCCATTCGGTACGATCCACAGCGCCGAGCGCGGTATTGATTCGCGCAATTCAAACGCCAGTCTCACCGGATAAAGCGGGTCGGCGTCGCCAAACACGATCAAAGTTCTCGCGGTAATCGTTCCAAGAACAGCTGGAGTAAAATTCACGTCATCATTTGTATTCGCCATCAACTGCGTTTGTGCCATCAGCCAGTCAATCTGTTTTTGACCGCCCTTGCTGCGCTCACGCATCGCTGTCTTCTCAGTGTCACTTAATAAATCCAACGAGAATTGCCGCTGAATTGCCCTCGCTTGTTCTGGGAAATACGGCGGCGCGCTAATCACAACCATTGCTTCGATTTGATCGGGTTGCTGAGTAGCCATGTGGAGCAGGGTGATTCCTCCGCCACTGAGACCAATCGCTTTTACTTTGCGGATCCCGAGGTGATCAAGTAAGTCAAGCATATCGCGCCCGGATTGGCGAAACGAGTGTGTCCCTTCAAAACCTGTCGACGCACCGTTGCCTCGAATGTCTGGTGCGATCAGGCGAAACCCAGCCGGTGGTCCCTTCATAAAAGTGTGTTTCCAATCCTGACCGGTGCCGCTCCACCCATGTAGCCACAACAACGGCTCACCAGATGGATCGCCGAAGAGTTCATAATGCATGCGGTATCCGTTGACTTCGAAATCCATTAGTTGTCCTTCTCTTTTTCAGTTCGTAGCAGTGCCCCCGATTACTGAAAGTTGGAAGTTTATGACTGCGGCTTCAGACGAATTTGAAAGACCTTTGGCCAGAGTTTGCCGGTCACAAACAGCCTGCGTCCCGCAGCGTCGTAAGCAATCCCATTCAAGGCCGGATGCAGAGGCTCTGAAGATAATTGCGGGATGTGCGGTTTCAGTCCTGCCAGATCGATCCAACCAGTAACTTGGCCAGAATCCGGTTCGATAATTGCGATTCGATCTTGCCGCTGAACGTTGGCGTAGATTTTACCGTCGACGAACTCCAGCTCATTCAGTAATGCGAGAGGCTCGTTTCCGTCGAAAACTTCGAGGCGGCCCAGCTCCGCGAAAGTTTCAGGATCCAGAAATCGGAGTTTCGCGGAGCCGTCGCTCATAATGAGCCGGTTTTCGTCATGAGTGAGGCCCCACCCGTCACCTGGATAGTAGAAAGTGGACTGCGGTTCGAAGGATGCAATGTCGTACATCACGCCGATTTGGTTTCCGAAGTGTCGTTTGATGTCCTCGAAGAATTTGCGCAGGTGCCAAGGGGGCGCATTCCCACGCCTTCGCGGAGTTAACTGAAGCAGCCTGCCGCGCCACTCGGTCAAGCCTTCGGCGAAGTCGCCTGGAGCCACTGCGCGCTGTTGAATGATCTCACCGGTCTCCAGTCGAACCTTTCGCAGTGACGATCGTCCGGTGATGCCGGTGCTTTCATAAAGGAATCCGTCAATATAGATCAGGCCCTGCGTGTAAGCCTCAGTATCGTGTGGGTACTCGCCAACGATCTCGTATCCAAAAACGCCGCCCACAGCCTGCGTTTTGCGTACGGCGACGGGCGTGGGCGACGCCGTTGTAGAGCTGCCGCGTTTCAGAAGGATTACGGCAAGGATTGCGAGTGCCAGCAATCCGATGACGATTATGCCGATTCGCTTCACGCTCATAACGGTCTAACAATTTCCGACAGAATGGCACAAATCTAAACTGAAATGAACTGAAGGAAACGGCTGGGCCGAGAGTCATAATTGATGGGAAGATAAACGAGAAGATGCCGCAACAGTTAGTTGCAGCATCTTCGAGTCGGTTAGATGTTGGTAGCTGACTCAAGGCCGGCCGAGGATTCCGCCCAGGATGCTACCGATGCCGATGCCGTTGCCGTTGCCGTTATTGCCTCTTTGGTAGTCACCGTTATTGTTGTAACCACCATATTGACGATAACCTGCGTTATAGCCCTGCACGAAGCCATTGCGAAACTGCTGCGACGAAGCATCCTTGTAGTAGTGTGAACGCTGCGGGCTGTAGCTCTGGCCACGTTGAGCATCGCTGGCGCCAGTGTTTAGACCGGCTTGGTATCCCTGGTTCAGCGCCATCTGGCTGGTGTTGTTATACCCACCGTTGTTATAGCGGCCATTGTTATAGTTGTCGTTGTTGCCATAACGGTTATCACGATCATAACGATCGTCACGTCGGGCTCGATTCTCGTCCCTATCGTGCTTGCCATTCCGATTACGTCGCCAATCTCGATTATCAGTACGATTGCGGTCACGCCTATGCCATTGGCCGTTATTACGATCCTGCGCCTGAGCAGTCAAGCTCGAGATGATTCCTATACCGAACAGTAAAGAAAGGACTAAGAGAGCTCCTCCAACTTTGCTTCTGTAGTTAATTGTTGTCATCTTCTGTGTCTCCTTAATGATAAGGACGGCAAGCTGTATACCGGCGTTTTAGCAATGCGAATACGCTCGTTCTAATGCAGTTACAGTGGACAGGGAAAAAGCGAGACCCTCATATGGTGCAGTCGCGCCGCAGTTGAGTTCGCTGCGAGCTGTTGCTGCGCATTCGTCAAATGCTGCTACACCTTGCCTGGTCCAACTTCATCAGTGCTCTGAAACCGTCTCCTAAGCGGGGTTCGAATCCCTGCGGGGGCAACAGAGGACTGCGGAATGCGGTTGGCGGATTGCGGTCTGCATGGTCAGGAGCTTCCTACCTATTTGCGTCTCGCCAGTGGCTGATTCTCAAAAACTGACTCAAAAATGCTCCATCAGGCTTAGAAACATCACTCGTAACGCTTGATAAACCTAAGTAGCGACTTGCAAGCGGTAACTTAAACATAAGATTCCTTCAGAAAACGGGCTACACAAGTTACTCGGGCGAACCGAACAGTTGGGCCACGAATTTGCTGAGTGAAGGTGTACCGGCAGGTTCAAGCATCGCTTACTTTTTAGACGAATCGCTGTCACCACATTCAAAAACCTACGCGTGAATCCGACATCGCCAATTCCATTCGATCGCCGATCGCCACTGGGTGCGCCACACTGTTTGTCGCTGGTTGCGGCTTCGGTGAGATGTGCGCTGCTGGGGCATAAAGTTCACCACACCAGAATCGCAAAAAATTCCGAAACACTCTGTGAGCGCTGTGGGGCGGCAATACTTGATTCGGGTCAAACGCCTTCACGGGTTGCTCATACCCTTTCCTGTTTTTTCGGCTGGCATCAGTTCCTCCCGGTTGGCAGGCGCGCAGATCACAATGAGTACGTCTGCGAGAGGTGCGGGCATCCTCTGCTCTTCAAGTTAGCTTTCGACCCCTATGCCAAGCACAACCAATTCAAGAAGAAGGTGAACTATCTGTGCGGGTTGTTTGGCCATCGCGTTCATGTGGTGGAAACTGGATCGCGGACAACGGAGTACGCCTGCCGGTGCGGACACTCATTCATCAAGGAACCAAGAGGCCTCACCGTTATTCGACATCCTCCTGCCTGTGTGATGTTGGGCCACGTCATCACTTTTAATCAAACTCGATCCGATTGGGTCGAATACGTCTGCCTCCGTTGCGGGCATCCATTCTCGTTCAAACTAGCTTCTAGCGCCGGAGCATCAAGTGCATGTATGAATATGTAGCAATCCAGGAGCGGGATCGTAGCCAGTGGCGAAGTTACGTTTCCCTTCTCCGCTTTCCCTATCACGCAAGTTTTCTGGGCGTGGTGCTGGGATCGCTGATCGTCACACGACGATGGTCAGGATCGCTTATCTGGCACACATTCCTACTCTACATATCCATGACAGTGTTGTTGTACGGCGGGATTTACACGCTGAATGCGATAACCGATTCCAGAAAAGATAGCCGTCATCCGTTGAAACAATATCGACCCGTTGCCTCGGGTGAGATTTCACGCCGGGCGGCAACTGTGTTTGCGGCCGGTCTTATTTTCTTCGGGTTCATTTCGGGTTGGGTCTGGCTGGGAGCGGAGAGCATGCCCGTTTACTTACTTCTCCTTACACTTAACCTGGCCTATTCGTTCTGTTTCCGGAATGTCATTGTCCTCGACGTGATCTTTAACAGTGCCACACACCCGCCCCGTTTTTTGTTGGGGATGTGGCTCGCCGGCGGCAGCTTCGAATGGAGGTGGCTGATTCTGGTATTCCTGTTTGCTATTGGTATGGCTGCCAGCAGGCGATTCGTCGATCTCAACAACGCTGCATGGAAATCGCGACGATCATTGCCGAAATACTCAAGGCGCCGCCTTTTAGCGATCAAGTCCATTGCCTTCGCTGCGATTGTCTTACTTTGGATCGCGAGTGGACCAAGTTTCCAGATTCCGTATGTTGTCACGGTTTGCGCCTACATCGTATGCGTTGCTGGAATCGAATTCATCCCGCGAATTCGATCGCTTTTCGAAAAACTATGGCTCAGATGACGCGCCCCAGTTCTCTAGCTACGTCAACACTTGTCTTCGTAGCCTGCACCTTATTTCTGTGGATGTTCTTTGCCGCCGCGACGCTTGAACATACGGCAGAGCTGGGGTGGATTTATGCAGCACCGGGCCAGGACGCGCGCTCGGCGGCGCTTGAGTTTGCTGCCAGGTGGCGACACGGGATGGCCGCCAACTCACCAGTCTACATGCCCGGCTTCTTCGCGGTGGCTATAGCTGTTTGGTTCTGGTGTGCTCACAAGAGTTTGCTTCGAATGGTTGCAGAGGGGCTGGTTGTTCTGCTTGTGGCTAGCGTGTGCGCTGCTCTCCTCGCGCCGTTTGCTGCGCCGCGAATCGCAGCCGGCTTTGTTGCGCACAACGCTTTCGGAGTTTCTCAGTCAGCCGTCGCAGGCACATGGATCAGCACAGCTCAGGGTGTTTACAGCTTGCTGACCTGGAGCACGTTATTCATCGCTGCGAGGTGGTCCCTCAAGCTTCGATCTCTAAAGCCTCTGCTGGTTCCACTAGTCCTCAATATTATTCTGGCCTTGGTCCGTCCCTGGACCGTGGCTGATTTTACGTCGCTGTGGGCCAGACAAGCCCTCGAAGGCGAGCCTGTCGCGGTCATTTCCTTCCTGCTTATACCGATGATTGCCGGCTTCATCGCATGGGTTGAGCTAAGGTCAAAACGCTCAAAGGTTGAGATGCAGGTGAGAACCAACACTGAGTGCCAAGCTGATTCACGAGGTTGACGTAATTCGATAAGGGAACCGATCATCGACGACTTAACAAAAAAGACAATCGACGAAAGGTCACCCCAATGGCACCAACTTCTTACATCGACATTGTTGGCTGGATAAGCTCGGTAGCCGTGGTTTCTGCGTACGCGTTGATTTCCCTGGACAAGCTCAACAGCAGATCGAGAGTTTATCAAGTGCTGAATCTTGTTGGCAGCCTGGGTCTAGTTGTTAACACGGCCTATTATCGCGCGTATCCTTCGACGTTTGTAAATATTGTTTGGTTGGTGATAGCAGCATTAGCGCTCATTCGGATCGTTAGCGCCGTCGATCAACCGACAACCCCAACCTGACCTGGGAGTCTCCACCAGATAAGTAATTCTGCTTTAGTTTCTCGTACAGGCAGGTTGGGTGATATTGAGCATTCTTATCCTGCCCAGCGAGGCGCCACATTTCATTCCAAAGATGAATCGCATAAGTCCGCTCGTCTAATGACACGTCAAAACCAGGCTGCAAGACTTTGCACCACGCTTCATAATCAATCGGGCAGAAAGCCGAGTGACTCGCCTTGTACTCATCCAGCCCAAATTTTTTGACTGCTTTGGCCATAAGTCTTGGACCGGTCTCGCCCCAAACCAGGCGCGCTGAGTTCTTACGCTGACAAACCTTCCAGGCGTACGTCATCACCTCACTCTCCGGCGGTACCTTGATCACGCCGCAATTAACAACTTCGCGTCCTTTGTGGTTGATCTCTGAAGAGAAAACATACTCAGCTGGAAAATGAAACGGCTTCAGGCAAATAATGTCGGTATCGGCCCACCAGCCTCCTCGTTCGAGGAGTAGCTTATAACGAAAGAAATTGGAAAAACCGGCGTAACTGGGACGGTCGTTGTATTGAAAGATGCGTGAGGCCGGCAATATTTCGCGCGCATCCATAACGACTGTTCCGGCTGGAATGTACTTCACGTCGTCGTAAACGTAGAGATGATAGTCATGACCGTTGAGGAGAAATGAAGAGATCGACAACTGCTCCATCACTGATAACTCAGCGCCGATCCATAGACCCTGAATTGTCTTGTTCATTTCTATTAGCGCGACCGGGTTACTTTTTTGCTTGCGGCCAGTCCTTCAGGAAACCAACGACATATTCCGATAAGACGTCGGCCATGATCGCATGTCCGCGCCTGTTCGGATGAATAATGTCTCCGAATTCAGTTTTCAAATTTTCCACTCCGACACGCATGAACCCATCTGTGACGTCAACGGTATCAAACCCGGCACGCCGCGCCTCCATCTCGACTATGCGGTGCGCCGTGCGGTGAGAGTATGTTGCCGCGTCGCCGAGCAGGAGAGGTATGATCATTACTACTACTCGAAATCCATTTTCTCTCGAGCTCTTCGCGAGCTTTCGAAAGGAAAAGCGGAGTCTCCCGACGCGGTCCCGGTCTCCATGGTAGGTCGTGGACGGGTATGTAGGCGCGTCCTTCATTAGCTTGAGGAGTTCGACCTCATCGTCACTTATGGCGTCAATCTGGTGTTCATACTCACGATGAAAAACCTCCGGCTGGTTCATATGACTCAGCCACCTTTTTAGTCTGATCTTCTCAATGCTAGTCGAAACAAACTGGGCCAGCCGCGATACGTAAAGGAAATTCCGCGGAGACCGTCGCCACTCTATTTCCTGCAAATTCGTACTGGCGATACTTATATCGTTTAGGCAGTATGCGACAACGACCAGATTGGGGTGATATCTAAGTCCTCGAATCTCCAGCAGCGAAACCTCCTGCAGGGTGTCGTAACCCCCAACACCAAAGTTCAAGATCTCTACGTCTCGGTTATCGGAATGCAGACGCTGTTGCAGCTGGCTGGAGAAATTGTCTTCCACACGCACGGAGTTACCGAAGGCAATGGAGTCGCCTAACACAATAATTCGTAGTCCTGGCGGACTGCTCGAAGGTTCGGGCCCCCGAAAGCCCTGCGAGTTAATCGTTATGCTGGTATCGGAAAAGTCGCCGGTGGCGCCGGGAGTAAGCTCATACTTCAAATCAGGATAGGCAGAAGCGCGCAATATGTATTCTCTATCGTTACGCCAGTCTCCGAGAGGGTTATAGCCATAGAGTCGCAACCCAATTTCAAGCGCGAGTAGAGTAATTAAGAATGACGCTGCACTCAGCGCTAACTTTTTCCAGTAGTTACTTCTCATCTAAAGAAAACCACTCAACGAGCCATTTTCTTAAATCAGATCTAACCAACAGCATGATCACCGCGGGGAAAATCATTGAGATCAAGCCCCCAAATATCACGCGCAGCAACGGTGAGGTAAGAAAGGTCAAAATAATGCTCGCGATCAGGAATCCAACCCCGGCAGCCGCTAAGGCGGATAGTGAAATCTTTAAGAGCTTTGACAAGATGCCCGGCAAAACCCGGTTTAGAGCAACAAGGCGGTTACTGCATGCAAAGGCATATGCGATCACGCCGGCCCATCCTGCGCCGGGCAATCCGAAAGCCTTTATCAACGGATAGAGGGCAGCAAGAAAAACTACAGCCTGCAGCGTTCGTCCTACGGCCACCTGTTCGGGCCTGTTCAATCCCCAGAACGCGGTGGAAATGATTTGGGCCAGCCCACGTAGTGGAATGGCTAACGCCAGGACAGGCAAAACCGTTCCCGCAGTGGCCCATCTGTCGCCGAAAAGTATTTGAACTATCTCTTCAGCCAGCAGAAGCAACGGCAACGCGATCATAAGCATGATCAGCAACGAGATGCTGAATACTTTCGTGAAGGCCAGCTCCAGACGCTTTAGGTGCCCGGAGGTAATTTCGGCATACGCGGGAAAGAACACTGCGTCAAGAGAAAAAACCAATATGATCATCGGAGCGCTCGCAATGTTGAAAGCCAGAGAGTAGTTGCCGAGTGCGCCCGTCCCGAGCAAACGACCAACCATTACGTTGTCTGCCATGTTGGTGACAAATGAGGCGACTGCAATCACAAGAGTGAACTTTCCCAGGCTCAAGGCGCGTCGAAGAGCAAACTTTTCGAAGGCCAGACGCGGGCGATAGGAATGAAAGATGTAAGAGAGGATCGTTCTCAGGATGGCCGTCAGCAAAAGCCCAGTCACCAGCGCCCAAACATTTCGCATGACTAAGGCCAAGGCAACAGTCAAAGCTATGCCGGAGACGTTCGTGGCAAGTTCGTACCAAAAGATCTTCGCAAAGCTAATCTCCTTGCGCAGAATCACAAGGCCGATGTTTTGGAATCCCTGAACGAGGGTTACCAAGCCTAGAATCGGAACGATCAGATTCAGTTGCGATTGCCCGTAGAATCGCGATACCGGAAAAGCAGAAACCGCAACCATCAGAGCGATTACGAAACTTCTAATGAGTTCCGCGGACCACACAGTGTCCAGGTTTGTTTTCAGTTCGTCTTTTGTTTCGAACTTATTGGCAACGATGGTCCGGTCTAACCCAATCGTCGTCACTGCATTTAGTGCGGCCACGATTGTCAAAGCCATGCCAAACAGTCCGAAATCCTCTGGCGCCAGAAGCCGCGCGAGGACGAGGGAACGGGCGAAACCAAGCAATTGCCCGATCAGTGACGACGATACATTCCAGCTGATGCCGGATCGAACTCTTTTCAACAGCGGAAAGTTCGTCGTATCTGGGCTGGTCGTTATTTCTGCCGAAGGGGTTTCGGTCAGGCGAAATGGCGTCATTCAATCAATCATTCAATCAGGGTCTATACAAAGTCGGCAAGCCACTTAAGCGGATAGAAAGACTCGCATCTATGCATTGGCCTGGCCCAGTCAAATCGTTACCATATCAACCAGGGAGCGGACGGCTCGCATAAGACAGGTGTAACCGAAAGGTAAAATGCAAACAAGACTTGCTTACGGTGTCTCTTTTCTAGCAGTTGTTTTTTTGGTCGTTTTTCCTCTACTCACCCACATGAGCGCTCGACCTCACGAGCAACAAACATCTGCGCCCGCCGCACAGCCTCTTACTCCCAGTGAACGTCGCGGCAAACAGATTTACCTGCGAACGACCAGTCCATCGGGGCGGGAAATTAAGGGCAGAATTGGTGAAGTCGACGTCCCAGGATCGACATTAACCTGCGCCGGTTGCCACGGAACAAGAGGTGAAGGCAAGACCGAGGGCGGTGTCACAGCGGGAAGCTTAACCTGGACGAACCTGGTGACGCCGAACGGGCACACTCATCCAACCGGTCGTCGACACGAGCCTTTCAATGAATCTTCTTTCATTCGCGCAGTTGTAAACGGCGTTGACCCTGCCGGCAACGCTCTACTCGCTGCGATGCCTCGTTACGATCTTTCGCGCGAGGATAGCGTTGATCTAATCGCTTATCTGAAGCGCATTGCTGCAGAAGTTGAGCCGGGCCTCACACAAACGACTATTACGATCGGTGTGATGCTCCCATCAAAAGGAGCGCTGATGGATCTCGGCGCGGCAATGAAAGATGTTTTGACTGCTTACTTCGACACTGTCAATAGTGGTGGCGGCATCTTCAATCGCAAGATTGAACTTAAGATTGTTGATACTGGGATGGGCGGCGCCGACACGGCAGCCGCTGTCCAGACGTTCTCTAATCAGGAACAGGTATTCGCATTTGTGAGTGGTCTAACTGCAGGCGCCGATCTGCAGATGGCGGCGTTCGCCCGAAATGAAGAAACGCCGGTCATCGGTCCCTCGACACTCCTGACTCCAGTAGAAACTTCTCTGAACCGGTACGTCTTCTACCTACTTCCGGGAGTCGCCGAACAATCCAGTGCCCTCGTCAATTTTGCGGCAGCACGAAGCGAATTGCGGAACGCTCGTACAGCGATTGTATTTAATGAGAGCCCAATCAATGTCGCGGCCGCGACTGCTGCGGAAGCACAAACGAAAACGATCGGCCGTAGGGTTCACGTAAAGCAAACTTACACGTCTAACAATTTCGACGCTCGACGCATTGTCAATGAACTAAAAAACAGTGGTACGGAAGCTATTCTTTTCTTCGGGTCCGGAAACGAACAGCTGGCGATTCTTAGGGAAGCGGAGGCGTCCGAATGGACGCCTGACTTTCTTACTCTCGGAGCTTTGACACCGAAGGAATTGTTGGGCACGTCAAGGCGGGCTTTTAAGAATAAGATCTATGTTGCATTCCCAACCGTACCGGCCGACGTTACCAGTCAGGGAATGTCAGAGTTTCGCTCGTTACAGGAAAAATACAAGTTTCCTTCCAGACACACGGCGGCGCAGATCGCCGCGTGTGCCGCCGCAAAGATATTTGTGGAAGCGTTGAGACGCGCAGGTAAGGATCTGAGTCGCGAGAAGCTAATTACAGCATTGGAAGGTTTATCTGAATTCGAGACCGGGCTTTCGCCCCGCATAACCTTTGGACCAAACCGTAGGGTGGGTGCGGCCGGGGCGTATGTCGTATCTATAGAAGCCGACGGAAATGCTGTCAGCACGGGATGGATCAAGTCTTATTAGGTCCGGCTAGTACAGCGATGAGTTCATTACACAGTATGTACCAGTGGAACCTGACCTTGATTAACAACAAGAACGATCATCTAGATAGGCTTGTTAGTTAATAAATGATGCTCGCATTACCTTGACTGAACGAGATTGAATTTGAACCGGGCTTGATGTCGATCGGCAAACTCCAGACAAAGTGCTGATTATTCGCCACGCCTAGTCCAAGCACCCAAAAGTTTCCTTTTGGTAGGCCTGACACTTTCGCCGTTCCCGTCGCATCAAGGCGAATCCTTCCTACATAAAAAGCTTGCAGCGCATCGATTCCCTGTTTGCACATGGGTGACTGAGCCTTACAAGCCGCCGCCCAGATTGCCACAGCCGAACGCTTACCTGGTGCGCTCGCGGGATCCTGAAACCCTGCTTTGCGCAAAGCCTCTTCGAAACTCGCCTTCAACACCAGCAGCTCTCTTCCAGCAAGTGGGTTCGCTGCCTGACCAATAAAACCGTTGCTTACAGTGAGCACTGGAGGCTCGACTGTAGTGGTTGTGGTGTTCGAAATTGGCGCGTTCTTTACAACGGGAGCCGTGGGATTGCCGGCCGCAGCGGAAGTTTGAGATCGTCCACGAGGGGTAAGATTTCCATATGTGCACTTGTCTGAACTCTGCACATAAGTATTGTTGCCGGTTTTTCTTTTTCCGTACCGAGCAACTTGGGCTCCAGTGCCGGAAAGAATTCCGTCGGGCCTCAGTACAAACTTCTCCACACCTCCATGACCGAAGATTTCAACAAACACCTTTCCCTCGGTTATGAGCACGCCGTAGTTGTGCTCCACAATCGTCTCATTACAAGCGACAATCGCCTTCTCGGGAAAGAACTTGATGCTTGCTCCGCCTGGGCCGTCGTAGTTTCCCATCATGCGGAGTCCCTGAACGAGTCCGGGCACTTCGTCAAACCAGTCCTGTATGAGAGCCGGCACGTCTGATGGTTTGGAATTGTCAACAATTTGGTACTTGAGGACGCCTAAACGACATGGCGTGCTTTTCGGGCGCCAGGGGGCGCCTCCGGGACTGATGGGCATCGTGTACTCAGTCGATGTGGTTGTTTCGTTGAGCGTATAGGTTTGTCCGTTCTTCACTGCGTTTGGATACTGCTTTGCTTCAAGGGGCGTCAGTTCTCTTTGCGTGGTGGTTGTTACTTGATTAGCGGTTCCTGGAGTGCCGGCCGTTGCCGCCGAACCACCTCCTGGGGCATAGCCATGAATGGGAACCGTTCGGCCGGAACCGGTCAGGGTCTTGATATCCGGTTGCAACGTGAGTGCGAGCGTGTCGCGTCCGTTCTCGATGTTAACAACGACTTGATTACCTTTCTGTTCGATTGCATACTCAGTTTGAAGCCAAACATCGTCACAAAACACCCAGCTACTCGAGCCGGCCCACATAACCACACGGAAATTCGGTGCATTGTACGTGCCGCTCAAAACGAGTCCGGGTGTTGCTGCGTCGACTTCTGCTTCCTCGGTCTGACCCATCGTTTTCATTATTCCCTTCATCGCCGTTTTGAATTTGCAAAAGATGTCATCCGCGCATTCAGAGTTCGGTGAATTTGACTGCGTTCCTCCGAATACCACGCCCGAACTTCTCTGGCGATGCGCCTCTAATCTTGCTTCTTTATCAGCATTCGACTTGGAATAGAGATCCCTGAACGATTGGGAAAAGAATTTGTTCAAGAGCTCGCCCAGGAGATCCCAGTCGTTATCGTACTTATGTAATTCCTTATTAATAGCTTTATGCCAAAGATCGGCATACGCCTTACCGTACATCTCCTTTATTCGGAACTCATCGGGTTTGATTTTTAGGGGCAAAAAGCGGTGTTCGATCCCCATTGCCATATCGTCAATCAGTTTGTTCAGGACCATGAACGCCCCCATTTGACGCTCAATGGTGTCCTCCGCGTCCTTGCCTTTAATCTCACTTAGGATCTTTGCGGGAGGAGGCATTTCACTGAGATAGCCCGGGTCCAACGCTTGAGCTCGTATTGGTGTTGAAGAAAGACACGAGACTGCGAGGGCGACGGCGAGAAGAACTCGAACATGATGATTCATTTTTCTAGTCCATTCGTTCTGAACATTTTGAGGCAGGCTTAGCCATGCCGCATTGCATGCGACAAGCCGGGCGGACAAGCTTGATTATTTGAAGCGGCTGCTGCGGAAGTTCTGGGTATCTTCCTTGAAGAAAAAGCGGTACTGGGCAAGCGACCCGCAAAAGCCGCCGTCTTGGTCCGAGGTCTTGCGCATATTACAGCTTTTGCTGTTTACGGGAAACGATTTCCGAAGCCTGAGGGCAAGAAAAAATAGCCGGTGATCCGAATGAATCACCGGCACAGTGTGTAGTTGACGGTCTGTTAAAGGTGTCCCAGGTCCATCAGTGAATGTTGATTTTGGAGACCCAGCTGCCGTTGAAGTTGGAATTTGTCACCCAAATGGAATGGCCATCGAAAACGACTTCTTCCGGCACCCCACTAAGCGAAAAGGTGTCCAATATGACACCGTCGTTTGGCCGAAGCTTAGTGACACTGGAACTCCCGCGGTTTGCAACCCAGATGTTCGCTCCGTCAAAGGCAATGCCAGCGGGCTGCGATCCCACTTGATAAGTTGCTAATGCGAAACCGTCGCTGGCCCGGAGCTTGGTAACACTCGTACTTTGGGTGTTAGACACCCAAATGTTCCTACCATCAAAAGCAATCCCTCTTGGAAATGCACCCACCGGGAATGTGCCCAGGACAAAGCCATCGCTTGCGCGCCGTTTTTGTACAGTGCTTCCACCCGCGGTCGCCCAGATATTGAGTCCATCAAATGCAATGCCGAACGGTTGGCTATTAACCGTAAAGGTACCCAGCAAAAATCCGTCGGTTCTCAGTTTCACAAGTCTGTTGGCACTGAAGGTGGCGACCCAAATGAACTCGCCGTCAAATGCAATTCTTGTTGCTGGACCAAAAACCGCAAAAGTGCCCAGGACTTCACCATCGCTGGCGCGCAGCTTTGTTACGTTATTGCTGTTGAGGTTGGCCACCCAGATATTCGAGCCGTCGAACGTAACGCCTTGCGGAGCTGAACCGACATTGAAAGTGCCGAGGATCTGACCATCGGTGGCGCGCAGCTTTGTGACAGTATCCACTTGGTTATTCGCTACCCAAATGTTCTGGCCGTCGAATGCCGCTCCAGTTGCGCCTCCAGTTACGGCGAAGTCCTGTTTCCCCGCGCGTAGTTGGTCCCACCGCAGCAGAGCCACCAATGATGGATCGAATTCTTCTCCCGACCCTGGGGGTCCAGATGGACCAGTGTCGCCTTTTTCACCCTTGTCACCTTGCAGGCCTTGAGGACCTTGTGGGCCCATCGCGCCCTGTGACCCTTGAGGCCCTTCGGCTCCTTGTGGGCCTATTTCACCTTTTGCGCCCGTTTCTCCTTTTTCACCTCGTTCACCTTGAGGACCTTGTGGGCCCGTCGCGCCCTGTGACCCTTGAGGCCCTTCGGCTCCTTGTGGGCCTATTTCACCTTTTGCGCCCGTCTCTCCTTTTTCACCTCGTTCACCTTGAGGGCCTTGCGCGCCGGCGGTGCCTTGTGGACCCTGAGGTCCCTGTGGTCCAGTCCGGTTGTTCAATACGACGATGAGCTCTGGCTCATGACTGGTTTGAGAATTCTCTTTACTGTCAAACGTGACCGACGTTGCCTCGTGCGCTACTAATGCCAAACCATTATTCGTCGACGTGTCGAGCCACTGACGCACCGCGTTGGTGACATCGATCAGTAGGAACTGTCCCTTCTTGTTCGCATCAATGACGACTCCCGTGGTAAGCACATCTCCCATCGCAGGAGCATTCCTCGCTGTAACGGTCTTCTCGTTCCAGCTTTCAGCTGCTTGAATAACATCAATGGTTCCGGGCGTCGAAATGTTGCCGACGTAAATTTTCAGCGTTGCTTTCGAGACGTCTGAACCTTGCGTGCCAACGGGAACAGTCGGCGTCAACTTGAATTTCAGATAGCCCGTGTTTGTTGGTGAAACTAAGAGGTTTGGATTGATACCAAAGTTTGCATCAAGATCTTTTGTTAGGTTGCTTGTATGAGCATCGTCGCTAAGAATGCTTTGGGCCAAGGCCGTTTGCGTACACCACGCGAATGTCATCACGAGCGTCGCAAACAGAATTCGTAAACTCGTTTTATTGCGTTTCATTTCGCTCTCCTTTCATCTAAATGATTGCGGCTAACTCGACCGATGACCTGTGATTTTCGTCACAGGCCATCGCGTTTACTTCTTTCGCTGCACTCACTGCGCGACTACATTGATGAATTGATTGCGCAGTGAGGCTTTTTATCGGAGTTGATCCAGTTATGTTGAATCAGGTAATCGCGCCCGCCCAGTTTCAGATTTGCGCGAGCACCATTCACCAGCCATGTTGGTCCGAATTGGCCAAAGCACTTGTCGGCATTTTGTAGTCCGTATCGGTCAAACCAACCGCCGCCAGTTGGGTTTGTCACAACCACATTCAATAAATGAGCGAGCGTAGATACCATCGCATCCGCCGCCAGGTTTCCATTGGGTGTAGGTAACAGTGTTCCGTTAGAAGCAACAAACTGAGGTGCTGCCACAGTCGGACATCGCAGCGCGTTGCCGACGAATGCATATCGGATTTGTGATCCAAGTGCCTCACCAACTCCGTGATGTGGAAGCGCTCCCGGTATACAGAAACCCGTTGCATTTGAGCTGACATCAGCCGACGCGAGCACGACATAGATGGAAAAAGGATCCTGCGGAAGTTGGTTGCTTTCAATCGAATCCTCTACGATTGACCGTACGTCCGCTGCAGTGAGCTCGAAACCATGCGAATACCGATCGAAAGCCGCGCCTCCGTATAACAAGCCGCCACTCGGGGTGTTCCCCCATGCACCGGGATACATAGCGTTGATTTGAAAATACGGTGAGCCGCCAACGCTCGAAGCGAAGTCTGAGACAATGGTTTGCGTCGCCGTGTTGCCGGCTCTGCAAGTTTCATCCCAACACCCATACCAGACGAAATACACATTCGAGGTTCCATACATCAGTGGTCCATCGTGGTACGTGATCTTGGTCGTTGTATTCACGCGGCCACTGCCGCTCTGACTCGCTGCGCTCTGAGCGAAGGTTGGCCCACACAGCGCCATAGTCATTGCCAGGGCGATAATTGTTGAGTTGATTCTTGTGCTTCTCATTTTCGATTCTCCTTCATATTCAGATGAAACGATTCACCTCTCACTGGCAACCAAGATCCGATTTGATCTCGTTTGCCGAGTTGATCAGTTGCGTGGCTTGATCAGTGGTTAATTTTTTGCCGGATTGCGCCGCGCATTGGTTGGTAAAGTCGGTAAGTAACAAGCAGGCCGTTGCCGTATCCGACGCCTCAATCGCGTCGAGCGCTTGCTGTAGCTTGTTTATGAAACTGTTTGCCGTTCCCTTCGGAAGGTTGAAGCTAACGACGAGTGCATTCAGATCTTCAATCTGATCTTCCGCGTGATGCGGCGCTGCAAAAGAAAAAGCATGGATGTCAAAGCTTTCCAAATCGTCTGCCGGAACGACGTAAACAATTCGGCCGACACCGTTGCAGACGCCGATCTCACTAACCATCTCGTTATGAAGTGCGGAGGTCGCTTTTGACAGGTTTCCGGTACGAATGTCATAGACATAGATATCGGAGCTAAGCAGGTAGCGCGACTCAAAAGAGATCAGGTTACGCGAGACGGTGGCGCGCCGTTGGTCGCCAGGAATCGAGAGGTGGACTTCGGAGCTGCCGTCTAGAGGTTGATAGTAAACATCTCTCTCTCCGGTTCTGTCCGAAGTGTATACGACGACTTCACCGTCGGTGGATGGGAAACGATCCTCACCGCCACCCGTGGTAAGTGTTCTGGTAGTGAACACACCGGGTGAGGTCTGGATGGCTGCGTAGATGTCGCAACCATCGTTACTGGTTTGGCACTTCTCCCACACGACGGCCTTGCCGTTCGGGCTCACTTTCGGGCTTTGGTCATATAACGAGTCGTTGGTTAGTGGTGTCACGATCCCGGTGCTGAGATCATAGGTAGCAACGTCAAATTGGCCGTTACCGTAGTCTTCGAAGGCAACTAGATTTCCACCGATTGACGGACCAACTCGGTTGATGCCAGGGACCGCTGTCGTGGTTTGCGAGTTCGTGTCGAAGATCCGGATCGCGTATCTGCCGGACGTAGATACCGTGTACGCGATGCGAGACCCGGAGACGCCCGACGCAAATGCATACTCATCGCCGGGAATCACATTGTCGGTTCCCGTCGACAGGTCCTGGTAATGAACTCTCGAACTCGCCCGCAATGGATCAGACGTGTAAGTAGCAAGGTTGCATGAGACATGTGGGTTCGTGTTGAACCCGTTGCTTACAACCTGAAACGTGCCATCAATGAGAGGGGCGGCATTAGTGTCTAAGACAATCGTCGATTCCGTTGTTGTGCTGTCAGCTGTGGCTGCAGATCGATTTTGAAACGAAGCAACCAAAGCAAGCGTGATCAACAAAGCGGACAGCAGTGTCGTTCGTTTGAGTGCACGAGGGTTTCGAATGATGATTGGTAGCGTTTTCATAGTTTCTCCTTCTTAATCTCCAGCTCATTGCCGGCGTCGAATGGAAACCTTGCGGGGACGCAATGGTCCCCACATGGCCCAGCAGGCTTCACGGGCAGCCGAGATCGGATTTGATCTGGTTTGCTGAATTGATCAGTTGGGTGCTCTGTGCGGGAGTTAGTTTCTTTCCCGACTGAGCCCGACATTCGTTGATGAAGGCAGTTAGCGAACTGCAGGCGGTCGCCGTATCCGACGCGTTAACCGCATCGATTGCGTTTTGCAACTTCCTTATCAGGCTGTTGGAGGTTCCCGGATGAAGGTTGAAGCTTCGAATCAGGGCAATGAGATCGTCGAGCTGCTCTTCGGTGTCATTCGGAACCGTTGGGACTTGAAATGTAAAGGCGTAAGCAGCGAAGGCATTCAAGCCGAGATTGACATAAACAATGCGTCCAGTGTTACCACATACACTGATTTCGCTGAGTCGATTGTCGAGCGACCCGGTTGTGACTTGATAGAGTTTTCCGGTGCGTGTGTCGTAAAGAAAGTTGTCGCCGGAACCCCAAGGCCCCTGCTCAAAGGAAATCAGCCCGCCTGAGATCGTGGGATTGCGCTGGTAGCCGGCAATGGAGAGGTGAACTTCGTTACCACCGGTTAATGGTTGGTAGTAGATATCGCTTTCACCCGTCCGGTCCGAAACATAAACAGCAAGCTCGCCGTCGGTGGACGTTTCATAACTTCTTTCATGGTTGCCTGTTGTAAGCGCCCTGGTAGTGAAGACGCCCGCTGCGATTCGAGTTGCGGAGTAGATGTCACAATGATTTAGATCATTTGTGCACTTCGCCCAGATGACGGCGTTGCCGTTTGGACTTACCTCGGGGTGGATGTTTGTGAGCGAATCATTGGTAAGTGGTGTAACTGTGCCGGTGCTGACATCGTACGTAGTAATGTTGCTGCTGTACCAGTTTGCCTGGGAGTCCCGATCTTCAAACGCAACAACATCCGCTCCAATTGATGGGTTACTATTCCACAAGCCAGGAACAACGAAGGTCGTCAGCGAGTTCGTGTCGAAGATCCTGACCGTATCTCCCGGGAAGGTGACTTCGGTGTAGGCGACGCGCGAACCGGAAATATCCGACAGGAGATCAACTGTGTTTCCAGGAATGATGTTGTCAGTTCCCGTTTCAAGATCCTTGTAGTGAATCGTTGAACTTCCCTGGAAGTCATCAAAGGTGTAAGAAACCAGGTTGCAATCAACATGCGGGTTTGTTTGGTTTGCCCATTCATTGCTTACAACCTGGCCGGTGGTTCCCAGGAAAGGTGCACCAGCCGTTTGCAACACAATCGTCGATTCAGTTGTTGTGCTGTTGGCAGTGGCTGCAAATCGACTTTGAAACGACGCAACCAGCGCTACTGCGATCAACAAGACAGTCAGCATCACCGTTTGCCTAAGCTTGCGATTATTTGCGATAGCTGTATTTGTTTTTCTCACTGTTGATTCCTTTCTGTGTCATCAATGATTTGATTGCGGGTGGTGGTCAGTGATCTAAGGCACACGATCAGTGAGCCGTTAGGTGTTTCTCTAAAATGGACCAACGAACTTTCGATCCAGCGATAGATCATTCGCAGTGGAATGTGCGTCACTAACGCTGCCTGTTCTGGTGCGACCATAAAAGCGTCGCCCACGGAGCATTCGTCGCAGAGAGCTGGCAACGCCCCGCTCGTCGACCTCACGACATAAAACTCGTGAATCTCGACGGCCTTTTCGGTTTTCCGATTCTTATTCACTTTGTGTCTCCACCAGCTCTTCATGCTCGAATCGATTGCGATCGTTACGGCCTTCCATTAAATTGGCGGGATTCCACGTTGCTCACTTGCAACGTCTCCCGTCTCGCTTGTAACGCGGCGAAAGATGGGGCAGGAGGCTCTTAAAGTCCTTTGAGTTTTCTTGGATTTGCTCTGATAAAGCTCTTACCGCGGGTCTTACAGAATTCTTACAGTCGTCATGCTCTTGCCTGACAATCACTTATATGAATTCGGGAACTTTGTGCTTGATGCACGCAGTCGCATCCTGCTCAAGGACGGACTGACGGTGCGACTCACCCCGAAGGCCTTCGACACTCTCCTGGTACTCATTCAGCACGGCGTGCAGGTAGTTGAGAAGGACCAATTAATGAAGGAGGTGTGGCCCGATACGTTTGTCGAAGAGGGGAGCCTTTCGCGCAACATCTACGAACTGAGGAAGGCGCTCGGCGACGATTCTTCAGAGCCGAAGTACATAGAAACAATTCCAAAGCGGGGTTATCGGTTCCTCGCTCCTCTAAAAGTATCTGGGCCCTCCGTGACCAACGCGCTGCAAATCGATCCCTCCCCAATTGGTGGAGAGACGACGATCATCGAGAAACACACGTTCGCGCGCGTTGTAAGTGAAGACATTGAAGGATCTGATTTGCCGGTGGAGGCTAAGGCGTTGCCTTCTGCGGCGATACTTGTTCCGGCTGGTAACGCTGGAGGACGAAAGAGGAAAAATGTCCTCGTCGCAACAGTGGTTGCTGTTGTATTGCTCGCCGTGTCTGTTGGCGCGTTTATTTATCTGAAATGGCAGGCCAAGCCTGAAGAGCCAGCGTCGCGCGGTAAGAGCACGCTGGTTAAGTTAACCAATAACAGCGCATGGGATGGTGGGCCAGCCTGGTCGCCTGATGGCGAGCGCATCGCGTTCTCGAGCAATCGTGATGGAAAGACCGAGATCTATGTGATGAACGCTGATGGCTCTGATCTGAAACGGCTCACCAACAATCTGGCTGACGACCATGGCCCGATCTGGTCTCCTGATGGGAGTAAGATCCTGTTTGATAGCGAGCGAGATGGGAATAAGGAGGTCTATGTGATGACCGCCGATGGTGGCAACCAAACTCGGCTAACCAGAAACAATGAGACGGATAGTGCCACCTCATGGTCTCCCGACGGAAGTCAGATTGCGTTTGCAAGCAATCGCGATGATGGTTCTTACAATTACGACATCTACGTAATGAATGCTGACGGTTCAAACGTCAGGAAAATCGTTGATGATGCTGAGTATGATGCCGAGCCAAAGTGGTCGCCGGATGGTAAGAAGATGCTGTTCGTAACCGGAAGGAACGGCAACTTTGACGTGTACGAAACGAACATTGATGGCACAGACCAGCGGAACATGACTGCCGATTACAACAAGAATGACGGCGCCGGTGGCTGGTCACGCGACGGCAAAAGCATCGTGTTTGTCAGGAACCTTCAAGGCAAAGAGCAAATCTTTCTTATGAGCGCTCAGGGGGGCAATCTCATTCGTGTGACCAACAACACATCAAACAATAGCCATCCCGCCATGTCACCTGATGGGTCAAAGCTTGCCTTCGAGAGCGATCGAGACGGCAACTTCGAAATATTCGTAATGAGTGTTGATGGCGAGTTGGCCCAGCTCACCGATGATCCTGCTGACGATCTCTATCCTGAGTGGTCTCCGGACGGAAGCAAGATCGCTTTCTCGAGCAATCGCGCGGGCATGCAACACATTTTCGTTATGAATGCTGACGGAAGCTTGCCCACGCAAATAACGAATGCGAAGTCGGACGATACTGAGCCCGCATGGTCGCGCGACGGCAAACGGATCGCATTCACGCGCGCGATTGAAGGAAACACCGAGATCTATGTGGCGAACGCTGATGGCAGCAACGAAAAAAGGCTAACCTTTGATAATGCGGTTGACATGTCTCCCAATTGGTCGCCCGACGGAAGAATTTTCTTCACAAGCAATCGAAGTGGTAGGCGAGAGATACATGTGATCAATGCTGATGGCAGCGCTGTCAGCATGTTCACAACCATAGGCGGGAGATCTTCTGTGTGGTCGCCAGACGGCAGCAAGGTTGGTTTCGTAAGCGCCAATCTTGAGATAGGTGCAACCCAGCACCCGCTCCAGGTGTTCATTGCGAATCAGGACGGTAGCAACATCAGGAATGTAACAAAGGATTCACCAAGCACGTTTGATCCGTGCTGGTCGGCCGACGGCGCCGGCTTAGCGTTTGGCGTTGATAACCTCGGAGTCGTTTCAAACATCTATCAGGTCGATTTGAACAGCGGCAAACTCAAGCGCTTGACCGCTGGACCGAAGGTCGACACCCAACCCTCAATCTCCCCCGATGGCTCAAAGCTCGCCTTTCAAAGTAACCGCAACGGCAATTACGAAATTTACGTGATGAATCTCAGGTAGCGGGCAGTATCACACAAATCGCTGATAGAACGATCGGCAATTCCTTGAGACATGCACAAAGGAGACAAAACGCTCGAACAGTTAGAAGGTGAGGATTGGGGCGAGCCTACGTACGACTCGTACCTTGTTCGTACGATCCATGCGCTTCGGCGAAAACCAATTCGTGAATTTAGCATTGAGGATCTGCGAATTACACTCAATCAAAACGTCGGCTTTGAGTTCCTCATTCCCCTCGCGCTCGAGCAACTCGAAGCCAATCCGTTTGCCTCAGGCGACTTCTACCCGGGCGATCTTCTTGTCGCCGTGATGAGGCTGACGAGTGACTTCTGGGCTGCTCATCCGAATGAGGCGACGCGAATGGCAGCGATCGCGAATCGAGTTGCTGCGGAGATTGGTCAGCGCGATGAGATTGCTGAGATCAAGAAAAAAATTTCGGAACTCTTGGATGAGGCTTCATGGCGAACAACCTAACAATCTACACCCCGTTAGGGGTGCGATGTTTATAGCAGCGGGTCATTGATAACGAATCTTTGAGTTCTACGATTGAATTGCAACCAAAGAGATGGCACTCCTAAAGGAGTGCGGAACACATTGTCCGTGCCGGTGCTATAAACATGGCACGCCTAACGGCGTGCGAAAATACTGACGTGTGCCGGTGCTGAGCTGGTGTGAACGTTCGCGCTATCAAAGGTCATCCTTTTGGTCTTGATCTGTCTCCGACTGATCGTCAAGCGCTAATCTCATTTCTCAAAACATTGTGAGTGCTGGCGAGTTATCTTCAAGCGAACAACCACTGTCGTGTTTGTGATGATTCAAAGGGTCGAATACGTAGTAACTTCACGGGTTTCGAGGTTATCGTTGAAGAATCCGGGCAGCAAGATCAATTCTTCCAACGCGCTCGAATTCTCAGGGTTTGTTTATTTCGTCAAGTAGAGTCTGGGCGAGTTTTGCCTCCAGCGGCTTTAAAGCCATGTACTCCTGCATCGCTTCCCGCTTTCGTCCCATCGCGACAAAAGTTCTGCCAAGATAAAAGTGCGCATCGCGGTAATCCTTATACAATCGGATAGCTTCTCGAAACGCTGCAATCGCACTCGGATACTGTTTCAGAGAGTAATACGTTATTCCCAGTTGGTTGATGAGGATAAAATTTTCTTTCCTGATCTTTAATCCCTCCCTGATTACTTCGAGTGCCTGATCATGCCGAGTTGCTTCATTTAAAGTTTCGGCCAGGTGCTCGTAAGCATCCTCGTATTGAGGATTAATTCGAATCGAATCTCGAAAGGCAGCAATTGCCTTTTCAGTCTGACCAAGACCTTTATAGGCAAGAGCGATTCGCTCACTGTTGTACTCACTGGGTTTGAGTCGGCTGGACTCAAGAAGTTCTGGCAGTGCCCTGGCAAACTGTTTCGAGTCCAAATACGCCCAGCCAATATGTCCATGGGCGTCCGCGAGCGTTTCCAGTTTGGGTCTTTTGGCGATTACGCCACGGTAAATAGTCAAAGCCTCGTCATAATGCTCGGCCAACTGCAAATTGAATCCAATGTCCAGCAATGTGTCAGGATCAGTCGGATTCAGTTTTAGAGCGTTATGACTCCATTCCACAATTTCGGCATCGTCGTGTCCTATCAGGCCTATCTCAGCGCGCCTAAGAAAAATACCAATCGCGCCTCGTTTGTCATTAATGTCGCCAAGAAGAATCTCCGCTTGTTCCTTATCGATTGAGAGGAGAGTGTTGTACACCTGCATGGCCTCAGTCTTGCGGTTATTCAGGACATAATCCGTGCCCAGAGCCGACAAATAAAATGGCGGCAACTTTGGGTTCAGCCGGTAGGCTTCCTTATACGACTCCAGTGCTTTTGGAAACTGAAGCGTACGTTCATAGGCAGCGCCGAGACTCAAATATAATTCCCATTCCTTCTCGAGAGTTAGGGCCTTCGTCGCCGCTGCGATTGTCTTCCCATATTGTCGTGTGTAGTTGTAGCTCGCACAAAGATAATTATAGGAAGCCAGGACACGGGTCTTACTGACACCCGTCGCGATCACCTGCTCAAATTCGGGGAGTGCTTTTTCGTACTCGTCCGCCTTAAAAAATTTCCTGCCATTTTCAAAATGTGTGATTGTGGCAGGCGAGTCGGAATTCAGATCCGCGGCACCGTTTCCCTTTGCCACGGGCTGTGGCTTCACGGCACTCGGTGCGTTATTGGGCCTTGCGTTGGTCGTTTCAGTCGACGAGGTGCGAGGTGGTCCAAACGCTCCGCAGGCCGAAAGTTTATTAATTATTTCTGTTCGCAGCTCGACGGTTTCTATTTGAATTCCACCTGGACGTGGCCGATCGGGATAAATGACCTGGCAGTAGTTGTTCTCATCCTTCGTCGGTGGAAATCCTGGCTGATCACTATCACGCCGGCAACGCCCGACGATCACACGTTCTTTATTACAGGTATATGCGTAGTTATATCGGAGCGATTGTGAGAAGACTGGAAGCGCTGTCAAAAGAAACACCGCCGGAAACACAACTGTAGAAACATTGAGCTTCATTTGGTTCACCTCAGCGTCAGCTCGACGGAGAAACAAGCGAAAGTATGGTTGCAGTCTTTCTCTCCGAATGAGATTAAAGATCTGGGCAAGCGGCAAGAAACGGCCGTTTCAAGTGGCCGGCATGTTACATCTTTTTTTGTGTTGCGTGAAGATTAATCAGGTCAGTTCTCTAACAACCCCTTATTTGAACTGCACGCTCTTCAGCATCGCCGTATATGTTGGCTGGAAGCGATTGAACTCCGACTCCGGTGCTATAAAAATCATATAGATCAAGGAGCCATCGTTCAGTGGAACGGTCACCAACACGTCCCGCTCGTTTTGAGCCTGGCCATTCGCACCAGGGTGGTTTACCCCAGCGGAGTCGCACAACATTCAACGCAGGAACACACTGCAGAATCATCAGACGCTCAGCTTGAGTCTTGTGTAACTTGAGCGGGGATAAACCGCACCTTCCTGACTGCGATTATCGGAGCTTGAGTGATTTCATTGAGGCTTGAGCGCTGATGATTCTGCACGTCACACTACGACGTTAATCCAGTCGTCGCAGCGACGAGGCGCGCCGGAGTCATCAGTTGCAAACGCCCATCGGCCGCCTGCGACAAGAGGAGTTCGAGATTCTCACGCACTCGCGCACTCAGGTGACTTATGGTGGAGTCAGTCCGCAATACTACACATAGATGCCGCGCGTTTTCGCCTTCGACGACATCGCCAAGCGAATGCCTGAACTGATCTGGATCGTGCGCTAGCGAGAGTGGGTAGTAAAGTCTTCGACCGTAGCGTGTTCGCCAGATGACTCGCCTGTAGAAAGGTGCGACGGGCCAGTGCGGAATAAGCGCGGTGCTAACGGGTATGACCCACATCTCTCTTTCATCACGCGCACCGGCGCATTTTGTGAAGTCTTCTCTCGTGGGTTTATAAGGCTCGCGTGGAACTGTAGCGTAATCGGGGAACCGGCCGGTGCAAACTTCAAGTGGCGATAGGCCGGCAGGTGCGCTAGAACGGAGACCGGGCTCCACGGTGAGGTTGTACTGCGCGCCCAGGTTCTCCACCAGATCGAAAGTCTCGTTGTTCATCCAGTGATCGCCAAAGCGGAACGAGCGACACCCGCTGCCGAAAGCGCGACCGCTGCTACGGCCAGATGGGCACCAACCAACAAGAGAACGAGCAGGTCGCCCACGCGATCCGCGCGGTCGAACGCCGCCGCG
>Ga0207708_10000665_pt1 | contig 26355 bp, 23 predicted proteins | sample KBSK5101metaG_FD_184340 | JGI IMG/M metagenome (GOLD analysis project Ga0207708, IMG submission 184340) | Corn, switchgrass and miscanthus rhizosphere microbial communities from Kellogg Biological Station, Michigan, USA - KBS K5-10-1 metaG... | ecosystem: Host-associated > Plants > Roots >...
TACCTACTGTCACCGCATCGCTCTTGCTCGAGGGACCAGCTCAGGACTGCGGTCCGACCGACCCGGACTCGAGCCGTCAGCAAGCGCCGGAGACATCTGCAGAGAGCGTCATGGCCGATCGGCGACGGGCTCACCGTTCGGTCGGCTGGGGCTGATCGCTGGACCCTCCACCTCCCGGTCTGGTGCTGGACGCGCCAACCTCAACGTTTCCCCAACCGGTCAGGGTGAGCGTGTAGGGCATGCAGGACCTACTCGTGCTGGAACTGGTGATCCTGACGAGCTTGGCGTTGTACGTATGGCTCCGTCCGGAACGTGACCGAACCTGGGAACAGCGGTGGATGAGGCGCCGTCGGCGCCGTCGGCGGCACCGCCGTCTTCACGGCGTTGGTGCCGGGACCGAGTCGGGGACCGCTTCGGGAGCCCCACGCGCTTGACCAAGCAAGGTGCTCCCGCGGGTGCTTGTCTGTGTCTCAACGTTTTCACGAGCCGTGCAGTCCTACCGTCTCGGCAGCGCGGCCATCCAGTCGCGACTCGGCGCGCACCAGTGTTGGTCGCGCGGGCCGTCCCGCCCAAACGAGCCCCCTCACGCGGGCGGGGCGGTTCACAACTCGTCTCGGACAGGAGGTCGTTCGGCACGTGGCGGGCCACGTGTCGTGCGTTGTTGCCGACGTCGAGCGGTGACCCCACCGCCCGGGAGCCAGTTCGTTTCGGCCGTGGTCAGCCCTGGGAACCGAGACTCCAAGCGCATCCCCCGAGTTCGAAGGGTGGGCAAACCTCAACGTTTTCCCGAGCCGAGCAGCCCTACCGTCGCTGCAGCGCAGCCCCCCACTTCGCGCCTGGCGCCTTCCTGGGGAAGCCGCGCGGGCTGCCCCGCCTCAACGACCCCCCTCACGCGGGCGGGGCAGCCCCCTCGCCGAAATCAGGGCGCGCGGCGTCGCGCTGTGCCGCGGCCCCACGACGTCTTGTGGCCGGCCGGTTCGCAGGCACGCGACCTCGCAGGGCCACCCGGGACGAAGGCCGATGAAGCCCGCCTGCTGGGGGGCGGGGGAGACGGGCCTCATCGGTGTCCTCGGCCAGGCGTCGAGTCCTGCCGTCCGCCGGTCTCCGGGCCAAGTACGAAAGAAGGGGATGTGAACCCACCCGTCACGTCAGGGTCCGCGACCAAGATCGCGCTCGTCACTGCGATGCTCGATGGACGGGTGCCTGTTCAGCCACTTCCACGATAACCGCGGGACCGTGGCCTGAACAGGTCGCGATGAGCACCTTTACGACTCCGGGTGGGTGCGGGATACCTCGGTCAACGGCTCGACGAGGAACGCCCTGGACCTGCTGCTCGAGAGGGTCGTGGACGAGGTGCGCAGCTGGAGCCGCGTCACCGCCCGACTTGGAGACGCACCCCTGGCCAATGGGCTGAGGGAGAGTCGAACGTGACGAACCCGCCGGTTCCCGACCGGGGGAATGGTCTGGGCCGGGGGGATGGCCACTGGGGGAACGGCGGGTTCGGGGGGGTTGACGCGTTGGGCCGGGGGGCCCAGAAAGAACGGTACGCGCGCGGTAGCAGGATGGGAACACATATATGCAAACCGGGACATACAGGTTTGTGCGCCTGCGTGTTTGTGCAGAGATCGCCCGTATGAACCGGAATGCGCAGTGAATCGCTCAGTCGCCGTCCTCGTCGGATGCGGCCTCGTTGTGGGTGCCGGGGCGGGGCGCCCACGGCAGCTCCTTCGACGGGCGTACCACGATCAGCCGGTCGCCCCGCGCGAGCTGGGTGACCGCGGGGTCGAAGTAGCGGAAGACCTTGTCGTCGCGTGCGACGGCGATCACCTGGTCGGGCAGCTGCTGCGGCTGCTTGCCCACCTCGGAGACCAGCAGCTCACGCTCCGCGACCTCGAGCCCCTCGCCTTGGGTCAGCAGGTCCTCCATCACCGCACCGAGGGTTGGGCTCAGTGACGACAGGCCCAGCAGCCGGCCGACTGCGTCGGACGAGGTGACCACCGAGTCGGCACCGCTCTGCTTGACCAGCTGCACGTTGTCGGACTCCCGCACCGCGGCGACGATGTAGGCGTCGGCGTTCAGCTGGCGCGCAGTCAGCGTCGACAGCACGGTCGAGTCGTCCCGCCCGGTCGTGATGATCACCTGGGACGCGCGGTCCACTCCGGCGCGCCGCAGCACCTCGCGCCGGGTCGCGTCACCGGCCACCACGGGCAGTCCGTCCGCGTCAGCGTCCTCGAGTGCGGTGCTGCCGGGGTCGACGACGACCACCTTCTCCTTGTCGACGCCGTTGCTCAGCAGGAGCTCGACGGCACTGCGACCCTTGGTGCCGTAGCCGATGACGACGACGTGGTTGTCCATCTTCTTCCTCCACCGGGCGACCCGGAACTGCTCGCGGCCCTGCGAGGCGAGGACCTCCAGGGTGGTGCCGATCAACAGGACCAGGAAGGCGATCCTGAGCGGCGTGATCACGAACGCGTTCACCAGGCGCGCGCCCGGTGTGAACGGCGCGATGTCGCCGTAGCCGGTGGTGCTCAGGGTGACCGTCGTGTAGTAGATCGAGTCGATGAACCCCACCCGGAAGCCGGGGGGGTCGGTGTTGTCGCGGTAGCCACCGCGGTCGAGGTAGACCAGCAGGACGGTGCCGACCAGGATCGCGATCGCCAGCACCAGTCGCCGGCTCAGCTCCCACCAGGGCGAGCGCACGGTTACGGGGAACCGGACCTGGGACCGGTCCTTGTTGGTGGGCACCTCAGCAGACCTCAGCCGACGACATTGCCGTAGATCACCGTTCTCGCGTCCTGGCCGGCCGACTTGTCGACGACGGAGACGAAGCGGAAGCGGTCACCCTTCGTGGGCGTGCGGGCCCCGGTCGCGCGACGCCAGGTGCCACACAGCCGACCGTCGGCATCGACACCGGACACGTTCTTGACGCCGTCGCCATCCAGGCAGAGTGTGCCGTCGGAGGTGTCGAAGCTGACCACGCTGCCGGTCGTGCGGTCCGGGGTGTCAGGGCCGGCGACGATACCGACCAGGTAGCCCGCGAGGAGACACAGTGCACCGCCGGCGACGAACACAGGCGTCGGCAAGGTCACGTTTCCCACGCGGCAAGCATGGCACGGTGGCGCGGGCGTGCCCGCCATTGGCGGTGCAGCGTGACGTGACCTCGTTCACCGGCGCCGGAAGGCGAGCACCCGGCCCGGTGGGCAGGTCAGGCACTCCTCGAGCGTGACGCGGCCGTCGGGCCAGGTGCGCAGGGTCACCCAGTCACCGGCGGCCGGGGCGCGCGAGCGGTCGCGGGCGACATCGGCGAGCATCCGGCCGCTGTAGCTGGCGCGCGTCTCGCCCTCGTCGGTAAGCACCACGGCTACACCGGTCTCGACGCGTACGACGCATCCCACCGGATCCTGGCCGGTGACACGCATCGCCGTCACGAATGGGTCTCCTTCACGGAGGAAATGTACGACGGGAACACGCCGCGCGCAGGTGGTTATTCGGCGGCCGCCCGACGCGGAGGCTCCTCGCCGTCGGGAGCGTCGGCCGCGACGTCGGCGTCGTGATCCGCCACCGTCGATGAGCGCCACGGGAGCACGGCGTCGAGGTTGATCCGGCGGACCAGCTCCAGCCGAGCCGTCGCGGTCTCCTTCTGCGGCCATAGCTGGTCGAAGGACGCGTTGAGCGCCGCGCCGATCAGCACCGCGATCGACAGCAGGTACAGCCACAGCAGGACCGCGATCGGGGCCGCGAGCGGACCGTAGATCGAGGTGGACTCGCGCGCGGTACCGACCAGCACCACCCGCAGCAGGGCTGAGCCGAACACCCAGCAGAACAGGGTGAACACCGCCCCGGGCAGGTTGAACCGCCACTTCGTCCGGACCGGGACCGACACGTGGTAGAGCGTGGCCAGGAAGCAGATGCAGAGCACGATCACGGTCGGCCAGTAGACCGAGTTGATGAACGTCAGCCGGTCGGGCATCAGGTCCTTGACCAGGGTCGGCCCGGCCAGCACCAGCGGGATGCTGATCACGCCGGTGATCAGGCCGAGCACGTAGAGGAGGAACGACAGCATCCGGGTGCGCACGATCCCGCGGTGCCCGCCGAGCCCGTACATGATCGTGATCGTGTCGACGAACACGTTGAGCGCCCGGGAGCCCGACCACAGCGCGAGCACGAAACCGATCGAGATCACGTCGTACCGGCCGCCGGAGAGCACGCCGTCCAGCGTCGGCTTGATGATGCTGTTGACCGTCTGCGGGGTGAGCGCCTGCGACGAGAGGTCCAGGACGGCGTTGCGCACCTCCCCCACCTGGGTGTCGCTGAAGCGCGCGAAGACATAGCCGATCGAACCGGCCAGGGCGAAGATCAGCGGCGGCAGCGAGAGCACCGCGAAGAAGGCCGCCTCGGCCGCGAGCCCCGTCACGCGGTTGCGCATGCAGGTGGCGACGGTGGAGACGATCAGCCGCCACAGGGCGTCGCGGATGCTGACCAGCGAGAGCGGCCCGGAACGGGCTTCGCTGCTGCTCTCCACGGCCATGGAACTACGGTAAGGCCATGCCGATCGACAACCGGGTAGCGACGAACCAGCCCCCGCCGCTGGTCGGCCACAACGTCGTCACCAGCGACGCCGCACTGGTGGACGCCGTCACCCGGCACGCCTCGTCCGAGGTCGTCGCCGACATCGCGACGATCGGTGAGGTGGCCGGTTCGGCAGAGGCCCGCGAGCACGGGATGCTGGCCAACGAGTTCCACCCCCAGCTCACGCCGTACGACCGCTACGGCAACCGGATCGACGAGGTGCGCTTCCACCCGTCCTGGCACTGGCTGATGGAGCGCGGTGTCGGCTACGGACTGCAGGCCGCGCCGTGGGAGTCCGACCGTCCGCACCCGCACGTCCGCCGGGCTGCGGGCTTCTTCGCGTGGTCGCAGACCGAGCCTGGGCACGGCTGCCCGATCTCGATGACGTACGCCGCGATCCCGGCGCTTCGGGCCGACGACGCGATCGCCAAGGAGTGGACGCCGCGGCTGGCGGCGCCGTCGTACGACCCGGGGCTGCGCCCGGTCGCGCAGAAGACCGGTGCGCTGGCCGGCATGGGCATGACCGAGAAGCAGGGCGGGTCCGACGTCCGGGCCAACCTGACCGAGGCGCGGCCGACGGCGGTCGACGGCGAGTACACCCTGCACGGCCACAAGTGGTTCACGTCCGCGCCGATGAACGACGTGTTCCTGGTGCTGGCCCGGACGGCCGGCGGCCTCACCTGCTTCCTGGTGCCGCGCGTGCTGCCGTCAGGCGAGCGCAACCGGTTGGCCGTGGTACGCCTCAAGGACAAGCTCGGCAACCGGTCCAACGCTTCCTCCGAGCTCGAGCTGGACGGCACCTGGGCGCAGCGGCTCGGAGACGAGGGCCGCGGCGTGCGCACCATCATCGAGATGGTCGCCGCGACCCGGTTGGACTGCGTGCTGGGGTCGGCCTCCCTGATGCGCCGCGCGCTCGCGGAGGCCTCGTGGCACGTGGCGCACCGCTCGGCGTTCGGTGGCCTGCTTGGGGACAAGCCGCTCATGCAGAACGTGGTCGCCGACCTCGCGGTCGAGTCCGAGGCGGCCACGGCGCTCGGTATCCGGCTGGCCGCAGCCGTCGACGGTCTCGACCCTTCGACAGGCTCAGGAGGGACCAGGCTCGACCACCGGGAGCAGGAGCACGAGGCAGCGCTGCGCCGGATCGCGCTGCCGCTCGCCAAGTTCTGGGTCTGCAAGCGCACCCCGATGATGGTGGCGGAGGCGCTCGAGTGCCTGGGCGGCAACGGGTACGTCGAGGAGTCCGGGATGCCCCTGCTCTTCCGGGAGTCCCCGCTGAACTCGATCTGGGAGGGCTCGGGCAACGTCAACGCCCTCGACGTGCTGCGTGCGCTCTCACGGGAGCCGGAAGCGCTCGACGCCTGGCTGATCGAGGTGGGCCGCGCCCGCGGTGAGGACCGCCGGCTCGACCGGGCGATCGAGGACGTGCTGGAGATGCTGGCCGACACGACCACGCTCGAGGTGTCTGCCCGCCTGCTGGCCGGCCGGATGGCCGCCTGCTTGCAGGGCTCCCTGCTGGTGCGGTTCGCCCCGTCCGCGGTCGCCGACGCCTTCTGCGCGACGCGCCTGGGCACCGACTACGGCGGCACGCTCGGCACGCTGCCCGCCGGAACCGACCTGGGCGCCATCGTCGAGCGCGCGACACCGGGGGTGTAGGGGTCCGAGGCGACGTCCGAGATGTGCGAGGAACTCCTCGATACCTCGGGAATTCCGCCCCGGCTGACCTTCGGCCCTCAGCCCAGGGCGGCGGACACGACGTCGCGTGCTTCTTCCTGGACCTGCTGCAGATGGTCGCCGCCGCGGAACGACTCGGCGTAGATCTTGTAGACGTCCTCCGTGCCGGACGGACGGGCGGCGAACCAGGCCGAGTCGGTGACCACCTTGAGGCCGCCGATCTTCGCGTGGTTGCCGGGCGCCTCGGTCAGCTTGGCCGTGATCGCCTCCCCGGCGAGCTCGGTGGCCTTCACGTCGTCCGGTGACAGGGCGGCGAGCTTCGCCTTCTGGGACCGGTCGGCCGGCGCGTCGATCCGGGCGTAGGCCGGGTCGCCATGCAGCGCAACGAGGTCGGCGTAGTGCTGGCTGGGGGTCCTGCCGGTGGTGGCGAGGATCTCCGAGGCCAGCAGCGCGAGCAGCAGGCCGTCCTTGTCGGTGGTCCAGGTGCTGCCGTCACGACGCAGGAACGACGCGCCCGCGGACTCCTCGCCGCCGAACCCGAAGGAGCCGTCGATCAGCCCGGGCACGAACCACTTGAAGCCGACGGGCACCTCGACCATCGGCTTGTCCAGCGCGGTCGCGACCCGGTCGATCATCGACGAGGACACCAGGGTCTTGCCGATCCGCGCGGACCCGGGCCAGTCGCCCCGCGCACCGCCGAACAGGTAGCCGATCGCGACCGCGAGGAAGTGGTTGGGGTTCATCAGCCCGGCATCGGGCGTGACGATCCCGTGCCGGTCGGCGTCGGCGTCGTTGCCGGTGGCGATGTCGTAGTCGTCCTTGCGCCCGATCAGCGAGGCCATCGCGGACGGCGAGGAGCAGTCCATCCGGATCTTCTCGTCCCAGTCCAGGGTCATGAACCGCCAGGTGGGGTCGACCAGCGGGTTGACCACCGTGAGGTCGAGCCCGTGCCGCTCGCCGATCTCGCCCCAGTAGGCGACGCTGGCTCCCCCGAGCGGGTCGGCCCCGATCCGGACGCCGGCCGACCGGATCGCGTCGAGGTCGAGGACTGCCGGCAGGTCGTCGACGTAGGTGCCGAGGAAGTCGTAGGCCCCGGCCGCCTTCCGGGCCCGGGTGTACGGCGTGCGCCGCACGTCGGCGAGTCCGCCCTTGATCAGGTCGTTGGCGCGCGCCGCGATCACCGACGTGGCGTCCGAGTCGGCGGGGCCGCCGTGGGGCGGGTTGTACTTGAACCCGCCGTCGGACGGCGGGTTGTGCGAGGGGGTGACCACGATGCCGTCGGCCAGCCCGCTGGACTTGCCGACGTTGGCCCGGATGATCGCGTGCGAGACGGCCGGCGTCGGCGTGTAGCCGTCGCGGTCGTCGACGAGCACGGTCACGTCGTTGGCGACGAGCACCTCGAGCGCGCTGGCCCACGCCGGCTCCGAGAGACCGTGGGTGTCGCGGCCCATGAACAGCGGGCCGTCGTACCCCTGCTCCTTGCGGTAGTCGCAGATCGCCTGGGTGGTCGCCACGATGTGGGTCTCGTTGAACGACGTCCGCAGGCTGGTGCCGCGGTGGCCGCTGGTGCCGAAGGCGACCTGCTGGTCAACGTCCTCGGGATCGGGCACGCCCGTGTAGTACGACGTGACCAGGTGCGGAACGTCGACCAGGTCACTGGGCTGGGCCGGGGTTCCGGCGCGAGTCTCGCTCATCGGGGCCCCCACGGCAGGGGGAGCGGAGCGACTGATCTCGTGGGGTACTCAGGCATCGGGCACCTTCTGGTCCTTGGCCAGGATGGTCAGACCGTCCTCGACGGCGTAGCCGGCAGCCTTGTCCGCCTCTGGGTCGACGCCGATAGTGGCACCGTCGGGGACCACGACGTTCTTGTCGATGATCGCGTTGCGGACCACCGCCCCCCGCCCCAGCCGGACGCCGTTGAGCAGCACCGAGTCCGACACCTCGGCGCCGGCCTCGACCCGGCACGACGGCGAGAGCACGGACGTGCTGACCCGGCCTCCGGTCACCACCACGCCGGGCGACAGGATCGAGTCGAAGATCTCGATCGGCTTGCCGAGGTCGCTCTCGACGATCTTCGCCGGCGGCTGTGGTCCGTACGACGTATAGATCGGCCACTGGGAGTTGTACAGGTTGAACACCGGCAGCGGCGCGACCAGGTCCATGTGCGCGGCGAAGTAGGAGCCCATGGTCCCGACGTCGCGCCAGTAGCCGCGGTCGCGGTCGTTGGACCCGGGCACGTCGTTGTCCTTGTAGTCGTAGACGCCGGCCAGTCCCTGGGACACGAACGCGGGCACGATGTCGCCACCCATGTCGTGCTTGGAGCCCTCGAGCGTCGAGTCGCTGGTCACCGACTCGCGAAGCGCGTCGGCGTCGAACACGTAGTTGCCCATGGAGGCCAGCACCTCCCCCGGAGAGTCCGGCAGCCCCTCGGGGTCCTTCGGCTTCTCCAGGAACGCCCGGATCCGGTCGGGCTGCGCCGGGTCGATGTCGATCACACCGAACTGGTCGGCCAGCTCGATCGGCTGCCTGATGGCCGCAACCGTGGCCGCTGCCCCTGAGTCAATGTGCTGATCAACCATCTGAGAGAAATCCATGCGGTACACGTGGTCGGCACCGACGACGACCACGATGTCGGGCCGCTCGTCGTTGAGCAGGTTCAGCGACTGGAAGATCGCGTCGGCACTGCCGCGGTACCAGTGCTTGCCGACCCGTTGCTGTGCCGGCACCGGCGTCACGTGGTTGCCGAGGAGCGTCGACATCCGCCACGTCGTGGTGATGTGCCGGTCGAGGCTGTGCGACTTGTACTGCGTGAGCACGACGACCTTGAGGTAGCCCGAGTTCACGACGTTGGACAGTGCGAAGTCGATCAACCGGTAGATGCCGCCGAACGGCACCGCCGGCTTGGCACGGTCTGCGGTCAGCGGCATCAGCCGCTTCCCCTCACCACCCGCGAGCACGATCGCGAAGACGTTCTTGCGGCTCGGGATGGTGTTCATCTCGGGGTCCCTGCGGAGGCGCGAGCACAGCGGGCGGCTTCGTGGGGTGATTTCATGCCTCGAACCTAGTGGTGACGCACGGCTCATTGCGAGGCTAGTTTCATGGGCATGCGGATCGACGTGCTGAGCAAGGAGTACCCGCCGGAGATCTACGGCGGCGCTGGTGTGCACGTCGCCGAGCTGGTCCGCGCGCTGCGTGCACGCGACGACGTCGAGGCGCGCGTGCACGCCTTCGGCGGGCCGCGCGACGAGCCAGGCACGACGTCGTACGCCGACCTCGCGGAGCTGGCGTCGGCCAACGGCGCGATCCGCACGCTCGGCGTCGATCTGGCCATGGTCGACGACTGCGCGGGCGCGGATGTCGTGCACTCGCACACCTGGTACGCGAACATGGCCGGCCACCTCGCGTCGCTGCTGCACGATGTCCCGCACGTGGTGACCGCGCACAGTCTGGAGCCGATGCGCCCGTGGAAGGCCGAGCAGCTCGGCGGCGGGTACGCGGTGTCGAGCTGGGTCGAGCGCACCGCGTACGACGCCGCCGCGGGCGTGATCGCGGTGAGCGGGGCGATGCGTGACGACGTGCTGCGCAGCTACCCGGACGTCGACCCGGACAAGGTCTCCGTGGTGCACAACGGCATCGACACCGAGCTCTGGTCGCCGACCAGCAACCCCGACCGGGTCCGCGAGCTCGGCCTCGACCCCGACCGGCCGAGTGTGATCTTCGTGGGCCGGATCACCCGGCAGAAGGGCCTCCCGCTGTTCCTCCAGGCCGCCGCCCAGCTCCCGCCGGACGTCCAGCTGATCCTGTGCGCGGGTGCGCCGGACACCAAGGAGATCGAGGCCGAGGTGCGCGGCCTGGTCGACGGACTCGCGGAGACGCGCAGCGGCGTGGTGTGGATCGCCGAGATGCTCCCCCGCGCCGACGTGGTCGCGCTGCTCACCGCCGCGACCGTGTTCGCCTGCCCCTCGATCTACGAGCCGCTCGGCATCGTGAACCTCGAGGCGATGGCGTGCGAGACGGCGGTGGTCGCCACCGCGACCGGTGGCATCCCGGAGGTGGTCGTCGACGGCGAGACCGGCTGGCTGGTGCCGATCGAGCAGGCCCAGGACGGCACCGGCACCCCGCTGCAGCCCGGGCAGTACGTCGCGGACCTCGCCGCCGCGCTGACCGACGCGGTCAGCGACCCGGCACGCGCCGCGTCGTACGGGAAGGCCGGGCGGAGCCGCGCCCAGGAGTCCTTCGGCTGGCCGGCGATCGCCGAGCAGACGCTGGGCGTCTACCGCTCACTCGGACGCTGAACGGTGGGCTCGCCGCGTCAGGCCAGGTCGAGACCCGGGTAGAGCGGGTTGCGGTCGAGCATCTCCTGCGCCTGCGCGTGCACACGGTCGGCCACACCGTCGGCGAGCACGTACGACGCCTTCGACGGATCGCCCGCCTTCGTGGTGCCCGGAGTCGTGTTCGACAGCGTCTCCACGATCAGCTCGGCGACCTTGTCGAACTCGTCGTGACCGAAGCCGCGCGTGGTCAGAGCGGGGGTGCCGAGCCGGACGCCGGTGGTGTACCAGGCACCGTTGGGGTCACGCGGCACCGAGTTGCGGTTGGTGACGACCCCGGCATCGAGCAGTGCCGACTCGGCCTGTCGCCCGGTGAGCCCGAACGAGGCCACGTCGAGCAGCACGATGTGGTTGTCGGTGCCGCCCGTCACGAGCGTCGCGTCGCGCGTCATGAGCCCGTCGGCCAGCGACTTGGCGTTGTCGGCGATCCGCTGGGCGTAGACCTGGAACTCGGGCTGCCTCGCCTCCGCGAGGGCGACGGCCTTGGCGGCCATCACGTGCGCGAGCGGACCACCGAGCACCATCGGGCAGCCGCGGTCGACGTCCGCCGCGAACTCCTCCTGTGCCAGCACCAGGCCACCGCGAGGACCGCGCAGCGACTTGTGCGTGGTGGTCGTGGTGACGTGGGCGAACGGCACCGGGTCCTCGTCACCGGTGAACACCTTCCCCGCCACGAGGCCGGCGAAGTGCGCCATGTCGACCATGAGGGTGGCGCCGACCTCGTCGGCGATCTCGCGCATCTTGGCGAAGTTCACGCGGCGCGGGTAGGCGGAGTAGCCGGCGACGAGCACGAGCGGCTTGAACTCGCGCGCGGCCGCGCGCACCTTGTCGTAGTCGAGCAGTCCGGTCCCGGGGTCGGTGCCGTACTGCTGCTGGTGGAACATCTTGCCGCTGATGTTGGGCCGGAACCCGTGCGTGAGGTGTCCGCCGGCGTCGAGCGACATGCCGAGCAGGCGCTGGTTGCCGAACTCGTGGCGGAGGTCCTCCCAGTCCTGCTCCGAGAGCTCGTTGACGTTCTTGGCGCCGAGCCGCTGGAGCGCCGGCGTCTCGACCCGGTGGGCCAGGATCGACCAGAACGCGACCAGGTTGGCGTCGATGCCGGAGTGCGGCTGCGCATAGGCGTACGGCGCGCCGAACAGCTCGCGTGCGTGCTCGGCGGCGAGCGCCTCGACGGTGTCCACGTTCTGGCAGGCGGCGTAGAAGCGGTGGCCGACCGTGCCCTCGGCGTACTTGTCGCTGAACCAGGTGCCCATGGTCAGCAGCACGGCGGGCGAGGCGTAGTTCTCGCTGGCGATCAGCTTGAGCGACGACCGCTGGTCGGCCAACTCCTTGCGCGTGGCGTCGGCGATGCGCGGCTCGACGGTCGCGATCACCTCGAGCGCGGCGTCGTAGGCGGTCGACGCGGCCTTGGCGTAGGGCAGGGAGACGGTCATGAGGCGCACTCTAAACCCGCGGATCTACTGGCTGTTGTCGCCGCAGGCCTGGTCCAGGAACGCCAGCAGCCGGGCCTGCTGCCGGCGAGTCGGCACCACGAGTCGTCCGACCGGGTCCGTATCGCCCAGCGTGAGGAACGCCCGGAAGAGGAACGTCTGGGTGCTCTGCCCGCGTGCGTGGGCGTCGCATCGCCCTCCGGTGCCGATGTCGATCGGGACGGCGGCGCGCTCCGCGCCCCTAGGGAGCACGGTGTCACCCGCGGTGCTCAGGTCGAACAGCACGGATCCCTCTACCTGCGCCACCGCGATGGGTTCGTCGCCCCGCCTGCGGGTGAGCACGAGGGTGCCGTGCAGCACGCTCCGCGGACCGGAGCCCTCGAGCGTCCAGGTGTCGCCGTAGCGGACGGACACGGTGCGCGCGATCCGGCGAGCGGCGCACTCCGTGCGCCAGATCCGGTGCAGGAACCGCCGGCCGTCGGCGGCCATCGGTTGCCGCACGTTGCCGCCCCGGGTCAGCGCCACGCCGTGGATCGGCGCTCGGCCCGCCGCGACCGAGCAGTCCGCGCGCGGGAGGAAGTAGCGCAGGTCGACGATCTGCTGGCCGGGCACGTCGTAGTCGACCCGGTGCAGGCGCAGCGGGTAGCCCGCCCAGTCGACGCCGACCGAACGGACGTGGACCGGCCGGTCGTTGCCATTGATCACGCGCACCTGGCTGCGCCGCGTGCCCTCGTCGATGCGCTGCTGGATGAAGGACAGGTGCACGCCGCGCGGCAGCGGGTCAGGGGTTGCGACGACGATCGTGCGGTGGGCCTTCGGGCTGACGCTTGTCGCGGGCTCGCCCGTCGGGCCGGCACCGCACGCCGTCGAACCACCGAGGAGCAGCGCGACCAGCAGGGCGGGAATGGATCGGCCGCTCACGGTGCTCCCTTCTACGTGTCCTGGATCACCTTAGGCGGCGAAACGGACGGTCCCACGCCTGCACGCTTGTCCAGATCGTGGACATGGGTCTCACTGCATGAGATTGCCGTTTGTGGAACGGGTGTCCGCAACCTGAGACTTTCCGCATGAGTGCTGACCGAACGACCTGGCTCGTGGCCCGCCGCCACGTGGACCTCGGTCGTACGCGCAGCATGATCTGTCGTCATCGCTGACCCTGCCCGCGCCTGGACGACGACGTCCTGGGCCCTCCGTCCGCATGGAACAGGAAGCCACCGATGACCACCGCTCCGCAGCGAACTGCCCGTCCGCGTCCCAAGCGCGGTGAGGGCCAGTGGGCGCTCGGCTACACCGAGCCGCTGAACAAGAACGAGCAGACGAAGAAGGACGACAACCCGCTCAACGTGCGGGCCCGGATCCTGAACATCTACTCCAAGCGCGGCTTCGCCTCGATCGACCCGGCCGACCTGCGCGGGCGCTTCCGCTGGATGGGTCTCTACACGCAGCGCGCACCGGGCTTCGACGGGGGCAAGACCGCGATGCTCGAGGAGGAGGAGCTCGACGACGAGTTCTTCATGATGCGCGTCCGCACGGACGGTGCGCTGCTCCCGGCCGCCGCCGTCCGGGCGCTGGGCGAGGTCTCCACGGAGTACGCCCGGGACACCGCCGACGTGACCGACCGCGAGAACATCCAGTACCACTGGATCCGGATCGAGGACGTCCCGGCGATCTGGGAGAAGCTCGACGCCGCCGGCCTGGACACGACCGAGGCGTGCGGCGACTCGCCGCGGCCGTTCCTCGGCTCCCCCGTCGCCGGCGTCGCCGCCGACGAGATCATCGACGGCAGCGCGGCGCTGGAGGAGATCAAGCGCCGCTACATCGGCGACCCGGCCTTCTCGAACCTGCCCCGCAAGTTCAAGACCGCGCTCACCGGCCACCCCAGCCAGGACGTGTCGCCCGAGACCAACGACGTGTCCTTCGTCGGCACCGTCCACCCCGAGCACGGACCCGGCTTCGACCTGTGGGTCGGCGGCGGCCTGTCCACCAACCCGATGCTCGCGCAGAAGCTCGGGGTCTGGATCCCGCTGGACGAGGTCGCCGACGCCTGGGAGGGCGTGACCTCGATCTTCCGCGACTACGGCTACCGCCGGCTGCGCTCGCGCGCCCGGCTGAAGTTCCTGGTGGCGGACTGGGGTGTGGAGAAGTTCCGCGAGGTGCTCGAGACCGAGTACCTGCACCGCACGCTCGTAGACAACCCGTCGCCCGAGTCGCCCAAGCACCACCGGGACCACATCGGGATCCACGAGCAGAAGGACGGGAAGTTCTACGTCGGTGTCGCTCCGCTCGTCGGGCGGGTCTCCGGCAGCACGCTGACCGGGCTGGCCGACCTGATCGAGGAGTACGGCGCGGCCGGCGCCCGGCTCACGGCGTACCAGAAGATCGTGGTGCTCGGCGTTCCCGCCGACCGGCTCGACGCCTTCGTCGCCCGGCTGCCCGAGATCGGGCTCACGGCGACGCCGTCGAACTGGCGGCAGAACACGATGGCCTGCACGGGCATCGAGTTCTGCAAGCTCGCGATCGTGGACACCAAGGACCGCGCTCGCGACCTCGTTGCCGAGCTCGAGCGGCGGTTCCCCGACCTGGACGTGCCGATCACGGTCAACATCAACGGCTGCCCCAACGCCTGCGCCCGCACACAGGTCGCCGACATCGGGCTCAAGGGCCAGCTGGTTCTGGACGCCGACCGCAACCAGGTCGAGGGCTTCCAGGTGCACCTGGGCGGCGCCACCGGCCTCGACGCGAACTTCGGCCGCAAGCTCCGCGCGCACAAGGTCACCAGCGCCGGACTCGACGACTACGTCACCAACGTGGTCTCGGCGTTCCTGGCGCACCGCAAGGAGGACGAGCCGTTCGCCGACTGGGTGGCACGCGCCGACGAGGAGCTGCTGCGTGGGGAGAGTCCCGACAGGCTCCACCACCGGGAGGTGGCCCATGTCTGACGCACCCCGCAAGCATGAGCGGGCGTTCCCGAACAGCTGCCCGTACTGCGGCGACGACAACCTGTGGCCGCACCAGTCGTCCGAGGACTCCCCCGGCTTCGGCGAGTGGGAGTGCCGCTCGTGCCTGCGGGCGTTCAAGCTCACCATGCTCGGCCAGATCGCCCGTCCGGGGGCCCCGACATGACGGTACCCACCACCGAGCGCGCCCGGCTGGCACGTGGTTCGGAGACGTTCGGGCGAAGCCCCGAGGAACTTCGCGAGATCGTGTCGCACGTCGGCGCCGAGCTCGAACTGGCTCCCGCTGAGGACATCATCGAGTGGGCCGTCGCCACGTTCGGCGACCGGTTCTGCATCACCTCGTCGATGGCCGACGCGGTGCTCTCGCACCTGGCCTCGAAGGTCGCGCCCGGGATCGACGTGGTGTTCCTCGACACCGGCTACCACTTCGCCGAGACGATCGGCACCCGCGACGCGGTCGAGGCGACGCTGCCGGTCAACCTGATCAGCATCACGCCCGTGCAGAGCGTGGCCGAGCAGGACGCGACGTACGGCAAGGACCTGTACAAGACCGACCCCGACCTGTGCTGCGCGCTGCGCAAGGTGCAGCCGCTCAAGCAGTCGCTCGCCGGGTACGACGCGTGGGCGACCGGACTCCGTCGCGCCGAGACGCACAACCGGGTGATCGCTCCTGTCGTCGGCTGGGACGAGAAGAAGCAGAAGGTGAAGGTCTCCCCGCTCGCCCGCTGGAGCGACGAGGAGGTCGAGCGCTACATCACCGACAACGGCGTACTCGTCAACCCGCTCCAGTACGACGGCTACCCCTCGATCGGCTGCTGGCCCTGCACACGCCGGGTCGCCCCGGGCGAGGACCCGCGCAGTGGTCGCTGGGCCGGCACCAACAAGACCGAGTGCGGGATCCACCAGTGACCGCCCGCACCACGCCCACCACGCAGACAACGACGTCAGCGCCGACAGCCACCGAAGGAGGCTGACATGTCCGCACCCGCACTGATCGCCCTCGCCCACGGCAGCCGCGACCCGCGCTCATCCGCGACCATCGAGGCGCTCGTCGGCCAGGTGCGCGAGCTCCGGCCCGACCTGCGCATCGAGGCAGCGTTCCTCGAGCTCTCGAAGCCGGCGTTCGGCAAGGTCGTCGACAAGCTGGTCCGCGCCGGCCACGACGAGATCGTCGTCGTACCACTGCTGCTCAGCGAGGCCTACCACGCGAAGGTCGACGTGCCGTCCGCCGTCGCAGAGGCGTCCGCACGACACGAGAACCTGCAGATCCGCGCCAGCCGCATCCTCGGCACGGAGCCGACCTTCCTCGAGGTGCTCGACAAGCGGCTGCGCGACGCGCTGAGCAAGGCGCGCGTACGTGAGCTGGACGCCCTGGTGCTTGCCGCTGCCGGGTCCTCCGACCCGCTCGCGAACCAGGCCGTCGCCCGGCTGGCCCGCGCGTGGGGCGCCCGCCACCGGCTGCCGGTGACCGCGGCGTTCGCCTCGGCCGCTCCCCCGGCGACCGGGGAGGCGGTGCGCGCGTTCCGGGGCGAGGGCCGCCGGCACGTTGCGGTGGCGACGATGATGCTCGCCCCCGGCTTCCTGCCCGACCGGGCCGCCGAGCTCGCGTACGAGGCCGGCGCGGTCGCCGTCTCCGAGCCGCTCGGCGCCGACCCCGAGCTCGCCCGCGCCGTACTCGCCCGCTACGCCGTTGGTGCCGTCGAGCTCGTCCCCGTCTGACCCCAGCGCTGACCCGGCGCAGATGGCGAAGAAATCAGCGCTGACCCGTCGCAGATGGTGCTCGGATGAGCGCTGACCCGTCGCAGATGGTGCTCGGATGAGCGCTGACCCGTCGCAGATGGTCAGCGCCCAACCGCCATCTGTGACGGGTCGCCCCCTCAGACGCCGCCATCTGCGACGGGTCGCCCGCTCAGACGCCGCCATCTGCGACGGGTCAGCGGAAGGAGGTACGGCGAGCGCGGTGCAGGCGGAGGTCGCGGCGTATCTCGAAGGTGTCGGGGAGGACGGCACGGATACGGGCGAGCAGGGCTGAGCGGGTGTCGTCGGGGAGCAGCAGGTAGGCGGAGATCGTCGACATCAGGCCGACCATGTCGTCGGCGTGCATCGTGTCCGTGACGGTCAGCTCGTGCTGCTCCACGTCGGTGAAGTACGGCGAGGCGAGCAGCTCGTTGCCGGGCCACGGCATGCCGTCGGGCTCATCCTCCGCGCCGACGACGTCCTCGGAGCCGATCAGCTCATCCCGCAGCTCCTCGACCCGTGAGCGGAGCTCCCCGTCGGCGATGTCGATCGGGCCGCCGAGGCAGGAGAACACACCGCCCTCGCGGACCAGGCGCGCGGCTCGCTCCCATCGGGTCGTCTGGTCGGTCCAGTGCCAGGCCGCCGCGGCGTACAACAGGTCAGCCGGGGGCTGCTCCCCCAGCTCCTCCAGGCGCGAGGTGACCACCGTGACCGGGAGCCCGGCCGTGGTCCGGGTCAGCACGGCGCACATCTGCGGGTCCGGCTCGACGGCGGTGACGCTGATCCCGGAGCCCGCGACCAGGCGCGTCGCCTTGCCGGTGCCGGCGCCGATCTCGATCGCGGACGAGACGGATCCGTTGCCGACGAGCAGGTCGAGCACCTCCGCGGGATAGCCGGGGCGGTAGCGCTCGTAGCGTTCGGCGACCGACCCGAACGTCAGCCCACGCACCGGGGCGGTCATCGCACGAGCCGGTCCAGCAGCCGCTCCAGCTCGCCGGCCGGGTCAGCGGTGAGGCCGCCGTGCACCGGGCCCGGCTGGACGACGGTGCTGCGCGGCGCCTTGAGGAAGCCGAACCGCACGCCGAGGTCCTTGCGCGCGATCTCACCGAGCGCGTCGTCGCCGCGGCAGACTCCGGCGACGAACTCCAGCCCCCGGCACACGGCCGTCCGGTCGACGCCCGGATCGAGAGCGGCCAGCCGCAGCTCGTCGACCTGCCACGCCGCGTCGAGAAAACCTGACTCCTCGCAGTAGAGGACGACGCCCACGTTGACGAACTCCTCGCGGTCGACGCGCGGCACGGCACGCAGGACGACGTACTGGTACGGGTGGTGGTCGATTCCGTCGACGCTCATGACGCGGCTCCCGGAAGCCAGGGCCGGCCCCCGCCGACGCCGTCGCGGCGCGCCCGCAGGAAGGAGACGTAGGACGCGCGCAGCTCGGCCGGGGTAGCCGCACCGGGCACCGGCGCCAGCCAGCCGTCGGGCACGTCGGCGACGACGTCGGAGAGCACCGCGTCGGTGAGCGTGGCCGCAAGCTCGGCGTCGAGCCCCGCGACCTCGCCGACGGATCGCGCGAGCACGTGCTGGGATGCGTCGTACGGCTGGGCCGCGAAGCGGTCGGCGGACCCGACTCCCCCGCTCCATCCGTGGTGGAAGTAGAGCGACGCACCGTGGTCGATCAGCCAGGGCCGTCCGTGCCACACGAGCAGGTTGGGGTTGCGCCAGCTCCGGTCGACGTTGGCCACGTAGGCGTCGAGCCAGACCAGCCGTCCGGCGAAGTCCGGCGTGACCTCGACGGAGGTGTCGAAGCCGAACGAGCCCGGCAGGAAGTCGACTCCGAGGTTGCTGCCGAGACTCGCGGTGAGCAGGTCCTGCACCTCCTCGTCGGCCTCGTAGCGCGCGATCGCGGCGTCCAGCTCGATCTCGACGAGCCGGGGCGTGTCCAGCCCGAGGTGCCCAGCCAGTCCGGCGACGATCACCTCGGCGACCAGCACGTTGAGACCCTGGCCGGCTCCGCGGAACTTGCAGACGTAGGTGCCCAGGTCGTCGGCCTCGACGATGCCGGGCAGCGACCCGCCCTCCCGGAGCGGGGCGACGTAGCGAGTGGCCCGGACCGCGGCCAGGCCGGTGCGGGTCTCGCTCACGAGGGAAGCGGCTCGTTCTCGAGGCGGACCCGCTGCTCGGTCACGTCGTAGTCCGGGTCAGGCCAGTGCAGATCCATGGCCCGCAGCTGCTCCAGCAGCAGGCTGCCGATGGCCCAGTTGCGGTACCACTTGCGGTCGCTGGGCACGACGTACCACGGGGCAGCGTCGGTGTTGCAGCGCTCGAGGGCGAGCTCGTAGGCCTCCTGGTACTTCGGCCACTTGTGGCGCTCATCGACGTCGTCCGGCTTGAACTTCCACTGCTTGGTGGGGTCGTCGAGCCGGGCCAGCAGCCGCTCCTTCTGCTTGGCGGCCGAGATGTGGAGCATGCACTTGATGATCGTGGTGCCGTCGTCGGCGAGCCGTTTCTCGAACTCGTTGATCGCTCCGTACCTGCGCTCGATCTCCTCCGGGGTCGCCAGCTCGTGCACGCGCACGATCAGGACGTCCTCGTAGTGCGAGCGGTCGAAGACGCCGACCTTGCCCGGCGCCGGCACCTCCTTCTCGACCCGCCACAGGAAGTCCTGGGCCAGCTCCTCCTTGGTCGGCGCCTTGAACGAGAAGATCCGTAGGCCGTTGGGGTCGAAGAGGCCGGTCGTGTGCTTGAGGACACCCCCTTTGCCAGAGGTGTCCATCCCCTGGAGCACGAGCAGGATGCGCCGCTCGCCGTCGGTGTAGCCGGACGCGAAGAGCTTCTCCTGCAGCTCGAAGAGCTCCTCGCCCATCGCCGGCAGTGCCTTCTTGCCGTCCTTCTTGGTGCCGTCGAACCCTGGTTTCGCGTGGGAGTCGATCGCGGCCAGGTCGACGGGACCTGGTGGCAGGCGCAGCAGGTCACCGATCGGAGTCTCGCGGGAGTCAGCCATGCGCCGAGGATAGGCGGACCGAGGTCCGCCCGCCCCCGGCGCGGGACCGTCCGGCTCAGGGCAGGCGCGGGGTGAACCGTCCGGAGCGTTGCCGCTGCGTAGGCTGAGCGGCATGGATCTGCCCGTGATGCCGCCGGTGCGGCCGATGCTGGCCAAGTCGGTCAAGGGGATCCCCGATCCCGCGAAGTTCGAGGGCGGCCTGTCGTTCGAGCCGAAGTGGGACGGCTTCAGGTGCATCGTGTTCCGCGACGGCGACGAGGTGGAGATGGCCTCGCGCAACACCAAGCCGCTGACGCGGTACTTCCCGGAGGTGGTGGCGGCGATCCGCGAGCAGCTGCCGGAGCGGTGCGTGCTCGACGGCGAGGTGTTCGTCGCCGTGGGCGACCGGCTCGAGTTCGAGGTGCTCCAGGAGCGGATCCATCCCGCGGCCTCGCGCGTGAACATGCTGGCGGAGTCGACACCGGCCGGGTTCGTGGCCTTCGACCTGCTGGCGCTCGGCGACGCGTCGTACGTCGACCGACCGCTCAGCGAGCGCCGCGCGGCCCTCGAGGGAGCGCTGTCCGGGCTGAGCGGACCGTGCCACCTGACCCGCACGACGACCGACCCCGCCGAGGCCAGGTCGTGGTTCGACCAGTTCGAGGGGGCCGGACTCGACGGGGTCGTCGCCAAGCCGCTCGGCTCGCCGTACCAGGAGAACGCGCGGTCGATGCTCAAGATCAAGCACGAGCGCACCGCCGACGTCGTGCTGTGCGGCTACCGGCTGCACAAGACCGCCACACCGGAGCAGCCCTTGCTGGGCTCGCTCCTGCTGGGCCTGTACGACGGCGACGGCAAGCTCCAGCACATCGGCGTCTCGGCCAGCTTCACAGCCAAGCGGCGCGCCGAGCTGATCGAGGAGCTGAAGCCGCTGGAGACCGGGATCGAGGACCACCCCTGGGGTGAGTGGAGCGACTGGGCGATCGCCAACCCCGACCGGGTGCCGGGCACGCAGAGCCGCTGGAGCACCGGCAAGGACCTGTCGTTCGTGCCGTTGCGGCCCGACGTGGTGCTGGAGGTCGGCTACGACCACATGGAGGGCCGCCGCTTCCGGCACACCGCGCAGTTCAAGCGCTGGCGGCCGGACCGCGATCCCGAGTCCTGTGGCTACGAGCAGCTCGACGAGCCGGTGAGCTATGACCTCGCGGAAGTGCTCGGGGGCTAGCAGCCGCGCAGGACACTAGACTTGGCGCATGACTGACTACCCCGTCGTGCTGCTCGTCGAGCAGGAGCTGAGCGCCCTCGACGCGCGCCAGGTGCGCGGCCTGCACGAGGACATCGACGAGCCTGTGCGCTACCACGTGCTGCTGCCCGTCGAGGACGCCGCCTACCGGGTCGAGAGCGCGATGGGCACACTCGGCACCGGCGAGATGGCCAACCCGGGGTTGCTGGTCGACGAGGCCGAGATCGCCGAGATGCAGACCGAGATCCTGACCGGCGCACGCGCCGCCCTCAAGAACACCGTCGCGGCGCTCGAGGCGGTCGGGGGCGCCGCGGTCGGCGACCTGCTCACCGCCGACCCGATCGATGGACTGATCGCCAAGGTCGCCGACACCGACGCCGCCGAGGCGATCATCCTGACCCGCCCGCACGTGGTCTCGGAGTTCTTCCACCTCGACTGGACCTCGCGTGCCCGCCGCAAGCTCGGAGTCCCCGTGCTCCACCTCCTCGAGCACGAGAACTTCGACGAGCAGGCCGGCCAGGGAGAGGGCGTCACCGGTCTCTGACCAGCGGGCTTGCCTTCGTGTCCTAGGGTCGCGGAGTGGGTCTCTTCTCCCGTGGTCATGCCTCGTCACCGGGTGCGCAGCACGACGCGTTCTGGCAATGGTGGGACGAGTCCGGCCAGCGGTTGACCACCGGCGCCCTCGCGCGCAACGACCCGATGTCGGTCAGCGACGCGATCTCCTCGGCCGTGGAGACCATCCACCCCGAGCTCGCCTGGGAGCTGGCTTCGGGTGAGGTCTCCGAGCACGTGCTGGTCGTGACCGCGGGCGGCAGCCCCGATCTGCGGGCCACGGCCCGGCGCTGGCTGCTGGCCGCGCCGCCCGCCGACGAGGTCTGGTCCTACGCTGACTTCCGGCCGCCGGCCGACGACCCGGAGTCGATCCGGCTCTCGTCGGGGCAGGCACCCGACATCGACTTCGCGCGGGTCTGCGTCACCGCCCGGCTGTCCGGCAGCCGCTTCGACACCGTCGTGTTCCATCCCGTGTTCGCCGACCTCGATCCCCACTCACGGTCGCAGGTGGCGTTCCTGGCTCTCGACGCGACGCTCGGCGAGCACGACGTGGAGCTGTGGATCGGTGAGGTGTCGGCGTCGGAGATCTCGCCGGTCGACGGGTTCGGGCTCCGTGCCCTGCGCGCCGTCGTACGCGAACACACGCGTGCGAAGGTCGACGAGGACGGCCGCCCCAGCTGGATCCTCATGCAGGGCGACACCGCGCAAGGCCCGCTGATCGCTGCCGCCCAGGTGCCGCTGCACCCGGCGACGGCGCCGCACCTGGGCACCCACGTGGCGGTGCTGCTCCCCTACCGGCACCGCACCCCCGAAGGCCTGCCCGCCGACGCGTCGCTCAGCGCCCTCCGCGAGTTCGAGGACGGGCTCTCGCGGGCGATGGGCACGGACGGTCAGGTCGTCGCACACCAGTCCAGCAACGGCACCCGGGTGCTGCACGTGTACGTCGACGACACCTCAGGCGCCACGCACCGAGCGAAGGCCGCGGCCCGGCAGTGGCCCGAGGGCACGGCGCACGTGCACGCGATGGCAGACCCCGGCTGGCAGTCTGTCGCCCACCTGCGGGCATGACCCGCCGGCGGTCAGGGGCTTCCGGGCTGAAGGGCAACCCGGAAGCCCCTGACTCAGCCAGCGTGGCTCATCGACTCCCCCGCGACCCCGAAGGCGTGCAGCCAGGAGATCTCGGTGCTGCCGAGTCCGATGGTCGTGACCGCCACCAGGCACAGCACCGCGATCGCCCGGGCGTGGGCGGAAGCGCCGGGTGTCCGCGCCAGCCGGCTCCCGCGGAGCCACAGGGCAACGGCCACAGCCAGTGTCACCAGCTCCAGCAGGCAGCAAGCGACATCGGCCAGTCCCACCGCTTCCGGTGTCCAGGTCTCGGGCCCGAGCGGGAGACCGACCGTGCGAGAGACGAGCCAGAGCCCCAGTGGGACCACCGACACCGCAACCACGGCGCCGAGGACGAGCCGGTCGAGCCGCACGAGCACCAACAGCCCGAGTGCGAGCTCCGCGATGGTCAACACGACGAAGAAGGAGCCGGCGGCCAGCCACTCCTCCAGGTGCTCGGGGATCACCGCGGCGTGGATGGCGGCGCTGCCGACCAACCCGGCGACCAGGAGCGGCCGCAGGTCATGGATCCGGCTGTTCGGTCGGGACCCGACCTCGCGTCGCGTCCCGAGGACCAGCCGGCCCCCGCGGAGCGCCACTGCCCACCCCACGAGCACCAGGTTGGTGACCAGCATCAGGACACCGCCGACACCTACCGCACGGACCTGCAGCGCCAGGTCAGTATGCAGCTGGGCGGCCGAACAGGCCGTGTCGCAGGCTTCGTCGCGCATCGAGTTCATGGCCCCCATGTGGATCGCCTGGAGGTGGTAGTCGTAGGCCGAGCTCGCTGCCAGGCCGACCACACCCGCGATCGTCCCGGCCGCGACCACCAGGAGCGCGGTGATCACCACCGCCCGGGTGCCCCGTGGCGCCCGACCGAAACGGGCGAGCGCCACGGACGTCGCGGCGAGCACGGCGACCACGAAGACCGGCAGGAACAGGGTCGACTCGCGGAGCCACGCCTGGAACGGCGAGTCCATCCGCTCGATCGCCCCGGCTGCCTCGCGCAGCGACATCAGCCAGAAACCGTCGCCGTACGCCATCAGGGCCGCCAGCGGCAGCACGGTCCACCACGCGACACCAGGTCGGCTGCGGGCTTCGTCCGGGACGGTCGCGGCGGCGACCCGGACAGCAGGCGCGATCGCAGTCATCAGGTGATCTCCCAGCCGAACATCATCGCGTGGTCCTCGTGCGCCAGGTTGTGGCAGTGCGCGACGTACGGCCCGGTGAAGTCACGGAACCCGCGGTAGATGATCACGGACTCGCCGGGATCCAGATTCACGAGGTCCTCGCGTGACACGTCGTCCGGGTGGCCGGGATCCGGGTTGACGGTCACGTCCCGGCCGTTGCGCATCACCGTGCGGTGCTCCTCCATGTGGAGGTGGAAGGGGTGGACCCAGCCACCGCCGCCGTTGCGGATCTCCCACAGGTTGTAGCTGCCCATCTTCTGCTGGGCCAGCGGACTCTTCCCGGCGGGGTTCTTCAGGCTCGTCGACACCGTGGCAGGGTCGAACTCCACCCCGTTGATCAGCCACTCGGTCTCGCCGCCGATGACCCCACGCTTGACCTCGAAGATCGACCGGTTGTTCATCATGGTCTTCCAGTTGCCCGGCAGCGGCGGCAGCGGACGCAGCGGCTGGAGCGGCCCCGGAGTCAGGCTGTTGTCCTCCGCGTCGTCGCCGATCACGATCTTGATCATCGGCACCTTGTAGGCCGGGTCGGGGCTGAACCGGTTTGAGGCCTCCCACATCCGGCCGTTCGGCATCTTCATCGTGTTGGTCAGGTAGATCACGTCGCCCTTGGTGGTCGGCGAGCCGTCCTGGTACTTGGTGAAGTCGACGATGAACTCGCGGCGCTTGGCCGGCCACAGCTCGAAGTTGTCGCGGGTGACCGCGAAGGGAAGCAGCCCGCCGTCCGAGGCGATCTGGGTGAACTTCATGCACTGCTGGCCGTCGGGGATGCGGTACTGGCCCTCGAGCTCGTCGCCGGTGTAGCCCAGCGACACCGCGGACTTGGGTCCCTGGGTCGAGCTCATCAGCTTGAAGTCGTAGATCCGCGCCACGGAGGCGTCTAGGAAGCGCAAGCGGTACTTGCGCCGCTTCACCTCCAGCGTCGGGTAGGCCTTGCCGTTGACGGTGAAGATGTCGCCGACGAAGCCGTGGTTGGGGAAGTGCTTGAAGAAGGTCTTGCCCCACCACTCCGGGTGCTTCGCGGGGTTCTTCGCTGCGGGGAAGTCGCCGTCGAGGTCGTGCATGTCCCGGTGCAGCGTGACACCGTCGTCCAGCCGGCAGTCGTAGAACGCCAGGGGGATGTCGTAGTCGACGTCGAACGACCCGTCGGAATGATTGGTGCGCACGCCGGGCAGGCGGAGACCCTGGTTCTCGTCCCCCATGTCCAGCCCGTCCTCGGGATCGTAGATCGGGTAGAGGCCGACCATGCCCTTGTAGACGTTGGAGCCCGTGTGGTCCATCCGGTGGTCGTGGAACCAGAAGAAGCTCTGCTTCTCACGGGAGTCGTTGCCGGCCGGCCAGTTCAGGTAGAGGTTGTCGACCCACATTCCCGGCTTGTAGCCCTTGCCCTTGGGGCCGCGCCGCATCGAGTAGTGCGGGTTGCCGTCGCTCTCGGGCGCCGTGTGCCCGTTGTGCAGGTGGGTCAGGAACGAATAGTCCGGTGAGCCGAAGTCCTGGCGATCGAGGTTGTCGGGGTTCTCGTCGAGGTGGTTGGAGAACCGGACCAGGGCCGGCTTGCCGTACTCTGCGTTGATCATCGGCCCGGGGAACTGCCCGTTGAACCCGTAGATGGTGCTTTCTGGAAGCGTACGACGGACGCCCTTGGCATAGGTCTTGCCGTCGGCGTCGAACGACACGGTCGGCTTGCCGCCCTTGTCGATCGGAAGCACCGGCGAGCTGGTGAAGCTGTGCGTGCCGATCTTCACGTCGATCTTGTACACGATCGGGTCCGGGGTCTCGGGGCCTATCGGGGCCCTCCAATGCTGGTGCTGCTCGTTGCGCTCCGAGTTCTGCTGGCCCAGCCCCGGTCCCGGCGGCAGGTCCCACTCCTGGTAGTCCTCCTCCGGTGCGAGCGCCCTCGGGATGGGCAGCTCGTCCTTGAACGGCTCCAGGATCAGCGGGCTGGTCGGGAACGCCTCGGTGTAGAGGAGCACGTCGCCGATCGTGGTCGCCGACGCGGAGAACACCCCGTCGGTCGACCACAGACCCTTCTGCTGCAGCGAGGGCACCACGAGTCCTTGGGCGGTGGCAAGGCCCAACCCGACTCCGCCCACCGCGCCGACCCGCAGGACGGTGCGTCGAGCGAGCCCCCCTTCGGTCTCGCCCCCCTCATCGACCACGTCTGTTTCTGGCATGTCTGTCGTCATAATCTGTCCCCAGGCTTTTTGTCGCGGGGCCATCGGTCACGGCCCTGCCTCGACCGCAATACTCGGGAACCGACATTGCGGAAAACTTGGAGATCCGACACAGGTCTGAACCACCGGTGCGCAAATCAAGAATGCGGGGAGTTACCCGAGTGCAGGACGGGGCTGGTGGGTACGCTCGATCCGGTTTGCGGTCCTCATCCCAATGCGCCGCGACTTTTCTTGCTCGGTTGGATCATCGGCTGCTCGCCACGCACCCTCGGGGCTTCCTCACGCCCGAGGGGGGTGCCACCTTGGGCGGCCGCACCGTGAGGTGAATCCCTGGCATTCACCTTCGCTACCCGTGAGATTTGCAAACTACTATCCCGGATAGTAATTGCTCCCCTGCCACCTACTGAGACCAATTAC
>Ga0207708_10000667_pt1 | contig 26347 bp, 21 predicted proteins | sample KBSK5101metaG_FD_184340 | JGI IMG/M metagenome (GOLD analysis project Ga0207708, IMG submission 184340) | Corn, switchgrass and miscanthus rhizosphere microbial communities from Kellogg Biological Station, Michigan, USA - KBS K5-10-1 metaG... | ecosystem: Host-associated > Plants > Roots >...
GAAGCAGTCCGCATTTATGACGCCGACGCCGGGCGCTGGTTGAACTTCCCCAATCCGCTACTGACGCCGCCGTCGGCGTTCATCGCTACCTATGACTGGCTGCCGGCGGTGCTGGAGAGCATCCTGCTGGCGATCGCCCAAACGCACGAGCCGCCGGTCATGCGCTCGCTGCGGCCCTACGGCGTGCTCCGCGAGCTCTACGACCTGCATTCGCAGGACCCCGCCAGCGGCATTGTCGAGTTGTCGGCGACAGACGTGCTGCGCGATTTCTTGGCCACCGGTGCCGCCGCGCCAGGCGTGGCGCCGCGGATCGAGACGATCGCCGCGGCCCAGACGCCCGCCGAGCGCGCCAGCGCCGCCGAGGAGTGGCTGACCACCGTGCGCGACGTCGCCGCGCAGTACCTGCCGGCGGATATGCCCGGTGCAACGCCCGGGGGAGTGTTCACCTCGATACCGACACGGTCGACGGCTTCGAAGACGCCGATCTTCCGTGACCTCGCCCCTGATGTGTTCTGGGCGACCCAATCCCTGATCCGGTTGTTGCAGCGCGAGGCCGCGACGCTGGTCCGGGGCGAGGCGACCGCCGGGGCAGGCGTTCTCGACGAAGGTGGGCCCGTGGTGATCCCGGAGGGCGGAACGTTCTGACGATGTCGATGCCAACCACCTCGCAGCGGGCGCTGACCGTGCTGGTCGTGCCGCGGGCGCAGACCGATGAGATCGTCGCCGTCTTGGCCGACTATTCCGCCGTCGGGCTGCTCGCCACGTTCGCCTGGGTGGAGGCCACCGACGTCGGTGGCGCGTCCACCCCGGCCACCGTGGTACGCGACGGACGCTCGGACCCCATGGTGTTGCAGCAGTTGCTCACGACCCAGCGTTACGACCGGATTCGGCTGGCCGTGTTGGTGCCCATCGAGGCACCGGCGGCCGAGCGGGTGCCGTTGGTGTCCGAGCAGACGATCGAGCGGATTGTGCGGAGCAGCTCGATGGGCGCGCGGATCAGCCTGCTGCGCGTGCTGCTGACGCGGGGGGACACCGCGGCGACGGCACCGGATCCGACTCTGGTGCTGGAGGGCTGGCACAACCTCCTTGTCGCACCGGAGGATTCGGCAAGCCCAGGCCTGGGTGCAGCGCCGTGGGGCCTGATGACCGATCCGCTCGATTTCGCCCAGTGCACCGCACCGGTGATCGCCGGAATTGCCGGGCTGTGGGCGGGGCTGGAGCAGACACCGTTCGACACCGTGGAGATCCTGCCCGGGCAGACCGTGCGCGCGGTTCGGGCCTTCTACCGCCGACTTGACACCACTGAGGTCGAAGAGCGCCTGCGCACTCGGCTCTTCGATCCTGCGGGGCGCCTTCCGCTGCCGCGGGGCGGTCAGGTGCCCGTCGTCTATGTAGAGGACGTTGCGGCGGCCACGCAGACCATGGCAAGGGCGCTGTGGACCAAGCACCGTGATGTGCTGCGCGGACCGCGGATGTCCTCGGGTGATGTTGGCGCCCAGGCGATCTCGATCTGGGCGGCATTGAGGATGTTCTTCAAGTTCATGGGTGCTGCACTGCGCAAGGCGCCGGGGGCGTGGTGGTCCGCGGTGACAGGCTCGCTGTCGTCGGTGCTGGCCAGCACGGTGCAGGGCACGGTGTTCGGCGGTAAGGATTCCGCGTTCGCGGTGGTGACCAGCGCCGAAGTGGCCAACTGGCAGGATTTGGGCCGCAACGCCGACACGCTGAACACCGCGTTGGGCGGAGCGCCGCAGCCGGAACACCTTGCGCAGCAGGACCTCAGGGCATTGTGGGTGGATTTCGTCAACGGGGCGCTCACCCTGGCCGACGGGGGCCGCCGCGCTGCGGGGTTGGAGCCGATCGCAGTGGGTTCCGGGGTCGGCGTGCTCGCCAACGCGGCGGACGTGGTTCCGAGTGGCGCCGAACAGTTTTCGGCGATCCCGACGTCGCTGTCGGCGGTCATCGGGATCAGCTCGGTTGAGCCGGTCGATGTGCTGGGCGCGGCCAACCTGCGCGAGCGTCTGCAACGGGCCTACTCAGATCCCGCGGCCGGGGTGGAGGCGCGCACCGCGGGCACCGACCTGGAAGGTTGGCAAGGGGTTGCGTCGAGAAGCTATGCGTGGCAGGTCAGTTCGATCCTGGCTGACTTTCTGCACCGCGCCCGCGGCGAGGTTGCGCAGCTGGTGGGCCAGATTCAGCTCGCCGCCAGCCGGGTGTCGGCCGACGAGCGCCTGAGGGCACGCCAGCGGGCAGTCAGCGTCATCCTGAAAACGTTCTTCTGGTCGCTGCTGCTGGTACTCGGCGTTCTGGCCGGGATCGCCGCGTTGGGCTGGGTCCGCTGGCCGTTCGCGCTTTGGACGGGCGGGGTGATGCTCGGCCTGTACATCGTGGTGTCGCTGGCGTTGTTCGTGTTCGCACAGCGAGACCTGTTCGCGGAGATGAACTTACGCCAGTCTCAGATGGGTGAGCTGGAGTCGATGCAAGCCAATCTGCGTACGGCCCTGCAGGATGTCAGCCGGCTCTCCACCGCCTACGGGCAGTTGCTGTCGTGGTGCCGGGTGCTGGGAGTGGTGCTGCGGGCGCCGTTCGGGCCGGCGCCGGTGGCGCGGCCCTCACCCGGTCAGCTCTTCGACGGCCTGCCCCGCTCGACCCAACTCGGCGTCGCCGACCCGGGTGAAGAGCAGGCGGCCGACGCGGCGCATGCGATTGAGCGGCGTCTGTACGCGTTGGGCTGGTTGACCCAGCCGTGGCGGGAGCTGGTCAATGAGGCGGCCGCTCGGCTGCGTGAGGAACCCGACATGCTGTTCCGGATGCCCGGCATCGGCACGCAGTCCGGGCTGGATCAGTGGTCCTACGCCGTGGCGTCGGGCCGCGTGCAGCCCGCAGGTGCCGACGCGCTGTGGGGCCGAGTCGAGCAGATGTTCGCCGACGAGCAGAGTCGGGTCGCCGACGACCTCACCGGCACGGTGCTGGTACCCGGCCTCGACCGGCATGTTCCGGTTCAGCAGTTCGGTGCGGGCATCACCGAGCACCGACGGGGGCGGCCCGCGCCGTTCGACGCCTCGCTGTTCAGCCATGCCGCGACGACAGCGGGTCGCTCGGCGGTGGCGATCGACGAGACCGCCGTCGCGCGCGGCGGACTGGGTTACCGCGCGGTGGTGGTGCAGGCGGGTGATGGATTGCCGCCGTACGACTTTGCGATGTTCGAGCCCCGGGTCAGCGTCGCGCCACGCGGTGAGGACGATGCGACACTAATCGGCGTAAGCGAGCGCCGTGACGTTCCGCCTCGTCAGGACATGGTGTTCTAGCGATGCCCGATCCGCAGCACATCGACGTCGGCGATGATCCGCGGCTGGCTGCGCTGATGGCATGGCGCCAACAGCTCATCGATTCCGGTGCGGTGTCACGCAATTCGTTCAAGGAAGCCCACCTGCGCCTGGTGCTGCGCTCGGGCCGCACAGATGTCGCGCAGATCCGGGCCATGCTGCCCGGCTCGGTAGCGGCACACGCCGAGGATATGGCCCGGCTGCTCGCCGACCTGGAGACCCAAAGTGGCCGCGCCGCGGAATCCGGCAGCGCGCCAGGCCAGCACCGGATGGCGGCCGAGGGTGCGCGGATCGACGCTGGTGCCGCGTCGGACAGGCTGTTCGGGCCAACCCGCCCTGACGAACCCGCGCCGCTGGAGACCGACGAAATCCAGTACGGCGCCGGCGATTTCGCTGCTTTCGCGTTCGGCGACCAGCGCGGCGAGGTCCACACGATTCGTCTGCGGCGACGCCGGCGTGGCGAAGACAAGGCCGGCGCCCTCGAGTTGACGTGGCCGCCGTATCCGCCGTCCGACGTGGCGCCTGAATCCGTGGTCATCTATCGCGTGATCAGCGAGGCGGACAACCCGCCGTACTCCCCGGACCGCGCACACCTGATCGCCGGCACCGCCCGCACCTCCGCCACCGATGAGCGGCCGCCCGATACCGCGGTGCGCCACTACCAGGTGTGGGTCAACACCGGACCCACCCCCAACCAGGCGCTCGCCAATCAACCTGTCAAACACGCCGAGGCTGTGCTGGTCACCCCGGTGCGCGACTTCTCGATTCGCGAGGACAGCGGGCAGGTCATCGGCCGTTGGAACGTCGGGTCAGAGGTGAGCGAGGTGTTCATTTACCGCGTCCCCGCAGAGGAGGCCGGCCGCGAAGGACCGCAGCATCGCATTCTGACGGGCAGCGACAACCGCGGAGGGTTCGTTGACACGGACGCGCTGCGCGGGGAGCGATACATCTACCGGGTACGCTGCGCGGTCACGGTCGACGGCGTCATGCGCTTATCGGAGGCCACCGAGGCCACCGTCGCCGTGACCGCGGTGCTGGCGCCGGTGCCCGATCTGTCGATGGGTATGCACAGCCCCGATGGGTCGGTGTTCGAGCTGACCTGGACGCCGCCGCCGGCCGGGCGTGTGGTCATCTACCGCGGCCAGACCGGACCCAGCGCCGGCGGGGACAGCACCGACTTGCCGGAAGCAGCGCTTGACCAAGTCGGCCTCGGCCCGGAACTGCAGTTGACCCAGCCGGTTTCGCAGCGCCAGGACGAGCAGGGTCGGATGCGCGCGGTCATCTCAGGGGTGTCTTGGCCGGGCAGCTGGAGCCGCGCCTACTTCACCCCGGTGACCCTGCTGGCCGGGCGCGCGCTCTTGGGCAAGACTCTGTCGTCGGTGCGCACCGGCGTCATCGGCGACGTCGATCTGGCCGAGTACTGCAACAAGCAGGCGCTGACCTTCGATTGGCCGGCCGGCGCGGCGGCGGTGGTCGTGCACCTCGCCCCCAAGGGTCATGACCCGCGAAACGGATTGACCGGCAAGTCATTTGAGATCTCCCTCGAGGAATACGAGAAGTACGGCGGAATGCGGTTCTCCAAGCAGGAGCTGCCCGCCACCGGGTGCTCGCTGCACCTGGCGCCGGTGGCGTTCTCCGCCGGTCACCGCATCGTCGGCGCGATCCGCAGCGTCGAGTATGCGGGGCTCCTGCGCCTCGAGTACGCGGTGCGGATCGGCCGGGATCCCGACGGCCGGCCGACCCACGCCACCATCGCATTGCGCTCGCAGTACGACCTTCCCGGCTCACCCGCGTTTGTGCTGATCAACAACCCACAGCGCATCCCGCTGTCGATGCACGACGGACAAGCTGTCGACGCCGCACCGGTCAACGAACACGGCCAAACCATCGGGGAGATGTCGAAAGAACTGCGGTGGTCCGCGCTGACCACGCATGGCACCGGCGAGATATGGGCGGCGAATCTGCGTGGTCTTCGCGGCTGGATTCGGCTTTTTGTCAACACTCCGTCGCCAGCACGGTTGCGCACCATCGCACTGCTCGACCCGCCCGTGGAGAACCTGCGGCTCACTCCGGCGGCGCCGTGAAGACCCGCTACGGCCAGCTGGCCTACACATCGTTCGACAAGCCCGGCTCCGCCGGCGGCTGGCAGATCAAGCAGGTCAGCGGCGAGTTGAGCGCCGCAGAAACGCAAACGCTGGTGGCCGGGGTACGCACCGCGTTTCATGCCGCCGACCCGCTGCCCACCTACCCGACACCCGAACAACTCGCGCGGGGCCCGCGGCGGTTGGCGTATCGGCGCATCGACGACCGCGGCTCGGGTTACTGGCACACCGTCCCCGCAGGGTCTGACGACACCGGGCGGCCCGGCAACGTTTTCGCGCACACGTTGCTGGACCGAGACCCCGACGCCGCGCCGCATCACCGGCCGATCCAGTGGTGGCGATCGCCGCAGTGGCTGTGTCCGTACGGCGCGGCCGCGGTCGCGCGCGCCGTCCTGCCCGACGAGCCCCCCGGCCCGGGGGCGGCGGTGAGCAAGGACAGTGTGGTGGCGTTCGCGCTGGACACCAGCACGTGGCGGCTGGCCACGCTGTTCGGGCTGCTCGATGCGGTCGGCGCCGCGCTCGACGGTGGCGCGCCGGTGGTGCTCGGCATCGAATCCCTGGACGCGGCCGCACAGTGGATCGGCCTGGTGAGCTATCTGATGTCGCCCGGCGCCGCCGCCCGGCTGAATTTCTCCACCTTCGATCGCGCCGACCAGCTGGGGCTGGCGCTACAGAACACGCAGCACCTGACCGCGGTACCGGTCGTTGACCTGCCGGGAGTTCCTGTCGGGGTGGTCGTCATCGACGAGACCGCGACGCTGTCCTTGGGGGAGCTGGGCGGGGAACCACACCGCACCGCGACCGGTCAACCCATTGCGGTGACCCCATGGTCGGCGATGGCGCAGGTGGTGCTGCTCGAGCCGCGGTCGGCGCGCGCCGTGCTCGACGACATCGACCGCTACGGCGCGCAAGTCGAGGACAGCGCGCTTCCCCCGGCCTGGCCAATGGCGATGGCGGTGGCGGCCGCGCCCGAGTACGGCGACGCCCATGCCGAAGCGCATGCGGTGATCGCAGCGCACACCCCCCGCGGCGTGGCCCCCGGCTCGGCGATCGGCGCCACCATTTCCGGAGTCCTGAATGCGTTGGTCGGCAACAGCACCGCCGATGCCTGGCACGCGGTGCAGCATGCGCCGCCGGGGCCGGCTTCCGAACACGCCGACCTGACCTACGTGGGCCGCGCCATCACCGATGACACCTGGCTGAATCAGCTGGGCCCAATTCCCGTCGGTCCACGACGGTTTCAGCCCCCGGTGCCGGCGGAGCTGTCAGCAGCGGTCGGCCCCGCACTGGAACAGGCGCGCGGGGTGAGCACCGACCAGGTGGTGCGGCTGGTCGATTTTCTGATGCGCGCCGGCGTGGACGACGAACGGCTGTCGGCTGCACTCAGATGCGATGTGGTTGCGTCCCTGTGCGATCCGCAGTCCGGTTCGCGGCTGACCCACCGGCTCGGACAGCGCGTCGGCACCGAGGCTCGGCTGGCGCTGGCTGTCGAATCGCTGAAGGTTATCGGTCTCCGCGACGACTCGACCGAGCTGAGCGACGAGGTGCTCGACTGGCTCGCCGAAGGCATCGTAGCTCCCGAACCGTACGAGCTGACACACGCTCAGCCCGGGAACGACATCTGGAACCGCGCGGTACTGCGTGGGGTGCGCGTCCAACACCTGGGGCCAGCCGATGCTGCGGACCGCTGCGCGTGGCTGTGGTGGCTGCGGATCTGCGGTTCGGAGCGCTTTGAACAGGCGGTCGCGTCCGGAGTGTGGGAACCCGACGGACTACTGGCGGCCGCCGGCGGCGCCCCGCCGGGCCTTTCCGTGCTGCCCACGCTCCTGGGAGCACCGGACTCGGCGGCATTGGCCGCGTTGGCCTCCGCGGTGCTGGAAGCCGACGCAGAAGACACCGCCACGGTGTGTGCGGCGATACGACTGTTCGAACCGCGAATTTGGGTGCAGAAACGGCACATTGAGAGTTACCTGGCCACCTACAGCCCGCACGTGGACGCCGCGCTGCAGGTGCTGGGACCCGACCGGTTGCATCCCGACTTCGTGGTGCGTCTGCTGACCTTGGCTGTGATCGCGACGATCGCCGGCCAGCCTTATCCGGCTGGTTGCGCTGCGCTGGCCGCAGACCCGGCGGTGGCCGCCCCCGCGGTTGCGCAGGTGGTGACTTTGGTCGACGATCATGTCATCATCCCGGCTGTCGTGCTGGCAGCCAGTCTGGTGCGGACGGTTGTGGAGGAGGAATCGAAGCCGCCCGCCGGAAGCGTGGACCGCCTGCTGGCGCAAGCCGCCCAACAAATCGCCGCTACCCGCGACTTCACCGACCTGGATATTGACGACGCGGCGGAATTGATGGCGAAGATGGCGGGCGTCGAACCCGATGGCTCATCGCTGCGCCGGAACCGAAAGCTGGTCACCAAGCTGCTGGCGCGCCGCGCGGAGGCGTCGCCGTCACGGGCGGCCCGGATTCGGGGGAATCGCTGATGCCGATTTACGTTGTGGGTGCGCCTAATCAGCGTGTGCGCATTCCGAATCAGGCGCTGGTGGTGTCGATCACTGGTTCGGTTGAGGGTGCCGAACTGGACCTGCGTACCGCTGCAGAGCAACCGGTCGTCCGCCCAACTGCACATCACGCGGTGCTGCCCCGGATCACCGGCGAGGTGACTATAGGAGTGCGACCGGTCGGGGCGCCGAGGTTCGGGCCCGGCCATGTCATTCATCTCGCGATAGCGCACGACAACCCCGCGGAGGTCGATCCCGTGCAGGTGTTGTTCGACCCGGTCGACGTCAGCGGCGACTCGGCGGTGATGTTCGCCGTGTTGAGACCGCAGGGAGCCCACGTCGAGGTGGGCATCAGCGCGGTGGCCGATGTGCCGCTGAGCCCGTTGGGATCGGCAGCCCGCAGTTCAGCGCGTCAGGTGATCGGGCGTGGGCCTGCACAGTCCGACGGGTCGGTCGTGGTGGCGCTGGACGTCTCGGCTTCAATGCGGCCGTGGTTCGATGACGGCAGCGTGGCCGCGGCCACCGACGTCGTGGTTGGGGTTGTCGCCGCCGCCGGCATGCGGAATGTTGCGGCGGTGCTCGTTGGGGCGGAGGTCACACCGGTGATGATCGATGCGAAAGGCGCGGCCGAGTCTGATATAGCGCAGCTGGCCAACGCGGTGCGCCGGGCGCGGCCGCGGTGGTCCGCCGGGGCGCGCTGGTCGCGGTTGGCGACTGGTCCCCGCATTATCGCCTGCACCGATTCCCCGGCTTCAACTGTGCGGCAGGGGTTTTCGGTGATCGGCTTGTCCAACGACCCTCGTTTCGACGCGATGGGGGCGCGGCTGCCGTCGCCGCGACAGGGCCAGGACGCGTCGCACGAGTTGCTAGCGCACCGGCATGTTTTGGACCGCATCACCGCCGCCTTGGCGAGGGCGCTGACATGACGAAGTGCCCGCGGTGCTTTTCGCAGCTGACCCGCGATCAGTACCTGTGGATGATGCCACCGAACGCCGGGGGCGCCCGCTACCTGGACGAGGTGGGATCGGCATTCCTGGGCGCGCCTGCGGAGTGCGGGGCGTTCTACAAGTGGGACCGCCCGCCGCGCTATCACGGACCGCCACCGCCGCCGGCGGAGGCCAGTAGGGCGCTGCAAGGCCCGGTAGTCGAGGTGTGCCCGGTGTGTCACTACCAGCTGCCGGACGGCTGGCGTGGTGGGCACGCCACCTGCATCGCCATGGCGGGCGCCCGCGCCACCGGCAAAAGCCTCTACATCGCGGTGCTGGTCAAACAACTCGAACTGTTATGTGAAAACCTAGGCGTCTCAATGGAACCCGCGACCCGCGCTACCGCCACGGCGTATGTCACGCACTATGAGGCACCGCTTTTCGCGCATCGCGGGCTGATTCCGCCTACGCCGACAGTGCACACTCAGGCGTCGCTGCAGCGGGAACCACTGATTTTCAGCATCGGCATCTGGCGGGACGTCCGGCGCTACCTGGTACTGCGGGATGTGGCCGGTGAGGACATGGAGATCGGGGACTTGAGCGGGCCGCCATTTCGGTTCTTCGGTAATGCCGATGCCGTGTTCTTCATGTTCGATCCCTTGCGGGTCAAGTCAATCCGAGACCAGTTGCAGGATCTGCTGCCCGCCCAGATGTTCAGCGGAGGCGATCCGCGCAATGTGTTGAGCAACGTGATGTTGGCGATCGGCCGCGGCCGGCCCCGGCTGGCGGTGATCCTGTCGAAGTTCGACGCGCTGCGGGTGCTGCGTGACGTGGACGGCTCCGAGTGGAGCTTGATCATGTCCAACGCCGGCGCGGTGTACCTGCGCGACACTTCGGACGCGCAGCACTACGACGAGGCCGGCGGCCGGCTGTTGCATGAAGAAGTACGCAGCCTGCTGATGCGACTGAACGCGGGATCGATGGTTGCGGCCGTCGAAAACCCGTCTACCGGAAAGCGATTGGAGCACAGGTACTTCGTGGTGTCGTCGCTTGGGCAGCCGCCTAGCGGTAACCGCCTGCACGCGCGGGGGATTGCCCCTTTTCGTTGCGCGGACCCGGTGCGTTGGATCACATCGGGCTTCAGGCTGTTATGAGTTTTCGTGAGATCGCTGAGTCGCTCGGTCGAACAGGAGGGACGCGAATGACGGACGGCGGCTACGGCAGGGGACCGGCCGGGCCATCCGGGGGTGATCCGTTCGGCGAGGGCCCATTTGCGGGTGACCCGTTCGCCGTCGATCAGCCGAGTGCCGGCGCGGCGCGGGCGCCGACTCCGACTTCCCAGCCGCAGGAAACCAATACGTTGGCCACGTTGTCGGTGGTGTTTGCGTTCGTGTTCGCTCCCGCTGGGGTGATTCTCGGCCACGTGGCGTTGTCGCAGCTTCACGAAACAGGAGACCGGGGGCGAGACCGGGCGTTGGTCGGCGTCACGTTGTCGTATGTGTTCATCACCGTGGTGGTGGTGGCGCTGGTGGTCGCGGCCACCGGCGTCCACGCCCGATAATCGCGATCGCCCGGCCCAGCCGCTAATGTCGATGTACTCGGGTGAGGTGTACAGATGAGCAAAGGCGGGTATGGCGGCCCGACGGGCCAATACGACGGCGATTGGTTCGCCGCAGACCCCTATCCGCAGCCTCCGGTTATTTCTGCTCCACCCATGCCCCATAGCCAGAAAACGAATACTTTCGCCACCCTGTCGTTGATATTCGCGTTCCTCTTCGCACCCGCGGGCGCGCTGCTCGGCCATCTCGGGCTGGCCCAGATCCGGCGCACCGGCCAACGGGGCAAGGATCGGGCATTGATCGGGCTGACGTTGTCCTACTCGTTCATTCTCGTCGGGGTCGTCGTGCTGGTGATTTGGCTTGTCGTGGGCAGGGAGGCGGAGCGGTCCTCGACGGTCGAGGCGTCCCTTCCTCCTGCAACGAGTTCAGCCAGTCCGGACGAGCGGCTGGTCGCTGCCTCCCAACTGCCGAAGCTGTTGCTGAGCATCGACGAGGTCAAGCAGGCGGTCAACGCACCCGCCCTGGCCAAGGTTGAGGAATCGTCAGGCCTGAGCGGTGACCAGGGCCTCAATGTCACCCCCCGCGAATGCGTCAGCTCGTTATTCGGTGGAGGCACGTCGGCATATGCACGTAGCGCCGCCCGAGGGGCGTTCACACGGGCCATTACCGGCGACGGTAACGACGGCCTGATCTTGTTCAACGAGACGATGACAACGTTCGACAATACCGCGGCCGCAACCCAACTGGTGTCACTGGTGGTCGGCCAGTGGCGGGGATGCGCGGGCAAATCGGTGGCGTTGATCGCCGACGGCAAGCCGCTGACCCTCGATGTGGGGCAGCCGATTCAGCACGACACGGTCATGGTGTTGCGAAATACGTTACGCGACAGTGTGACTGGCTTCAGCAGTGACCGGGCCATCGCGGCCAAAGCCAATGTGGTCATCGATTTGGACGCGCAGGGATACAACCTCGGGGACAGCCTCCAGACGATTGCCGACCGGATCCTGGACCGGGTGCCGAGCTAAGCCCGGCATGTGGGGGGCCGCTCATCGAGGCGCCCGTGGCGCCTCAATGATCACGTGTACGTGTACGCGACGACGGTCCCTCAATGCGACGATCAGCCAGATCCATGCCCAGCCGCCGCACGCCCAGATGGTCAGCAGCGTGAGTACGGCGTGCAATGCGTGGTTCGGGCCGGTCACTACAACAGTTGTCGGCACGGGCACCGGGTACGTGGGGACCGGCGGGTGCATCGGCTGGGGTGACATGGGCATCGATGTGGGCGCCGACCGGTGGTGCGCCGTCCAGTCCCGGCCATCGAAGTAGCGCTGGCCGGGAGCGCCGCTGGGGTTGGGGTACCACCCGGCAGGTGGTGGCGAAGTCATGGCGGTCTCCTCCAGGGGTCCCTCGTCACCAACAATCGTCAAGGGGCTACGACCATTACGTCTTTCTGAAGAGCTCTGAGTCAAATGCCATCCGGATGAAGCGGACGTGACGACCGCCCGAGTTGTGCCCGCAGTTCCACTTGATCTGTTGACGCCGTCAACACCGTTCGGTGTATCCGCAGGTCGATTTGCGTCCTTTCCGGTCGCTTAGCGTAGTCAATCCAGCCTTCCGCAGGCCAGCCCGATTTCTGCGTCGGGTTCGATTCCCGGCAGCTCCACCAAAAAGGCCCCAGGTCAGGAATGTGATTTTCCGCCTGGGCCTTTGTGAATCAACACTAGTTCCGGGATGGCGGGATGTTGTTCGGGCCTGGCAGGAATGCGCCTGCCGGGTATGCCGAAGCGTCGCGTCGCGTCGTGTCGGCGACGCCCGGACTAGTCGATGTCCCACTGACTGTAAAGCGTTCACGCAGAACGGGTTCGGTGCGCGTTCAGAGTGGCGGCGACACGTTCACTAGCTCCCCTGCGTCGGCTGACGCGAGCAACGGGCTACTCGGCGAGCCGGTTGACGAGAGCCGTGAAGACGGTGGGCAGCCGCGTCGCCGCCGGCACGATCCGTGACCGCACCCCTGGGTAGGCGCTGGCCTGCAGTGCCGCCGCCGTCAGCATGCGGTACTGGCGGGACATGCGGCGCCATTGGCGGTCATAGTCGGCGGGCCGGTCGGCGGCGACGCACCCGACGAGCAACTCGGCACCGCCGAACGCAATGCCCAATCCCTCGCCGGTCAGTGCGTCGACGTATCCCGCTGCGTCACCGACCAACAACACCCGGCCGGCAACCCGGCTGCGCACCTTCTGCCGCAGCGGGCCCGCGGCGAGGTCGCGGCTGTGCGGCCGGCCTTCTACGCGATCGACAAGCGTCGGGAACGATTCGAGGTGCCGGTCGAATCGCCCGCGGCGGGAGGTGAGGATCGTGATCCCGACGCAGTCGTCGGACACCGGGGTGACGTACGCCTCGTCGTCGTCGGACCAGTGCACCTCGACGTTCTCGCTCCAGGGAGCGATTTGGACGTGGCGGCGAATTCCCCACCGGCGCCGGCCATTTGTTGGCACAGCCAGCCCGAGCGCGGTGCGGATCGGCGAGTGCAGCCCGTCGGCAGCGGCAAGGTAGCGGGCGCGAAAGCCACCGCACCGCACCGACATCGCATCCTGACTGACCTCGCCGACGTCGCCCTGCACGACCTTCACGCCGGCCGCTGCCACCGCGTCCAGGAGTGCGCCGTGCAATGCCGTTCTCTGCACTCCGCGCCCAACACCGGATCGAAACGCCGCGCTGACGCTCCGATGTCCGTCGTGATAGCTAATGCCGTGCAACGGTTTACCCGGGGGATCTACGCCAAGGCGGTTGAGATGCGCCAAGGAATGCGGCATCAATCCTTCACCGCAGGCCTTGTCTATTGTGCCCGAACGTTTTTCGATCACGACGACCTCGAGTCCGGCCTTGGCGCCGTACAGCGCCGTCGCGAGCCCAGCCGGGCCTCCACCTGCCACGAGAACGTCGATCATTTCAGGCTCGTAAGGGCTGAGTTCTCGACACCGATCCGCGTGCGTAACAGTGCAGCGTTGAGCACCGTGAACACCAGTCCTGTGATCCATGCGCTGTGCACCAATGGCAGCGCGATTCCCTCGACCACCACGGCGACATAGTTCGGGTGCGAGAAGAACCGGTACGGGCCGCCAGTGACCCGGGGCGCATCGGGTATGACGACGACGCGGGTGTTCCACTGAGGGCCCAGCGTGGTGATGCACCACCACCGCAGGACCTGAGCCCCGACCACCAGCGCCAACATCGGCCAGCCGAGCAATGGAACGAATGGACGGTGCAGCGCAATCACTTCCACCAGGCATCCCACCAGCAAGCCGGTGTGCAGTGTGACCATGGTCGGGTAGTGGTGAGCGCCGAACTCGACGCCGCCACGGGCGCGGCTCCACGCGAGGTTACGGGTCGAGACGACCAGTTCAACGACGCGCTCGACCGCGACCGCGGCGATCAGCAATATGTACCAGGACATGAGCAGCGAAGGTCAATTCCACCGCAGCAGCACGAGCTCTGCGCAGAACCCGGGACCCATTGCCATCAACACCCCTGGGCTACCACTGGCCGGCTGCTTTGCAAGCGTGTCGCGCAATACGTGCAGCACCGACGACGACGACAGGTTGCCCACCTCGCTCAACGAACGCCACGTCAGCTCGAGCGCCTCATCGGGCAACGCCAGGGCATCGTTGATCGCTTCGATGACCTTCGGGCCGCCCGGGTGGCTCACCCAGACGCCGATGTCGTCGATCGTCAGCCCATGGCCGGTCAGGAATCCCGTCAGGTCGTCGGCCAGGTGCCGCTCGATGAGGGTGGCAACGTTGGGAGACAGGACGAGCGAGAGTCCCGACGCGCCGAAGTTCCACCCCATCGTGGTCAGGGAGTCCGGGTACAGACGGCTTCGCGAGTCCACCACAGTGGGCCCGTAGGCGCCGATCCGCTCGGCGCGTCGATCGCCCACGGCGACCACCGCCGCGGCGCCGTCACCGAACAGTGCACTTCCGACCATGGTGGCGACCGTCGGCTCGGCACCGGGGTAAGTCAGCGAGCACAACTCGACTGACACCAGTACCGCCACATCGTCGGGCGCACCCCGCAGGTAGTCGTTCAACCGCCCAACGCCGGCCGCCCCGGCGACGCAGCCCAGGCCGAAGAGCGGCACGCGGCGCACATCTGGCCGCAGACCCAGGCGGCCGGCAATGCGGGCGTCCAACGACGGCACCGCCAAGCCGGTCACCGTCGTCGTGATGATCAGATCGACGTCCGCCGGCTTGAGGCCCGCCTCGTCGAGCGCGCTGGACAGGGCGGCACTTCCGAGCTCGACCGCGTTCTCGATGAAGATGTCGTTCGCCTCACCGAAGTCGGTAAGGGAGGAGTATCTCTCCAGTGGAAGAACGAAATGGCGACTGTCGACTTTGGCATTTTCGTGTAGTTTCCGGAGGAGATCCTCATGGGCTTCGTAACCGGGAAACCGGACGAACGCGTCGGTGATCTCCTTTTGGGTGTAGCGGTGCGGCGGTAGCACACCCTGCACTGCTGCGATAACACTCATATCAATTTTCCCTAGAACGTGGTTGTGGCGTAATTGGGTTCAACGCCCAACCCATTGGTCAATTCGGCATTGAATTGTTGGTGGGTTGGGCTCGCGTCCAACCCTTGCTCGGGTATCGCGGCGGAGTGACCGTCGTTGAGCCCGAGAAGCTTGTGCAGGCGGACCAGGGGCGCGGGAGCCCACCAGTTCCGTCGTCCGAGGACGTGCATGAATGCCGGCACCAGAACCATTCGCACCAAAGTGGCGTCGACCAGGACGGCCAGCGTGAGGCCAAGACCGAACATCCGCATGAACGACACGTTGGACGCAATCAGCGCGGCGAAGGAGATCGACATGATCAATGCGGCAGCGGTAACGACCCGACCGGTGCGGGCGATTCCGCGGGCCACACTCTCGTCGTTGTCGCCGGCTCCGGAAGCCAGCCAGAACTCGCGGATTCGGGAGACCAGGAACACCTCGTAGTCCATCGACAAGCCGAAAGCGATACAGAACAGCAGCACCGGGATGTTGGCGACCAAGATCCCGCTGGGCGTCGTTCCGAACGCGCCGAGGTGCCCATCCTGGAAGATCCACACCATCGCCCCGAATGCGGCAGTGAGCGAAAGGACGTTGAGCACCAACGCTTTCAGGGGCATCACGACGCTGCCCGTCAACAGGAAGAGCAGGATGAGCATGATGGTGGCGATCAGCCCGAGCACCAGTGGCAAATGTGATGCGATGGCGTTGACACTGTCTCGATTGATCTGGGCGGTGCCGGTGAAATCGACTTCCTTGCCACCCGGGGTCGGGACCGCGTGCAGGCGGTCGAGCTGGGTTTCGGAGCGGTCGGAGAACAGCGGAGCTGTGCTGTCGACGGTGAGGAACGCGCTGCCTTGAGTCTGGCCCGCCGGTGCTGACTGTCGTCCGACGGCGGCGCCCGAGATATAGGTTGCGGTCGGGGTGGAGACCGCGGAGACGTCGGGCACACGCGACAGGTCAGCGGCGTATTGCTCAATCTCGCCGCGGGCTAGGTCGTCGGTATCGGGGATGACGATGGTCACCGCGGTCTCGGAGTTGATGACGAAGTCGTCGCGCATTTGGTTACCGACCTGGTGCGCGGAGGCCGAAGTAGGCAGCACGCGGTCGTCGGGGAAGCCCCATTTGACGCTCAGGAACGGCAAACCAAGGAACACCAGGAAGGCGACGCCTGCCAGTCCGATCGGCACGGCACGGCGGATGACGAACCTCGTCCAGCGGTACCAGAACTGCTGCTGGAAGGGCTGCGGGACGGGCTCGGACCGGCCCGACAGGCGGCGAACGAGCCGATGGACGTTGAACGAATCCAGCCGGTCGCCGAGCAGGACCAGCGCGGCAGGCGTGACAACCACGGCGGCGACGGCGGCGAACGCAACGACGGCGACACCCGCGTAGGCGAAGGACTTCAGGAAATGCATCGGGAACAAGACCATGACCGCCATTGAGAGGGCGACCGTGGTGGCCGAGAACAACACGGTGCGGCCCGCAGTGACCACGGTGCGGACGACGGCAACCTCGCGGTCTGCGCCGTCGGCCAACTCGTCGCGGTAGCGGCTGATAATCAACAGCGTGTAGTCGATGGCCAGCGCCAAACCCATGGCGGTGGTGAGGTTGAGCGCGAATATCGAAACGTCGGTGGCAAACGAGATCGTGCGCAGCACCGCAAGGGCGCCGAAAATCGCCATTCCGCCGACGGCCACGGGCAGCGCTGCTGCGATCAGACCGCCAAATACCCAGACCAGCACGAGGAAGCTGAGCGGAATCGCGATCGATTCCATCACCAGCAGGTCGCGCTGCGACTGCTTGGTGATCTGAACGTTGACCATTGCGACGCCGCCTGTCCGCACGGTGGCGCCGTTACGGTCGTGCGTCACCTGTGCGGAGAGCTCCTCCGCGTATTTCTGCTGGTCGCTTTCGTTTCCCTTGATGCCCGCGACGATTAACCCGGTGTTCCGATCCTTGTTAACGAGATCGGCGGCGGCCTGCGGCGGTGTTGTCCACGGCGAGGCCACATCGACCACGTGTGGCGAGCTTCTCAGTTGGTTGACGATTTCGGTGCCTGCGGCCCGAGCGGCCGGGCTGTCGACGCCGTCTGGTGTTGAGACGGTGACAAGCAGCTGCGCGTCGCCCTGGCGGAACTTGTCCGTCAGGAGCTGGGTCGCCCTCGCCGATTCCGATGTCGGGTCTTGAAATCCGCTGGCGGACAGGCTATTTGCGACCGGGACACCAAAGATGGCCAGGGCCAATGTCAGGAAGGCGGCCACGACGATGACGCGTCGTGGACAGGTGATCGCCATCCGTGCAATCTGCTTTAGCAAGATCCGCTCTCTGTCAGGACGAACTTAATTTCAACGGCTAATTGCCGGTACTAATCGAGACACGGTGAAAGACGGTGGATTGTTCAACCACGGAATGTGGCCTCGGTCTCACTGCACCCGACGTTGTCGTCCGACCGCGTTTGCTGGCCACCACCGTCGGTGGAGGTCATATAGCAAAGGAAGTGACAGTTCAGAGCGGTATTCGCGATCGTCACCAGGGCGGGCATTGTCATGCATGTGGATTCGCCGATGGCTTACCTTGGAAGAAGCTTTGAACATGCTGCAAAGGTGGTGTGTCGAAAGACGGCGAAGAAAACCAAACTGGAGGGCCGCCATCGGTACCCCGCCCGAAGGCCTTGGCAAGATGGATGTTTCGTGCACGAGCTGGTTATTGAGGACTCGCCCCCGATCTGCCGCCGCTGTGGGAGGCGTTCGGCGCGTTCAAACGGCCCGACGGCCATTGGGTGCTGCCCGCGCTCAGCCTCGAACTGGCATCGCCTGATGCGGCTCTGCACATCGGCCCGCAGCGCGTCGCGCTCGAAACCGCAGCCTCGACCTCACGAGGGCAATGGCGACAAGGCCGTGACGTCCGCCGCGGCGATCTTCGAGATCGTCGACTGACCGTCGGAACAAGGCTGAGCGTCTGACAAAATGTAAGAATGTCCTGTCAAATTATTGACTCTTGTCGGGCTGCTTGATACAAACCTCACATGAAAGTCGCGGCCTCCATCCCGAGATCGCCGTGGGTGTGCCGGTGCGTTGCTCAACCTCCGGGCGTCGGCGGTTCCGACGCCTAGCTGCCGCGGGCTCGCCACATGCGCGACGCGAGGATTCACCACATGTTTCGACCACCAGGAAGTTAGGCCGATATGAAGATCGGATTGATCACGGACTCCGTCAGCCATCTCCCGTTCGAGCAGGCGCTCGACCTGGCCCAGCAGCTCGGCCTTTCCTCTGTCGAGGTCGCAACGGGCAACTGGTCGGAGGCTCCGCACGCCGACCTCGACGCGCTCGTCTCATCAGAGGAGGCGCGCGCCGAATTCATCGGCAAGATCTCGTCGCGCGGGTTGGCGCTCAGCGCACTGACCGCCAACGGAAATCAACTCCATCCCACCTCGGGCAAGGAGCAGGATCAGGTTGTCCACGACACGATCGAGGTGGCCAGTGGGCTGGGGGTGCCGATCGTCGTCCTGATGTCGGGTCTGCCTGGCGCACATGGCGATTCCAGCCCTAATTGGGTCACCACATCGTGGCCGCCAGAGAACCTCGACATCCTCGACTACCAATGGAATCAGGTCGCCGTCCCATATTGGAAGGAACTGGCCGCGTTCGCGCTCGACAAGGGTGTGAAGTTGGCGGTGGAGGCTTGCGGTGGGCAACTCGTGCACAGCACGTCGACGATGCTGCGACTCATCGAGGCAACGGGCGGCGACGTCGTCGGCGCGAACCTCGACCCCTCGCACCTGATGTGGATGGGTGCGGACATCCCGACGGTGATCAGAACCCTGGGCGACGCGATCTTCCACGTGCATGCCAAGGACATTCGCATCAACGACTGGATCGCGGCGCGCGACGGGTTGTTGGACACGGTGCCCATCACCGAACCGGGTTCGCGCGCATGGAATTACGTAACGCTCGGACTGGGTCATCCCGGCGGCGCGACGTTCTGGGCCGACTTCGTCTACAACCTCCGGTCCGTTGGCTATGACGGCACATTGAACATCGAGCACGAGGATGCGCTGGTGAACTCGGTCGAAGGCGTAGGCCGAGCCGCCGATCTACTCAGGCATGTGGCTTTGGTCGATGCGCCGGACTGGACCCCAGCGAAGGTCTGATAGGCCAAACGACACCGGAGCGTCCCTACGTGACCTAACGCAGGTCCTCCCCGCTAGCTCCCAGGGACTCACGTGGCGCAAAGTGTCACCGCTCGATCATCTCCATCTGCGCCTCGTTGTGATGCCCACCCGACGCCGGTGTGAGCTCGTCCAGCCGCTTCATCTGATCGGCGGTCAGCACGACATTGTCCGCGGCGACGTTCTCCTCGAGCCGGGCGACGCGACGAGTGCCGGGGATTGGGGCGATGTCGTCGCCCTTCGCCAACAACCAGGCCAAGGCGACCTGCGCCGGAGTGACCCCAGCGTCGGCGGCGACCGCCTGCACCTCGTCCGCGATGCGGAGGTTGCGCTGAAAATTCTCGCCGGTGAAGCGGGGATTGGAAGCGCGGAAGTCGTTGGGGTCGAATTGGTCGATCGAGCGGATGGTGCCCGTCAGGAAGCCCTTGCCGAGCGGCGAGTACGGCACGAAGCCGATGCCGAGCTCACGCAGCAGCGGCAGCACCTGGGGTTCCTGGTCGCGGGTCCACAGTGAGTACTCCGATTGCAGCGCGGTGATCGGGTGCACGGCATGCGCCCGGCGGATGGTCGAGACCCACGCCTCCGACAGCCCGATGTGGCGCACCTTGCCCTCGGCGATCAGTTCGGCGACGGCGCCGACGGTGTCCTCTATCGGGGTGTTGGGGTCGACGCGGTGCTCGTAGTACAGATCGATCCGGTCGGTTCCGAGCCGCCTCAGCGAACCCTCAACGGCGGTGCGGATATTGGCGGGGCTGCTGTCCCGATTCCATGGGCCCTGGCCGGCGTGCGAAACGAGCCCGAATTTGGTGGCCAGTACCACGTCGTCGCGGCGGTCCTTGAGTGCCCGGCCGACGAGTTCCTCGTTGACGTAGGGGCCGTAGATCTCGGCGGTGTCGATGAAGTTCACCCCGAGGTCGAGGGCGCGGTGGATGGTGCGGATGGATTCGTCGTCGTCGGTGCCGGCTCCGGTGTAGCCGTGCGACATGCCCATTGCGCCAAGGCCGATGCGCGCTACTGTCAGGTCGCCGAGTCTTGCGTTCTTCATGTGTGATCCCTTCGTTGTGCCGCTTGGCAATTCGTCTGGCGGAGGCTAGGTGGTCCTAATTGGCTTGGTTATTAATCGCAGTTCGACGCCGTCGGGACGCCGTACTCGTCGTCGGTGACGTGGTCGCCCCACTCGGTCTCGGCCTGCCCCGACGCGGGATCCGGCGTCTCCCACATCGCCAGGTGCGTCATGAAGTGCGTGGGAGCCGCTCCGTGCCAATGCCATTCACCGGGTGGGGTGTAGACGGTGTCGCCGGAACGCATCACCACGACGTCACCGCCACGCGATTGAACCAGGCCGACGCCGTCGGTGACGTGCAGGGTCTGGCCGCACGCGTGGGTGTGCCATGCGGTGCGCGCGCACGGGGCGAACCGCACGGTGTTGACGCGCATCCGCGACGGTTCCTCGCCCTTGGCGATGACGTCGAAGTACACGTCGCCGGTGAACATCTCGGCCGGTCCCTTGGTGGACGTCCCGCGTGGGATCTTCTGCATGTCGTTCCTAATCGGGTTGGTGGGGGACCAGTTTCAGCGTCGTCGAGCGAGCCGTCGCACTGGTGATGGACTTGACCGGGCCGGGGTAGCGGCGGTACTTGCGCTGGTACGCGGCGTCGATCGCGTCGTCGTCGGCTGGATCGCTTCCGTCGACGAAGTCGACGTCAGCCGCCGCGTGGCCTGCGCTCAGCTGTCCGCGGTGGCGGGCCTGGACACCACGAAACCATGCAGCGTCCGGTCCGTTGACCGAGCGGGTGTAGAGCTCGTCGCCGACCCGTACCACCCACACGATCCTCGGCGTGCGCAGCGAGCCGTCACGCCGCATGCCCGCAACGCGCACCTCCTCTGCGCCGCCGTAGCGTGCCAGGTCGGCGTCGGTCCACGTCGTCATCTGATTTCTCCTAGGGCTGGATCAGGACTTTGAGTGATTCCCGTGCGGCCATGGCCTTGTACCCGTCGGGGACCTCGTCCAGACCGACGCTGCGGTCGAACACCTTGCCCGGCTCGACCGTGCCGTCGAGGATGTCGGGCATCAGTTCTTCGATGTACGCGCGGGCCGGGGCAGCGCCGCCGGTGAACGTGACGTTCCGGAACACGGTGTCGAACCCCAGCGGGCCCTCGGTGTACTGCGGCACGCCGATGCGGCTGATCGCACCGCCGGCGCGCGCGATCTTCACGGCGGTCTCGATGGACGGCAGCGTGCCGACGCACTCGAGCACGGCATGCGTGCCGTCACCGCGGGTCAGTTCCAGGACGCGTTCGACGCCCTCGTCGCCGCGGGCGGCGACCACGTCGGTCGCGCCGAATTCACGGCCCAGATCGGTGCGGTCGGTGTGCCTGCCCATCAGGATGATCTGCTCGGCCCCGAGTCGCTTGGCGGCGAGCACGCCGCACAGTCCGACCGCCCCGTCTCCGATCACGGACACGGTGTGGCCGGGCTGGACGCCCGCGGTGACCGCGCCGTGGTGGCCGGTGCAGTACACGTCGGACAGGGTCAGAAGCGACGGCATCAGCGCGGAGTCCGGGGCGACTGGGAGCTTGACCAGTGTGCCCTGGGCCAGCGGCACTCGCACGGCCTCGCCCTGTCCGGCGTCCACGCCGGGCGCACCCCATCCGCCCCCGTGACGGCAGGCGATCTGCAGCCCGGCCGCGCAGAAGTCACAGGTGTTGTCCGACCAGACGAATGGCGCCACGACCAGGTCACCAGCGGCGAAGCCGGGAACCTCGGAGCCGACCTCCTCGACGATGCCGATGAACTCGTGGCCCATCCGGCGGCCCTGCTCGTTGGCTGGCATCGACTGATACGGCCACAGGTCGCTGCCGCAGATGCAGGCGGCGGTGACGCGGACGATGGCGTCGGTGGGCTCGCGCAGGACGGGATCGGGCACGGTCTCCACACGCACGTCTCCGGCCTGGTACATGACGGTTGCTCTCATGGGACCCAGTCAACGTCGGTTTCCTGTGGGCTGGCAGTGACTGCCTTTCCAGGTGATGACAGAACCCCTCAGGACCCGTCGGACGCTCCTAGCCTGGGTATGTGGACCATCGCAAGGACACCCGCGACTTCCTGACCTCGCGGCGCGCACGGATCACGCCGGAGAATGCCGGATTGCCCGCATACGGCGGAAAGCGCCGAGTGGCCGGGCTGCGCCGCGAGGAGGTCGCGCTGCTGGCCGGGGTGAGCGTCGACTATTACACGCGCCTCGAGCGCGGGAATCTGACGGGAGCATCTGAGAGCGTGTTGTACGCGGTGGCACGGGCGCTGCAACTCGATGACGCCGAACGCGAGCACCTCTTCGACCTGGCCCGTGCGGCCAGTGTGACGCCGCGGACGCGGCGGCGGCACAGCGCGGGCGGGGTGCGCCCGAGTGTGCAACGTGTGCTCGACGCGATGTCCGGAGCGCCGGCCTGGGTGCACAACGACCGGCTGGACTTCCTCGCCGCGAATCGGCTCGGTTACGCGTTGTACTCGGAGTTCTTCACCGATCCGGTCCGGCCAGCGAACAGTGCCAGGTTCATGTTCCTCAATCCGCGATCGCGGGACTTCTATCCGGATTGGGAGCAGATTGCGGACAACACCGTCGCGATCCTGCGCGGTGCAGCGGGGCGTGACCCGTTCGACGAAAAGCTCACCAAGCTGGTTGGCGAATTATCAACCCGCAGCGAAGATTTCCGTACTCGATGGGCTGCACACAACGTGCGTCTGCACCGCACCGGAGTGAAACACCTCCATCATCCGGTGGTGGGTGATCTCGAGCTCACCTACGAGGGGATGGAGTTGCCGTCCGATCCCGGCTTGATGTTGTTCGCCTACACCGCCGAACCTGGGACACCGTCCGAGGACGGACTCAAGCTGCTTGCCAGTTGGGCCGCCACCCAGGAGCTGGGAAACGCGGCAACGTCGGCCTCGTCATTGAAACGACCGACTCACTGAAGTGAGTTCAAAAGTGTTGCAACAGTCTGCTTTTCTGTTGCGAAGTCGGGTCGCTTGGCTCGCACGCCCTACGGGCGCTGTCGATCTGCGCGTCGAGAACGGTTCAGCGGATGTCGTCCAACGGCTGAAGTCGTCGTCCCAACCGGTTTCGAGGTCCCTGATCCGTGCGGTCGCTCCCCTTTGCGCTCCGGCTTGAAGCGGCGCCAGTGAGGGCGCGGATCTCACAGTCTATGGCGTACCGTTATGTTTGATATCTAACAGTCGTTAGCATTGAATTGTCGCGGATCGAAGAGGTGAGGTTGACGATGAGCGGCTCAGCCCTCTTCATCACGGTTTTTCTCGCTTGCTTGGTCGAAGCCGTTGAAGCGCTGACGATCGTCCTAGCCGCAGGTACTGCGCGTGACTGGCGCTCGTCGATCGCCGGGTCGCTGGCCGGACTGCTCGTTCTGGTGGCGGTCATCGCAGTGCTGGGGCCGGCGATCTCGGCGATTCCTCTCGACGGCTTGCGCCTCTTCGTCGGGGGACTGCTGTTGATCTTCGGGCTTCAGTGGCTGCGGAAGGCGATCTTGCGGGCGAGCGGAAACAAGGCTTTTCGCGACGAGGCGCTGTCATATCAGGTCGCGCGCGCCGAAATACGCAGCGGCCCTGCGCGGCGCCGCGTCACCGACTGGTACGCGTTCACTCTGTCGTTCAAGGGGGTCGTGCTGGAGGGCGTGGAGGTCGCGTTCATCGTTCTGACGTTTGGTGCCAATCAGGGCAGCATTCCGTTGGCGGCGGTTGCCGCGACGACAGCCGTGCTGCTGGTGGCGATGGCGATTGCCGGCTACGCAATCCGGGCGCCATTGTCGCGCGTGCCAGAAAACAGCCTGAAGTTCGTGGTCGGGGTGATGCTGACCGCCTTCGGCATCTTCTGGGGGGCGGAAGGAGCGGGCGCCCATTGGCCGGGCGACGATATCGCTCTGCTGGTCCTTATTCCTGTAGTTGCTCTTTACGCACTGGCGCTGGTTGCCATGTTTCGACGTCACGAACCGGTCAGCACTGGCGCCGATATCGGTGCGGCTTAGGAGGATTGGTGATTCGCAGAATTCGCGGGTTCGGCAAGTTCTGGTACGACTTCATCGTCGGTGATGACTGGCGGCTGGCGCTAACCGTTGCAGTCGCTCTCGGAGCGACCATCGCGGTGAACCAACTGGCCGATGCGACGTTGTGGTGGATCGTGGTCGCAGCCGTCGTTGCGGCGCTGCCCATGAGCATCTACCGCGGGATACAAGACAAATCGTAAGGGCTCAGAGCCCTCATCGTCCCTCGTCTTCCTCGTCGTACACCCGAGCGGCGTATAGCTCCAAGGCGTCGCTGCATGCGTCCAGAGCCTGCGAGGCCTCGGACCGCTTCGGGGCCCCGTAAGCGTCACGCGTTTGAACCTTCTCATACCAGTTGCGCAGCTTGACCAGCTCGACTTCGTTCTCCTCGAGCTCCCCATAGGTGAAATGGTTTGCCGCGTACTCTTTATCGAGCCCGGCATGAAAATCCACGCACTTGTCCAAGATCTCTTCGTACTCGCTATCCCTGGCGGCCTGAAACAGCGCGATCACATCCTGTGCCCCGGCAACCGCCGAGCAGGAGAGCAATACTGCGGTGCCGTTCATCTCTAAGATTTCGCGTCGCAGGCGCCGAAGGGCGCGTTCGGCATTGCCATCGGCTGGCAGTGCTGCAGCAGAATTCTGCAAGTAGACGGCCCCTAGCGACTTCAACCGCCGCCACACAGTTGCGCGAAGCCGCGTCGGCTCGGCGGGTATCCGATACACCAGCAACAGCCAACCCCGATCGGAGCCGGATCCCGCGTCGTTCGGTTTGGTGGGCTCCCCGGAGTCGGTATCGGTCGCGCTCACTGGCACAGTGTGCCTGAACCCTACGTTGCAACGGTGTCGCAATAACGCTGAGGTGTCGGTGTTGATGTCATCAATACCGGTCGCGTATCCGCAGGTCATTATGGATATTTTCGCGTCGTTTCGCGTAACCATTACCGGCATCCGCGCAGGTCAGCGCGATTTCGCCGCGGGTTCGATTCCCGGCAGCTCCATTGGGCGGCCGCGCCTGTCCTTGTTTCCGGTTTGTACTAGTAATCCCGCCACGTCCGAAGTAAATCGAGATGTCTAGCCACGCAGGCTCAAGCGGTCGACGATCCGGGTTCCGATGTACCGCAGCAGTTCTGCGGTGCGTTCGGGATCGCGGGAGGTGTCGCCGTCGGCGTAGTCGGCAACGGCGAAGATGTCGGCGAACTGGTTGTTGGCGGTGGCGTCGTCGAGATCGTTACGTCCGACGACGACGATAACGGGGGTCGGCGCGGCGCGCAGTGCGACCGCGGCGGGCAGCTTGCCTTGCAACGTCTGGTGGTCGAGCCGGCCTTCTCCGGTGATGACCAGGTCGGCATCGGCGACGAGCTCGTCGAACTTCAGTAGATCCAGGAAGTACTCCGCGCCGGAGATGGCGGTGGCACCCAAGAGCATGGCGGCGAAGCCGATGCCGCCGGCAGCGCCCGAGCCGGATGCGTGGGCGAGGGCCTCGGCGGTGCCAACACCCGATCGGGTGAATGCCGCGACGAGGTTCTCCAGTCCGGCGTCCAGTTGCGCGACTTGGGTTGCGGTCGCGCCCTTTTGAGGGCCGAACACGGCGGCGGCGCCGGTCAGCCCGAGCAGCGGGCTCGTCACGTCTCCGGCGACAGTGACCTTGACGCCATCGAGATTGACAGCGCGACCCGAGTCGACCCAGTGGATGACGCCCAGGTTCTCGGCGATCGGAGTCAGGAGATGGCCGGTCCGGTCGAGGAAGCGGTGACCCAACGCGGCGAGCATTCCGACGCCGCCGTCGGTGCTGGCGCTTCCGCCGAGCGCGAGAAGCAGGCGATTACGGGAAAGCTTGAGAGCCGCCCTTATGGCTTCGCCGAAGCCGTAACTCGATGCGGTCATCGGGGCACGGATCCCTCCCGGGAGGGTGGCCAACCCGCAGGTGCTGGCGACCTCGACGATTGCGGTGTCCTCGTCGAAGGCGACGACCCCACGGTGGCTCTCTCCGGTCGCCCCGTGCACGTCCACCGGTAGGGAATGGAATCCGCTGGCGAGGGCGGCGGCGACGCTGCCGTCGCCGCCGTCGGCCAACGGGAGGGTCCTGGTGGACGCACCGGCCTCGGCGAGGCCTTTCGCCAGGTGGTCGGCGACCTGGGCTGCGGTGAGGCTGCCTTTGAACTTGTCGGGT
>Ga0207708_10000670_pt1 | contig 26280 bp, 28 predicted proteins | sample KBSK5101metaG_FD_184340 | JGI IMG/M metagenome (GOLD analysis project Ga0207708, IMG submission 184340) | Corn, switchgrass and miscanthus rhizosphere microbial communities from Kellogg Biological Station, Michigan, USA - KBS K5-10-1 metaG... | ecosystem: Host-associated > Plants > Roots >...
CGGTCGAGCGTCATCATCGCGAGCTTGAAGCCCTTGTTCTCCTCGCCGATCAGGTGGTCGGCGGGGATCTCGACGTCGTTGAAGGAGACGGTCGCCGTGTTCGACGCCCGCTGGCCCATCTTGTCCTCCTTCTTGTCCACGACGACGCCGGCGTCGCGCGGGACGATGAAGGCGGAGATGCCGCGGTGGCCGGCCTCCTTGTCGGTCTTCGCGTAGACCGTGTACCAGTTCGCGTAGCCGCCGTTCGTGATGAAGCACTTGGAGCCGTTGATGACCCACTTGTCGCCCTTGCGGACGGCGTTGGTCTTCATGCCGGAGACGTCAGACCCCGCGTCCGGCTCGGTGAGGCAGAACGAGGCCAGGCGCGGCTCCTCGGTCAGGCGCGTGAGGTAGCGGTGCTTGAGCTCCTCGGTGCCGCCGAGGATGAGCGGAGCGGTGGCGAGGCCGTTGCAGGCGATCGACGTGCCGATGCCCGAACACCCCCAGCCGAGCTCCTCCTCGATCAGCGCGCCGTCGAAGTAGGCGGCGCCGGGGCCGCCGTACTCCTCGGGGATGTGGGAGTTCATGATCCCGAGCTCCCACGCCTTCTTGAGGATCTCCTCCGGCCAGGTGCCGTCCTTGTCGTACTCCCAGGCGACCGGGCGCATCTCCTTCTCGGCGAAGTCGTGCGCCATCTCGCGGAGGGCCTTCTGCTCGTCGGTGAGCGTGAAATCAACCACCGGTCAACTCTCCTAAGTCCAGATTGACTAGTCAGTCAATGTCCGAAACAAGGGTAGCGGAGGTCCGGTAAGGGGCGCGGAAGTACGGCGGAGAACGGGTCAGCGCAGGGCCAGGATCACGAGCACGATCGACCCGACGAGGACCAGCGCCGTGATCGCAGCCAGCCAGTACTGCTCCGGAAAGAGGATCGGCCTACGCGGGGCCATCGTCTTTCTTCGGAGCTTGCGCCACATGTTGCGAGAATGTAAGCGTGCAAGAGGCTTTCGGCGTGGTCATCTTCGCGGTCGTCGCCATCGCCAGCGTGGTGGCGCTGATCACGTTCGCGGTCTCGCGCAAGGCCTACGACGACATCGGCCGCGGCACCTTCGCGATGCGCGACGAGGTGCCGACCCCCGCTCCTCCCCCGTCCTCGCCCGCCGCCGTCGCCGAGCGCGACGACGAGATCCGCCAGCTGCTGGCCGCGCGCAACGACCGCCGCTCGCGCCGGGGCCAGGCCCCGCTGGACGTCGAGCAGGAGCTCAAGCGGCTGACCGGGCCGGTCGTGGACCCCGGCCTGCGCGACGAAGTGCGCCAGCTCGTGATCGCCCGCAACGACCGCCGCCAGCGCGCCGGGAAGGCGCCGCTCGACGTCGACGACGAAGTCGAGCGTCAGCTGCGCGAGCTGAATGGGTAACGTGCCCGACATGGCCGAGCCCCGCCGCTACGAGCTCGACGAGCTCCTCATCCGCCCCGGTACCTACTTCAACCCGCAGACCGAGGTGCTGGTCGTCGTCGACGACTCCCCCGACCTCGACGCCGAGGTCTTCAACATGGAGGAGTTCGAGGGCGCCGACTGGGTCCTGGTCTCGGACGAGACCCCGATGGACGAGAACCGCCGCGACGAGCTCCTGGAGGCGTTCCAGGTCCACTACCACGCCGGCGGCATCAACTCGATCGAGGGCGACGTCGAAGAGGAGGACGACGAGCTCGAGGAGGACGACCAGGAGGTCGGGCGGGAGTAGCGCGCCGGGTCAGGCGAAGTAGAACGTCACGCCCAGCACCACGTAGACGGCGAGAAGCTCGAGTCCCTCGAACCACGTTGTCTCGCCCTCGCTCGTCACGTGGATGGCGATGACGACGGCGAGGATGATCCCCGCCAGCTCGAAGCCGTTGAACACGAACGGCATCGGGAAGTCGCCGATCACGAACGAGAGCAGCACGAGCAGCGGGATCGCGAACAGCGCGATCTGCGCCGCGGAGCCGACGGCGATGTTGACCGCGAGGTCCATCTTGTCCTTGTGCGCGACGTACACCGCCACCCAGTGCTCGGCGGCGTTGCCCACGATGGCGACGACGATGACCCCGATGAAGAACTCGGACAGTCCGATGCTCTTGGCGGCCTCGGAGATCGAGCTGACGAGGATCTCGGACATGACGCCGACCGCGACGCCCGCGATTGCGAGCATGATGACCGAGCGCCGCACCGACCACGGGGTCCCCTCGCCCTCCCCTTCTTCCTTCTGCTGGGGCGGGTTGAACAGGTCGCGGTGCGTCCGCAGCGAGAAGATGAGCCCCGCGCCATAGGTGAGCATGAGGATGACCGCCACGATCAGCGAGAGGTGCTCGACCGTCGGGTCGTAGTCGACGTGCACCGCGGTGGGCGAGGGCAGCCCCTTGCCCACGCTCATCTCGTACACGGCGGGCATCACCAGGGCGGCGACGGCCAGCAGGAGCATCGCCGACTGCGCGCTGGCCGCCGTGCGGTTGAAGGACTGGCGGTCGCGCCCGAGGCCACCCACGAACGCGGCCGCTCCGAGCACCAGCAGGGTGTTGCCGAGGATCGACCCCACCAGCGAGGCCTTGACGACCTCCTGCAGGCCGTTCCCCAGGGCGAAGAGAGCGATGATGATCTCGGGCGCGTTGCCGAAGGTGACGTTCAGCAGCCCGCCGATGCCCGGGCCCGAGCGATTCGCGAGCTCCTCGGTCGCCTTGCCCATGAGTGCGGCCGTGGGGATCACGCCGATGGCGGATACGAAGAAGATCGCGGTCGCGGGAGCTGCAGCGACGTCGAGCACGATCGCCAATGGGATGAACGGAACGAGGAGGTACGGCCACCCCTCGCCGCTGAGCAGGAAGCGACGCAAGGGGTGGCAGGATACGGGCGATGGACGTCACACCTCTTGCCCTCGGCTCGTGGAGCGGCGGGCGGTTCATGCGCTTCGGCGAGCCGCTCGACGACGAGCGCCTGCTGGCCCTGCTGCGGCCGGACGAGCGCATCGCCACCGTGCTCACAGCGGACGCCTACGGCGAGGGCGAGGCCGACCGCGTCGTCGGCCGCGCGCTGCAGGGCCTGCCGCGCGGCGACTACGCGCTCGTCGGCGCCATCGGCCACGACTTCTACGCCGGCGAGCGCGAGGGCGCCAAGGGCTTCCCTCGCTTCACCGACCCGCGGCTGCGCGGGCCCGACGAGTACGGGCCCTACCTGCGCATGGCCTGCGAGCGGGCCCTGCAGCGCTGCGGCGTCGAGGCCTTCGACGTGCTCCTGCTGCACAACCCCGATCGCACCGGCTACACCAGCGCGACGGTGTGGGCCGCGATGGCCGAGCTGCGCGCCGACGGCCTGGCCGGCGCGATCGGCGTCGCCCCCGGCCCGGCCAACGGCTTCACGCTCGACCTCATCGACTGCCTCGAGCGCCACGGCGACCTGATCGACTGGGCGATGATCATCCTCAACCCGTTCGAGCCCTGGCCCGGCGAGCTCGTGCTCGACGCGGCCGCCGCCCACGACGTGCGCACGATCACCCGCGTTGTCGACTACGGGGGGCTGTTCTGGGACGACGTGCGCCCCGGCCACGCCTTCGCCGAGCGCGACCACCGGCTGTTCCGCCCCGCGGGCTGGATCGAGGAAGGCCGCACGCGGCTGGACCGTCTGCGCCCCATCGCGGCCCGCCACGGCGTCTCCCCGCTGCAGCTCGCCGTCCAGTGGAACCTCGCGCACCCCACCGTGGCCTGCGCGGTGCCCACGCTGATCCAGGAGCCCGGCCCCGACGCCCGCCGGGCCGAGGACAAGCGCGCCGAGCTCGCGGCCACGCCGCACACGGTCGTGCTCGACGCCGACGAGGTCGCGGAGATCCGCGCCATCGGCGACAACACCGGCTCCATGGCGCTGAAGGGCGGCACGCCGCAGCACGAGGGCCCACCGGCCGCCGACCGGTGGCCGATGGACCCTGAGTTGGAAGCGGTGGCGGCGCGCTGGCGGATCGACCCGTCCCGCCAGCTCACGCTGACCCGCCGCTAGAGGCGGGCCCCGACGCCTACTTCAACAGCTCGGCGCACTTCTGTGCCTTGGCCGCGTCGCCGTTGGCCGCCTGCAGGCACTGTGCGTAGCGCTGCACCTTCTGCTGGGCCGCGCTCGAGCTGCTGCCGCTCGAGCCGGAGCCCGACGAGGACGACCCGGTCGACGGCGCGGTCGGCGTGCCGGTTGCGCCGGCGCCCGCACCCGCGCCGCCCAGCGCGCCACCGAGCCCGAGCCCTCCGAGCTGCTGCTGCAGGTCGGAGAACGGCTTGGCGTTGGCCGGGGCGTTGATGGTCTGGTTCTGGTTGAGGTCGTCGATCTCGAGCGTGAAGGTCAGCGTGCCCGAGCGCCCGCCGGTGCCGGCGATGTTCAGGTCGACCTGCAGCTTGCGCAGGGTCTTGTCGTCCGCGCCGGTCCACACCTGGACCTTGGCCGACTTGACCGCCTGCTGGATCTGCTGCTGCTGCTGCGCCGTCAGGTTGCTCGGGAGCCGGCCGGTCTGGGCGCCGCCGAGCGACTGCGCGTTCTTCAGCAGCGTGCTGAGGTCCGCGACGAACTTGCCGACGTCGATGTTGGCGGAGATGTGCTTCGTGCTCGTGCCGCCGACGTCCTCGTCGCCCTCGACCTTCGGATCCGTGAGCCAGTCGAGCGGGTTGAGACCGAGCTGCTTGAGCGTGTTCGTGTTCTTGCCCTGGTTGCGCTGCTGGGCCTGCGCGAAGCCCTGTTTGAACTGGTTGAGCACGGTCGCGGGGACCTCGTACGCCTGTCCCTGGAACTTCAGGTAGCCCTTGCCGCCGGTCGAGACGGCCCCGGCCGAGAAGCTCTGGCCGCCGCCGCTGAAGGTCAGATTCAGGTCGAAGTCGGGCAGCTGGTTCTTGCCCTGGCTCTGGAACGGCCCGGTCAGCGCGATCTTCACCGGCTGGCTGAGGTTCTGGACGCCCTGGGCAGAGACGTCGACGGAGAGGTTCAGCTTCCCGGACGTGACCTTGTGGTCTCCGGAGAACGTTTCCTTGAGCAGCTGGTTGGGGTCGTCACTGCTGCCGCCGCCACAGGCGACGAGCACGGCGGCCAACACGCCGATGAGCGCGAGCAGAACCGCCGGGCGGATGAGTCGGGACACGCGAAATACTCCTTTAGCGGACAGGGTGCTGGGCGAGCCTACCAGCGGGTCGTACGCGAACCTGGGCCTAACATCACGCCCCTAACATGGTGCCCAGGACGATCCTCTACACGGGCAAGGGAGGGGTCGGCAAGACGTCGGTGGCGGCCTGCACGGCGCGCCGCTGCGCGGCCGGAGGCAGCCGCACGCTCGTTTTCTCGACCGACCCGGCCCACTCGCTCGCCGATGCCCTGGAGACGCCGCTGGGCGGCGAGCCCACGCAGGTCGACGACCGCCTCTTCGGCCAGCAGGTCGCGGCGCAGGAGGAGATGGAGCGCAACTGGTCGGCCATGCAGGACTGGCTCGGCGACATCCTCATGCGCCAGGGCGTGGACCGGATCTCGGCCGAGGAGCTGACCGTCCCGCCCGGCGCGGACGAGCTGTTCAGCCTGCTGCAGCTCAAGCGCCACTACGAGTCCGACGCGTGGGACGTGATCGTCGTCGACTGCGCGCCGACCGGCGAGACGCTGCGCCTGCTGTCCTTCCCCGACGTGGCCCGCTGGTGGCTCGAGCGCGTTTTCCCGTGGGAGAAGCAGATCATGGCCGCGGCGGCCCCGCTGGCCCGCGGCGTGCTGGACGTGCCGCTGCCCGGGCGGTCGGTGATCGCCGACGTGCGCCGGCTGGTGGAGAACCTCCTGACCATGCACGAGCTGCTGCGCGACCGCGAGAACGTGTCCCTGCGTCTGGTCATGACCCCCGACCGCATGGTCATCAGCGAGGCCATGCGGACGTTCACGTACCTGAACCTGTACGGGTACCTGACCGACGCCGTCGTGGTCAACCGCGTGTTCCCGCCCGAGGTCGAGGGCACCTACTTCGGGCCGTGGCGCGAGCGCCAGCAGGAGCACCTCGAGCTGGTCGAGTCCGCCTTCTCCCCGGTCCCGGTCCTGCGCGCGCCCTACTTCGAGGCCGAGGTGGTCGGGCCGGCCATGCTCGACCGCCTCGCCGACGCGCTGTTCGCCGACGGCGACCCGGCCGCGGTGCTGCACAGCACGCTCTCGCAGGAGCTCGTGGTCGGCCACCACTCCGCCCGCCTGCGGCTCGACCTGCCCTTCGCCGAGCGCGGCGACGTCTCGCTGAAGAAGATCGGGCTCGAGCTCGTGGTCCGCGTGGACGGGCAGAAGCGGACGATCATGCTCCCGCCCGGCCTGGCCGGCTTCAAGCCGCGCGAGGCCAAGCTCGAGGAGGGCACGCTCGAGGTGCGGTTCGAGGCGTCGGATGGCTGACGACGCGCTCGAGCGCCTGCGCGCGCAGGTCGACGCCGCCCACGAGGCGGCGCAACGCGTGGCCGAGGAGGCGGCGGCCGCATCGGCCGCCGAGCGCCCCGAGATCCCACCCGCCGGCTACGCGGCGCCCGGCGAGCGGGCCGGCGCCGGCCAGGAGAACCCGGAGGTGCGGGCCCTGGTCGGGCTGATCGAGCTGGTGCGCGAGCTGGTCCCGGCCGACATGCAGCAGCAGCTCGTCGAGCTCGTCCGCGAGCTGCTCGTGCTCGCTCGCGCGATCATCGACCTCATCGTCTCCCGCCTCGAGCGTGAGCGCGCCGCCGAGACCGAGGTTGAGGATATCCCCCTTACCTAGACTGGGCGCGTGAGCCTCGTCGAAGACGCCCGCCGGCTCCCGAGGGAGCAGAAGCTGGCGGGTGGGGCAGCGCTCGCGCTGTTCGTGACCATGTTCCTGCCCTGGTACACGGAGACCCACTTCGACAAGGGCAAGTTCGTCCACGACTCGCTGAACGCGTTCCAGGTCTTCACCTGGGTCGAGGCGGCGGTGCTGCTGGTGGCCGCCGCGGTGCTCTTCCTCCTGTACTCGCGCTCGCAGAAGCGCGGCTTCCACCTCCCCGGCGGCGACGGCTTCGTGGTCATGCTCGCGGGCGGGTGGACCGTGCTCCTGCTCGTCTGGCGCCTGTTCGACAAGCCGCACCTGGCCGGGGACGTGGGGATCGACTGGGGCATCTTCGTCGCCCTGCTCGCCGCCGGCACGCTGACCTGGGCCGGGGTGCGCATGCGCGCCGCCCACCGCCCCGAGCCGCCGCTGCCCCTCGCCACCGAGGAGGACGACCGGCCGGCGCCGCAACCGCGCTCGCCCCGCCAGCCCCGCCCGGCCCGGGAGCCGCGCGTGGAGCGCGCGCCGGACCGTCGGCCCCACACGGCGCCGACGGAGCCGCTGGGTGACGGCGACGAGCTGGCGCTCGACGACCCGCCGGCCTACGAGCCGCCGCGCCGCTCGCGCTAGTGGTTGCGGAGCACGTTCGTCGCCAGCGGCAGGACGAACGTGGCCAGGAAGATCAGCCCGATCCCGATGACGACGAGGGACCGCGTCTTGGTCAGGTGGCCCGCCACCCCGACGACGAAGCCCAACCCCATCAGGGCGATGAGCGGGAACGGGTCGAGCTCGAACGGCACCGGGCACTTATATCCTCAGCGGTCCTATGTCCGCGCAGCCTGAGTCCGTCGCCGAGATCTCCGAGGGCCTGCGCGCGGTCGGCTACCTGCCCGGTCAGAGCACCGCGCTCGTCTCCTACCTGGCGACCAGGCTCGGCAAGCCCGTGCTCGTGGAGGGGCCGGCCGGCGTGGGCAAGACCGAGCTGGCCAAGTCGCTGTCGCGCTACCTCGACCGGCGGCTCGTGCGCCTGCAGTGCTACGAGGGCCTGGACGAGGCCAAGGCGCTGTACGAGTGGAACTACCGCAAGCAGCTGCTGCGCATCCAGTCCGAGACCGAGGAGGCGGGCTGGTCGGAGGTGCAGGACGACATCTTCTCCGACGAGTTCCTCCTGCCGCGTCCGCTGATGACCGCCATCGCGACCGAGGACCCGGTCGTGCTCCTGATCGACGAGATCGACAAGACGGACCAGGAGTTCGAGGCCATGCTGCTCGAGCTGCTCTCGGACTTCCAGATCTCGATCCCCGAGCTCGGCGTCATCGAGGCCCGCACCCAGCCGGTCGTGCTGCTGACCTCGAACAACACGCGCGAGCTGACCGAGGCGCTCAAGCGCCGCTGCCTGTACCTGTGGCTCGACTACCCGTCGCTCGAGCACGAGCTCCAGATCGTCAAGCTGCACACCCCCGAGCTCTCCGACACGGTGGCGCGCAAGCTGGTCGAGATCGTCCAGATGGTGCGCGACCTGGACCTCAAGAAGCCGCCCTCGATCGCGGAGTCGATCGACTGGGCGCGCGCGCTGTTGCTGCTCGGCGCCGACGACATCGACTCCGACCTCTTCCTGGAGACGATGAGCATCATCGTCAAGCACCGCACCGACCTCGACACCGTCGCCGAGCGCGTGGGCGTGCAGCTCGGCGGCCTGGCGGGTGCCACCCGCTCCGCAAGCACGGGCTGAGCCGGCGCCGCCCGGCCTGCCCGCGCGGCTGCTCGAGCTGGCCGAGGAGCTGCGCGCCGAGGGCGTGGCGGTCGGGACCTCCGAGCTGCTCGACGCGTTCTCGGCGCTGGGCGAGGTCAGCTGGGCGCAGCGCCCCGAGGTCAAGGAGGCGCTGGCGGCGACGCTGGCCAAGTCCTCCGAGGACCGCCGCATCTTCGACCTCGTCTTCGAGCGCTTCTTCTTCCGCGCGCCGGAGGCCGAGGCGCTGGAGCACGACATCTCCGAACAGGACGCCGAGCTCGACGCCGGTGGCGCGCAGATCGACCTCGCGCAGCTGCGCGAGCGCATCGCCCAGGCCATCCGCGAGGGCGACGACGCCGCCCTGCGCGACCTCGCCCGCCTGGCCATCGCGGCGTTCGGGCGCCAGGGCGAGGGCTCGGGCGTCATCGGCGTCGACGTGCAGCGCATCCGCCGCGCGCTGGAGCTGCGCAGCGGCGACGCGCGCACGCGCGAGCCCCAGGCGGTGGCCCGGGGGGAGGCGCTCGAGCTTCCCCGCGAGGCCCTGCGCCGCTTCGAGGCCCACCTGCGCCGCGAGCTCGAGCGCGACGCCATCGAGCGGGCCAAGCGGCTGCCGCCGTCGCGGCCGCTGAACGAGCTCGACCGCGCCCTCCCCAGCGGGCCGCTGCAGGACCTCGCCGCCGTGCACCGCGTGGTGGCGCAGCTCAAGCGCCGGCTGGCCACCCAGGGCCACAGCGCTCGCGGGCGGCGCAAGCATCAGACCGTCGACGTGCGCCGCACCATGCGCGCGTCGCTGCAGACCGGCGGCGTGCCCGTGGTCCTCAAGTGGCGCCCGCGGCGGCCGCGCCGTCCGGAGATCTACGTGCTCTGCGACGTGAGCACGTCGGTGACCTCGGCCTCGGTCTTCTTCCTCTCCGTGCTGCACGCGTTGCACGACAACTTCCGCAAGATGCGCTCCTTCGTGTTCATCGAGCGCATCTCCGAGGTGACCGAGATCTTCGAGCGCGAGCGCTCGTTCAAGGCGGTCTCGGAGGCGATCGGGCGCGACGCCGGCGTAGCTGACGTCTCCGGCTACACCGACTACGGGCGGGTGTGGACCGAGTTCATCGCCTCGGTGGAGGACGACCTGCACCCGCGCGCGACCGTGATCGTGCTCGGCGACGCGCGCACGAACGGCCGCGACCCGCGCGCCGACGTGTTCGCGCAGGTGGCCGAGAAGGCCGGTCGCACGTTCTGGCTCAACCCCGAGCCGCGTCTGTACTGGAACTACGGCGACTCGGTGATCGCCGCCTACGAGCGCCACTGCCGCGCGTTCGAGTGCTGGACGACGGGGCAGCTCGAGGAGTTCGTCAAGGCGCTCACCCGTACCAGCCCCGGTGACTGACGGGGGCGACCTGGCCTGGCCCCAGCCGGCCGCGCGACTGCGGGCGCTGACGGCGCTGACGGCGGCCCTGGCGGACGCGCTGACGCTCGTCGACGTGGGCGAGGTCGTGGTCGGGGCGACGGTCACCGCGCTGGGCGCCGAGGCGGGCACGCTGGCCCTGCTCGACCCCGACGGCGAGACGCTCCTGATCGCGCGCGCGAGCACCTTCGACGCCGCCGTCTTCGGCGCGGAGCGGATCCCGCTCGACACGCCGACGCCGACAGCCGAGGCCGTGCGCTCCAATCGCCCGGTGCTGCTGCCCGACCGCGAAACGGTGCTCGAGCGCTTCCCGGGGCTGGCCGGCCGGCTGGTCGGCTTCCACGGCTCACGCGCGGCCATCCCGCTCGAGGTTGGTGGCCGCGCCATCGGCGCCTACGGCCTGACCTTCTCGGCTCCGCGCGACTTCAGCGCCGACGAGGTCGACTTCATGCTGGCCCTGGCGCGCCCGTGCGCGCAGGCGCTCGAGCGCGCACGGCTGTTTGCCGCGGAGCGCACGATGCAGCTGCGCCTGGCCTTCCTGGCCGAGGCCAGCCGCGTGCTGGCCGAGTCGCTGGACGGCGAGGAGCTCCTGCGCCGCCTCACCACGCTCGTGGTGCCGCAGCTGGCGGACTGGTGCGCGGTCGACCTGGGCGAAGGCGAGGCGGCGCGCCGCGTGGCCGAGGTCGGCGAGACCGACGACCCCGACGGCGCCGTCGTGCTAGCGCTGAGCGCCCGCCATCGCAGGCTGGGCGCCATGCGCATCGCCGGGGCCCGCGCCCACCGCGCCACGGTGGAGGAGCTCGCCCGCCGCGCCGCGCTGGCGCTCGACAACGCCCGCCTGTACCGCCAGGAGCACGAGGCGGCCGAGACGCTGCAGCGCTCGCTGCTGCCCAGCCACCTGCCCGACCTCCCCGGCGTCGAGGTCTGCGCCGCCTACCAGCCCGGTTCGACCGCGCTCGAGGTGGGCGGCGACTGGTACGACGTGTTCCCGCTGCCCGGCGGGCGCGTCGGGCTGGTCATCGGCGACGTGGTGGGGCGGGGGCTGCGCGCCGCCGCGGCCATGGGTCAGCTGCGGAGCGCGGTCCGCGCCTACGCGCTCGAGGACTGGGCGCCGGCCGCCGTGCTGGAGCACCTCAACGCGTTGACCAAGGCCACCGACCAGGGCGACATGGCGACGCTGATCTACGCGACGTTCGACCCGTACAGCGCCGAGCTGCGCTTCGCGTCGGCCGGGCACCCGCCGCCGCTCGTGGTCGCGCCCGACGGCACCGCCCGGTTCCTCGAGGGCGGGCGCTCGGTCCCCACCGGAGTGGTCTCCGACACGGGCTACGAGGAGGCGACGACCACGCTCGAGCCCGGCGCCACGCTCGTCCTCTACACCGACGGCCTGATCGAGCGCCGCGGCAGCACCCTGGACGCGGGGATGGAGACGCTGGCGCGCGCTGCGGCCGAGGTCCCTTCCTTGGACACGTCGGCCCTGCGCGACCACCTGCTGCGGCACCAGCCGCCCAACGCGGAGGACGACGTGGCCGTACTCGCCTTCCGGCCGCTGGCCCGCACCGGCCCCGAGTTCGCGGCCGACGTGCCCGCCGACCCCACCGAGCTGGCCGGCGTTCGCCACCGCCTGCGCCACTGGCTCGAGGAGGCCGGGGCCACCCCGGACGAGGTCCATGACGTGCTCTTGGCCTGCGGCGAGGCGTGCGCGAACGTGGTCGAGCACGCCTACGGCCCCGCCGACGCCAGCTTCGTCGTGTCGGCCCGCCTCGAGGGCGACACGGTCGAGGTCGACGTACGCGATACCGGCCGCTGGCGCGCGCCGCGCGGGAGCGAGCGCGGCCACGGCTTGGGGCTCATGCGGGCGCTGATGGACGACGTCGCGGTCACGCCCAGCGAGGAGGGCACCGAGGTGCGGCTGCGCCGGCGGCTGGGCGGGGTGCGGGTGTGACGAGCGCGGAGGTGGTGGTCGAGCCCTCGGAGGAGCTGCCGATCGCGCGCGTGTCGGGTGAGATCGACATGGCCAACGCGGCCGAGGTGGCGGCGCAGCTCGGCGCCGCCGTATCCAACGCCGCCCATGGGCTCGTGGTCGACCTCGGCGCGGTCGGCTACGTGGACTCGGCCGGGCTGCGGGGGCTGCTCGACCTCGGGGTGCGGCTGCGCCGGCGAGGCCAGCGGCTGGTCGCGGTGCTGCCCGTGGAGTCCCCGCTGCGGCGCGTGCTCGAGGTCGTGCAGATGGACCGCGTGGCCGACGTGTGCGCGACCGAAGAGGACGCGCGAGCACGCATGGCCTAACATCAACCGCGCCCTTTGTTGCAAACCAGGGGGGCTGGCGGGTAGCCGGCTGAGATAGCGCCCCCGGGGTAGACCGCCCGGCGCTGACCCTTTGAACCTGTGGGGTAATGCCCGCGAAGGGAGCGATGGACATCACGTTGCAGGCGCCACCAGTCTCGGCGCCGACCTCCGTCGAGGTACGGGGCGTCATCCGGCGCTTCGGCGCGGTGACCGCGCTCGAGGACCTGACGCTGCAGGCGCTCGAGCACGAGGTTGTGTGCGTGGTGGGCCCGAGCGGCTGCGGCAAGTCCACGCTGCTCGAGCTCGTGTGCGGGCTGCAGGCGCCCGACGCGGGGTCGGTGTCCGGCGCGCCCGCGGTCTACATGCCCCAGCGCGACCTGCTCTTCCCGTGGTTGAACGCGCTCGACAACGCCGCCCTGCCGCTGCGGGTGGCCGGCGCGTCGCGTGCCGCCGCCCGCGCTCAGGCCCATCCGCTGTTCGCCGAGCTCGGCCTCGACGGGTTCGAACGCGCCCGGCCCGAGGCGCTGTCGGGCGGCATGCGCCAGCGTGTCGCCTTCCTGCGCACGCTGCTCTCGGGCAAGCCGGTGCTCGCCCTGGACGAGCCCTTCGCGGCCCTGGACGCGCTGACCCGGGCCGAGGTGCAGCGCTGGCTGGAGGAGGCGCTGGCACGGACCCCGCGCACGGTCGTGCTCGTCACCCACGACGTCGAGGAAGCGGTGGTGCTGGGCGACCGCGTCGTCGTCCTCTCCCCGCGCCCCGGCCGCGTCGTGGCCGAGCTGCCCGTTGGGCTGCCACGCCCGCGCCGGCGCACCGACGCCGACGTGGTCGCGCTGCGCGAGCGCGCGCTGGCCGCCCTGGGGGTCCCGGCGTGAAGGCGCGCACGATCCTGCTGCCCGCGCTGCTGCTCCTGGTCCTGCTCGGGGCCTGGGAGCTGTACGCGCGGCTGGGCCCGCTCGACCCGCTCATCCTCCCCGCGCCCGACCAGATCGCCTCGTCGCTGTGGCACGACCGCGGCCTGCTGTGGGACAACCTGGCGGTCACCGGCCGCGAGGTCCTGCTCGGCATCCTCGTCTCGGTCGTGGCCGGCGTGGGCTGCGCCATCGCCATCCACCTGTCGGCCACCCTGCGCCGCGGCGTCTACCCGCTGCTGGTGGCGTCGCAGACGCTGCCGATCGTCATCATCGCGCCGCTGCTCGTGGCCTGGTTCGGGTACGACATCGCCCCCAAGCTGGCCATCGTCGCGCTCATCTGCTTCTTCCCGGTCACCGTCACCACGCTCGACGCGCTGGCCTCGGTCGACCCCGACGCGATCAAGCTCCTGCGCACGCTGGACGCCTCGCGCTGGCAGGTCTTCCGCCACCTGGAGGCGCCGGCGGCGCTGCCGGGCCTGCTCTCCGGTGCGAAGATCGCCGTGGCCGTGGCGGTGATCGGGGCCGTGCTGGCCGAGCAGGCGGGCTCGAGCGACGGGCTCGGCCACCTGCTCCTGCAGGCCATCCCCCAACTGGAGACGCCGCGCGCCTACGCCGCCGTGGTGCTGCTGTCCGCCCTCGCCCTGCTGCTGTTCGGCGCGCTCACGCTGGCCGAGCGGCTGGCGGTGCCGTGGGCGCCACGAACGAAACGGAGGAACGCGTGAGGAAGCCGGTCGTCGTCCTGCTCGCGGTGCTGGCCGCGGCGCTCGTCGCGGCGGGCTGCGGCGAGAAGAAGGAGAACGTGGGCCCGCCGGGCAAGCAGAAGCTGACCGTCGTCCTCGACTACCTGCCCAACCCCGACCACGTCGGCTTCTACGCCGCCCTGCGACGCGGGGACTTCAAGCGCGCCGGGCTCGACGTCGACCTCAAGGTGCCACCCGACCCGTCCTCGCCGCTCAAGCTGCTGGCCGCGGGCAAGGCCGACCTGGCCATCTCCTACGAGCCCGAGGTGCTGCTCGCGCGCGACCAGGGGCTGCGCGTGGTCTCGGTGGGGGCGATCGCCCAGCGCCCGCTGACCTCGATCATGGCCCTCGGATCCAAGAACGTCCGCTCGCCCTCCGACCTGCGCGGCAAGACCGTCGGCACCGCCGGCATCCCCTACCAGTCCGCGTACCTGAAGACGATCGAGCAGCGCGCGGGCGTGTCCCCGGGCTCGGTCAAGGAGGTCGACGTCGGCTTCAACCTCGTGCCGGCGATGCTGTCGGGCAAGGCCGACGCCACCCTGGGCGCGTTCTGGAACATCGAGGGCATCCAGCTCGCGCGCAGCGGCAAGCACCCTTCGATCATCCGCATGGACCAGGCCGGCGTGCCCACCTACAACGAGCTCGTCCTCGTGGCGCGCCAGTCCGACGTCACCCCGAAGGCGAACCTGATCCGCCGCTTCCTGCGCGCGCTCGGGCAGGGCTACGACTTCGCCCGGCACGACCCGGCGGCGGCCACGTCCGAGCTCGTCGACGCCAACCCCGACCTCAACGAGGCCACGTCGCTGGCCCAGGTCAAGGCCTCGCTGCCGGTGTTCTTCCCGCCCAAGGGCAAGCCGTTCGGCTTCGCCGACCCGGCCTCGTGGCAACGCTACGGCCAGTGGATGTTCGGCAACCACCTGCTCAAGCGACCGCCCAACGCGGGCGACGCGCTCACGAACGAGTTCCTCCCCGGCCAGGGCCTGTGACTGGAGCACGAGAACGGCTGGAAGGGCGCCGACGCCGCGTGGTGGTCAAGCCGCCAGCGGACGAGCGGCCGGCCGCTGCCGAGGCTGACCCGGGGACATAGCCACCAGCGAGGCCAGCCCCTTCCAGTCCCCGTAGGGGGCGAAGAGGGCGCGCACCTCATCCTCCTCGGCGCGCGCGTGCGGGCTGCCGGTGGCCATGCGCCCCACGAGCTTGAGCAGCCCGACATCGCCGGCGGGGACCTGGTCGTAGCGACCCTGGCCGGCGATCGCGGTCATCTCCACCGTCCACGCGCCGATGCCGGAGATCGCGCGCAGGCGCAGCCAGGCCGCCTCGTGGTCGGCGCCGGGGTCGAGGTCGATGCGCCCGGCGGCCACCTCCCGCGCGGCCCGCACGAGCGCCCGGGCGCGCGGCGCCCCGAGGCCGAAGGACTGCAGCAGCGGCGAGCCGCCCGCGTGAAGCGTGGCGGCGTCGGGCGGGAACCACAGGCCGGTCTCGGCGTCGCGCCGGCCGAGCCGGAACACGATCCGCCGGGTGATCGCCGCCGCCTCGCTGAACTGGATCTTCTGCTCGACGATGGTCCAGGCCAGGGCGATGAACGGGTCGGGCTGGCGGAAGGGGCGGAAGGCGCGCTTGGCGCGCAGCGCGGACCCGATCAGCGGGTCGTGGCGGAAGCGCGCGTGGAACGGGCGCAGGTCGTCGTCGACGGCAAGGGCAAAGCGCATGCGCCGGATGGCCGCCAAGGCCGAGGCCTTCGTGTGCGCGCGGCCGCCGATCAGCACCGCGTCGGGCGCGGTCTGGGCCACGCGGATGTGCACGGGCTCGTGCTCGAGCCCTGGGACCAGGCGGTGCAGCACGGTGCCGCGGGCGCGCGCGAGGCCGTCCGGGCTGGAGCGAAGCGGCAAGCGGAAGCACCAGGGAGGCTCGATCTCCTCCCGGTGCTCGATCACTCGCGGTTGACCAGGTGGACGTCGACCAGGAACGACCGGCTGGAGACGATCTCCAGCATCTCGCCGCCGCGGCGGGTGGACCGCTTGCGCCGGCGCAGCGCCTTGCGTGCGCCGCGGCGGCGGATGACCGCCACCGTCGCCGCGCCGGCCACGAAGCCGGTCGCCGCGACGGCGGCCGCCTGCACGGCGGGACGCGCGGCCAGCGGCTCGACCGCTCGGCTCTCGGCAAGGACCGGGAGGGCGTCGACGACTTCCTCTTGCTGGGGCGAAGCCACGAAGGAGGCAGCCTAAACGACCGCGAGGTCGGACCTACCCGAGCTCCTTCTCGAAGAGCCGGTACGTGCTGACGATCTTCCCCCCCATGCCCTCCATGGCCCGGTTCATCGACTTGTTGGTCTCCAGGATCCAGCCCATCTCGCCGCCCTTCTGGGGCGTGCGCGCGGCCGAGTCGAAGTGCTCGGTGTAGAGCTTGGCGGCCACGCCGGTGTGCTGGTGCTTGGCCTTGACCCCGAGTGCGAAGACGCGGACGCGGTTGATCTTGCGGCGCCAGTACAGAGCCTTTGCCCACCCGATCGGCAGCAGGCGACCATTGAGGTGCTTGAGGACCTGGTTGTAGTCGGGCAGCGTGAGCGCGGCGCCCACGGTCTCGCCGTCCTTCTCGGCGATGAAGGCCCAGTTCTCGTCCAGGATCGGCTTGAGCTCCTTGGCGTAGTGGCGCACCTCCTCGTCGGTGAGCGGCACGAAGCCCCAGTTGCGCTCCCAGGCCTCGTTGTAGACCTCGAGGAAGCGGTCGACCTCGGACCGCAGGTCGCGCTTGCGCATGCCGCGCACGTCGATGCCGTGCTTGGTCTTGACCTCCTCGGCCATGCGCACGATGGCCGGGTGGACGCTCGCGCGGTCATCGACCCAGAGCTCCCACATGTACAGGTCCATCGCCTTGGTCAGGCCCGCGCCCTCGAGCAGCGCGGGGTAGTACGGCTGCGTCCACTGGTTGAGGATCAGCGGCTCGCGGTCGAACCCGTCGACGAGGAGCCCGGCGTCCTGGTCGTTGGTGGAGAAGCTGAGCGGGCCGACCATGCGGTCGCGCTTGCGGTCCCGCAGCCACTCCTCGGCGGCGTCGAGCAGCGCGCCGGCGACCAGCGGGTCGTCGCGGGCCTCGAACCAGCCGAACATCCCCCACTCGTTGTGCTGGAAGCGGTTGAAGTTCCGGTCGTAGTGCGCGGTGATGCGGCCGACCGGGTCGCCGTCGCGGAAGGCGAGCCAGTACTCGGCCTCGGCGTGCTCGAAGAACGGGTTCTTGGCCCTGTCAAGTCGGTTCCGAACGTCGAACTTCAGCGGGGGAACCCACAGGGGGTGGTTACGATAGATCGCCCACGGCAGGTGGACGAAGGTGTTCAGGTCCCGCCTCGTGGCGACGTGCCGGATCTCTACGCTCACAGCGCGCGGCACCCTAGCCCATGCAAACCACCGTCGATGTCTTCGCCAAGGCCCGCGACCACGATCGCAAGGCCATTCTGGACGCCGCGCGCGACGCGGGCATCGTTCCCTACTTCCGTACGCTGGAGTCGGCGGCGCGCCCCGTGGTGGTCATGGAGGGCGCCGAGCGGATCATGCTCGGCGGCAACAACTACCTCGGGCTCACCGAGGACGAGCGCGTCATCGCGGGCGCCCGCGACGCCCTCGACCGCTACGGGACCGGGCTGACCGGCTCGCGCTTCCTGAACGGCACGCTCGACCTGCATCTGGAGCTCGAGGCCGAGATCGCGGGCTGGTACGAGAGCGAGGCGGCGCTGGTCTTCACCACCGGCCACCAGGCCAACCTCGGCGCGCTGGGCACGCTGCTCGGCCCGGGCGACACCGTCGTGGCCGACTCCGGCGACCACGCGTCGATCCTCGACGGCTGCCTGCTCAGCCGGGCCAAGCTGCGCGCCTTCCGCCACAACCGCATGGACAAGCTCGAGCGCATGCTCGAGCGCGCCGCCAACGACGGCGGCGGCGTGCTCGTCGTGGTCGACGGCGTCTTCTCGATGGAGGGCGACATCGCCGACCTGCCCGCGATCGCCGATGCCTCGGCGCGCGCCGGCGCGCGGCTCATGGTCGACGAGGCCCACGGCGTCGGCGTGCTCGGCGCCCACGGGCGTGGCGCGGCGGAGCTGCTCGACGTCGAGGACCGGGTCGACCTGCGCATGGGCACGTTCTCGAAGTCGCTGGCCTCGTGCGGCGGCTTCCTCGTCGGCCCCGCCGACGTCATCGAGTACCTGCGCATCTCCGCCCGCCCGTTCATGTTCACGGCCTCGGCCGTGCCGGCGGCCACCGGGGCCGCGCTGGCCGCGGTGCGCATCTGCCGCTCCGACGAGGGCCCGCAGCGCTTCGCCGCCGTGCTCGACAACGCGCGCTACTGGCACGCCGGGCTGCGCGACCTCGGCCTGCACGTGGGTGGCGGCGCGACGCCGATCGTGCCCGTGCTCGTGGGCGACGACTGGAAGGCCGCGTTGCTGTGGCGCGCGCTCTACGACGCCGGGGTCTACGTCAACGTGGCCCTGCACCCGGCCGTGCCGCCGGGCGGCGCGCTGCTGCGCACGAGCGTGATGGCCACCCACGACCGCGCCACGCTGGACCGCGCGCTCTCGGCCTTCGGCGACGTCAAGCGGGCCTTCGAGGGCGAGAACGGGCCGCTCCCGGGGCCCGACGCGCAGCCCCCCGCCCAGCCGGCCGAGTAGCCCGGTTCCCGCCCTCGCCCCCGGGTCGAGGGTTCACAACTTTTTTGCGCTCTGAGCGGCAGATGCGCGTATTGGCGGTTGATGGAGCGGGGCGAACTGATCTAGTTTCAGCGGCCTGGTCGCGACGCTGCGGTCGCAGCCGGAGGAGAGGGTCTCGAAGCGGGCGAGTACGTCGCTGGACGCGCGTCGATGGCGTGAGCGGTGGCTTCGTGATGCCTGCGCCCGAGTCCTCCGGTTGTGGCGTGGCTCCGCGCCCGGACGCAGGATCTACAACCCACCATCGGCCAGTCGTCCGCTCCTCGAAGCGGACGAGGGAGGTTTGTTTTCGGATGAGTGCCACCGCCTCGGTTGCCCTGCCCGCGCGCAGCGTCCATGCCCCGCAGCACCTACAGGCCCTGGAGCGCGCCAACCGGGTGAGGCTTGCCCGCGCCGCCCTGAAGCGGCGCGTCGCTCACGGGGACGTGGCGGTCGCGGAAGTGCTCCTCAGCCGGCCGTGGGAAGCCGAGAGCATGGAGGTCTGCGACCTCCTGCTCAGCCAGCGGCGCTGGGGGATGATGCGGGCGCGCAAGGTGCTCGCCGCGATCCCGATTCCCGAGAACAAGCACATCGGCTCGCTGACGGACCGTCAGCGCAATGCCTTGGCGCGGAAGCTCGGGGCGACCGCGGTCGCCACCGTCTAGGGGACGTCGCCAGCCGGGGGCCCTGCGAGGCCGAAGCCGGGCCCCCGGGTGGCAATCTCGACGATGTGGCCGTCGGGATCGCGGACGTACAGCGACTTGAACGCCCCGCGGTCGAAGACGTCGGTGGAGTCGGTGCCGCGGCTGCGCAGGTAGTCGCGCCAGGCGGCGAGCTCCTCCGGCGTGTCGACGCTGAAGGCGAAGTGGTGGGTCGAGCCCGTGCCCACCACGCCGGGCGGTAGCGACGGGTACTCGAGGAAGCTGATCAGCGTCCCGGGCGAGCCCGAGGGGTCGCCGAAGAAGAAGTGGCGGGCGTCGGGGTCGTCGTCGTTGGTGGCCTGGTGGACCAGCGCGAGCCCGAGCAGGTCGCGGTAGAACGCCGTGGTCCGGTTGAGGTCGCGGCAGATCAGGGTGATGTGATGCAGCCCGGTCAGCTGCATCCGCCGCCGCGCCGGCTCAGGAGCGGGGGGAGCGCTCATCCCTCGATCATCGCATCGTGTACCCGCCGGAGCGGCGCGCGAAGGCATTGCGCAGGAGGAAGAACGCGAACACGAACAGCGGAACCCCGATCGCGACGATGAGCCAGCGGGGGCCGCCGGCGAAGAAGGCGACCGCCGCCGCGGCGATGGCAACGGCCAGCGAGAGCACGGTCGTGTGCGACTTGAAGCCGGCGAAGTGCTCGCGGATGGCCACCTCGAGCCCGGCCAGCGAGCCGAGCACGGCGGCGCACACGAGCAGGATCGCGCCGCCCTTGCCGGGCGAGAAGAAGCCGATGACGCCGATGATGAGGGCGGCCAGGACCGCGAGCTCGACGAGCGGCACCGGCGCCCACGGGGGCGGCGGCAGCCGGTCGCGGCGGGCCCGCTCCCGCTCCCGGCGGGTCTCGGCCCTGGGCGATGCGGCCGGCTCGGTCGGGTCGGCCGACCGGGTCGCGGGCGTGGCCTCGACGACGCGCTCGGCGGCGGGCCGTGCACGCTTGCGCGAGCGTCTACCCATCAGCGGGATGTCAGGTGGATAAGGGGCAGCCTGACGAGATTTTCACGTGCCACCACCCCATGAGCATGCCAACGATGCCCAGGCGGGGGCGGACGTGGTAGGCGCCGCAGTCGCCCCGGCCGAGCTCGCGGGCGGTCACGCGGACCCACTTGTAGCGGCCGGGCTCGAGCAACATGCGCTCCAGCAGCTCGCGCCTGGCCTCCTCCGCCTCGGCGCGCTCGTGCAGCTGCCGGCGCACGACGACCAGGCGCTCGGCCAGGTCGTCGCGCACCCGCTCGAGCTCGCCCAGCGAAAGCATGCGCGGGCCGCCCGGGGCGCGGGACGTGCCGAAGCCGAAGTCGATGCCGTGCCGCGGGAAGGCGCCCACGAACGCGGCGGCGAGCTCGCGCTCGAGCTTCGCGATCTGGTCGCGGAGCGAACACCGCGCAGCTCGCTCGTCGACCTCGACGGGCGACAGCGCGACCGGCGGATGTTCAACGACAGCCATGCCTCCTCGGCGTCGAAGTCTAAACGACTAGCGGGGCTCGACAAGGATCTCCGAGCACTGGAACAACGCCTCCTCAACATGGATCGCCGGTACGCCCGCGACCTGTACCGAGAACAGGCGCATCGACGCTGTGTCGCGGGTCACGCCGTGCCCGGGGGCGAGCTCGCCGAACAGCACCGCGAGCGGCGAGCGGGCGTCGGCCACGACCAAGCGGCCCGCCGGCACCGGCGGCGCGTCCTCGGCACGGCCCAGGTGCTCGCCCTCCGCGGCGACGCGCACGCCGAGCGTCCCGTCCACCTTGGCGGCGTCGAGCGCCCAGATCGGCACCCCGGTCTCCACCAGCGCGACGAGCAGCGCGTCGTCGAGCAGGTTGTCCGACTTGAACCCGCCGTGCATGAGGCGGTCGAGCATGGCCGCCTCGGCCGGGGTGCGGTCGGCGTCGGGGTCGAGCCCGACGTGGCGGTAGAAGACGCGGTAGGCCCACGGGACCGGCTGCTGGCGCTGGGCCACGGCCTGGGGGCCGCGGAAGCGACTGGACAGGTACCGCAGCCGCTCCTGCACCGACCGCGGCGTGCGCCCGGGCCGCGCGTCGACGGCGAGCTCGAACAGCCGCAGCTCCGGGAACTCGTCCGCGACCTCGGCGTCGACCCAGCCGGCCTCGGGCTCGCTCATCGCGGCGGCCTCCAGCCCCGCTTCTCGGACCCGGCGACGAGCTCGCGCAGCGTGGCCTCGAGCTTCTGCTCGTTCAGCAGCCCGAGCGTCGTGCGCAGCGCGGTGCCGCCCGGGTAGGCGAAGGTGACGGTGGGGCACACGGCCACGTCGTACAGGTTGGCAACCGCGCCGTCGGCGTCGTAGCCGACCGGGAAGCCCCACTTGTGCTTGCGGATGTCCGAGCGCAGGTCGTTGCGGCTGCCGCGTATCGCCACGGCGGCGAAGCGCACCTGCGGGAAGCGTGCCCGCACGCGCTCGATGACGTCGAGCTGCTTGGTGCAATCGCCGCCGCGCGTGGCCAGGAAGGCGATGGCCGACGGCGCGCCGCTGACCACCTGGCACTCGTTGAGCACCCGCGGGCCGCGCACCGAGCAGGCGGGGCGCTGGCCGCTCGCGCCCTCGTCGGGACGGGTGGCGATGTTGGCGTCGCCGTTGAGGTTGGACAGGGCGAGCGGCACGGCGAACGGGGGCAGGTGATTGCCCGCCGCGATCCCGCGCGAGCCGCCGCCGCTGTTGCGCAGCGTGTTGAAGCCGATGTAGGCGAGGATGAGGACGACGAGCACGCCCAGCCACCATCCGTAGCGCGAGATCCCCGGCGGCTTGGCCGGGGGCGGCGTCTCCGGCTTGCGTTCCGGCGGTGCCTCGGGCTGGCCGCTGGTCTCCGGCTCGTCGTCGAACGAGAGCGGCCCGCTCACGCGGCGGTGGCGCGCCGCCGCCGCGGCAGCACCCGCCGCAGCCGCGCCGCCGCCTCGCGGCCCAGATCGGCCACGTCGGTCTCCTCGGCGAGCGCCAGCACGGCCGGGAGCACGACGAGGACGCCGAGCAGCGACACCGCGAGGTCGACCACGGTGACCAGGCCGAAGTCGCGCAGCATGCGGATGTCGGAGATCACGAGCACGGCGAAGCCGGCCAGTGCCGTCACCGCCGAGGCGGTCACTGCCCGGCCGGTGGATGCGTAGGTGCGCAGGAGCGCCGCCCGCACGCCCAGGCCGCTGTCGCGCTCGGAGCGGTAGCGGGCCGAGAGCAACACGCTGAACTCGGTCGAGAGCGCGATCACGAGCGCGCCCAGGGTCACCGACATCGGGTTGAGCTCCACCGGCCGCCCGAGCAGGAGCCCCAGCGGCGTGTCGTCCGACCACCACGAGAGCAGCCCCGCCCACCCCGTGGCCAGCGCGATCGGCACGAGCGGGATCACCGCGTTCTTGACCCGCCGCCGGACGGCGAAGAGCACGAGCCCGACGAGCACGAGCGCACCCACGCCCAGCAGCAGGCGCCGCCACCACGAGGACACGTCCGCGTTGGCCTGCGCCGCCTCCACCGGCAGGCCGGCCAGCTGCGCGCTCACCCCGGCCGGCGGGTGCAGGCGGCTGCGCATGGTGTCGACCACCCGCTGCTGCTTGTCCAGCGGCATGAGCTTGATCCCGAAGGCCAGCGCCGCCGTGTGGCGGTCGCGCGCGATCACCGCCTGCGAGAAGTAGGGGGGCACGGCGTCGAGCACGCCCTCGATCTGCTGCTTGGTCAGCGCCTGCGGGCTCTTGCTGTCGCCCGAGCCGCGGAACAGGTCGGGCAGCGACAGGGCCGGGCACAGCGTGGCCTCCCCACAGCCGCGCTTGGTCGAGTAGCCGTAGTGGCGCAGCAGCCCCTGCTGGTAGGAGGTCATCCAGTTGACGACCTTGGGGTCGGCGAGGTCGCGCGCCTTGACGGTGACGTCGATCTCGCCCGACACGCCGGTGCTGCGCTGCAGCGTGTTGAGGTCCTGCAGCGCCGGCAGGCTCTGCGGCATGAGCTTCTGGATGTCGGAGACCACGCGGGTGCCGGCGTCGGCGATCCAGCCGATCACCGCCAGCGCCAGCGCGCAGGCCAGCACCGTGCGCGGCCGGGCGATCACGAAGTCGAGCACGCGCTCGAAGACCGGGCGGCGCGCCGGGCGGGGCGTGAGCCCCACGCGCCGGCCGCCCGCCCGCAGCAGGTCGACGGCGCCGCGGCCCGCGGCCGCGAGCTCGCCCCAGGCCGCGGCGAGCACGCGCGGGCCGCGCCCGGCGTAGCGCGCCGACAGCGTCAGCACCGCGATGCCCGCGGTCATCGCGCAGGCGAAGGCGAGCACGATGCCGGCCACGAGCACGAGCCCGAAGCCCTGGACCATCGGCACCGGCGAGAGCAGCAGGACGAGGAAGCCGACCGCGGTGGCGATGGCGGCGGTCAGGATGGTCGGCGCCGCGATCGCGCCGACGCGGGCGGCGGTGGCGACGGGATCGGTGCCCTCGCGCGCTCGGATCTCGTCCCAGCGGGACTGCAGCTGGATGGCGTAGTCGACCGCGAGGCCGATCAGCACCGGCAGCACCGCGATCGAGGCCATGGTCAGCGAGGCCCCCACCAGCGCCATGCCGCCGAAGGTCAGCGCCGCCGCGGCCAGCGCGATGCCCAGCGGCAGCAGGCGCGCCCGCGGCGTGCGGAAGATCAGCAGCAGCGTGACCGCCATGACCACGAGCGCGGCCACGAGCAGGAGCACGATCGAGTCCTGCAGCGAGGTCGAGAGGTCGGCCACCACCACCGGGGCGCCGGTGACCGTGTAGGTGCCGTGGTTGTGCAGCCGCCACTGGGGCATGGCCACGGCCTTGCGCACGAGCGCGATCGTGGTCCGGCGCTGGTCGTCGGTGAGCTCCGGGCGCAGCCGCACCTGGATCAGGGCCGACTTGGCGTTCGGGAACAGGTAGGCGAAGCGCGCCTTGGGCCGCGCGGTGCCGCCCTGCGGGTCGAAGACCAGCGAGGCGACGAAGTTCGGGTCGTTGAGGCGCGGGATGCTGCGGATCCCGTACTGGAGCGCGAGCTGCAGCGAGTCGCGTACGAACTGCGCGTAGACGAGCTGGCGCGTGTCGTTGGCCGCCTTGCGCTGGGCCGCCGGCGGCAGGCCCTTCGCGGCGGCCAGCTTGCGTGCCGCCGTGGCGGCCTGCTCGGCCTGCGCGGCCTTCTGCTGTTGGCGCTGGGTGAACTGCGTCTGGATCTGGCGTACGGCCTCGTTGATGAACGTCCCCGGGCCGTAGACCACCCGCACCGGCTTGGTCTTGGCCAGCTGCGCGCACGGGCCGCCGGCGCCGCCCGGCGCCTTGACCTTGCTCGGCAGGTTGCCGGAGATGCAGCCCTCGAGCCCGAGCAGCCGCTCGATGTCCGAGGTCAGGACGAGGTGGGCGAGGTCCTCGCGCACGAGCACGATCACCGCGTCGTCGCCGAACCGGCGGTGATAGTCGGCCGTGGCCTTGTACGTGTCGGAGCTGCGCGAGACGAGCGTGCTCGTCCCGGCGCTGGGCTCGAGCGACAGCCCGAGCACGGCGCCGCCGACCGCGAGCACCGCCACCACCGCGAGCACGGGCAGCGGCCGGCGCGCGACGAAGCGGGCGACCCGCTCGAGCGCTCGCGACAGGCTCTCCACGTGCTCAGGCTACCGGCGGCCGCCTCGGTTTCGCGCCGGTGCCGCCCCTAGCTCGTGGGCGGGTTTGCGCGCAGCTGCGGGTACTGCGAGGGCGGGAAGGACGTGTCGCCCGTGGCCGGGAACTTGATCTGCAGCGTGCACGGCGGGGCGGGGACGGCGCTCTCGCTGCCGCCGTACACGAACGTGTTGATCTCGGTGCGCAGGAACGGCGGCAGCAGCGCCGTGATCAGCGGCGTGACCTGGTTGGTCAGCTGCGGGACGCCGTTGCCGCAGCCACGGTTCTCGTAGACGGGCATCACGGCGGTGCCGGACGCGAACGCCCCCGGCAGCGTGTACGGGTTGGGCCGGTTGGAGCCGATGCGGTTCGGATACTGGGCCAGCGACTCGGGGTTGATCGGGTTCGTCGTGCGCAGGTAGTGCACGGGGCCCGACGCCTTCGGCGGCTTGTCGGTGGCCTCGGTCGCGGCGACGGTGTTGGAGAAGAAGGCGTTGACCTCCTTCTGGTACTGCCCGAGGCCGTAGATGATCGGGTTGATCTGGCGCAGGAACGGGCTGAGCTGGCCGAGCAGCGGGCGCAGGTCGTTCAGGAACTGGTCGGTCGCCGGCAGCCCCGCCTTGGAGGCCGTCACCAGTGGCCCCAGGTTGCGGAACAGGTGCACGAGGTCGGGCGAGATCTGCTCGAGCTCGATCAGCGTGGGCGAGATCTCCTGCGCCGCCGGGCGCAGCTCGTTGATGAGCGGGTTGGTGAAGTGGGCGAACTGGTTGAGGCGCTCGAGCGTGATCTGGGACTGGCGCTCGAACGTCGGCAGCACCACGAAGAGCTGCTGGAGCTCGTTGTTGCGCTGCGCCGTCGTCTGGAAGACCTTGTTGGAGTTGGTGATCAGCGAGGCGAGCTGCCCGTCGCGCTCGGTCAGCGCGTCGAACACCACGCCGGTGTCGGCGACCAGCCGCTGCACCGCGCCCTGCTGCGTGTTGAGGATCTGCAGCAGCGTGTTGGTGTCGGTCTCGAATCCGGGCAGGTTGCCGAGGGCGTTGGAGATGTCCGTGCCGCGGCCGGTGATCGCCACGGCCTGGTCCTGCATCCAGACCTGGAACGCCGCCCGCGTGCGCGGGTCGAACGTGCGGAAGATCTCGTCCAGCTGAACCGACGGCGCGACCTGGGTGACCGCGAGCGTGCCCCCCTCGGGCACCTTCGGGCTGCCGGGGTGGCCCGGCGTCAGCTCGACGTAGGTCTCCCCCAGCAGCGTCTTCTGGCGCAGGATCGCTTTCGCGTCCTTGGGGATGGGCGCGAACTTCGGCTCGAGCTGGATCGTCGCCTCGGTCTCGCCGTTCTTCGGCGTGATGCTCTTGACCTTGCCGACGGAAACGCCGGAGATGCGCACGTCGGCCTCCTGGGCCAGCTGCGTCGCATTGGGGAACTCGATCTTGAACTGGTAGCCCTTGGGCTGGAAGGGGATCGGGCCGCCGAAGGCCAGCCAGAGGAACAGCAGCAGCCCGAAGCA
>Ga0207708_10000671_pt1 | contig 26257 bp, 25 predicted proteins | sample KBSK5101metaG_FD_184340 | JGI IMG/M metagenome (GOLD analysis project Ga0207708, IMG submission 184340) | Corn, switchgrass and miscanthus rhizosphere microbial communities from Kellogg Biological Station, Michigan, USA - KBS K5-10-1 metaG... | ecosystem: Host-associated > Plants > Roots >...
CGCACCGCTCGGTTCTGGGCCGCGACCTTGCCTTCCCGCGGGCAGCGCAGGAGCCGGACGCGCGGCTCGGTCGCAGCGACGCTTTCGACGACCGCGTCCGTCCCGTCCGCCGACGCATCGGACGCAACGAGGATCTCGAGCCGCTCGGGTGGATAGTCGAGCGCCAGAAGGTTCTCGAGGCGGCGCGCGATCACGTCCTCCTCGTCGTGCGCCGCGACGATCAGGCTCACCGAGGGCGTGAAGTCTCCCTTGCGCACCGGTCGCGAGCGCAGGCGCGCCAGCCCCGCCGCGAAGACCGGATACCCCGCCTGCGTCCAGGCGAGCGCGCCCAGCGAGGACCAGAACAGAACCTTCGCGATCACCACGCGAATCGTAGTTTCAGAGGCCCTTGACGGCCCCGGCGAGCTTCTCGATCGAGTCTTTCGCGTCGCCGAACAGCATCACGGTCTTCGGGTTGAGGAAGAGCGGATTCTCGATCCCCGCGAAGCCGGGGTTCATGCTCCGCTTGAGCACGACGACGGCCTGCGCGTTGTCCACGTTCAGGATTGGCATGCCGTAGATCGGGCTCCCGGCGTTGTTGCGCGCGTCCGGATTGACGACGTCGTTCGCGCCGATCACGAGCGCGACGTCCGTTCGCGGGAACTCCGCGTTCGCATCCTCCATCTCCTTCAGCTGCGGATAGGGGACGTTCGCCTCAGCGAGCAGGACGTTCATGTGTCCCGGCATACGGCCGGCCACTGGATGGATCGCGTACGACACCTCGACGCCACGTGACTCGAGCAGGTCCGCCAGTGCGCGCACGTCGTGCTGAGCCTGAGCGACGGCCATGCCGTACCCGGGCACGAAGACGACCTTGTGCGCATAGCCCAGCATCACGGCCACGTCGTCCGTGGTCGCGGAGCGCACCTGGCCCCCGTTTGCGCTCGCACCGGCCGCCGCAGGGGACGGAGCGATCTGCCCGAACGCACCGAAGAGCACGTTCGCGATCGAGCGGTTCATCGCCTTGCCCATCATGATCGTGAGGAACGTTCCCGAGGCGCCGACGAGCATCCCGCTGACGATCAGGACGTTGTTCTCGAGCTCAAAGCCCGTCGCGGCGGCGGCGAGGCCGGTGAAGGCATTAAGGAGCGAGATGACGACGGGCATGTCGGCGCCGCCGATCGGCAGCACGAACAGGACCCCAAAGAGCGACGCACCGGCGAGCAGCGCCCACATCAACCACTGCTGCTCGGAGCCAGCAGCGATAGCAATTCCCGCGGCCAGTACAGCAGCGAAGAGCAGCGCGTTCACCGTCTTCTGAAAAGGGAAGACGATCGGCCGCCCACGAATGAGCTCCTGCAGCTTCGCGAACGCGACCATCGATCCGGAGAACGAGATGCTCCCGATGATCGCCGAGAGCGCGATCGCCGTGCTGATGTCGGCCTGGAGCCCGCCGGGCTCAGGCGCCAGCCGGTGGAACTCCGCGAGTGAGATCAGCGCGGCAGCCCCGCCTCCGACGCCGTTGAAGAGGGCGACCATCTGCGGCATCGCCGTCATCCGCACCTTGCGCGCCGCGACGAGGCCGAACGTGCCGCCTACGACCATGCCGAGGGCGATCTCCCAGTAGCTGTCGATGCTCTTCTGCAGGAACGTCACGACGATCGCGAGGAGCATCCCGGCGGCGCCGATCTGATTGCCGCGGCGCGCGGTGGCCGGGTTCGAGAGGAACCGCAACGCCAGGATGAACGTTACGATCGTGACCAGATAGAGAAGATTCGTAACTTCCCGGCTCACGTGTCGGGCTTCTTCTCCCGCTTCTTGAACATCTCGAGCATGCGGTCCGTGACGACGAAACCGCCGACGACGTTCGCCGAGGCCAGCACCACGGCGACGAAACCGACGATCGTCGTCAGTGTGTCCTTGTCACCGAGCCCGGCGACGAGCATCGCACCGACGATCACGATTCCGTGGATTGCATTGGTGCCCGACATCAACGGTGTGTGCAGCAAGGTCGGCACCTTGGAGATCACCTCGAAGCCGAGGAAGATCGCCAACACCAGGATCGTGATCTCGAATGTGAGCAGGAGCCCGTGACTCATGCAGCCGCGACCTGCTCGCGCGTCACGCACGCACCGGAGGTGATCTCGTCGTCCCAGTCGAGCGCCAGCACGCCGTCGGGCGCCAGGTGCTGCAACAGCGCGCTCACGTTGCGCGCGTAGAGCTGGCTCGCATGGAACGGCATCGTGGAGGCGAGGTTGGTCAAGCCGACGAGCGTGACTCCATCGCGCTCGACGATCTCGCCGGGCTGCGTCGGCTCGGCGTTTCCGCCCGCCTCGGCGGCCAGGTCGACGATCACCGACCCAGGCCGCATGCGCTTGACGGCTACCGCCGGAATCAGCTTCGGGGCGGGCCGGCCCGGGATGAGCGCGGTCGTGATCACGACGTCGTAGTCGGGGATGCGCTCGGCCAGCGCCTCCTGTTGCCTTCGCTGTTCTTCTTCGGTGAGCTCGCGCGCATAGCCGCCTGCCGTCTCCTCCCCGGTCACGCCGAGGTCCAGGAATGTCGCGCCCAGGCTCTCCACCTGCTCCCTCACCACGGGACGCACGTCGAAGCCGGCCACGACCGCCCCGAGCCTGCGCGCGGTCGCGATCGCCTGCAGTCCGGCGACACCGGCACCGAGCACGAGCACCTTCGCCGGCGCGACGGTTCCGGCCGCGGTCATCAGCATCGGAAAGAAGCGGGGCAGGCGTTCCGCCGCGAGGAGCACGGCCTTGTACCCGGCGACGGTCGCCTGTGAGGAGAGCGCATCCATCGACTGTGCGCGCGTAGTCCTTGGAATCGACTCCATCGCAAACGCCTGGACGCCGCGCTCGCTCAGTCGCTCGATCCCGGCTGTGTCGGTCAGCGGCTCGAGGAATCCGATCAGAACCTGACCACTGCGAAGTCTCTGTGCTTCGGCGTCGCTCGGCTTGCGGACCTTGACGATCGCCTCCGCCTGCCAGACGTCGTCGGCGAGCGTCGCCCCGGCTTCCTCATACGCGGCGTCCGGAAACGAGGCGGCAACGCCGGCGCCGCGCTCGACCAGGATTTCGAACCCGCTGCCGGCGAGCTTCGAAACGGCCTCGGGAACGAGAGCCACTCGGCGCTCGCCCTGCTCGAGCTCACGCGGGACGCCGATTAGCACGGAGCGATCTTACGTACCCTGGCCGACCGGTGACCCAGTTCATCCACCACTACGGTCTCTGGTTCGTCTTCGGCATCGTCTGCCTGGAGTCCGCGGGCCTCTGGCTCCCGGGTGAGACGGCGCTGATCGCCGCGGGTGTTTACGCCTCCAAGGGTCATCTCTCGATCACCGCTGTGATCGCGGTCGCCACCGCCGCTGCGATCATCGGCGACAACATCGGCTACTGGATCGGCCGCGAGGGTGGGCGCCGGCTGATCGAGCGCTACGCGTGGCTGAAGCGCTCCGCCGATCGCGTCATGCCGCAGGCCGAGCGCTTTTTCGAGCGGCACGGCGGCAAGGCGGTGTTCCTCGCGCGTTTCTTCGGAGGCGTCCGGGTGACGGGCGCGTGGATGGCGGGGATCACGAGGATGTCGTGGTGGAGGTTTTTCTTCTGGAACGCCCTGGGCGGGATCGTGTGGGCGACCGCGGTCGGACTGCTCGCGTATTACGCCGGCCGGGCCGTTGCCGATACGGTCGCGCACTACGGCGTCTACGGCGGTGTCGCACTCGTGATCCTGTTCGCCCTCGGCATCGGCGCGCTTCACGTCTGGCGTCGCCGCGCGGAGACAGCGTGAGGTACTTCATCGCAGCCGTCGTGACGACGCTGACCGTTGCGGCGCCTGCCGCCTCCGTCGTCGCCCCTGTTCCTGCGCTCGACCACGTGGTCGTGGTGGTCTTCGAGAACAAGGAGGCGAGCAGTGTGCTCGGCAATCGCGCCGCTCCGACCTTCAACGCGTATGCGCGGCGCTACGCACGGCTGACGCGCTACTACGGCGTCACGCACCCGAGCCTTCCGAACTACCTCGCTCTCGCCTCGGGATCGACCCACGGGATCACCTCCGACTGCACGACCTGCACCGTCGCGGCCTCGAACCTTGCCGACACGCTCGAGGCGGCCGGAAAGACCTGGAAGACCTACGCCGAGGGACTTCCCACTCCGGGCTTCCTCGGCGGCTCTTACGGGCGCTACGCGAAGAAGCACAACCCGTTCGCCTACTTCCAGGACATCGCCGGGAGTCCGAGCAGGCGGGCGAAGATCGTCCCACTGCCACGGCTCGCCACGGACCTTCGAGCAGGCGCCCTGCCCGACTTCTCGCTCGTCGTCCCGGATCTCTGCCACTCGATGCACGACTGCTCGGTCGCGGTCGGCGACGCCTGGCTCCGTCGAACGGTCGCCCCCCTATTGCGGTTGCCGAGAACTGCGATCCTGGTCCTGTTCGACGAAGGAAGCACTGCTCTGCGCGGCGGCGGTCACACGCCTGCCCTCGTCGTCGGCACCGCCGTACGTCCGGGCTCGGCTTTCACGGGCGTCACGAATCACTACGGCGCACTGCGCACGATCGAGCAGGCCCTCGGTGTTCCCGCCCTCGGCCGGTCGGCCGGAGCGAGGTCGATCACGGGCATCTGGCGCTAGCGCAGCCTGCAGGGAAAGCCCCCGTGGCCTGGAATTCCTTCAGGCCGATGCTGACCGCACTCGCCGCAGCGCTCGCCGCGCGTGACCCCTCAACGGCGGCGCACTGCACCCGCGTGACCCTGCTCGCCGCACGAGTCGCCGTGTGGATGGGCTGGGACGATGACCGGCTCCGGACACTGGCGCTCGGCGGTCCGCTGCACGACCTTGGCAAGGTGATGATCTCGGAGACGATCCTCAACAAGCGCGGTCCCCTCGAGCCCGACGAGGTCGCGGAGATCCGGAAGCATCCCGCCGCGGGCGCGAGGTTGATCGGCCCCGTCTGGCCCGCTCAGGAGGCGCTGCCCTACGTGCTGTACCACCACGAGCGCTGGGACGGCGGTGGGTACCCCACCGGTCGCGCCGGCGAGGACATTCCCGAAGAGGCGCGTCTGCTCGCAGTCGCCGACGCGTTCGACGCTATGACCTCGATGCGACCGTATCGACGCGCGCTCCCGATCGCCGCGGCAGTCCGAGAGGTGGAGCGCTGCGCCGGCTCGCAGTTCGATCCAAGGGTCGCCGGCGCCTTCCTCGAGGCCTGGAGCGCGGGTGCGCTCGAGGCCACGGCAGCCGCCTCGTAGAGCCCTAGAGCGTCGCCCAGACCTCGAGCTTCGAGCGTGTCCGCCTGATCACCTCGTCGGTGAACTCGGTCGTGCCGGCGTGTCCGCCGAGGTCGGCTGTTCGGAACCCCTGGCCGACCGCTTCGAGACAGGACTCGCGGATCGCCCGGCCGACCTGCTGCGCGCGTTCGTCGCCGTAGGAGAGCAACGCCGCGCCGGCGAGGATCATCGCCATCGGGTTCGCGACGTTCTTGCCTCGTAGCGATGGGGCGGTCCCATGCGCGGCCTCGGCCATCAGTGCGCGCGGCTCGTAGTCGTCTTCGAAGGCGACGAGCATGGACTCGGACCCGGCGATCGAGCCGAACAGCGGCAGCACCAGGTCGGAGAGGATGTCCCCGTCACGATTGAGAGCGGGAATGACGAGCGGATCGCCTGCCGAAGAGATCAACAGCGCGAACGTCGCATCGATCAACTGCGGCTCGTACGGCACGTCGGGGTGCCGCTCCGCTGCGGCGTCCATCTCCTCCTTGAGCATCCCCTCGTAGGTCGGGCTGACGGTGTACTTCGGGCCGCCAAACACCTTCGCGCCGGCCTGCTCGGCCTGGCGGAACGAGAACTCGGCGACGGCGCGGCAGATTCGACGCTCGATCCGTTCCGTCCGGAACGCCACCTCGTCGTCTCCCTCGCCCTCACGCCACTCCTTCGCGCCGTAGGCGTCGCCGACCGCCATGCGCACGATCGAGATCGGTGCGTGCACGCCGCCGAACGGAACGACCCCGGGAATCCGGCGCCCGGTGCGAACGATCACCTTCCCGCCGATCTCCTCGCGCAGGATGCGGTTCGGGGAGCCGACGCCGTCGCGCTCCTCGGGCGTGATCGTCGCAGCCTTCAGGCCGAAGCCGTGCTCGCGAATCGCCTGCGCAGCCTCGTGGACGACCTGGTTCCGGCTCGCGCGCCGGGACTCGAGCGAGAGGTCGAACCGCGGGAATTCAAGGTCGAGCCCGGTTACCTCCGGAGCCAGGACGCGGAGGCTCTCCTCGAGCAGTTCCTGTCCGGTTTCGTCGCCCTCGAGCACGACGATCGTTTTGGCGTCCATGGCTCCGGACACTAGCGGTGGACGGTGCCACGAAAAGGCGGTTGGAGAAGAGAAGGATCACGCGGACGATTCCGCTACCTCGACGCACGCGGCAACCGGATCACGGACGAGGACTCACTCGAGCGGATCAAGTCGCTTGCGATCCCGCCGGCGTGGAAGGACGTCTGGATCTCCGCGAACGCGTCGTCGAAGTTGCAGGCAACCGGTGTCGACGGAGCCGGCCGGAAGCAGTACCTCTACCACCCGAGCTTTCGCGCACAGCGCGAGCAGGAGAAGTACGACAAGCTGATCCGGTTCGCCGAAGGACTCCCTGACTTGCGCGAAGCGATGGCCGAACATATGGACAACGACCTCCTGGACCGTGACCGCGTTTCGGCGATCGCGACGCGGCTGATCAACCGGGGCTGGTTTCGGGTCGGCACCGAGCGCTACGCGAAGGAGTCGAAGACATTCGGGATCACAACGCTCCGCAAGAACCATGTAACCGTGCGTGGCCATCGGATCGCGTTTCACTTCCGCGGCAAGCACCGGTCCGAGATCCGCACGATTCTCGTCGACTCGGAGCTCGCGGAGTCGGTCAAGGAGCTGCTCGCGTTACCCCGCGGCGCGCTTCTCTTCCGCTATGAGTGGGACGGGGCGCTGTACGCGCTCACCGGAGCGAAGCTGAACGAGTACGTTCGCACGAATCTCGGCAAGGACTTCACGGCGAAGGACTTCCGGACGTGGGGCGGCACGCTGCTCGCGGCGATCGCACTGGCCGAGCACGGGCCGGCGGAGTCCGAGACCGAGGCGAAGCGGGCCGTCACCGCCGTCATGCGCCGGGTAGGGCAGCAGCTCGGAAACACGCCCGCCGTTGCGCGGGGGTCGTACGTCAGCCCGGCGGTCATCGACCAGTATCTCGACGGCACAACGATCGAGGATTTCCGGCCACGGCATTTGCGCGTGGTCGGGGCACGCGATTTAGGTCTCGACCTCGAGGAACAGGCTCTTTTGAGCCTGCTCCGTTCATGGCGAATTAAGCAAGGGCAGGCCGCCGCCTAATTCCCGGATCTTTCCGGTAAGGTCGGCGCAGTCGAAATCGGTTTTCGAGGGAGGAATTGGGTGGCACGCGTAACGAGACTTGTCTGCGACAATTGCGGCAAGGAGGTCGAGGAGGCAAAGGGCGCCGTCATGCGGATCAATTTCACCGACGCGCGGCGTGGCTCGAAGCAGGCGGATCTTTGCGACGCCTGCGCCGGCAAGATGCCGGGCCAGGCCGTCGCGCGGCGCGGCCGCCGGCCGAAGAACGCCGCGGCTTGAGTCTTTCCCGCTCGTAGCGTTCGGGCAGTCCGGGTCGTCTGACCGCCCGACTAGAGTAGGTCAGTTGGGTCTGAACCTCATCACCGGCCCGGCCAATGCCGGGAAGGTGGCGCTCCTGCTCCGCCGATACCTGGACGCGCTCCCTCAGGAGCCGTATCTCATCGTGCCGAACCGGTCGGACGTCGAAGAGCGCGAGCGTGAGCTGCTCGAGATTCAGCCGGCTCTCCTCGGCGGCTCGATTGTCACCTTCGACGATCTCTTCAAGCGCATCGCGCGTGGCGCGAGCGAGAGCCGGCAGGTCGCGACCGAGGCGCAACGAGCGCTGCTCGTCCGGCGCGCGCTCGCCGGGCAGTCGCTCAACGGCCTCGGCCGCTCGGCTCGCTTCGGCGGCTTCGCAGACGCCTTGCTCTCGACCGTGGGCGAGCTCGAGTCGGGCCTGCTCGATCCGAACGATCTCGAAGGCGAACTCGCCGGGCTCTACGCCGCGTACCGCGCCGAGCTCGATCGGCTCAACCTCTGGGACCGCGACCTGCTTCGGCGGCATGCCGCCGACCGGATTGCCAGCGAGCTCGACGCCTGGGGAGGAGAGCCCGTCTTCGCGTACGGCTTCGAGGATCTGACCGGCGCCGAGTGGGCGCTCCTGAAGGCTCTCGCCGGACGCAGCGAGGTGACCGTGTCGATGCCGTACGAACCGGGGCGCGCTGCGTTCGCATCGCTTCGCCGCACGATGGACGATCTCACGGGGCTCGCGGACGGGAGGATCGAGGAGCTTCCCCCGGCGTTCGACCAGGTCGCCGAGCCGGCGCTCGCGCATCTGGAGCGCACGCTCTTCGCCGAAGAGCTGCCGGAGGCGCCACCGATCGACGGCGCCCTGCGATTCTTCGAGAGCGCCGGTAAGCGCGGCGCTCTCGAGCTCGTCGGTGAGGAGTTGCTGTCGCTGCTTCGTACAGGCGTCGAGCCGGAGCAGATCGGCCTCATCTGTCCCTCACTCGAACGGTGGCAGGCGCCGCTCGAGACCGCCTTCGGCACGCTCGGCGTTCCCTACGCGCTCGAGGCCTATGTTCGATTCGACAGGACGGCCTTCGGCCAGGGGCTCCTCAGCCTGCTCCGTTTCGCGTGGCTCGGAGGCGGCCGCGCCGACCTCTATGCATTCCTCCGTTCGCCGTACTCGGGCCTCACGCGTCAGAACGTCGACTTCCTCGAGGGTCGCCTGCGCGGGCGCGCCGTGCAGACTCCGGAGCGCGTCGAGGAGGAGACGATGCGCCTCCGCGACGGCCAGCCGCTGCCCGTCCTCGAGGCTCTACGCGGCGCGCCGACACCGCTTGACGCGGTTGCAGGCCTTGCGGCATTCATGCTGCGCTCCGCCTACGGTCTCGAGGCGCCGCCCGTCGGCGAGCTCTCGCGACAGGACATTCGCGCCAACGAGTCGGTGATGCGTCTCGTCGCAGAGCTACGCGGTTGGAGCGAGCTCGACGGCTCGCTGTCCCCGGAAGAAGTCGTCGCAGCTCTCGAGCGTGGGGAGGTGCGCCGCTCGTCGCCGGGCGAGGCCGGACGGATCGCGGTGATCGACTTGCTGCGTGCACGCACACGCCGGTTCGAGATCGTATTCGTGCTCGGGCTCGAAGAAGGAAGCCTGCCGCGACGCGGACACGAGTCGCCGTTCCTGGGCGACGACACGCGGCGTGAGCTCGACGAGCGTTCGCGTGCACGACTGACGCGACCGGACCAAGTCGCACGCGACCGGTACCTCTTCTATGCCGCGTGCACGCGGGCGAGCCGCCGCCTCTATCTCGTTCGCGAGGCGGCGACCGACGAGGGGAGCCCGCGAGAGCCGAGCCCGTTCTGGGACGAAGTGCAGGCCGTCTTCCCGAAGGACGACGTCGCGCGCTGGACGCGCCGCCGTCCGCTCTCCGATCTGACGTGGCCGCTGGAAGACGCGCCAACCGAGCGAGAGCGACTGCGCTCTGTCGCGCTGCGCGCCGCCGGCGACCCGAGTGCGGCCGACGCGATTGCGACGGCGAACGGTTGGGAGCGACGGCTCGCCCGCGCGCTGCACGCCTTCGAGCGGCCGACCCGGCTGACGGATCCGCAGGTGCTCGCCGAGTTGGCGCGCAAGACCACCTACGGGGTCACCGAGCTCGAGCGGTTCGCAGAGTGTTCGTCGATCTGGTTCTTCGACCGTGTCATCGACCCGAAGAGCATCGACGGGGAGGTTGACGCCCGCCTGCGCGGCTCGATTGCCCACCAGGTTCTCTACCGCTTCTACTCCGGCCTGCCGAAGGAGCTCGGCACCGACCGGGTCGAGGCGGATCGCGTCGAGGATGCGGTGGCGTTCCTCGCGCGGTGCCTCGACGAAGCAGTCGCGAAGGGTGTGCGCCTCGAGCTCACCGAGTTGGAGGCGCGCGAGCTCCGGCATGGCTTGTGGCGCGACCTCGAAGCGTTCGTCCGCGAAGAGGCGGCTTCGGACATGCCGCTACTCCCTCGCCGCTTCGAAGTGCTGTTCGGCTCCGAGCGGTCGGCGCCCGAGCTGCAACGTGGGCTCGAGCTGGCTCCAGGCGTGACGCTCTCGGGGAAGATCGACCGAATCGACGTCGATCCGTTCAGCGCGCGCGGCATCGTCCAGGACTACAAGGCGGGCAAGCACGCCCATTCGGCCGTGCAAATCGAGCAGGAGAAGAAGCTCCAGATCCCGCTCTACATGCTCGTGCTGCGCGATCTCGTCGGGATCGAACCGCTCGGCGGCCTCTACCGGCCGCTGTCCGGCGAGCGGAAGGCGCGCGGCCTGCTCCGCGCCGAGGCGCAGGACGACGGCATCCCCGGATTCGCGAAGAACGACTACCTCGACGAAGAGGCTTTCTGGGGCCAGGTCGAGCGCGCCCGTGAGCTCGCCGTTGACATCGTCGACCGAATGCGCAAGGGCGACGTCAAACACGACCCGAAGAGCGGCGACTGCCCGACCTGGTGTGAGCTCTGGTCGATGTGCCGCGTGAGGCGCGCGTGAAGCTCAACCCGGAACAGCAGCGCGCAGTCGACGCGCGCGGGCTCGTCTTCGTCTCGGCCGGAGCCGGGACGGGCAAGACGAAGGTGCTCGTCGAGCGGTTCGCGCGTGCGGTCTGCGATGAGGGCGTGGACGTCGAATCGATCCTCGTGATCACCTACACCGAGAAGGCGGCGGGTGAGCTGCGCAGCCGGATCCGAGCCGGCCTGGTGGAGCGTGGACGTCCCGACCTTGCGCGCGAGCTGGACGGGGCGTGGATCTCCACGATCCACGGCTTCTGTCACAGGCTGCTGCGTTCGCATCCGTTCGCCGCAGGCGTCGACCCACGCTTCCGCGTGCTCGACGACAGTCAAGGCCGCGTGCTCCGCAGCGAAGCCTTCGCCGAGGCGTTGACCGCTTTCTGTGCCGCGGACGATCCCGCACGGCTGCGGCTCCTCGCCGTCTACGGGACCGACGGGCTGCGGCGGATGCTCACCGGCGTCTACGAGACGCTCAGGTCGGCGGGCCGCGACCTCATCCTCGAGCTGGGGGAGCGCCCGAGTCTCAGTGGTCGCGTCGACGAGTTTCGCGAAGCCGCCCGCTGTCTCGCCGACGACGAAGGATCCGGCGACGCCCAGCGCGAGACGGCCCGGCAGGCGGTCGCGTATCTCGACGCCGACGCCCGCGCCGACCGGATCTTCGATCTTGGTGACCTCCGTCTGCGCGGCGAGCGCGCCGCCTCGTACGAAGAGGCGCGCAAGTTCGTGGAGCAGGCGGCGCTCGACGAGCTCGCCGCGGTCGACCGCGATCTGCTGCAGGAGCTCCTCAACGGCTTTGCCGCTGCGTATCAGGAGGGCAAGGACCGCGAGTCCGCGCTCGACTTCGAGGATCTGCAACTGCGCGCGCGCGATCTCTTGCGCGACGGCGAGGCGATCCGCGAGCGCGAGCAGCTGCGCTTCAGGTCGATCATGGTGGACGAATTCCAGGACACGAACCGGCTCCAGTGCGAGCTGATCGACCTGCTCTCCAGTGGGCCGGCCGGTCACGAGCTCTTCTTCGTCGGCGACGAGTTCCAGTCGATCTACGGCTTCCGTCACGCAGACGTGCAGGTCTTCCGCGAACGGCGCGCGCAGGCCGGCGACGGCGTGCTGCCGCTGACGATGAACTATCGGTCCCGGCCAGAGGTGCTCGCGGTCGTCAACCATCTGTTCGGCGCCGACTTCGGCGACGAGTTCCAGCCGCTTGCGGCCTCGGGCGACTTTCCAGACCCGGTCTTCGGTGCACCCGTCGAACTGCTCGTCACGGACAAGTCCACGTACTCCGGCAAGGACCTGCACTGGCGGCGTGGCGAAGCACGTGCGATCGCACGGCGCATCCGCGAGTTGATCGACGCCGGCGACGCCGTAGCGGGCGAGATCGTGCTCCTGTTCGCCGCCGGAACCGACGCCGAGTGGTACGAGGAGGAGCTGCGTGCGCTCGACGTGCCGACCTATCGCGGGACGGGGAGAGGCTACTTCGGCCAGCAGCAGGTCGTCGACCTGCTCGCATACCTGCGCCTGCTGCGGAACCGCTACGACGACGAAGCGCTCGTCAGCGTGCTCGCCTCTCCACTGGTCGGGGTCTCCAACGACGCGCTCGCGCTCCTGCGGCGCGCCGCACCGAAGCGGCCGCTCTTCGTCGCGCTCGAGCGCGAGCTGCCCGACACCCTGGCGCATCGCGACGTGCAGCTCCTGCGTGCCTTCCGCCAGCGTTACGACCGGCTGACGGCAGCGCTCGCCCGGCTTTCGCTCGAACGGTTGTGCGAGCGCATCGTCGCGGAGCACGACTACGACCTGGCCGTGCTCGCACGCTGGGACGGACGGCGCCGCTACGCGAACCTGCGCAAGCTCGCCCGGCTCGCGCGCTCCTACGAGGAGCTGCGTGGGCCGGACGTCGAGGGCTTTGTCCGATTCGTCCGCGACCAGGAGTCGGTCGGCGCACGCGAGCTCGAGGCGGTCGCGGAGGAGGAAGGCGCCGACGCCGTGCGACTGCTGACGATCCACGCTGCGAAAGGCCTCGAGTTCAAGGTCGTCGTGGTCGCCGACGCCGGCCGCGACCGAGCGCCGCCTTCGTCACACGAGATCCTGGCGCTCTCCGACGGCCGCTTCGGTTTCCGGGTGGCCGACCCGATCACGAGCAAGCCGCGCGGCGCCTACGCGTACGACGCCGTGCAGGAAGCGCGCAAGGAGGAGGAGCGCGCGGAGCGGCTGCGTCTCTACTACGTCGCCATGACCCGCGCGATCGACCGCTTGATCGTCTCCGGCTCGATCGACCCGACCCGCGCGTCGGACGAGACGACGCCGATCGGCTGGGTGCTCGGCCGCCTCGACGCCAAGGGTGAGATCGAAAGCGCCGGCCGTGAACCGGTTGAGCTCGAGCGCGAAGGCGCGCGTGTGATCTTGCGAGTCGACCATCACGTCGAGGAAGCGGCGCCGTCCATCGTCGAAGTGCCGGCGGAAGTGGGCCAGCTCGCCCTGTTCGAAGACGGCGGCGGGGGCGGCGCGCTGCCCGTGCTGGTCCCGGCCCTGCCAGGGCTCGCAGAGGTGCCGGCTCCGCCGTTGCACAGAGTTCGGCGTCTGTCGTTCAGCGCGCTCGCGCTCTTCGACCGCTGTTCTTACCGCTACTACGCAGAGCGTGTCGTGGGCATGCGCCCGACCGACGAGCGGCTCGTGGCCGGAGGCACGACCGGGTTGGCCGCCACCGAGATCGGCGACGCCGTGCACCGGTTGCTGGAGCTCGTGAACTTGGTGGAGCCCCTGCCGCCAGAAGATCTCACCGGCCTCGTTCGCGGTTGGTACCCGAAGGTGAGCGACGACGAGCTCGAACGAATCGACGGGTTCGTGCAGTCCTACTGCGACTCCGAGCTCGCAGGGCGCGTGGCCACGCTGCCGAGTGCGCGACCGGAGCGGCCGTTCGCGTTCGAGCACGACGGCGTGCTTCTTCGCGGCCGGCTCGACATGCTCCAGCTCGACGGCGAGCAGGCCATCGTCATCGACTACAAGACGAACTCGCTCGCCGAGGGCACGCCCGAAGAGATCGTCGAGCACGACTACCGGCTGCAGAGGCTCGTCTACGCGCTCGCCTGCTTCCGAGCCGGTGCCCGGGAAGTGGAGGTCGTCTACCACTTCCTCGAGCGCTCCGATGCCGTCGTCTCCACCGTCTTCCACATCGAGCAGATCGCCGAGCTCGAGGCGGAGCTGAGCGAGGCGATCGCAAAGATCAACGCGGGCGAGTTCCGCCCCACGCCGAGCGAGTACATCTGCGCCGGCTGTCCGGCGCTCGAGATCGTCTGCGCCGGTCCTGGGCTCCGCGAGGCGAGCTACGCAGAACACGCACTCGCTACGGTCTGAGCATGCCGAGAAGCTTCGTCAAGGAGGCGCGGCGCCGCGTCGGTCCAAAGCGTGTCCGGATCCGGGAGATCATCGACCGCCTCGCCGCCGCCCACCCGGATGCGACCATCGCGCTCAAATCCAGGTCGCCGCTCGAGCTTCTGGTCGCGGTGATGCTCTCCGCCCAGACCACCGACGTGAACGTCAACCGCGTGACCGAGAAACTGTTCGTCAAATACCGCAAGCCCGAGGACTATCTCGCGGTGCCGCCGGAGGAGCTGGAGCGAGACATCTTCGCGACCGGCTTCTACCGGCAGAAGGCGAAAGCGATTCGCGGCACGATGGCGATGCTGCTCACCGAGTTCGACGGTGAGGTGCCGCGAACGCTCGAGGAGCTCGTACGGCTGCCCGGCGTCGCGCGCAAGACAGCGAACGTCGTCGCGGCCGAGCTCGGCGAACCGCAGGGAATCGTCGTCGACACCCACGTCCGGCGGCTGTCCCAGCGGCTCGGACTGACGAAACAGGAAGACCCGGTGAAGATCGAGCGCGACCTGATCAAGATCGTGCCGCGCGAGGATTGGGGGCGGTTTCCGCACCTGCTGATCTGGCACGGCCGCCAGGTGTGTCTCGCGCGCCTGCCGCGCTGTGAGGCGTGTGTCCTAACCGACCTCTGCCCGTCGTCGCGTGTCTGAGCTCCAGCATCCCGACTCACGGAGCTTCGAGCTCGTCGCCGAGGTCTACGAGCGCGCGCGTCCCGAATACCCCGCGGAAGCCGTCGACTGGATGGCCACCAAGCTCGATCTTCGGCCAGGCCGAACCGTCCTCGACCTCGGCGCCGGTACCGGCAAGCTGACGCGCGCATTGATCCCCACCGGCGCTCGAGTGATCGCGGTCGAACCGGGCGACGCGATGCGGGCCGAGCTGGAACGGGCGGTGCCCTCGGCCCTCGCGCTACGCGGCTCGGCAGAGGCGATCCCGCTCGGCGACAACACAGTGGATGCGATCACCGTCGGCCAGGCGTTTCACTGGTTCCGGCACGACGAGGCGATTCCCGAGCTCCACCGCGTACTGCGTCCGGGACGGTCCATCGCACTGGTCTGGAACTCCCGCGACCATGACGCCCCGCTGCACCACGAGGTCGGCGAGTTGATCGCGCCGTTCGTTCCGGCGGATCGACCGCCGGCCGAACAGTGGCCGCTGGCACTGGAGGAGAGCGCGCTCTTCGGCGCACTCGAAGAGCGGCGGCTCCGGTTCTCGGAGACCCTCGATGCCGACGCGTTGGCGGAGCGAATCGCCTCGGTCAGCTTCGTCGCGGCCGCGCCGACCGAGGCCCGGCAGCAACTCGATGCCGAGCTACGCGCCGTCGCCGCGCGGCTCGGCGGATTCGTCGACTTTTCGTACGTGACGAGGGTCTACGTCAGCCGCGCGGTGTGAGCGCGACCAGCAGTCCGCCGTCGTCGTCGTAGGCGGGGAAGAAGTCGCCGATCACCGGCTTCTGCTGGCCCGCGCGCGTTCGTAGCTCGAGTTTTTCTCCGAGTTTCCGCACGCCCCACTCGAGCGCAATGGCAGCCGGATTCTGCTCCCCTTCGAACCCGCCCAGCCCAAACCGGGTCACCATGTCCGCGCCGAGCAGCTCTTCCTCCCGGAAGCCGGAGAGCTCGAACACGCCGCGCCCGCTCGCGAGGATCCGGCCGTCCTTGTCGCAGACGACGAAGCCGGTGTTCGGAGCGGGGTAATAGTCGTCCATCAACTCGAACAGGAAGCCAAACCCGCAACGCTCGCAGGCCACCGGGACGTTGTCGATCTCCTGGAGCCGGTCATGGTCGATCGACCGGTTCTTGCAGTTCGGGCAGATGAAGTACGGCACCGAATCAAGGTAGCTGGGCTAGATCCAGCCGCGCCGCCTGTAGAAGACGAGCTGCCCGATCGTGGTCACGACGATCAGGCTCCAGGACCAGACGTAGCCCCATTGCCAGCCGAGCTCGGGGAAATGGTGTTTGAAGTTCTGGCCGTAGAGACCGACGATGAACGTGGGGAGGAGGAGGACCGACGCGATCACCGTCAGCTTCTTCATCACCTCGTTCTGATCGTTCGCGATTTTCGACTGCAGATAGTCGCGGACGCCTGCAACGAGATCGCGCGACAGCTCGAGCCCGTCCACGGCGCGCAGGAACTTGTCGTAGGCGGCGGCGAAGTTCAGCTCGACCTCTCTCGTCATCATCGGACCGCCGTCGTCGAGCTCGACCCTGTCATCGACGACCCCCCGCACGGCGTCGCGCATCGGAGACAGGGTCCGCCGGACGTGGAGGAGATCGTGCTTCAGCCCCGACAACCTGGCACGTGTTTTCGCCGGCGTCCAGCCCTCGACGTTGTCCTCGAGCTCGTCGATCTCGTCGTTCAGGCCGTCGATCAGATCGAGATACCGCTCGGCGATCTCGTCGATGAGGTGGTATGCGTTCATCCCGACTACCTCGTCGGGTCGGCAGGCCGCCTTTGCCGGTGAGATGTCGAACGGCTCGCCGCGTTCCGGAGTCTTGCGAACCGTGAGCAGGCTCTCGCGCATTCCGATCAGGTCGACTTCCTGGTAGTAGATGCGATCCTCGTTCGGTACGAGCACGGGGACGAGAAACACGCCGAAGATGTAGTTACCGTGACCTTCGAGCTTGGGCCGCGGCTCGTCGTCGTGCTTCGCGTCTGCCAGCAGTTGCTCGAGCGCGCGGGGGTGGATGTCCTTCGGCAGGTGCTGTCGCAACTCCTCGGGCGAGGGGTCGAGCAGGTCGGTCCACTGCGGCATGCTCAGCTGCGAGGAGCTGCTTCGGCGGCCATCAGATGGCCTTCGAGCGCTGCGAGGTAGCGCTCAGCGTCCAGCGCGCCCATGCAGCCCGAGCCGGCGGCCGTAACCGCCTGGCGGTACACGTGGTCCTGCACGTCGCCGACGGCGAAGACACCCTCGACGTTCGTCTCCGTGGAGCCCGGCTTAGTGATCAGGTAGCCGCCCGCATCGTGATCGAGCTGGTCGAGGAAGAGCCGAGTATTGGGGTCGTGCCCGATCGCTGCGAACACGCCGTCGGCCTCGACCTCCCAGGTCTCGTCGGTGTTGACGTCGCGCAGCCGGACACCGGTGACGCGATCGTCTCCGAGCACCTCGTCGACCACCGCGTTCGTAACCCACTCGATCTTGTCGTTCGCACGGGCGCGGTCGATCATGATCTGCGAGGCGCGGAACTCGTCGCGCCGGTGCACGATCGTCACCTTGGCGGCGAAGCGGGCGAGGAACGTGCCTTCCTCCATGGCCGAGTCGCCGCCGCCGACCACGACGACGTGCCTATTGGGGAAGAAGGCCGCGTCACAGGTCGCGCAGTAGGAGACGCCGCGGCCCTGGAGCTTCCGCTCCGACTCGAGCCCGAGCTGGCGAGCGGTGGCGCCGGTCGCCACGATCACGGTCTCGGCGCGGTACTCGTCGTCGCCGACCCAGACCCGGTGGGGGCGCGCCGAGAAATCGACCTTGGTCACGTCGTCGGTGACGAAGTCGGTGCCGAATCGTTCCGCCTGGCGGCGGAATTCCTGCATCATCTCCGGCCCCATCACACCGTCGGCGTAGCCCGGATAGTTCTCCACGTCGCTCGTGATCATCAGTTGGCCACCCCAGTTGAAGCCCTCGATCACGAGCGGCTTCAGGTTCGCGCGGGCAGCGTAAAGGGCGGCGGTATACCCGGCCGGCCCCCCTCCGATAATGATCACCTCGCGGATGTCGTTGTCAGTCATGGTCCTCCATAGTGATTCCCTCTTTATCTGTATTAAACGATCTTGGTCGGCTGAACCTTCCTTGCCCGGACGGCCCGGAAGCGCTCCCGATGCTTAGAATCGTCGCGTCAATGCTAGGTAGGGGCGGGGTATGGCTGGAACGGTGACTTGGTCGCTCCTCCGGGAGCTCGCGGGCTTTCGGGCCGAGAAGGGCTGCGCGATCAGCCTCTACCTGAACCTCGACCCCTCCGATGTCCCGACTGCCGGCGACGCGCAGACCCGCATGAACTCGATGCTCCATGCGGCCGACCGGACTGACCGGACCGACCTGACCCACGAGCAGCGCATGGGTCTCAAGGCCGACTTCGAGCGGATTGCGCAGTGGTTCGACGATGACTTCGAGCGAGACGGCTCTCAGGGGCTCGCCGTCTTCGCGGCCGGGCTCGACAACTCGTGGCGGACGCTCGCCCTGCCGGCGCCGGTCGACGACCGCGCGAAGGTCGGACGTGACTTCTTCCTTGCGCCGCTCGCGCCGCTGATCGGACGGGCTGACGGGACGATCGTGGCCGTCGTCAGTCGCGAGGAGGGTCAGCTCTACCGGCTTCGCGGCGGACGGCTGGAAGAGATCTCCGAGCACTACGACGAGACGCCGGGCCAGCACGACCAGGGCGGCTGGTCGCAGGCGAGGTATCAGCGGCATATCGAGAAGCTCGTCCACGAACATTTGAAGGGCGTGGCCGAGGAACTCGACCGAACCCGGCGGCAGTTGCAGGGACCCAAGATCGTCCTCGTCTGCTCGGAGGACATGCGAACCGAGTTCCGGGATGCACTCTCCGCCGAGGCGCGAACGTCGCTAGTCGGCTGGACCCCGGCGCAGTCGCACGCAAGCCCTGCCGAGTTGCTTGCGGCAGTCAAGCCGGTCCTTGAAGAAGCGGAGGCGAAGAGCGAGTCGGCGGCGATCGAGCGCTGGCGTGAAGAAGCGGGCCGCAACGGCCGCGCCGCGTCGGGTTGGGAGCAGACGCTCGAGGCAGCGTCCGACGCGCGCGTGGAGCTGCTGCTCTTCCAGCAGGGCGTCGACAGAGCGGCCTTCAGGTGCCCCGCCTGCGGCCGGGCCGCGATCTCGGAAGGAAGCTGTCCGCTCGACGGCACGCGGCTCGAACCGACCGACGCGGGTCTCGACCTCGCGGTGCACCAGACACTCGCGCACGGCGGCGCGGTGTGGGCCATCCGGCACCACGAGGATCTCGCGCCGGTCGAAGGCATCGGCGCTCTCCTGCGCTTCTAGCTAGGCGGCGTCGGCGGAAACGCCGGGAAGCTCGAGCACGGTCTCGCCCTCGATCTCTCCCTGCTCTTCCACCGCACGCTCGAGCTTCGTCCCGAACTTGTCGAGGCGCTTCCCGGCGTCGTGGTACTTCGAGTGCGCATGGCCGAGGTGCGTGCCGACCTTTTCGAAGTCGTCGGCGAAGCGGTCGAAGTCGCGGCGGAGATCGGCGACGTACGCCATCACCTCGTGCGCATGCTCCTCGATCTTCATGCCGCGCAGCCCGAGCGCGATCACCTGCAGGTACGCCGTGAACGTCGTCGGCGAAACCGGGAAGACGCGCCGGTCGTGCGCGTACGCGAGTAGTGCTCCGGTCTTGCCGCAGGCGAGCTCGTAGTACACGCCTTCGACGGGGATGTACATGAAGGCGAAGTCATAGGTGCCCTCGTCCGGCCTGATGTACTTGGCTGCGATCGCGTCGATGTGCTGCTTGACGTCCCGGCCGAACTGCCGCTCCGCAAGCTGCCGCTCGTCGTCCGTCTCGGCGTCGGAGAGCCGGATGTAGTTGTCGAGTGGGAACTTCGAGTCGACGGGGATCGTCCGGTCGGCTCGCACGATCGCGTCGACGCGTTCGCCTGAGTCGAAGGTGTACTGCATCTCGTAGGCGGAAGGTGGCAGGCGGTCGCGGAGCAGGTTCTCGAGCAGGAGCTCGCCGAAACCGCCGCGAGCCTTGGGGGGGCGCAGGGCCTGCTCGAGTCGGGCGAGGTCTTTCGCGCGCTCGAGCATCTGCGTCGTCGCCTCGTCCACTTTGCCGAGCCGCTCGTGGATCTTGTTCGTCGTCTGCGATGCGTTCTCGAGCCGGCGGTCGACCTTCGTGTCGAGCTCCGAGAGCCGCCGGTCCATCGTCTCGGTCACCCCGATGAGATGCCGATCGACCTCGGCGTTGCGATCCGACAGCTGGGTGCTCCAGTCGGCACGGAGGTCGCGAAGGGTCCGCGCGAGCCAGACGAGCGCGGCCGCGAGGCCCGCCCCGAGAAGAAGGATGAGGAGTACCGCTGCCATAGAGCCGACAGACGGTAGTGGGGGGATCGGACGGAACGATCGGGCGGCCCGATGAAAAGCAAGCCCGGTCCACAAAAAACGCCGAAGCCGGCGAACCCGAGGGTTCATCGGCTTCGGCTCGAGGAGCTTATGCTGGCGCCTCTCGTCTAGTCAAGAGGCACGGCCGCGAAAAAAACGCGCACGTTCCGTACTTCCTTCCCCGGCCGCACGGCGGCCGGTACCCTTGCGCGCCGTGGCCAAGAAGGTCCGCACTCCACCGCCTCCGCGGCGCGTCCAGGCGCCCCAGAAACGCGATCCTCGGAAAAGCCCGACCGCCCCGCAGCGCTCACCCTGGCTGTATGCGGGAGGCGGTGCCATCGTCGCGGCTCTGATCGCGGCCGTGATCATCGGCGTCGTCATCAAACGCGACAACGGGGGCGGGAGCGGCAGCCCGTCGACGCTGACCACTGCAACGAACTACAACGCGCTGCCGGGGATTCGGAAGACGAAGGCCCCGTGGGCGCCCGAGTACCGCTTTCTCGCCGACCGCCTGGCCCCGCTCGACCTGACGACCCTCAGCGGGCACAACGGCCTCACCGAGCACTTCCACGCCCACTTCGACATCTTCGTGAACGGCAAGAAGGTCAAGATTCCGGCGCTTGTCGGGATCAACCCTGGGGCCGGGTACCTGACCGAGCTCCACACGCACGACGACAGCGGGGTCATCCACATCGAGGCGCAGAAGAGCCGCAACTTCACGGTGGGCCAGTTCTTCGCCGAGTGGGCCGTCCGCCTCAACGCGAACTCGATCGGCGGCTACAACGGGCTGAAGTGGTACGTGGATGGGAAGCGGCAGACGGGAAATCCGCAGACCCTGATCCTGAAGCCACACCAGGAGATCGCGTTCGTCGTCGGCAAACCGCCGGCGAAGATCCCCTCCAGCTACGCCTTCCCCGCCGGCGAATAACGCGCTGACACGACGCTATTCTGAGCCGGCCGGGGTGGCGAAACTGGTGATACGCGCCCGACTTAAAATCGGGTGTCCCCTCGCGGGGCGTGCGGGTTCGAGTCCCGCCCCCGGCATCGCGGCGCGAGATCCGGCTCGCTTCGCGAGCCATGATGATCTCGCGCCGCTCTGGTTTCGATCCGTCGCGGCTTCGGCAAAGACGGGCACAGCCCGCCTTTGCGGCGGATGGATACTTGGAAACTTAGACTTGGCTTGTGGCTGAGGTCGAGACTCTTTCTGTTGAGGAAGGGCGGTTGGAGTGGGATACGCCGCTTTTTCGGACTGCGTTGCAGCAGTTTGAGCTTGCGCTTCCCTACGCTGAGGTCAACGAGTCCATTGCTGAGCGGCTTCGTTACCCGGAACGGGCGGTCATGGTCACGGTTCCGATTCGGCGGGACGAGGGGCACGTCGACGTCTTTCCGGCTTACCGGGTTCAGCACTCGAGTGTGCTCGGCCCGACCAAAGGCGGGATTCGCTACGACCCTCACGTGACCATGGGCGAGTGTGCTGCGCTCGCCGTTTGGATGACCTGGAAATGTGCGCTCCTCCGGCTGCCGTACGGCGGCGCGAAGGGTGGTGTTCGCTGCAATCCGCGTGAGCTGTCGCTTCGTGAGCTCGAGCGGTTGACGAGGCGCTACACGAGCGAGTTGCGCGGAGTGATCGGACCGCAGGAGGACATCCCTGCGCCGGACATGGCGACGAACGAGCAGACGATGGCGTGGATCATGGACACCTATTCGATGCAGGTGGGCCATGCGGTTCCGGAGATCGTCACCGGCAAGCCCGTCGCGCTCGGGGGTTCCCTCTTCCGGCACCAGGCGACCGGCGCCGGTGTCGTGATGGTGATCGAACGTGCGTGCCGGCGACTCGGGTGGAAGCTCGAGGAGCAGCGTTGCGTAGTCCAGGGGTTCGGCAACGTCGGCGGGATCGCTGCGCAGGAGCTCGTCTCGTTGGGCGGGACCGTGCTGGGGGTCTCGGACATCTCCGGCGGGATCTATTCGGAGAGCGGTCTCGACCTCGATTCGGTGCGCGCATGGGTCGCGGACCACGCGACCCTCGAGGGCTATCCGGACGTGCGGCACGTCTCGAACTCGGAGCTGCTCGAGCAACCGTGCGACATCCTCGTGCTCGCAGCGCTCGAGGGGCAGCTCACCGCGGAGAACGCACCGCGCATCGACACGAAACTCGTCGTGGAAGGGGCGAACGGCCCGACGACGGTCGAAGGCGACGCGATTCTGGCGGATCGCGGCATTCTCGTCCTGCCGGACGTGCTCACGAACGCGGGTGGCGTAACCGTGTCGTACTTCGAATGGGTTCAGGACCTCGGGCGGCTGTTCTGGACGCGCGACGAGATCCGGGCCCGGCTCGCGGAGAAGCTCACCGATGCGTTCGACCGTGTGTGGAGCCTCTCCGACGAGAAGAGCATCTCGTTGCGGCAGTCGGCCCTCGTCGCGGGCATCAACGAGGTGGCCTCCGCGCTGAAGGCACGCGGGATCTATCCATGACGTCGATGGCGCAGCACGTACGCGATGCGATGGTCCCGGAGCCGGGAGCGCTCGATGTGACCGCGAGCGCGCAGGAGGCGGGCGAGCGGCTGTCCGATCCGGCGGTTCGAGCGATCCTTGTCTGCGACGACGGCCAGCTCGTCGGCGTGATCACCCGTAAGACACTGGTGTCGCAGGTGGTTGCACCGGGGCGAGATCCACGCAACACCAAGGCGGGAGAGATCGCGGAGCCGCCGTTGTTCACGCTCGACGCCTCGATGGATCTCGAGGAGGCGTTCCACGCCCTGGAAGAACATGACTTCGAACGGGTGCCCGTCGTCGAGGACGGGAGACTCGTCGGGATCCTGTCGCGGACGGTGCTGCAGCGAAGGCTGGCGGAGGACGAACCGCCGCCAGTATCGGAATAGGCTCGAACTGTGAAGCGGGTGGGCGCGTTGGCCGGCGAGAAGTACATCAGCCTGACGACCTTCAAGAAGGACGGGACAGCGGTCGCGACGCCTGTCTGGGTCGTCAGCGACGACGGGCGCCGGCTGCTCGTCTGGACCGGCCCCGACACCTGGAAAGTGAAACGGCTTCGCCGCGATCCGCGCGTCGTCGTCGCCGCGTCGGATTACCGCGGCCGAGTGCGCGGCGAGTCAGTCGACGGAGTGGGGCGGCTGCTCGACATCCCGCAGGGGAGCCTCGTCGAGCCGCTGCTCGACCGGAAGTACGGTCTCATGCGCCGCTTGCTCGGCGTCTTCAACCGCCTGGTCCGGGTCGTCACTCGGAACCAGCCGGAGGCGGCCGCCTACATCGAGATCACGGACCCCGCGAACTAGCAGCAGGTGTAAGCGCCGGGAGGCGCTGCTCCTTCCTCCTCTTCCGGTAGCTCGGCTGCGGCCAGCGCGGCTCCGTCGAGGATGTCGCGCTCGCTGATCTCCAGCTTGTCGAGCCCGAAGAAGTCGAGTACCTCGCGGGCGATCACCGCGCCGCCGACGATCACCGGTGCGCGGTCGGGATCGAGTGGACGCAACTTTCGCCGCTCGGCCAGTGCTACCGACGCCAATCGCTGCAACTGCTCGTCGAGTGCCTCTGCACTGAGCTCGAAGCCGTGCACCTGGTCGCGGTCGTACTCCTCGAGACCGAGCGCGAGCCCTGCAATGCTCGTGAGCGTTCCGGCGACGCCGATCGCGGAGCGCGTCTCGTTGCGGACCTCGTCGGGCACGCGTTCCGACAGCAGCGCGCGCACCGCGGCCGCGGCATCCTTCAGCTCAGCTTCCGTCGGTGGGTCCGAGTGGAGGAAGCGCTCGGTGATTCGAACCGAGCCGATGTCGAGGCTGTCGTGCCAGCGCAGCCCGTCCGAGGCTCCCGCGACGAGCTCGGTCGAGCCACCGCCGATGTCCACGATCACAGTCCCGTCGCGCAGTCCACGCTCCGCCGTGACGCCGCGAAACATCAGCATTGCCTCGTCATGTCCGGAGAGCAGCCGGGTCTTGAAGCCGTAGCTCCACTCGATCTCGCCGAGGAACGCCTCGCCGTTCTCCGCGTCGCGAACTGCGCTCGTCGCGATCAGCAACGTTCGCTCGGCGCCGAGCGATTCCAGCGTTCTTCGATAGTCGGAGAGGACGTTCCGTACGCGGGCGATGGGGACGGGCAGGAGACGCCGGCGCGCATCGACGCCCTCGCCCAGGCGCGTGATGCGCGTCTCGCGGTCGACGTCGGAAATGCGTCCGTCCTCGACGTCCGCGACGATCAGACGGGTGGAATTCGTGCCGAGATCGACGGCTGCAATACGGCTCACAAGGGTATGACTGTATCCCTCGAGCCGTGGGTAGAGTCAGACCCGTGAGTCGAGCCCGCCGCCTGCTCCACCGACTCGACCCGATCTTCCAGATCGGCCTCGTTATCGGCCTCGCAGAGGTCTACCGGCTCCTGCGCCGGCTCATCCCGACCGACTGGCCGCAGGCGATTGCGAACGCGCAGCACGTCGAGCGGCTCGAGCGCGTGGCCCACTTTTCCTGGGAGCAGGGGATCCAGGCGTGGTTCCTGCGCTTCCCCGATGTGGTGAAGGGGATGAACTGGTTCTACCTCTCTAGCCACTTCGTCGTGACCGGAGCGTTCTTCGTCTGGCTGTACTGGCGGAACCGTGAGGGCTTCTCCATCTTCCGCGACGGGTTCCTGCTCGCGACGGCGATCGCGCTCGTCATCCACTGGCGCTATCCGACGGCGCCGCCGCGGCTCGCAAACATGGGCATCAAGGATACGATCGACCTGTACTCGGGCGTGAACATCGGCAAGCCGCACCACGAGCGCTTCTCGAACCCGGTCGCGGCGGTACCGAGCCTGCATGCCGGGTGGGCGCTTGCCCTGGGGACCGGGCTCATTCTGTACGCGCGGAGCTGGCTGCTGCGACTCGCCGGAGTGCTGTATCCGGCTGCGGTGCTGCTGACGATCGTGGTCACCGGGAACCACTACATCTTCGATGCCGTCGCCGGCGCGCTGGTGATGGCTGTCGGCTTCGCTGCGACCGCTCCTTTCCGGGTGAGCGTGCGCGAGCCGGCGTACGCACGTTCTCGCTGAATCAGCTGTAACGCGAGGAGGTCTCGCGGGACGGTAGCTGCGACAACGGGAGACCAAGGGAGATTCCAATGACGCAGCAAGCAGATGGATTCGTGTACGTGCAGACGAACGACGCCGACCACAACGAGGTTGTCGTGTTTGCCCGCCGAGCCGCCGGCGAGCTCGAGCGCCGGAACTCGTTTCGAACGGGCGGCAAGGGCTCAGGCGAGCCGCATTTGCCGTCGCAAAGCTCGGTCCTCGTCGACGGCAACCGGCTGTTCGTTACGAACGCAGGCAGCGACGACGTGACGGTCTTCTCGATCGACGGCGATCGGCTCGGGGTGCTCGACCGGGTTTCTTCGGGCGGCTCCGCTCCACGCAGCGTTGCAGTGCATACCGATCATGTCTATGTGCTCAACACCGGTGGCGAACCGAACATCACCGGCTTCGAGCTGGAGCGCGACCGGCTCGTCGCCATCAAGGAGTCGACGCAGCCAGCAGGGACAGATCCCGCGCAGGTCGCATTCAGCCGCGACGGCCGGACACTTCTCGTCAGCGACCGCGCCGACAGCATTCACGCGTTCTCCGTCGACAGCGACGGACGGGCACAGCAGCAGGTCACGTACCAGTCGTCTGGGGCGACGCCTTACGGCTTCGACCTGACGGGGGATGGCGTCTTGGTCGTGACCGAAGCGGCGGGTGCGCAGGCCGGCAAAGCCTCGGCCTCGTCGTACAGGCTCGGTGGGTCGGCGCAGCTCGCTCCACTCAGCGGTCCCGTCGGCAACACACGCAGTGAGGTGTGCTGGGCGGCGATCAGCAAGGACGGCCGGACCGTGTTCGTGACCAACTTCGGCGACGGCACGATTTCGACATACGCCATCGACACGGACGGCAGCATCGAGCTCCGCGAAGCCGTCGCGGCAACGACGGTCGACGGCAAGCCGGGCATCCGTGACGAGGCGCTCAGCTCCGACGGGGAATATCTCTACGCGCTGCATGCCGACAGCGGCCGAGTCTTCGGCTGGCGGATCGGCGAGGACGGCAAGCTCGACGCAGTCGGCTCCGCGAACGGCCTGCCACTGACGGCTGCGGGGCTGGCCGCGACCTAGCAGGTCTCGCGTCCGGCGAGCTATAATTCCGCCCAGCGACGCGGGGTGGAGCAGTCAGGTAGCTCGCCGGGCTCATAACCCGGAGGTCGCAGGTTCAAATC
>Ga0207708_10000672_pt1 | contig 26246 bp, 21 predicted proteins | sample KBSK5101metaG_FD_184340 | JGI IMG/M metagenome (GOLD analysis project Ga0207708, IMG submission 184340) | Corn, switchgrass and miscanthus rhizosphere microbial communities from Kellogg Biological Station, Michigan, USA - KBS K5-10-1 metaG... | ecosystem: Host-associated > Plants > Roots >...
CTGTCTCCATCAGGCGCGCCGCTTCGGCCCTCAGCGCCGGCACCCGCCACTTCCACAGGTCGAGGGGCAGCTCGGAGAGGAGCGAACCCGCATACGTCCCGGCCAGGCGCAGGCTGCCCCGCTTGGGCGGGCGGTGCGCGAAGGACACGACCCGCTCGCAATGCGACAGGCGGTCGGCCAGCTCCCGGGGATTCTCCTCCGGAGCGTGCGTCGTGAGCAGCGTGACCTCGTGGCGGCGCGACAGCTCGGAGAGCGTATGGAAGCTGCGCAGCCGGCCCCCCGTGTCGAGAGGCCACAGCCCGCCCACCTTCACCCAGAGGATCCGCATGCTCAGGCGGCGCGCATGACGGCGGCCGCGTCCTCCCCGTCGACGAACAGCCGGTGCCAGATCTCGAGGTTGAGGAGCAGCCACAGCCGGTCCCCGTGCGACGCCTGGCCGCTGCGGTGCTCGTTCGCGAGTCGCCGCAAGGTGGAGGGGTCGAACAGTCCCCGCGCCGCCGCGCGGGGGCCCAGCACGAACTCCTGGACCATGGGCCAGAAGGAGCCAGAGAGCCAGCGGCCCACGGGCACTGGGAAGCCCATCTTCTTCCGCGTGAGGATCTCGGCCGGCACCACCCCCTGCAGCGCCGCCCGCAGCACCGCCTTGGTCTCGAGCCCACGCAGCTTGAACCGGCCGGGCATGGAGACGATGTGCTCGACCAGCTCGTGATCCAGGAAGGGAACGCGGCTCTCGATCGAGGCGGCCATGCTCATGGTGTCCTGCTTCATGAGGAGGCGGACGAGGTAGGTCTGGATGTCGGCGCGGCTCATCCGGTCGAGCGGGCCGCCCTTCGCTTCCTCGTAGCAGCGCAGCGCTTCGAAGTACGGATCGCGGCCGAGGAGCAGGGCCGCATCCGCCAGCAGGGCCTGGCGCCGGACCTCCGGGAACACGGCGAAGTTCTCGTAGAAGATGCCGCGGGGACCGGGATCGAGGGCGAGGAAGCTGCGCTCGGTGTAGCGTCGCATCGAACGCGGCATCTGCTGCGTGACGTCGCGCAGCCGCGCGCGGAACCAGGGCCCGGTCATGCGGCGGTAGGTCTCCCCCAGGCGCTGGTTCCAGGCGGTGACCCGATAGCGGTTGTAGCCGAGGAAGAGCTCGTCCGCCCCCTCGCCCGTCAGGACCACCTTGACGTGCTGGGCGGCCAGCACGGAGACGAAATGCAACGGAACGCTCGAAGGGAAGGCAATGGGCTCGTCCTCGTGCCACACGAGGCGTGGCAGCGCGTCGAAGAACTCTTCGGGTGAGACGACGACCTCGCGATGCTCCGCGCCCGCGGCGCGGGCGGCCACCCGGGCGTAGGCCAGCTCGTTGGCCTCGCGGTCCGTGAATCCCACCGAGAAGGTGCGGACGGGCTCCTTCACCATCGGGGCCATGAGCGCGAGCAGCCCGCTGGAATCGATCCCGCCGGACAGGAAGAGGCCCAGCGGAACGTCGCTCATCAGGTGGCTCCGGACCGCGGACTGGAGCCGCCGGCCCACCTCGCGCGCCCGCTCCGCGAGCATGGGCTCTCCGTCCTCCTCGGGTGCGGGAAGCGCCCAGTACTGGCGCTCCTGCCCGCCCTGCCCCAGGGTCCAGGAGAGCGTGCGGCCGGGCGGGAGCCGGCGCACGCCCTGGAAGAGCGTTTCCGGGCCCGACACGTAGCCGGCGGCCAGCAGCTCCGGCAGGGCGGCCCGGTTGAGGTCCGCCCGCACTCCGGCCGCGAGCAGGGCCTTGATCTCGGAGCCGAACAGCAGCTCGCTCGGGGTCACGGCGTAGTAGAGGGGCTTGATGCCCAGGCGATCGCGAGCGAGCAGGAGCCTCTGGCGCGGTCGGTCCCATATTGCGAAGGCGAACATGCCCTGGAGGCGCTCGACGCACCTCTCCCCTTCCTCTTCGTAGAGGTGCAGGATCGTCTCCGTGTCGCTGCGCGTGCGGTAGACGTGGCCGCGGGCTTCCAGCCCGGGACGGAGCGCGGCGTGGTTGTAGATCTCGCCGTTGAAGGTGATCCAGATCGTGCCGTCTTCGTTCGACATCGGCTGGTGGCCGCCGGCGACGTCCACGATGGCCAATCGCCGATGGGCGAGGCCCGCCGGACCGTCGAGGAGCAGGCCTTCGCCATCCGGGCCGCGGTGCCGCAGCACGTCGCGCATCCGCTCGAGGCGAAGCTTGTCCACGCGCTCGTGCGCGTCCGTCTTCAGGATGCCCGCGATGCCGCACATGTCAGAGCCTGGCCCTCACTTGCTTTCCGGCGTCTCTCGATTCGGCCCCGTCGCGATGCGACTGGCCTCCACCGCATGGCGATGGACCATCGTCCCGTGAGGCCGGTCGAGCTCTACGCGCTCGCCGTCCGCGAAGCCCAGGCCCACCAGCTCCCCTTCCGCATCCAGGAGCGGCACCACCACCGGCGGGGCGGTCCCCGCCACCTCGCAGGGCAGCACGAGCGTGAAGATGCGGAGCGGAAGGGGGGCGTCCGTCGCGTAGATCACCATGGGCGCCGGCACGCGCTGCCCATAGTCGGCAGAGACCCATCCCTCGACGGGGCTCTCGCTGCCGCGGACGAGCCGGACATCGAGAGGAACCGTCGCGAAGGGGCGCAGGGCCAGGCCGCGACCGCCGCTGCTCGCCTGCGTCCACTGGTCGACACCCACCGTCACGTCCACGGGCGCGAACTGGAACCGCAGCTCGGCGCGGTGGCTCTCTTCCCCTTCCAGCTCGTCCATCACCACCCAGTACCGCGGCTTGACGAAGAGCACCTGCCGCCGGTGCCGCACGGGGTCGGAGAGACGCAGATAGGCGTCGTGATCGGCGTCCGCGAGCTCGAAGCGGTCGGAAGAGATCCAGAGACGGAGGCGGGCGCGAGGCCGCTGCTGCCAGGCGAAGGGCCCGGCCGGAACCGCCTGGCTGAGGCCATCCACGGCGATCGTGCTGTGCGCGGCCGTGCTGCGGAAGGCATCGCGCCAGGTCGGCTGCCCGTAGCCACCGGTTCCGGCATCGATCAGGAAAGGCTGTCCGAACGCAGCGCACTGGATGCTCAACAGGTCGGCGTGGCCATGGCCCGCGCTGAGCGGGCAGCCGAGCGGGCCGACGTCGAAGATCAGCTGGTTGGCGAGGCGTCCCCACGAGTCCCGCATGACGATGTATCCACCGTCTCCGAACAACCGGGAGGGAGCGCCGGAGGGAGGTGCGGGGCGGAGCTCCTCCAGCGCCGACAGGCCGGCCGGGCCCAGCATCCAGAGGACCTCGGGCGCCGCGTCTCCCGCGGCCCACGCGTAATCGGATCGGCCGAAGAGCGCCGCCGCGACGCCAAAGACGCCCCTCGGATCGTCCGCGGCTCGGCGGGTCAAGGGCAACAGCCAGCCGCCGTCGGCGTCGCCGATGGACGGGACCTCGCCGCCGGGAAGACGAACGGCCAGGAGGAAGTCCAACATGGCCTGCGCACGCTCGGACACGGCCGAGGGAACCCGCAGGCCCAGGCGCGCGCAGAGGATCAGGAAGTGCAGGACGATCTCCACGGTGTAGCGCTGGTAGCAGGTCGACTGCTCGAAGTAGACGCCGTCGGCGAAGACCTGCCGGGTGCTCTCCGCGATCAGGATCCGCGCCCCCTGTTCACGCCAGAGCCCCGCCGCGTCCAGCTCGGGGAAGAGGCTGCCGGCGTAGAAGAGGCCGAGCGCTTCCCCGGTGAGATGCGTGTTCGGCGAGAAATAGTGGGACAGGTATTTCGCGACGTGGGTGGCCTGGTCCTCGATGGACCCACGCATCCGCATGAACAGATCGGGGTCCAGGGCGGGCGCTCCGCGGAAGAGGACGAGGGCCCAGCACCACGCGATCAGGCGATAGGACAGCTCGAGGCTGCTGGCCCAGTTGATTCCCTGTCCCACGGGGTTCGAGGCCAGCCAGTCGACCGCGTGCGCACGGAAAGCTTCCGCATAGCGGTCGTCACCGGTCATCCGGTAGGCCTGGGCGAGCTGCACGAGCCACTGATGACGGTTCAGCTCCCACACGACCTTGCTGTCGCCGACGGCCTCGTGATCGAGCGGGTTCAGCCGGGTCCAGTGCACGAGCGGGGCGCGGCGCCCCGAAACCGGGTCCACGTGCCAGTCCACGGCATTGCCGAACGAAAGCCCCGAATATCCCAGGAGGTCGAAGCGGCCTTCGAGCAGGCGTTCGGCGCCGGCGATCAGGTCGCGCGCGGCCTCGGGAGCGCGATCCATCAGCAGGGATGGCGTGCCCTCGTCGAAGGCCCCGGCAAAGAAGCGGCGGGCCGCACCTTCGCCGAAAGCGGCGAGCTGGGCTCGGCCATCGGCCATGCTCCGGCTCGGCGCCGGGCGGGAGCCCTTGGCGGAAACGCGCTCCCACCATTTCGACGCTTCCTGCCGGCTGCGGCCGGTGATCTCGGCGAAGTTCATCCGGCGCAGTCGCTGGAGGTTCACGAGCGGAGGTCCCGGCGCAGCCGTTCGCTCATGCCATCCGGCCGTGAAGGATGGGCACGGCTGGAGCGTCGAGAGTGCCCGGCGCCCCGTCGCCCTCCGCAGCCGCAATCCGGCGGTGGATCTCTCCGGCCGCCACCGCGAGGCCGGCCACGTAATAGAAGTAGAAGTGGTACGCGGTGGGGCCGAAGAACCCGCCCACCGCGTAGGCCACGAGCGCGATCTCGATGCCTTCCGCCAGGGGCGCCATCCCGGCGCCGGCACTTCCGGCCGGGGCCGAGCGGCGGATGCGCCTCATGTGTTTCAGGCAGGCCAGCAGGAGCATGACGAAGAGCACGAGCCCGGGTGCGCCGAGGTCCACGGCGAACTGCAGGTACACGTTGTGCACGTGCACCCAGCTGTTTCCCCTCATCTCGTTCAGGGCCAGGGCATCCATGCCCACTCCCGCCCCCGTCAGCGGGTTTGCCTGCACGAAGTCGACGGCGGCCTGGTTGTCCCCCCACCGCACCTGGGCCGAGCCCGTGGGGTCGGAGTCGATATCGGTGATCGTGGCCAGCCGTTCCACATAGCCGTTCGGAAGGAACGGCAGCAAGGCGAGGCTGGCGACGAGCGCCGCGCCCACGCGGAGGGCCTTTCCGCGCCAGGCCAGGCGCAGCGCGTAGATGGCGAGAGTGGTGACCAGTCCGAGGAACCCCCCCCGGGAGAAGGTCACGATGACGCCGGCCGCCTGCAGCGCGATGATCGAGAGCAGGATGGCACGCACGTGGCCACGGCTGCCCGCCAGGAGGCCCGCGGCAATGGGCAGCAGGATGTTCAGCATCAAGGCCAGATCGTTCGGGTTCGCGGTCAGGGCCGCCTCGTACCCCGAGATCCGACCCTGCCCGATCGATTCACCGGAGAGGAAGTTCTTCACCGCGGTCAGGACCAACACCACCGACATGCCCGTGAGGCTCCAGACGAGCGTGCGCAGCCGGCCAAGGCTGTCGACGCAATTCGCCAGCAGCCAGAAGATGGCGACCGCCTTGAAGTACATCTCCGTGAGCAGGGAGACGCTGCCCCCCGGCCAGTAGGAGAAGGGCACGGTCACGACGGCCCAGGCGACCAGCGCGGCCAGCAACGCCATCTCGCGCCCCCACACCGAGAGCGGACGGCCGAGCCGGTAGCGGTGGACGAGGTGCACGGCGATCCCCGTCACGGCGGCGATCAGCGCGATCCGCAAGGGCCGGAGCGGGGGCACCCATTGCTGCGGCGCGAGGATGTTGATGAACGTGAACGTCAGCAGGGCGCGAAAGGCGGGAGTACTGGGGCCGCCCGCGGCCTCGGGCGCGCTTGGAGGCGGTACCCCCTTCGCGAGGTGGTCCTCGGACACGCGCTCCGGGCGCCACCACTCCGCCGGAGCAGGAGTCAGGGCGCTCACGGCCTCGCTTCACCCCTGGGCCGAGGCTGGGCGGCCAGATGGAGAACCGCCAGCGCGAGCTTGTCCGGGTCGTGCCGGATCTTCGGGCCTTCCCACAGCATGTCGCCGGCCCAGGCCCGGCACCCAAGGGCGCGCAGGGCCTCCGTCTCCGCCTCGATCGGGTGCGCCTGCTCCGCGGCGTAGCGCTGGCGGAGGGCCTCGGGAACGGACGAGCCGTTGAGGATGACGTCGTGGACGGGAAGCGTCGGCACGTGGGCACGCACGGCGAGCAGGTGATCGGCGGCGGTCAATCCGTCCGTCTCCCCGGGCTCCGTCATCAGGTTCATCACCAGAACGACCCGCGCGCCCGAGGCGGCAATCGCGCCCGCCACACCCTCCACCAGCAGGACCGGGATGATGCTCGTGTAGAGGCTGCCCGGCCCGATCACGATGCAGTCCGCGGCGGCGATGGCCTGTAGGGCCTGCGGGAGCGCGGGCGCGCCCGCGGGGTCGAGGCGCACCCTGCGGATGCGGGATTGCGCGGCGGCGATTTGCGATTCACCCTGGATGAGGCGGCCGTCCTCGAGCTCGGCCACGAGGCCGACCAGCTGGGTGGTGGCGGGCAGCACCCGCCCGCAAACCGCGAGGAGGTCGCCGGCCCTCTCCACCGCCTGCTCGAAGCGAGTCTCCATCTCGGTGAGGGCGGCCAGGATCAGGTTGCCGAGGTTGTGGCCGGAGATCTCTCCTCCGCCATTGAAGCGATAGCCGAACAGACCGGCCAGTGTCCCCTCCCCGTCCGCGAGGGCGAGGAGGCAGTTCCGCACGTCTCCGGGCGGCGCGATGCCGTAGTCGCGCCGCAGCCGGCCGGAGCTGCCGCCGTCGTCGGCCACGGTGACGATGGCGGTGAGGCGGTCCCGGTCCAATCCGGGCGGCAGCGGGCCGGCGTCCACCATCAGGCACGCCTTGAGGCCACGCAGCAGCACGGGCAAGCCGGTGCCCCCGCCCAGGGCGACGAGGCGCGGCCCCACCGTCGACGACGGTGCCCGGAGCACTATGGAACCAGCACGATGTCGCCGGGGTGCAGGCGGAAGTTGGGCTGCCGGGTGTCACCGCCGCGGACCTTCTCGTAGTCGAACGGTATCCGCGTCGTCTGGCCACCCTCGGAGCGGATCACCACGATGCGCGATCGGGCCGCGAACTCGGTGAAGCCGCCCGCCATGGCCAGCACGTCCATGACCGTGGCCGCGCTCTTGAGCTGGTAGCGGTCGGGCTTGGGGACCTGCCCGATCACCGCGACCTTGAAGCTGCGAACCTCGGTCACGATGACGGCCACCTCGGGGTGTGACATGTAGTCGGTGAGCCGCCGCGTCAGCTCGTCGCGAAGCTCCATGGGCGTCAGCCCGGCCGCCTGCACGTCGTTGAGCAAGGGCAGCGAGATCTTGCCGTCGGGCCGCACGGCGGCGGCGCGGCTCATGGCCTCGTTGTTCCATACGGAGACCTGAAGGAGGTCTTCGGCCCCGATGCGGTAGAGGGACTCGTCCCGCGCGAGATCGGGTCGCGTGCTGGCCGTCGGTCGCGTGGTGGCCGCGGGCCGCGCGGTGGCCGCGGGCGATGGCGCTCCGGCCGCGGCCAGCTGGAAGAGAGCGAGCGCCGCCAGTGGGCTCATATCTTGTCTCCATGCATGGGAGCGGGCCTTCCCTTCGCGCGGCCCGAAGGCTCGGGGCGGCGCGCTCGGACGGCAGGAGGGTCGAAGTCCAGCGCCGTCTCGAAGGTTACGGTGCTGGCGGCGACGGCGGGAACGGCCGCGATGGCCGCGGCGCGCGATTCGTCGGCGAGGTGCAGGATCGGCGCCGGAACACGGGGCGCCATTTCCACGGGCGGGTTGGCCATGGCCGGCTTCGTCGTGGCCTGCGGCCCGCGCACCACCACGCCCAGGGTCTCGAGGAGGATGCGAGCGTCGAGCCACGCGGACCGGTGCTTGATGTAGTACAGGTCGTACTTCATCTTCTCGATCTCCTCCTCGAGGTCGTTCGCGTAGTGGTAGCGCACCTGGGCCCAGCCGGTCAGGCCGGGGCGCACCAGGGATCGCAGCGCGTAATAGGGAATCTGCTCGCCGCACTCAGGGACGTTGCGTGTGACCATCGCGAACAGCAGCACGTTGGAGACGGGGTGCGGCCGCGGGCCGACCAGGCACATGTCGCCCCTGAGGATGTTGTAGAGCTGCGGCAGCTCGTCCAGCCGGCAGCGGCGCAGGTGGCGGCCCACGCGCGTGAGGCGCTTGTGGTTGTCGCGCTCCCATTCCGAGACGCGAGTGTCGCTGGGGAGCATGGTCCGGAACTTGACCAGCCTGAATCGCTTGCCTTGGCGCCCCACACGGTCCTGCACGAAGAACAGTGGCCCCCGCGAGTCGAGCTTGATGGCCACCGCGATGAGAACGAACACCGGCACGAGCAGGAGCAGCGCCACTGCGGCCAGGGGAACGCTCAATGCGTGTGCCAGGCACAGGTCGAGCTGGAAGCCCCGGAACTCGGTCCCGAACAGGACGCTCGTGGGTGTGAGGGCCTCGATGGGGACCTTGCCCGTCAGCCTCTCGTAGGCGTCGACGCCGTCCTGGACGATCACTCCACGCAGCCGAAGGGCGAGGAGCGACTTGAAGGGCAGGCAGCCCCGCCGGGAAGCCAGGGCCACGATGACGCGGTGGGGGCGCACTTCGGCCAGGACGCGGTCCAGCTCGCGGATCGTGCCCAGGCATGGGCACGATGCCGGCCCCGGGCCCGGCCCGTCGTCGACAAGACCCACGACGCGCTGGCGGAGTCGCGGCCGTGCCTCGAGCGCCGCGATCACCTCCCGGGCCAACGGTCCGCCGCCGACCATCAGCACGCGCTGGACGGACCCCCGGCCCGTGAGCCAGCGACACGCCGACCCGAGCAGGATCGCGCCCGCGATGAAGGCGGCCAGCATCAGCATCGGTTCCGCCTTGCCGCGGATCGTCGCTTCAACGGTTCCTCCACGGGATCCATCCGCGCCGGCCCGTGCGGGCGGCGGGCTCCCGGTAATAACCGCCGCCGTAGCGGTTGTAGTAGCCCGTCCGTGCATCGTCGTCACCGTTGACGACGATGCCGAGCACCTTGGCGGGATCCATGGCGGTGAGGGTCTCTCCCAGCAGCTTGCGCGGAGTGCGGTGGGCCCCCACGACGATCAGGAACCCGTCGACACAGCCCGAGATCAGCGCGCAGTCCGGGACCAGCAGCACCGGGGGAGTGTCGAGGACGACGTAGTCGTACGAGCGGCGCGCCTGGTCCAGCAGCTGGCCGAGCCGAGGCGATTCCAGCGTCAGATAGGCGTTGGCGGGCGGTGGACCGGCGGGCAGGACGCCGAAGCCGAAGGGCAGCTTGCGCACCGCCGACGCGAGGTCGGTCTCGGCATGAGCAAGGACACCGGCCAGCCCGGGGCCGAGCGCGCGCAGGCCCAGATTGGCGGCCACCCTCGGGCGCCGCATGTCGGCGTCGATGAGCAGCACGCGCACCCCGGGCGATTGGGCGAGGGTTGCGGCCAGGTTGATCGCCGTCGTCGTCTTGCCGTCGCCCGCGACGGGGCTGGTGACGCCCAGCACGTTCACCCCACTGCTCCCGCGCGCCTGCCTCAGGAAGTGGCGCAGCGCGCGGTAACGGTCCGCCTCGAACGAATGCGGAGAATGGAGCGCGACGAGGTGCTCTTCGATGTCCGCGGCGGCGCTCGGTACGCGCGCGGCCTCGCGAAGGGGGCCCGCCCCGAGACGCTCGTGCCCCTTCGGGTTCCCGCGCGCAGGAATGCCCGGTGTCACCGGCATACGTGCCTCAAGGCCGGCTCTTGCTCAGCATCAGGGCGAGGCCATCCTTCGTCTGCGAGACGCGATGGACGGTGTGCACGACGGCGGCCGTTCCCACGAGCAGCGACACGGCGGCGAGACCCAGACGGCGGCGCCGGGCGCTGCGGTCGCGGGGGGTCACGATCCGGGGGATGGTGGCGACGACGGGCACCCGGGTGAAGGAACGGACGTCATCCGTGCTGTGGAACGAAGTGTCGAGGAGCTCCGCTCCCGCGCCCGCGGCCGCGGCCAGGGCCAGCGCCCCCGCCAGCGCCATGAACAGGAGCATCACGCGGTTCGGAGCCGCGGGCCCCGTGGGGGCGGTGGCCGATTCGAGGATGCGGAAGGGCGAGGAATCCGGCCCATGGTCGGCCTCCTCCAGCATCGCCTGCTCGTACCGCTTCCGAAGGGACTCGTACAACTCGCTCGTGACCTGGTAGTCCCGCGCGATCTGGAGATAGTCGCGCTGCCACCGGGGCGCGTTCTCCAGGTGCCCGATGTGTTCGGCGATGTCGCCCTTGATTCGCGTCTCCTCGCCCTTGAGGCGGATGATGTCGGACTCCGCGTCGCGCACGGCTCCGCGCAGCCAGGCCATGGAGCGTCCCGTGTCGCCCCCCGCCGGCGTCGCCGCGGGTGCGGAAGCGGCGGCCCCCGCCTCGAGCTCGGCGACCTCTTCCTTCAACCGGATGACGTCCGGGTACTTGTCGCTGTAGCGTCGGCTGAGCTCGGCCAGCTCGACTTTCTTCCGGGCCAGCCGGGCCGCGTCCGAAGTGGGGCTGGCGCCGACCGGTCCCCCCGCGTCCGTCGCGCTCGCCAGCTCCTTCATCAGCTCGTTGCGCCGGTCGACCGCGCGGATCCGCTCGTCGGCGGCCGTGCGCAGATCGGCCTGGAGGCGGTTCAGGGTCGCCCGGGTGGCCTCCGCCTGCTGGGGCAGCTCTCCGGAGTGCTGCTCCTGGAAGGCCGCCGCCGCCTGCTCGTGTTCCACCATGTTCTGCTTGACGCCGTCGAGCTGGGCCTTCAGGAGCAATGTCGCTCCGCTCGTCCGCCGTCCGCGGAGCTTGAGGTCCTCCTCCAGGTAGGCCGAGGCGACGGCGTTGGCCACCTTGGCCGCGACGTCCGGGTTCACGCCGCGGAACGTGATGGCGAAGGAGATGGTGGAGCCGATGCCACTGGGCTGCGGCTGGAGCTTGGAGTCGATGCGAACGTCTTTCCGCATGCGGTCGATGGCCGCTTCCATCGAGTAACGTTCTCGAATCGTCGGATAGAGGTCGAGGGTGCGAATGAGACCCTCCACCCGCGATCGGCTCAGGATCTCCTGCCGGATGAGCTGCAGCCGCGTTTCCATCTCCGTCGATGCCGCGGGCTGCTCGACGATCACGGTGGCGGTGGCGGCATACAGGTCGGGAAGGCTCAGGGCCACCGTCACTCCCATCGGCGCCATCAGCACGAAGACGCCCATGACGAGCCATTTGCGGCGGCTCCACACCGCCAGGACGTCGAAACCGTGGGCTCCTGCCGCGCCCTGCATTCCGCTCTCCCTCAGCGAGTCGCCGGCCGGGCCACCAGCCCGACCAGGAGCGTGTTGTGTGTGATGTCGGTACCGACCTCTGCCGGGATCAGGCTCCCGCGCTGGAGGCTGAGCTGCTGCGATACGGAGAGTGCGAGATCACGCGTGAAGTGCCAGGCCAGGTCTACGCCCACGCGCGGCAAGGTGGTCACGAGCCCCTGCGAACGCACGTGGAAGAAGGACGGAGCCGCGGTCACCGAGATCCGCCCCAGGTCCCGCCTCAGCGTCGCCGTCACGCCATCCGCGGTGACGGGCGCCGGGTACCCGACGACCGTCGTCTGGGTGTGCAGGTAACCGACTTGAGTCCATCCCTTGCGGAAGCGCCGACTCAGGGCAACGCTCGCCTCCGGGGTGATCGCCGGGCCCGTCCGGCGAGGGCCCACGTCGATGTCCAGCTGGGCGAACCGCGTGAAGGCCGCGCTCAGGCCCAGGGTCGCCACCTGCGACAGGGTGGTGGCGACGCCCACGTATTGCGACACCCTGTAGCGCACGCGCGCACGGCCCTGCCCCTTCCGCCGTCGCTCGAGACCCAGGCCCAGGGACTGGGTCGTGACGTCCGGAATTCCCTCGAACTGCTCACGGGTGAACGCGTGCTCCAGCTTCGCCTCGGTGCGTCCTCCGAATCGGCGTACGAGCGATTCCGTCGACGACAACCGGCGCGCGTCGACGCGCCCGATCTGCAGGCCGGTGATCGTGTTGAGGGTGCCCGCCGTGGGCGCACGGACATAGGAGGCGGTGGCCGCGGCGGCCAGGCTTCGCGCCGGTCGCCACTGGATGTCCAGCGCGGCCTCCTGGCTGGCCGCCACCGAGTTCAGCTCGGGATGCCGCCGGTAGATCTCGGCATCCAGGCCGTACTCCGCGTGCACCGTGAGCTCGCGGGAGCGGCGTCCCATGCTGAAACGCGGACTGAGACGCCAGATGTGATCGGCCTGCGGGTCCGAGCGCGCCGCGAAGAGGTTGTCGTCGTACACGGTGGAGATGGAGAAGGACGGGTTCACCAGGAACTTCGACTGGGCAGACGCGGCCCCCGGAATGAGCGGCAGGGCGAGGCCGAGAGCAAGGGCGATGGGACGCATGGCGAAAGGCAGGAAAGGGCGAGGGATGGGACCCGTGGCGAAGACGACCCGTCAGGCCGGGATCACCTGCGTGCAGTCCACTTCGACGGCCACACTTCGCTGAAGCAGGTGGACCGAAATCACCAGGATCCCCTTGGCCGGATCGACGCGCTTGAGGATCCCCTCCACGCCGGCCAGCGGTCCGGACACGATGCGCGCCCTGCGGCCGGCGCGGAGGTAGGGGTGCGCGAACGTTGCCACTCGCGAGGCGGCCAGGCACCGGATCGACTCGATCTCGAGCGGGGGGATCACGGCCGGGCGGTCCCAGCCTTCGCCCAGCAGCCGGACGAGCCCGCGCGCCTTTCGCACTTCGACGTGAGCGGTCTTGTCGAGCCGGTCATTGAGGAAGAGATAGCCCGGGAACATGGGCACGGCCACGAGGCGACGCCGGCCGGCGCGGACGGACCAGACTTCGACCTTGGGCAGGAACGGGTGGAGGCTCCGGGCCTGCAGCTGATCGAACACCAGGTCCTCGCAATGGCTGCTCGTCCAGAGCACGTGCCACGGCGCGGCGAGCGCAGGCGAGGCCGCCTCATCCACCGCGGGCGTGAGCCCGGCGCGATCGTCGAGAACGGGATGGGCCAGCAAGGCTTCGCCCCCTTCGGTTCACATCCCGCGTTTTCGCGGGTGCGAGGCCGATCCCCGCGAGCGCTTCGGGGCAGCCCGTGCCTGGGCGCCGTCCCGTACCTGCCTGCGGTCCGATGGATCAAGTGGAGGAGTCCGCAACTTACGCGCGGTCACGCGCGCGCACAATCGGGGTTCCACGGAAACTTCGCTCAGGGAATCCCGGAGAGCGGGAAACGCCCTCAGGTAGTCAGACTTCGATGAGGCCGTGCCGAATGGCGTAGCGGACGAGGCCTGCGGTCTCGGAGATCTCCAGCTTCTTCATGATGTTGTTCCGATGCGACTCCGCGGTCTTCACGCTGACGCCCAGGACAGCGGCGATCTCCCGCGTGCGCTTTCCCTCGGCGATGAGCTGGAGCACCTGGCGCTCGCGCGGGCTCAACGGATCGACGGGCACCGGTGCCCCTCCGCGGTAGGCGTCGGCGAGCGATCGCGACATGCCGGGGCTCAGATAGACGCCGCCGCCGGCGACGTCGCGAATGGCCTTCACGAGCTCGTTGGCGCGGTAGCTCTTGAGGACGCAGCCCCGCACGCCGACGCGCAGCGCTTCGAGACACGTCGCCTCGTCCTTCCGGCTGGTGAGGAGGATGGTCTTGACGCTGGGGGCGACGCTCTTGATCTCGCGCGCGGCGTCGATCCCGTTGAGGAGGGGCATGACCATATCGAGGACCACGATGTCGGGCTCGAGCTCACGCGCAAGCCGGACCGCCTCGTGGCCGTCGGAGGCTTCTCCGACCACTTCGAACCCGGCACCCGTGAGCAGGATGTTCAGGGCCTGCCGCACGATCTCGTGATCGTCGGCCAGGACCATTCGCACCGGCATTTCCCACCACCCCGCCCGTCCCGCCGGTCGCCGGATCGCAAGGGGAGGGTCCGTCCGGGCTCGATCGGGCCGTTGGACAGCCCGACAAACCTGCAGTTCCGCTGCAATCCGCGCTGCACGGCCAGCGTGCACGGAGACACGCGTATGAATTGTGAACGCGCGAAGCATACTCGTGCGGCAAGGCCAGGACAAGCGGTTCGAGGGCCGCCGACGACTCCAAACCGGGGCCCCGCCGGCGTCACTGGAAAGTCACTTCGGGCCGGGAAAGTCGTCGCCTCGAATGGTCCGGCCAAGGGGGATCGGATTGCACTTGACCAATTCGTTTGCTCAGGCTAGTCTCCCCCCCACTCCGGATCTCCCTCCCGCAAGCGCGCCGGCGTGGATTGGCCAACGAGGATGCCGCACGCCCATTACGGACCGGCGACATTCCAACCGCATGCCGGTGCACATGTACGCGAAATTCAGCGATCGCGGCCTCTTCCCGCCCAGGGGGCCGGTGGTGCGATTTGAAACGCCTTTGGCTCGAAGAAGAGTGCGAGCAGGACGATTGAACGATCGGTAGGCTTGGCCTGGGGACGGGCAGGGCCTGAGCGTGAGGGATCAATGTCGAGCAGCCGGGGGGCTGAGAGGGGCGTCGCCCAGAATGTCGGGCAGCGCAGCGTCGTGGCCATCGGCTCGACGGCGGACATCGTCACGGCGCGCGAACGCGGTCGCGCCCTTGCGCTCGCGCTCGGTTTCACCGGGGCGCACGTGATCGAAATAGTCACCGCCATCTCCGAGCTGGCCCACAACACCGTCGAGCACGCGACGAGCGGCCAGCTCGTGCTCGACCGGGTGGAGAAGGACGGGCGCTACGGGATGGTCATCGTCGCCCGCGACGACGGGCCCGGCATACCCGACGTGGGCAAGGCCTTGAGCGCCCTGACGGCCGTCGGGCAGGGCGTGTGCCCCGGCCTGCCCGGCGTGCGCAGCCTGATGGACGACTTCGAGATCTGCAGCAAGCTCCGTCAAGGCACGACCGTCACCGTCCGGAAGTGGTTGCCGTGACCACCGTCGCGCCGGCCGGACGCGTGCTGCCCGGCATCCGCACGGCCAAGGTCGCTCTCCGTCGACGCGCCGCCTCCGCCCCCGTCGCCGGGCGCAACTGGCGAGGAACGTCGAAAGAGACGGTTCCCGTCCCGACCGCGGCCGTCGATTTGAAGGCAAGCTACTGGGCTGCGCTCATCTGGTACTGCAAGAACGGGGGTGAAGCCGGCCTCCTCGCGGCCTATGAGCTCGGCCGCCAGGCCGTCGCCAGCCGTGTGGGCATGCTCGAGCTGGCGGCCTGGCACGAGGAGCTGGCCACCACCGTCGTCGAGAGAGCGCCCGCGGAGAGCCGCCCCACCGTCGCGAGGCGGGCTTCGGAGTTCTTCGCGGAGTGCCTGGCCCCCTTCGAGCTGACCCGGTCGGGATTCCAGCAGCTCAACGCCACGCTCCACGAGCTCAATGGCACTCTCCAAGACCGCTTGGACGCGGCCTTGCGCGACTTCGAGCACGCCCGCGGCGAGCTCGTGCAGCAGCTGCGTGTCGCCGACGAGAAGGACGAGGTCATCTCCATCGTCAGCCACGAGGTGCGCACGCCCCTCACCTCGATCCACGGGGCGCTCACGCTCCTCATGGCCGGCGTCGGGGGCGAGCTGAACGAACGGGGCCAGAAGCTGCTCGACGTGGCTTGCCGGAACAGCCAGCGGCTGGTCCGGTTCGTCAGCGACGGCCTGGACCTCAAGCGGATGGAGTCCGGGACGTCCGCCTTCGACCTGCGGGCGGTCGAGGTCGCGCCCTTCCTGCGGCAGGCCATCGAGGCCAGCCGCGCCTACGCCCTGCAGTGGGGCGTCACCGTGACCCTGGGGCGCGTCCCCCGCCGCCTGCACGTGCGGACGGACGCGGACCGGTTGATGCAGGTCATGACCAACCTGCTGTCCAACGCCATCAAGTTCTCGCCTCCGGGACGGCCGGTGGTCGTGGAATCGAGCTGCCGGGACCGGCTCGTGCGCATCTCCGTCCGTGATCACGGACGCGGTGTGCCGGAGAGCTTCCGCCGGCACGTGTTCGAGAAATTCGCCCAGGCCCAGCCCTCGTCCGCACGAGGTGGGTCGGGTCTCGGCCTCAGCATCAGCAAGGCGATCGTGGAGCGGTTGGGCGGTCGCATCGGGTTCCGGACCGCGGCCGGCCACGGCACCACGTTCTTCTTCGATCTGCCGGAATGGCGCCCCGCCCGGTCTCGACGCAAGTGAGAGGTGGCAGGCGTCGGCGCACGATGAAGCGGATCCTCCTGGTCGAGGACGACCCCGATATCCAGATGGTCACGTCCCTGGCCCTGGGCAGCTTCGGCCGGTTCGCGGTCAAGGTCTGCGGGTCGGCCCGGGAGGCCCTGGAGAGCGCGGCCGCGTTCAAGCCGGACGTCATCCTGCTCGACGTGGTCATGGCGGGGATGGACGGAATACGAGCGTTGCGCGCCTTCCGGCGGCGGCCCGCCTTCGCCGACGTGCCCGTCATCTTCATGACGGCCCGCGTCCAGCCGCACGAATTGGAGCAGTACCACGACCTGGGGTCGGCCGCGGTCATCGCCAAACCCTTCGACCCGGCCACGCTGGCGGAGACCGTGCGCGCGATCTGGAAGCGCCATCATGCCTGAGCTGACCAGGGCCCAGCGCGTCGAGCTCGCCGCGCTCCGCGCGGACTACGAATCCGGCCTGGACGCGGCGGTGGCGAAGGTGATCGCCGCCGCCGTCGCCCTCGGCGCCCAGGGGTGCGACCACGCCCGGCTCCGCGTCCTGCGGGAGCTCGCCCACCGCCTCGTGGGGTCGTCCGCCATCTGGGGGTTTTCCAGGGTGAGTGAGGCGGCGGCGCGCCTCGAGGACCTCGCGCTGCGAGCCAGCACCGGTTCACCATTGCCGGCGGGCGAATTCGCCCGGCAGTCGAAGCGGCTCACCCGCCGGCTCCGCCAGGCGGTGCCCATGCACCTGCGCCCGATGAAACGGGCGTTCGAGACCGCCGGAGCCACGGCCCGGCCTCGGGCCCGCCGGGGAACGGCCTGAGACGTCGGCCGGCCCCTCCGCTACCTCAGCCGAGCTGCGCGGGCTGCCAGCGTATCCCCAGGTTGACGATGCGCTGGATGAGCTCCCCGTAGTCGAGGCCCGCCTTGCGCGCGGATTGCGCGAAGTCCTCGTCGCGGCTGAGCTGGGGATTGGGGTTGGCCTCGATCACGTAGACGCGGCCGCTTTCGCTCAAGCGCAGGTCGATGCGCGCGAACCCCGAGAGCTTCAGCGTGCGGTAGACGCGCTTGGCGATCTCGCGGATCCTCTCCCCCGCGCCCTCCGGCAGGTCCTTGGCCTCCTCGCTCACGATCCCCCGCTTCTTCTGGTAGGTCAGCGAGAACTTGAGGCGCTCCGTCGCGATCTTGCGCGACTCCTCGGGCATGTTGTTGAAGAGCAGCTCCCAGACGGGAAGGGTCAGGAGCTGCTGGTTGCCCATCACCCCGATGTAGAGCTCGCGCCCTTCGATGTAGCGCTCGACGAGGGCGTCCGTGCCCACGCTCTCGTGGATGAAGCGCACGCGCTCCACGAGGTGCTCTTCGTCCTCCACCACCGAGGCCTGCGAGATGCCGATGGAGGCGTCCATGGTCAGGGACTTCACGATGAGGGGGAAGGCCAGCCGCTTCGGATGCCGCACCTTGCGCCCGCGCGGGAAGATCGCGAAATCGGGGCCGGGCACGCGGTGGTAGCTGAGGAGCTGCTTGGCCAGCGACTTGTCGCGCGAGAGGAGGAGGCCGCGCGAGTTGCACCCGGTGTACGGCATCTTGAGCAGCTCGAGGTAGGCCACGACGTTGTGGTCGAAGGTGACGATGTCGTCGAAGCCCTCGAGCAGGTTGAAGGTGATGTGGGGCTTGAAGTCGAAGAGGGCGTTCCGGATCCCGCCCAGCTCGTCACCCACCCCGAGGATCTGCACCTCGTGGCCCAGCGCTTCCAGGGTGCGCACGACGTCGTACTCCGTCTTCCAGGGCTTGCCCGGCAGCTCCTCGGGATCGGCGGTGGCGGGCGGCACGAGGTCGGGATGGACGAGGGCCAGGACGCGCAGCTTCTTGGCCGGCTCCTTCTTCTTCTTCCGGCTCACAGCGGCACCCGGTGGCGTCCCGTGGCCAGCAGCTCCATCGTGTAGAAGGTGAGCTTGAGCGCGAAGTCCAGGCGCGTCTCCTCTTCCGAGCGCGAGAGGCGGAGGCCGAGCTGGCGGCAGCGGATGATGATGCTCTTGAGCAGGCGGTCGATCGTGTACTGGTACTCCCCCGTCGCCCGCGCCACCCGGCGGCGCAGCTCCGGGCGGTTGCGCGACAGGAAGGCGGCGGCGGTGGGCCGGTCGCGGTCGCCGGGAGGTGCGGTGAACAGCCGGAGCAGGTCCTCGTCGTAGGCCTTGCGCCGGTCGAGGCCGTAGAGGCGCCGCTTCTCGCGATAGTGCGCGCGCAGCGTCTTGCGGATGCGCCACAGGGGATCCACGGTCCGCCGCGTCTGCACGGGCGGAGGCACGCCCGCCAGCTCGCGCATGGTGGCGTCGACGTATTCCAGCTTCCGCAGCGCGGGCCAGCCCGCGTAACGCTCGGTCCACGGATAGCCCGGGGTGAGCCAGACCGCGAAGGTCTCCGCGAAGTCCTCGTCGGGATGGCTCTGGGCGTAGTACCCGTCGAGGTGGACCACGAAGCTGCGGCTGTAGGGGCGGGGCAGGTAGAACTTCGGGTACGGCTCGGAGCTGCGCCCGAAGAGGGCCTGGCGCCGACGCCGCTGGCGCAGGTGGTACGCGTTCTCGATGGCGTGGCCGGCCTCGTGGCGCAGGATGCGCAGGCACCACTCGGGCGTGCCTCCCTCCACTTCCAGCGTCTGCTTCTCCTCGAGCCGGGCCAGCCGCGGATGCGCGAGGTAGAACGGGATCGCGAATCCCGGCACGCCGTCCGGGCAGAACCATTCCCCGGACAGCCAGGAGTGCGGGCGGAAATCCAGGCCCCGCGCCGCCAGCTCGGCCCGGAGCTGCTCCAGGGGCGGCTCGAGCAGGCTGTCCTCGAGGGTCACCCCGAGGTCGCACATGCGGACGTCGAGCAGCCGCTCGTCGTCGTAGGAGGCCCAGAACGGCTCACCGCGGCCGGGGGAAGAGGAGCGCGCCGCACCGGAGGAGGTGCGGCGGGCCGGAGCGGGCCGAATCGTCGCGCGGGGAGCCAAGTGACGCCAGCGTAGAGGCACGCCCGGCGACCGTCAATAGATGGCGTCCTCGCTCCGGGTTTTGCTTCAGCGAGCGCCTCGGCGGGAGTGAATCCCGCCTCGGCGGTCAGGGGAAACCCTCCGCTGCGGAAAACGCCGCCCCTAACGAAGGGAGGCCATACAATCGGCCCGTGGAACCCTCCTCCCGTCCCCGCGATCACGACGAGGACGCCCTCGGCCGCGACGTGGACGCGCTGGGCCGCATGCTCGGCGAGGTGCTGCGCGAGCAGGAGGGCGAGGCCGGCTTCTCGCTCGTGGAGGAGTACCGGGCCCGGACGAAGGCCCTGCGCGCGGGCGGCGCCTGGCCCCGCGACTTCGGTCCGGACGGCCAGGCCCTCCTGAAGCGCACGGAAGCGCTGAGCCTCGACGAATCGCGGCTCGTCGTGCGCGCCTTCACCGCCTACTTCCATCTCGTGAACATGGCGGAAGAGCACCACCGCCTGCGTGTCCTGCGCCAGCGCGAGCGACAGGTGGAGGCCACCGTCGGCGCCTACAAGGAGTCGATCGCGGAGGCGGTGGCCCTGGCCGCGGAAGCGAAGGTGCCCGCGGAGGTCCTGCAGCGGCGGCTGCGCGGCCTGCTCGTGGAGCCCGTGTTCACCGCGCATCCGACGGAAGCGCGGCGGCGCACCGTCCTCGACAAGCTGCGGCGCCTGGCCCGCTTCACGGAGATCCTCGAGGACCCGCGCCTGACCCCACACCAGCGCACGGACGTGCAGGACCGCATCCGCGAGGAGATCACCGCCCTCTGGCTGAGCGAGGAGGTGCACCGCCGCGCCCCCGCCGTGTTCGACGAGGTCAACAACGGCCTCTACTATCTCGAGCACTCCCTCTGGGAAGTGGTCCCGCGCATCTACGCCGACCTCGAGCAGGCGCTGGAGCGCTCGTATCCGGGACAGGCCTTCGACGTGCCCGCCTTCCTCCGCTTCGGGTCCTGGATGGGCGGGGACCGCGACGGCAATCCCGCGGTGACCGCGGCCGTCACCGAGCACACCCTGCTCGTGCATCGCGAGACCGCCCTCGGCCTCTACGAAGACGACCTCGAGCGCCTGCAGCGGCACCTCAGCGTGGCCGAAGACGAAGCCGTGCTCACCCTGGGCCTGCGCGACAGCCTGCGCCGGGACGCCGCCGACCTTCCGGACATCGCCGCCTCCGCGGGCGCGCAGTTCGCGTCCGAGCCCTACCGGCGCAAGGTCGCCTTCATGCGCGCGCGCGTGCAGGCGGCGCGCCGGCTCAACGCGGGCCGTCGCGCGGAGGTCCTGGCCCGGGGCGCCATCGGACCCGCGGAGGAGCACGCGGTCCTGCGCACACAGCGCCTCTGGTCGCGCACCCTGGAGCCGCCGCGGCCCAACGACGTCCGCGCGGCCTATCGGCGGGCCAGCGAGCTGCGCGACGACCTGCGCCTGATGGCGGACAGCCTGCGCGCGCAGGGCGCGCACCGCCTCGCCCGCGGCCTCCTGCGCGACAGCGAGCGGCGGGCGGAGGCCTTCGGCTTCCAGCTCGCCCGCCTCGACCTGCGCCAGCACAGCCGCGTGAACGCGGAGGCCCTGGCCGAGCTGCTCCGCGCCGCGGGCGTGGAGCACGACTACCTCTCGCTGTCGGAGCCCGAGCGCACGGCCGTCCTCGTGCGCGAGCTCAAGAACCCGCGCCCGCTCGCCCACCCGCATCGCGCCTGGTCGGAGAGCACCTCCGAAGTGCTCGCCCTCTTCCAGGCGACGCGCCGGATGCAGGAGGAGCTCGGCAACGACGCCTGCAACGTCTACATCGTGTCCATGACCGCGGGCGTCAGCGACATCCTGACTCCGCTCTTCTTCGCCAAGGAGGCGGGGCTCTTCTCCCCGGACTCGGATCCGCCGGCGAGCGGGCTGCAGGTGGTGCCCCTCTTCGAGACGATCGAGGACCTGCGCGGCTGCGGCGCCATCCTCACCGAGCTGTTCTCGCTGCCCGTCTACCGGCGCCATCTCCAGGCCTGGGGCGGCCTGCAGCAGGTGATGCTCGGTTACTCCGACAGCAACAAGGACGGCGGCTTCGTGACGTCGAACTGGGAGCTGTACCGCGCCCAGCGCGAGCTGGCCGACGTCTGCCGCGCGGAAGGCGTGCGCCTGCTGCTCTTCCACGGGCGCGGGGGCGCGGTCGGGCGCGGGGGCGGGCCGACCAACCGCGCGATCCTGGGCCAGCCCCGCGGCAGCGTGGAGGCCGGGATCCGCATCACCGAGCAGGGCGAGGTCGCGTTCGCGCGTTACGGGCACACGGGCATCGCGCATCGCCACCTGGAGCAGACCCTCAACGCGGTCCTACGCGCGGGACTGCGCGACACCGCTCCTCCCGTGCCGGCGTCGCCCTGGATAGAGATGATGGACCGGCTCGCGGAGGCCGGCCTGCGCGCGTATCGCGGCCTCGTCTACGAGCAGCCCGACTTCGTGTCCTACTTCCGGGAGGCCACGCCCATCGACCAGGTGGCGGACCTCCGCATCGGCTCCCGTCCGGCCAAGCGCAAGGGGGGCGAGCGCATCGAAGACCTGCGCGCGATCCCGTGGGTGTTCTCCTGGACGCAGAGCCGCCACGGCCTCCCCGGCTGGTACGGACTGGGCGCGGCCCTGGCGGAGGTGCTGCGCGACCCGGCGGCGGCGGAAGTGCTGAAGGCCATGCACCGCGAGTGGCCGTTCTTCCGCTCCCTGATCGACAACGCGCAGATGGGGCTGGGCCGCTCCGACCGGGCGGTGGCCCGCCTCTACGCCGGGCTCGTCGAGCCGGGCTCCTTGCGCGAGCGCATCTTCGGGGCCGTCCTCGAGGAATGGGATCGCGCGGAGCGCGGCATCTTCGCGGTGACGGGCACGAGCGAGGTCCTCGAGGACGCCCCGATCCTGCGCCGATCCATCCGCCTCCGGAATCCCTACGTCGATCCCATGAGCTTCGTGCAGGCGGTGACGCTGCGCCGGCTGCGCGGTCTGGGCGACGACGATCCCCAGCGCGATGCGGTGCGCGACCTGGTCGCGTTGTGCGTCAACGGGATCGCGGCCGGGCTGCAGAACACGGGCTAGGAGCGCGCGGTCCGCGCTACGGCTTGGGCCACTTCTCGCCGCGCCGGGCCGCGTCGTAGGCCGCGCGCGCGGCGGGACGCTGGTCGAGCACGTTCGGATCGAGGCGCAGCGCTTCCTCGAAGGCGGCGACGGCGTCAGACGCCCGTCCGAGACGCGCGAGCGCGTCGCCGAGCAGGACCCTCGGCTCGGCGTCCTCGGGCCGAAGCCGCGCCGCCTCGCGCAGCTCCGGCTCCGCTTCCGCGGCGCGGTCCTGCATGTGGAGAAGTGCGGCCCCGAGGCGGATGCGAGCCGGACCGTCTGTGGGTCTCCGGGCCACCGCACCGCGATAAACGTCGACCACTTCGTCCCACCGTTCGAGCGACGACAGGCGCGCGGCCAGCGTGGCCTCGATGGCGGGCTGGCGGCCCGCCGGGAGGCCGAGCTCCAGGGCCTTGCGGCAGGGCGCCACCGCCGCCTCACCGATGGCCTTCGTGCACAGGCGCGCCTGCACGACGGCGGCCGTGGCCTGCGCTCGCGCCGGAGGCGATGCGGCGAGCACGAGCGCGGCGACGGCGGTGACGAGGGCGCCGAAAGGCTTCAGAAGCCTTCCTTGTTGACGATGTACGGCATCTTCTTCGGGTCGCCTTCGTAGCGCCGTTCGAGCACGTCGATCACGGCCTGCACGGCGCGGCCGGCCATGCCGACGTTCGGGTCAGGAGAGAGCCGGGTGGCGCGGCCGGCGGACGCGAAGTGATGGAAGACGCGCAGCTTCAGCTTGAGGGCCTCGTCACGCAGGGGGCTGTCCGCGGGCAAGGGCTCCGTCTCGAAGACGTCGAGGGCCGCGCCCGCGATCCATCCGTCCTCGAGGGCGCGCGCCAGCGCCTTCTCGTCCACCACCGGCCCGCGCGAGGTGTTCACGAGATAGGCCGTCTTCTTCATGAGGCGCAGGCGGCGCTCGTCCATGAGATGGAACGTCGGCTCGGGCGCCTCGCCCGGACGCGTGAGGTTCACGTGCAGGGTGACGAAGTCCGCCTGGCCCAGCCCTTCCTCGAACGGGACGTACGCGATCGTCTGCAGACGCGCGGACAGGCCTTCCTCATGCCGCACCTTCATCACGCGGCGGACGGAGTCGACGAACTTCGCGTCCTGGTAGGCCGGGTCGTAGCAGAGGACGTCCATGTCGAAGCCGACCGCCTTCTTGATGAAGCTCTTCCCGATGCGGCCCGTGCCCACGACCAGTACCGTCTTGCCTGTCACCTCGTCGCCGAGCCAGGGATGGTAGGGGTGCCACGTGGACCAGGTCTTCTCGCGCACCATCTGCTCGGACGGCCAGGTCATGCGGGCGACGGTCCCCATGATGATGAAGGCGAACTCCGCGGTGGCATCGGTGAGGACGTCCGCCGTGTTGCTGAAGGGGATCTTGTGCTTGTTGGCGGCGGCGCGATCGATGTTGTCGAAGCCCACCGCGTCCTGGGCCACGACCTTGAGGCCGGCCGCCTTCCCCGCCGCGAACACTTCCTCGTCGATCTTGTCGCGCAGGGTCGTGATGAGCGCGTCGATCCCGCTCCGGACCTTCTCCAGGATGAGCGCGCGGGGAGGCGGCTCGACGTGCTCGTAGACCTCGAGGCCCCAGCCCTTGTCGCGCAGCCTCTGCAGCGCCTCCGGGCCGATGTCCGTGGTGGCGAAGATGCGGAAGGTCATGATTTCACGAGTATATCCGCCGGGCGGCGAGGCCCGCAGAAACGAAGGGCCCGCTTGCGCGGGCCCTTCGCCAGTCGCGGGGACTGTGTCGGACGGCGACGCCTAGGCGTCAGTCATGGTGGTGATGGTCGTCGTCGTGATCATGGTCGTCGTCGTCGTGGTCGTTGACGATCTCGACCTTCAGCTTCTTCGACGGCACGCACAGGGTCTCGGAGTCCTCGACCTTGAGGACCGCCCGGCCGAACTGGTCGTGCATGTTCACGAGCCGCCCGACGCGATGGTCGGAATGGTCGTGTCTCGAGCAGTGGCTGAAGTGATGGTCGTCGTCATGGTCGTCGTCGTCATCGTCGTCGTGGCCACGGCGCTTGAGGTCGTAGCACACCAGGTGGTCCGGGGTATCCGCCGCGCGCAGGAGGATCTCCGTTACCGCCCCGTCGTGCTCCTTCTTGATGACGGGGTTGCAAAGGAGCTCGGCCCGGTAGACCGAGGCTTCGGTGCTCCCGAACTGGTCGACGAGGGAGACGGGGAGGCGGTGCCTGGGCGCGTCCACCGCCTTGTAGCACTTGTAGTGGTCGACGAACGGAGGCGGCGGTCCGGAGTCCGCTCCTCGCGCCGCGGGCGGGATGAGGGACTTGGAGGACGGGGCCAGCAGCACTTCCGGCTTGACGACCTTGAACCGCTCGGTGCCGAACTGGTTCTCCACGGTGACCCGGCGCTTCTGGAAGTGCGGGAAGTCCCCGCCCCGGGCGTCCTTGAGACCGTAGCTCTTGAGGTGAGCGCCGGGCTGGACGACGGGCTCGCCGTTCTTGCTCACGGGGTTGCACATCCCGTCCGGCGACAGGATGACCCTCTCGCGGTTGAACTGATCCTCGAGGGTGACGACGACCTTCTTCTTGTTCTTGGTTCCCTCCTGGTCGGCGTCGTAGCACTGGTAGTGATCGACGGCCGGGGCCACCCACGTCTTCTCGGCCGTGTCGGACGCGGGCGTGTTCGGCACGTCGGCCGTGATCAAGTCCACGCCCAGGGCGCCGCCCAGGTAGCAGAACGTCGCCCGGCCAGAGGCGTCCGTGGTCGCGGTCCCGCTCGCCGTGTTGGCCCCGGTCACCGTGAACTCCACCACGGCGTTGGGCACGAGGTTGCCGGCAAGGTCCCGCACCGTCGCCGTCACGCAATGCTGCGTGCCCACGGTGTTGATCGCCGCCGGCGGCTCCAGGGTCAGCGTGGCCGGAGGCCCGATGACCCAGGTCTTCGTGGCCGAGGCCTGCGCCTCGCAGGAGCCGTTGCCGTCGAAGTCGAAGCAGGCCGCGATCACATCCGCGCCCAGGTTGTTGCCCGTGTACGTGAACTGGGCCTGGCCGCCCGCGTCGGTCATGGAGATGCCGGAAGCGGTGTTGGCGCCCATGACCGTGAAGGAGATCGGCGCGTTCGGAACGAGGTTGCCGTCGCCGTCCCGTAGCGTCGCGGTCACGGTGTGCGTCGTGCCCGCGGGGTTCTCCGCCGTCGCCGGATCGAGCGTCATCGAGAAGAGGACCGGCGTCGCCCCCGGCTTGCAGTTCATGGCCGGGTCGGGGACGAAGCCGATGCGGAGGTTGTCGAGGAAGACCGCGGAGTCGAGGATCTGGTCGCCCTGGTCGAAGATCGAGAGGTACAACGCGTGCGGCCCGGGCGTGATCTGGGTGGAGGCGGAGAGGAGAACGGTTCCGCCGCCCGCGGAGCCGCCGTCCGGAGGCGGGATCGTGGTCGAACCGCCGCCATCGTAGGCGGTGCCCATTCCCTGCGCCGGCGTCATGCCTCCAATCCCCGTCGAGTTGATGCTGACGACGTCGCCGTTCCCGTCGAACGCGAAGTTGTTGGGGGCGGTGATGGTGCTGGCCGTGGTCGTCCAGGTGGTGGCGTCGAGCTCGGCGATGAACGCGTCGTTGAACTGGCTGCCGACGTAGAAGGGGAACTCCTCGGACAGGAACTTGAAGTCGAAGGTCAGGCAGTTCGAGGCCAGGGGCGCGTTGAGGTCGATCCTCAAGACGCTGACGTCGCGGTCCGTCATGCCCCGGACGGCCGGGCCGCCGTCGTTGACGGACGTGAACGTGCCCGGGTCGTCGACGTTCTGGACGTCTCCGGAGGTCAGGATCCCGAAGGTCGTGCCGTTCGTCGGGAACTGCGTCAACGGAGAGTCCGCCGTCCCGTCCGGGGTTCCGCCCGGCGGGCTCGAGACGAACTCCGCCCCCAGGACGATGCCGGGCGTCGCGGCCATCGCGTTCGCGATGGCGGTGGCGCCCGCCGGCGTCGCGGGTTGGGAGGTGATGGCGGCCAGGGCCACGCCCGTGAACACCGCCGCCGCGGAAGCGGCGACGAAGCCGAGCGTGAAGCGGCCGAGCGTCCTTCTTCGAGGCACCTTCTGAGTCATGCGACCCTCCTGGCTCATCTCCGC
>Ga0207708_10000673_pt1 | contig 26177 bp, 25 predicted proteins | sample KBSK5101metaG_FD_184340 | JGI IMG/M metagenome (GOLD analysis project Ga0207708, IMG submission 184340) | Corn, switchgrass and miscanthus rhizosphere microbial communities from Kellogg Biological Station, Michigan, USA - KBS K5-10-1 metaG... | ecosystem: Host-associated > Plants > Roots >...
CATGGACGGCGCGCGATCATGGGCGGCGCGCGATCATGGGCGGCGCGCGATCATGGGCGGCGCGCGGCCAGGGCGGCGCGGGGCCAGCCGGGGGCGTGCCTGCGCCAGGGAGCGGCCCGCTCCAGCTGAGCGGCCACGGCGAGCAGGTCCAGTTCGCTGCCCGGCCGGCCGACCAGCTGCACCGCGGCCGGCAGCCCGTCCGGGCGCACGCCGGCCGGCACGACCATCGCCGGCAGGCCGGCGAGGTTCCACGGCGCCGCGAACGGCGCGAACCGCGCGCAGGCCACCATGTTCGCCGTCCACGAGCGGGCCGCCCACGCCGCCGCGACCGGCGGCGGGCCGGCCAGCGCCGGCGTGACCAGCACGTCGTACCGGTTGTCGGCCAGCCAGGCGATCGCGTTCTCCCGCCACGACTCGCGGTCGTCGACCCGCACCAGGCCGTGGCGCACCGCCCGTTCGCCCAGCGCGATGTGCCGCCGGGTCCGCGCCTGCAGGTCGGCCGGGTCGAGCTTGAGCGCGGCCGCGTCCTCGTAGACGCCGCCGAACCAGGTGGCGAGGCCGCGGCTCTGCAGCCACAGCGGGTACGGCGGGTTCGCGATCACCGCGCTGTGCCCGAGCCCGACGAGCTCGCGCACCGTCGACGCGAGCGCCTGCCGCGTCCCCGCGTCGGCTCGGATGCCCGCCGCCGGCGACCGCAACCCGACCGCGAACCGCAACCGACCCGGCTCCGGAAGCGGAGCCGGCGTGCGACCGGCGATCACCGCGAACCCGATCGCGGCGTCCTCGACGCCGGTGGCCAGGATGCCGTTCTCGACCATGCCGAACCAGCCGCCGCCGACGTCGGCCGGCACCACGCCGCGGCCCGGCTTGATGCCGACGAGGCCGCAGCAGGCGGCCGGGATCCGCACCGACCCGAAGCCGTCGTTGCCGTGGGCGATCGGCACCAGGCCGGCCGCGACGGCCGCCGCCGTGCCGCCGGACGACCCGCCCGGCGTGCGGTCGGTGCGCCAGGGGTTGCGGGTGATCGCCGACTCGTCGTCGGTGAGCGCCCAGACGCCCAGTTCCGGCATGCGCGTCGTGCCGACGACGATCGCACCGGCGCCACGCAGCCGCCGGACCACCTCGTGGTCGCTCGTCGCGACCGGCTGGCGCGCGGCGGCCGAGCCGTACCACGTCGGCAGGCCGGTGACCGGCAGGTTCTCCTTGATGGCGATCGGCACCCCGGCCAGCGGCAGGTTCGACAGCTCCGGCAGCTCGTCGACTATCTCCGCCTCGGTGACCGCCGCGGCCGCACGCACCTCCCGGAACGCGCCGAGGATCCGGTCATAGGTTCGGATCTGGTCGAGGTGGTCGGCGACGACGGCGGTGGCCGACGTGTCGCCGCGGCGCACCGCGTGCGCGATGTCGCGGGCACTCGAGCCAACCCAGGCGGCCGGTCGGTCCAGCATCGGGGGTCTCCTGTCGTGTGACGCGGCTCAGCCGAGTGCCTGCTCCAGGTCGGCGAGAAGATCGTCGATGGTCTCGATGCCGACCGACAACCGGATCAGGTCGCCGGGCACCTCGAGCGGCGATCCGGCGACGCTGGCGTGCGTCATCCGGCCCGGATGCTCGATCAACGACTCGATCCCGCCGAGACTCTCGGCCAGGATGAACAACCGGGCCCGGTTGCAGATCCGCTCCGCCTCGTCCGGATCGGCGGCCCGGAAGCTGACCATGCCGCCGAAGCGGCGCATCTGCTTGGCGGCCGTCTCGTGGCCGGGGTGCTCGGGCAGCCCGGGGTAGTAGACCTTGCGGACCCTCGGGTGGTGCGCGAGGTACTCGGCGATCCGCTCGGCGTTGTCGCAGTGCCGGTCCATCCGCACGCCGAGCGTCTTCATGCCGCGCTGGGTGAGCCAGGCGTCGAACGGGCCGTTGATCGCGCCCATCGCGTTCTGGTGGAACCGCAACTGCTCGGCCAGGGCGTCGTCGTTCACCACGAGCGCGCCGCCGACCACGTCCGAGTGGCCGCCCAGGTACTTGGTCGTCGAGTGCACGACGATGTCGGCGCCGAGGGCCAGCGGCTGCTGCAGGTACGGGGTGGCGAACGTGTTGTCGACCACGAGCAGCGCGCCCAGGTCGCGGGCCAGGTGGGCCACCCCGGTCAGGTCGGCCACGTTGAGCAGCGGATTCGTCGGCGTCTCGACCCAGATCATCTTCGTCTGCACGGTCGTGGCCGCGCGGACGGCGTCGAGGTCGGGGCCCTTGGCCGGAGTGAAGTCGACGCCCCAGCGCTGGTGGACGCGGGCGAACAACCGGTACGTGCCGCCGTAGGCGTCACCGGGGATCACGACGTGGTCGCCGGGGCTCAGCACCGTCCGGATCACGGCGTCCTCGGCGGCGAGGCCGCTGGCGAACGTCAGGCCGTGCCGTCCACCCTCGATCGCCGCGACGCCGACCTGCAGGGCGTCGCGGGTCGGGTTGGAACTGCGGCTGTACTCGTAACCCAGCCGGGGCGCGCCGACGGCGTCCTGCTGGTAGGTGGTCGTCTGGTATATCGGCGGGATCACCGATCCGGTCCGCGGATCCGGGTCCTGCCCGGCGTGCACGGCGAGCGTGTCGAAGCCCTGGCTCATCCTGGCAAGGCTAGTCCTGGCTAGGTTGGTAAACGTGGCCGGTTGTCTGTTCTGCTCGATCATCTCGGGTGAGGTGCCCTCGTTCACGGTGGCCAGCACCGAGGAGTGCGTGGCCTTTCTCGACACCCGTCCGGTGTTCAAGGGGCACGTGCTGGTGGTTCCCAGGGAGCACGTGGTGACCCTCGCCGACCTGGCGGCGCCTTTGTTGGAACCGCTGTTCGGCTTCGCCCAGCGGTTGTCGGTGGCGGCCGAGAAGGGGCTGGGCGCCGGCGGCTCGTTCGTCGCGATGAACAACAAGGTGTCGCAGTCGGTGGCGCACCTGCACGTCCACGTGGTGCCGCGCACGAAGGGCGACGGGCTGCGCGGCTTCTTCTGGCCGCGAACGAAGTACGAATCCGACGCGGAGGCCGAATCGTACGCGTCACGTCTCGCCGACGCGCTGCCCGGGCATGCTTGAGGGTGGACCGGTGTTGTAAGAGCCGATCCACTATGTGAAGGGGTGTGACCGTGTTTCTCCGGCACAAGAAGCTGGACCTGCCCACGGCCGAGGAGGCCCTGCCGGGCCGCGACACCGAGTTGCCGGTGGCCGCCCGGCACACCGTGCTCGGAAATCCGTTGAAGGGTCCGTGGCCCGCGGGCCTGCAGACCGCCGTGTTCGGGATGGGCTGCTTCTGGGGCGCCGAGCGGCTGTTCTGGCGGCTGCCCGGCGTGTACTCGACGGCTGCCGGCTACGCCGGCGGGATCACGCCGAACCCGACGTACGAGGAGGTCTGCTCCGGCCGCACCGGCCACACCGAGGCCGTGCTTGTCGTGTACGACCCCAAGGAAGTCACCTACGACCAGTTGCTGAAGGTGTTCTGGGAGAACCACGACCCGACCCAGGGCATGCGGCAGGGCAACGACATCGGGACCCAGTACCGGTCGGCGATCTACGCGACGACCGACGAGCAGTACGCGCGGGCGCTCGAGTCCCGCGAACTGTTCCAGGACGTGACCAGGTCGGCCGGCTACGGCGACGTCACCACCGAGATCGCCAAGGCCGGTGACTTCTACTACGCCGAGGACTACCACCAGCAGTACCTCAGCGACGCCAAGAACCCGAACGGGTACTGCAACCACGGGCCCAACGGCCTGAGCTGCCCGATCGGCGTCGCCCGGTCCGAGGCCTGATCTCCGCGATCTTGGACTCCTGTCGGTGCTAGAGCATCGACAGGAGTCCAAGATCCGTCAATCCTGCAGATGGGCGCCGAACTCGGCGACCCGCACCTCGGCCATCTCCTCGTACCGGCGCGTGCGGTGGCCCGGCTCGGCGCCCCACGTCGACCCCGTGCCGAACGCCGTACCGGCGAAGTCGAGCCCGCTGATCGCCCGCGCGATCTCGTCGACCTGATCCGGTCGGAAGATCTCCTCGCCCACGGCGACGCACGACGGCCCTACGAACGCCTCCGCCGAGATCACCGTGCGGGCGTGCACGAGCGCGTGGACCGCCACGCACGCACCCCGCGCGACGCGGGCGGCCTGGAGCACGACGGCGCCCGTCGCCAGGTAGGCGCACCGCTCGACGACGGCGCCCAGCACCGTCGCATGCGGGCCGACGAACACGTGGTCGCCCAGTTCGACCGGCCACGCCGGCGAGGTGACAGCCCGGAGCACCGCGTTCTCGGCGATCACGCACGCCTCGCCGACGGTGATCGTGGAGCCCTCGGCGTCCAGGATCGCCCCGTACATGATCCGCGCCCGTGGCCCGACCCGGACGTCGCCGACCAGGGTGGCGTTGGGTGCCACGAACGCGGAAGGGTCGACGCTCGGCGTCGACCCACGGTGGCTGATCAGCATTCACGGAAGTGTATTGGGCGGGCGAGGGCACGCGATCGCGATCTCTGCGGGGGAACCGGTCATCGCATACCCTCACCCGCCCAGAACCCGCCCGGCCCTGGGGAGGGCGCCTGGCCGGAGGCGCCGGGCCGGCGGAGGCATGCCGGTCCCGTGCTCGGGCGGGTCGTAGGTGGCGGGTTCGGTGTTGGCGGGCACCGTCGTCGCCACCGGGCTTGAAGTTGTATCCGGTGGTTCTAACGCCCCAGCCGGCCGGCGGTTGCGCGTCGAATCTCCGGTGAGCGCAACGTTATGCGGCGCAAGGTCCGCACAGCGGACAGCCTGTGCGACCGGGCCGATAATGAACCCCATGGCCGAGGACTCGCCGCTGCTGCGCCGCATCCGTGCCGCCGTGATCGGCGACGACCAGGTGATGTGGGGCCCGTACGGCCCGCGAAGGGTGACGTACGCCGACTACACCGCGTCCGGACGGGCGCTCGACTTCCTGGAGGACTTCGTCCGTGACGAGGTGCTCCCGCGCTACGCGAACACGCACACCGAGTCCTCCGGCACCGGATTGCAGACCACCCGGTTACGGGAGGACTCCCGCCAGATCATCAGGGCCGCCGTCGGCGGCGACGACGAGACGGTGGTCATCTTCACCGGGTCGGGGTCCACCGGCGCCATCGACAAGATCGTGCACATCCTCGGCCTGCGGATCCCGCCCGACCTGGACGACCGGTACCAGCTCACCAAGGTCATCCCGGACGACCAGCGCCCGGTGGTGTTCATCGGCCCGTTCGAGCATCACTCGAACGAGTTGGCCTGGCGCGAGTCGATCGCCGACGTGATCGTGATCCCCGAGGACCGCGACGGCCACATCGACTGCGGCGTGCTCGAGGTGCGGCTGCGCGAGTTCCGGGACCGCCCGCTGAAGATCGGCTCGTTCTCGGCGGCGTCGAACGTCACGGGGATCGTCACCGACACCCCCGCCGTGTCCGACCTGCTGCACCGCCACGGCGCGCTGTCGTTCTGGGACTACGCCGCGGCCGCCCCGTACGTCGAGATCGACATGTACGGCCGGTCGACCCGCTACCCGCACAGCTACAAGGACGCGGTGTTCGTCTCGCCGCACAAGTTCGTCGGCGGGCCGAGCACCCCCGGCGTGCTCGTGATCCGGCGGGAACTGCTGCGCAATCGGGTGCCGACGGTCCCCGGCGGCGGCACCGTCGACTACGTCAACGCCTCCGAGCACCACTACATCCGCGACCCGGCCCACCGGGAGGAGGGCGGCACGCCCGCGATCGTCGAGTCGATCCGGGCGGGGCTGGTGTTCCAGCTCAAGGACGCCGTCGGCGTCGACGTCATCCGGGCGCACGAGCACCGATTCATCCGCCGCGCGATCGACCGCTGGGCGGCACATCCCAACATCGAGATCCTCGGGAATCTCGATGCGGAGCGGCTGTCGATCCTGTCCTTCGTGGTGCGCCGCCCGGGTGGCAAGTACCTGCACCACAACTTCGTGGTGGCCCTGCTCAACGACCTGTTCGGCATCCAGTCCCGGGGCGGCTGCTCGTGCGCCGGCCCGTACGGCCACCGGCTGCTCGGAATCGACATCGAGCGCTCACACCGGTTCGAGCGGGAGATCGTCAACGGCTGCGAGGGCATCAAGCCCGGCTGGGTGCGGGTCAGCTTCAACTACTTCATCTCCGAGCCGGTGTTCGAGCACATCCTCGCCGCGGTGGACTTCGTGGCGACGCACGGCTGGGCGCTGCTCCCCGAGTACCGGTTCGACCCGTACACCGGGCTGTGGCGGCACCGCGGCGGCGTGGTGGAGCCCCCGCTGCGGCTGACCGATCTCAAGTACACCGCCGATGGGGAACTGCACTGGCCCGGCCGCTCCGCGGCACACGAGCGGGCCGGCGAGGACGCGCTGGCCGGCTATCTGGCCGACGCGCACGACGCGGTGGCGAAGCTGCCGCCGGCGTCGCCGGAGCCGGCCGGGCCGGCGGTGTCGCCCGGCGGCCTGGGCCGCGGCGCGGGCCGGGCGGTGTCGCCGGGCTTCGAGGAACTGCGCTGGTTCGACCTGCCCGAGGCCTGCCTCGGGTAGGGCCGAAACCACGCGATCTTGGACTTCTGTCGGTGCCCGGGCACCGACAGAAGTCCAAGATCGGTGGAAATGGGAACTACGCGGCCCAGGGCGGCGTACCGAATGATGTGCCATCGGCCCCCGACGCCGAGAAGCCGGCCGGTATCGCCACTATGACCTCGGCCGGGTCCGTCCCGGGGTTGTCCAGTTGGATCTTGTCGCCGGCGGGAACCACCATCGCGTCGCCGGGCCCGAGCGTCTCGCCGCCGGCCGTCAGGCGCACGGTGCCCGAGAGCACCATGAACACCTCGTCCCGGTCCAGTGTGTGCGGCGTGTCCGATTCGTGTCCTGCGGCCACGATGATTTTCCATGTGCAGAGCTGCTCCGACCCGCGGCTGGGCGAAGCCATCCCGACGAACGTCACGCCGGGAATGTCGAACCGCGGCGCTTGCGCCGCGCGGAGAATGGTCGTCATGGGAGGCGACACTAAACCTAGTTTCGCAACTTGTAAACGAGGTTTCGTATGGCGCTAGTTACCGACGTGCACATCGCGCGGCTGCTGCTGCGCGCGGTGCGCGCCGTCCAGGCCAGCTACATCGAGCGGTTGCAGCAACGCGGCCACCCCGGCCTGCGAACCGGGCACATCCCGGTGTTCGCCGGCCTCAACCCCGGCTCCCCCGCGGGCACCCGCATCACCGATCTGGCCCACCGGGCCGGGATGACCAGACAGATGATGGGCCGGCTGGTCCGCGAACTGGAGACCCTGGGCTACCTGGCCACGGCCGCCGACCCCGATGACCTGCGCGCCGTCGTCGTCACCATGACCGAACGCGGCAACGCGATCCGGGCCGAGGCGGCCGACGTCATCGCCGAGCTGGAGGCCGACTACTCGATCCTGCTGAAGGACCCCGACCTCGCCACGCTCAAGAACGCCCTGCTCACGATCATCGAGACTTCGCCCACGGCGTAACCCGCACGGCATCGAAGCCGGTACGGCGGGTGTTGCACCGCGCATGGAGCCCGACACCGACGCTCTGGACGCCTACTCCCGCGCCGTCACCTCGGTGGCCGCCGCGCTGCTGCCGTGCGTCGCCAGCCTCGCGGTGCGCACGCGCCGCGGCAGCGGCGCCGGGTCCGCTGTCGTCTTCACCGCCGACGGGCTGACGCTGACCAGCGCGCACGTCGTCGAAGACGCGACCGGCGGCACGGCGGAGTTCACGTCCGGTGAACAGAGCACCTTCGACATCGTCGGCGCCGACCCGCTGGCCGACCTGGCCGTCCTGCGCCTGCGCGAGGCCGGCGCCCCGGCGGCCACCCTCGGCGACGCCGACACGCTGCGCATCGGTCAGCTCGTGATCGCCGTGGGCAACCCGCTCGGGCTGGCCGGATCGGTGACCGCGGGCGTGGTCAGCGCGCTCGGCCGGTCGATCCCCGCCCGCGACGGCCGCCGGGTGCGCCTCATCGACGACGTGATCCAGACCGACGCCGCCCTCAACCCCGGCAACTCGGGCGGCGCCCTGGCCGACTCGGCCGGACGCGTCGTCGGCATCAACACCGCCGTCGCCGGCTTCGGGCTTGGCCTGGCAGTGCCGATCAACTCCACGACCCGCCAGATCATGTCGGAACTGGTGTCCACGGGCCGGGTGCGCCGGGCGTACCTGGGCATCGCCGGGACGCCGGCACCGCTGCCGCCGCCGCTCGCCGCCCGGCTCGGCCAGCGCCGGGGGCTGCGGCTGGTCGAGGTGGTGCCGGGTGGTCCGGCCGCGGCGGCGGGGCTCTTCCTCGGTGACATCCTGATCGCCGCCGGGGGCAAGCCGGTGCAGGGCGTCCAGGACGTGCAGCGCCTCATGCTCGGGAGCACGATCGGCACGAGGCTGCCCATGACTGTGCTCCGGCGGGGCGCCTTCGTCGACGTGGTGGCCGTCCCCGCCCCGCTGGAGTAGCCCGCGCCCCGCGCATCCGGCCCCCCGGCGCGTTGATCTTGCAGTAGTGGTGCCAGAATTCGCTGCTATATGCCCCGCTTTGATAGGCACCACAACTGCAAGATCGACGCGATCATGGGCGGGTAGGGTCGGCGGCGTGTTTTCGCTCGACGGGCGCGTGGCGCTGGTGACCGGGGGTAGTTCGGGGATCGGGTTGGGCATGGCCCGCGCGCTCACGCAGGCGGGTGCGGCCGTCGTTCTGGTGGCTCGCGACCCCGCACGGGGTCAGGCGGCGGCGTCGGAAATCGGGGCACACGCCGTCAGCGCCGATCTTTCCGATCGCGCGGCGCTGCAGCGCGCGGCGGACGCCGTGGTGGCACTGGCCGGCGAACCCGACATCCTGGTCAATGCGGCGGCCATCAACCCGCGGCCGCCGCTCGACGAGCTCAGCACGGAGACGTGGGACGAGACGATCGAGGTCAACCTGACCGCTCCGTTCCTGCTCGGCCAGCGGTTCGGGCCGGCGATGGCGGCGCGGGGGTGGGGGCGGATCATCAACCTGGCGTCGCAGCAGGCGATCCGGGCATTCGGGAACAGCGGCGCATACGGGGCGTCGAAGGGCGGCATCGTGTCGTTGACCCGCTCGCAGGCCGAGGCGTGGTCGCCGCGCGGCGTTTGCTGCAACGCGGTGGCGCCCGGATTCGTGCGTACGCCGATGACCGAGCCGGTGTTCGAACGCGCCGGGGCCGCGGACGCGCTGGCGGCCCGCACGCTGATCGGCCGCAACGGGACGCCCGAGGATTTTGCGGGCGTCGCGGTGTTCCTGGCCAGCGACGCGTCGGCGTACGTCACCGGCCAGTTGATCTGCGTGGACGGCGGCTTCTCCGCCCATTGAGCAGATCTTGGACGCCGGTGACCGCCATGGCGGTAGCGGACGTCCAAGCTCAGATGTCGACGTGCGCCAGTAGGTCCTGGCGGGTGAGCACCCCGGCCGGCTTGCCGTCGATGAGCACCAGTGCCGCGTCGGAGTTCTCCAGCATCTTGACCGCCTCGCCCACCGGCTGGCCGCCGCCGACCATCGGCAGCGGTGGGCCCATGTGCTTCTCGATCCGGTCGTGCAGGTGGGCGCGGCCGCCGAACAGCGCGTCCATCAGGGCCTTCGCGGCGATCGAACCGGCCACCTCACCGGTCACCACCGGCGGCTCGGCCTTGAGCACCGGCATCTGGGAGACGCCGTACTCGCGCATGTAGTCGATGGCGTCCCGGACCGTCTCGTTCGGGTGGGCATGCACCAGGTCCGGCATGCTTCCGCCCTTGGCGGCGAGCACGTCGGCGACGGTGGCCTCGGTGTCCGAGCCGGTGGTCAAGAACCCGTACCGGGCCATCCACTCGTCGTTGAAGATCTTGGACAGGTAGCCGCGGCCGCCGTCGGGCAGCAGCACCACGACGACGGCGTCCGGGCCGGCCTGCGCCGCCACCTTCAGCGCCGCGGCGGCCGCCATGCCGCAGGAACCGCCGACGAGCAGGCCCTCCTCGCGGGCGAGGCGGCGGGTCAGGGCGAACGACTCCTTGTCGGAGATCTCGATGATCTCGTCGGCGATCGTGCGGTCGTAGGTCTGCGGCCAGAAGTCCTCGCCGACGCCCTCGACCAGGTACGGCCGGCCGGTGCCGCCCGAGTACACCGAGCCCTCCGGGTCGGCGCCGATGACCTTCACCGCGCCGCCGGAGACCTCCTTGAGGTACTTCCCGATGCCCGAGATCGTGCCGCCGGTGCCGACACCGGTGACGAAGTGGGTGATCCGGCCGCCGGTCTGCTCCCAGATCTCCGGGCCGGTGGTCTCGTAGTGCGAGATCGGGTTGTTCGGGTTGGAGTACTGGTCGGGCTTCCAGGCGAGCGGGATCTCCTTGGCCAGCCGGTCGGACACCGAGTAGTACGAGCGCGGATCCTCCGGCGCCACGGCCGTGGGGCACACGACGACCTCAGCGCCGTACGCGCGCAGGACGTTCTGCTTGTCCTCGCTCACCTTGTCCGGGCAGACGAACACGCACCGGTAGCCCTTGAGCTGGGCGACCAGGGCCAGGCCGACCCCGGTGTTGCCGCTCGTGGGCTCGACGATCGTGCCGCCCGGCCGCAGCAGGCCGGTCTTCTCGGCGTCTTCGACCATGCGCAGCGCGATGCGGTCCTTGACGCTGCCACCGGGGTTGAAGTACTCGACCTTGGCCAGGATTGTCGCCTCGATGCCGGCGCTGACGTTGCGCAGCCGGACCAGCGGCGTGTTACCGATCAGCTCGACGACGTTGTCGTAGTAACGCACCCGGCCATTATGCGTGCTTGCGGTACGCGTACTCGCCGGGTATCACCGTCTCGCGCGCCTTCTCCCAGGCCAGGAAGCGTTCGGTCTCGTCCAGCAGGGCACCGGCGAACCAGGCGGCCACGGCCGCGTCGTCCACGAGGCCGATGACCATCAGGATGCCCTCGGGTACCAGGTCGATCGGGGACACGATGTACAGGCCCGAGATCAGCATCATGGCCAGCCGGCCCCCGCCGTCGTACCTGCCGGTCAGGGTGGCGCCGACCATGCGGGGAATCGCGCCCGCGCGCCGCCAGAAGCCGGGGGTGTCCGGCCTGAATACCCGCAGGAGCGCCCGCCACGCGGTGTGCCGTCGCAGTTCGGTCGACATCTGATCAGCCCGCCTCTCGCATTTCCTCAATGGTGCATTACCCGCGCACGTCCACTCCGTATCGGCAACTTGGCAGCGTCAGTCGGATGACAAGCGCTGTCGTACCGGCGCGTTAACCTCGAAATTGATCAGCCGATACGCGATCTTGGACGTTTGCTGTCGCGGGAGCGATAGCGAACGTCCAAGATCGCCGAGGGCCGGGAGGCGGAGGTGACATGGCTGGCAGGAGTAGTCGCGCGGCGAGCGCGCGGCGGTTGGTGACCGCCGCGGCTTACGGGGGCGCGAGTGTCACAGCGGCCGGGATGCTGGCCACCGGCGTCGTACTCGGGCAGGCCCTGATCGCCCGGAGGGTGATCCCCGCGGCCGAGCAGCCACCACCGCGCTGCGACGGCTGGTACGGATGCGACTTCCAGGGCGAGCCGATTCGGCTCGCCCTTCTCGGCGACTCGTCCGCCGCCGGCTACGGCGTCGACACGCCGCGCAAGACGATCGGTGCGCTGCTCGCCACCGGGCTGGCCGAGCAGGTGCGCCGGCCCGTCGAGCTGCGGTGCGTGGCGGTGGTCGGCGCGCAGTCGCGGCACCTGTCCCTGCAGATCGCGCGCCTGGGCGGCTTCGCCCCGGATCTCGCCGTGATCCTGATCGGCGGCAACGACGTCACCCACCGGCAGAACGTGCCCGGTGCTGTGCGCGCGCTCGGTGACGCGGTGCGTACGCTGCGCGACGCCGACGCCGACGTGGTCGTCGGTACATGCCCCGACCTGGGCGCCATCCAGCCCATCCAGCCGCCGCTGAAGTGGCTCGCCCGCCGGTGGAGCCGGCAGATGGCCGCGCTGCAGACGATCGCGGTGGTCGAGGGGGGTGGCCGGACCGTCTCGCTGGGTGACCTGCTCGGCCCGCAGTTCGCCGCCGAGCCGGAGCGGATGTTCGCCTGGGACCGGTTCCACCCGTCCGAGGACGGCTACCTCGCCGCGGCCGCGGCGCTGCTCCCCACCATGGTCTCGGCGTTCATGGAGCCGGCCGGCCCGCGCCCCGCCGAACCGGACGGGGCCGGCGTGCGCAGCCTCTACGCCGCCGCGGCGTCCGCTGCCGAGCACACGGGTACCGAAGTGGCACCCGCCACACTCGCCGGCCGCGAGCGTGGTCCGCAGGGCCGGTGGGCACACCTGCGGCGGCGGGCCTGGCGATACGTAGGGCGCCCCACGGACCCCGCGCACGTACCCTAGGCGCAGGAGGACTTGCCATGGCTGACGGAAGGGCGATTCGGCAGTTGTCGCGGGTTGCCGCGCTCACCGCGGCTGCCGGCGCCGTCGGCAGCGTGGCGCTGCTCGCCGCGGAGACGATCGCCGCGCGCGCACGGCGCTACGCCACGCCCGACATGCAGCTCGCGATCCGCTCGACGGTCGGCCCGCCGAAGGCGCCGCCGCTGCGCCTGGTGCTGCTCGGCGACTCGACGGCGCTGGGTGTCGGCGTCGACCAGGTGTCCGACACCGTCGGCGGTCAGCTCGCCGCGCTGCTGGCCGAGGGGCCGGGCGGCCGGCGGGTGGAGCTGTCCAGCGTCGCGGTCGCCGGGTCACACTCGTCCGACCTGGGCATCCAGGTCGCGCGGGCGCTGGTGGGCCCGCCGCCCGACGTCGCCGTGGTGCTCATCGGCACCAACGACGCGGTCCGGCTGGCCCGTCCCGGCGAGGCCGCCGACCAGCTCTCCGGCGCCGTGAAGCGGTTGTGCGGCGCCGGCGCCGCCGTGGTCGTCGGGACCTGTCCCGATCTCTTCTCGATACGCGCGTTCGCCCCGCCGTTGCGTCAGCTCGTCGGGTGGCACGGCCGCCGCCTCGCGCGGGCACAGGCCGACGCCGTGCGCACCGCCGGCGGCGTCCCCGTCGACCTTGCCGAACGCGCGGGCCCGGTGTTCCGCGCGGACGCCGGGACGCTGTGCCACGACGGCTTCCACCCGTCCGCAGACGGCTACCGGGTGTGGGCACACGCGCTACTGCCCGCTGTCGTGGCGGCGGTCGGAGGCTTGCGCAAGCCATAGGCCGCGACAGTTACCGGCGGGTACGCTCGAGCCCATGCCGGAAGCTGTCATCGTCGCCACCGCCCGCTCCCCCATCGGTCGTGCCTTCAAGGGGTCGCTGCGCGACCTGCGCGCCGACGACCTCGCCGCCACGATCGTGCGGGCCGCGCTGGACAAGGTCCCGCAGCTCGACCCGGCCGACATCGACGACCTTTACCTCGGCTGCGGCCTGCCCGGCGGTGAGCAGGGCTTCAACATGGGACGCGTGGTCGCCACCCTGCTCGGCTACGACCACCTGCCCGCCGCGACGCTCACCCGGTACTGCGCGTCGTCGTTGCAGACCACGCGGATGGCCTTCCACGCGATCAAGGCCGGCGAGGGCGACGTGTTCGTGTCCGCCGGCGTCGAGATGGTGTCCCGGTACGCGCGCGGCAACTCCGACGTGCTGCCGCCCGAGGCGCAGGCGCTGGTCGGCGGCGGCTGGCAGAACCCGAAGTACGGCGAGGCGCAGCGGCGCACCGACGCGCGGGCCGCCGGCGGCGCGGACGCCTGGCACGACCCGCGCGACGACGGCCAGATCCCGGACATCTACATCGCGATGGGCCAGACGGCCGAGAACCTCGCCGAGATCAAGGGCGTGACCCGCGAGGACATGGACGAGTTCGGCGTCCGGTCGCAGAACCTGGCCGAGGAGGCCATCAAGAACGGGTTCTGGGAGCGCGAGATCACCCCGGTGACGACGCCCTCCGGCGACGTGGTCGCGACCGACGACGGGCCGCGCCCCGGCGTGACGATGGAGGGCGTCGCCGGGCTGAAGCCGGTGTTCCGCCCGGACGGCCGGGTCACGGCCGGCAACTGCTGCCCGCTCAACGACGGCGCCGCCGCCGTGGTGGTGATGAGCGACACAAAGGCCCGCGAACTCGGCATCACGCCGCTGGCGCGGATCGTGTCCTCCGGCGTCACCGCGCTGTCGCCCGAGATCATGGGCCTGGGGCCGGTCGAGGCGTCGAAGCAGGCGCTGAAGCGGGCCGGCATGACGATCGACGACGTCGACCTGGTCGAGATCAACGAGGCGTTCGCGGCGCAGGTCATCCCGTCCTACCGGGACCTGTCAATCCCCGTCGGGAAGCTGAACGTGAACGGCGGGGCGATCGCCGTCGGGCACCCGTTCGGCATGACCGGCGCCCGCATCACCGGCACGCTGCTGAACTCGCTGCAGTGGCACGACAAGTCGATCGGCCTGGAGACGATGTGCGTCGGCGGCGGCCAGGGCATGGCGATGCTGTTCGAGCGCCTCTCCTAGGCGCGGCCACGGTCGGCGGACGGACGCGCCGCTCGCCGACCTTGATTCACAGCGCCCTGCGCACCCGCTTCGCGGCCGCGGCCAGGGCCGGCCCGTCCCGCTCGGCGGCGATGAGGTCGGCCACGATCACGCGCAGCTGGTCGGGCAGGGCGGTGTCGGGCGTGAGGCGCGGCACCACCCGGCGCGGCTGGCCCTCGGCGTCGGCGGCCTGATCGGCGAGCGTCTGCACGAGGGCGTGGAATCGGTCGGCACGGCTTCCGGACCCGGACGCACTGGACGCCGCCCAGCGGGGCGGCGTCCAGGTGGAGACCCGGTCGACGAGCCGACGCGTTTCGCGAGCCAGCTCGTCGGCGCTCATCTACGCAGGTAACTCAGCATCTGCAGGACCTGCCAGTACAGGAAGATCAGGCCGACGAGCAGCCCGAACGCGCAGTACCAGGCGTACTTCTCCGGCAGGCCGTACCGGATGCCGTTCTCGACCTCGGCGAAGTCGAGGATGAAGGTGAGCGCGCCGATCACGATCCCAGCACCGCAGAACAGGAACGCCAGCGGGCTCACCGCGTCGGTGCCGGTGTCGACCAGGCCCGTGTTGAACCCGAACAGGTACGCGACGTAGTTGATGATGCTGACGAGCACGAACGCGATCAGGGCGCCGATGACGAACTTGGCGAAGCGTGGCGTCGCTCGCAGCACCTTGAACTTGTACAGCGCGGCCATCACGAAGAAGATCCCGAACGTGCCGAGGACCGCCTGGATCACGATGCCCGGGTATCTGGCCTCGAACCAGCGGCTCACCACGGCGAGGAGCACGCCCTGCACGACGGCGTACAGCGCGATGAACAGCGGGTTCGTGATCCGCTTGAACGCGATGACCAGGCCGAGTACGAGGCCGGCGATCATCGACCCGAACAGCGCCAGCGACGCGACCGCGCCGGTGTCGGGAACCAGCACCCAGGCCAGCGCGCCGGCCACGCCGGTGAGCGCCAGCAGCATCACGGTGCGAACGACGACGTCGTCGAGCGACATCATCTGGCCGGTGACGGCCGGCGGCGCCGGCGGGTAGCCGTAGCCCTGCTGCTGCGGGTACTGCTGCCCGTACTGGCCGTACTGGAACGGGTTCTGGCCGGGCGGCGCCTGGTTGTATGTGTTTCCGGCGCCCCGCTGTCCCGCGGCCTGGCCGAGGTGGGTGAGCACCGGGTTGGAACTACGCACGTTCCGCCTCCTATATGGAGCTTAGGTAATGCGTAGAGGGTATCCCGGGAGGCTGGGAACTCGCTGTAGACAGGGTGTGCCCGGGGCGGGACTCGAACCCGCATGCCTCTCGGCAGCCGCTTTTAAGGCGGCCGTGTCTGCCGTTCCACCACCCGGGCCCATCCGGCCTGCTCAAGCAACATCCAAAGCCATATCACCGTAACGGGTGGGCACATCGGCAGGCACCGGCCGACCGGTCGGCAGTAGGGTCGCTCTGGTGAGGAGCCCGGCGCCGATCGACGACGGTCGGCCGAGCGGTCGAGGCGCCGGCCGCCATGCCGCCGACGGTCCCGGACCTCCGCCGGGCACCGGCCGCGCGGCCGGCCGCCACGCCGCGGACCCGGCGCCACAACCCGAACCCGACGACGAGACCGTCGTCACGCCGCCCCGCCAGCGCACCGACGAGTCGGCCGCGTACCGCATCGTCAGCCGCATCGGGGCCGACCGGCCGTCCCGGATCGTCGCCGCGCGCGTCGCGCCCCAGCAACCCGAGCGGCCGGAACCCGGGGAGGACCACGATGAGCCGCGCCGCCTCGGGCCCGACATCGCCGTCTGCGCCGGCTTCCTGGTGCTCGCCGTCCTGGTGACGCTGGGCCTCTGGCCCGACCCGCACACCCGTCAGCTCTCGTTGGCCGGCGACGACCAGGTGCTCAGCGAGTGGTTCCTGGCCTACGACGCGCGCATCTTCTCCGGCGACTTCGGCCTGGTCACCGACCGGCTAAACGCCCCCGTCGGGGTCAACCTGCTGGCCAACGCCTCCACGATCCTGCTCGGCCTGCTCCTCGGGCCGGTGACGCTGGCATTCGGTGCGCCGGTGAGCTTCGCCGTGGCGATCGCGCTGAACCTCGCCGCAACGGCGGCCGGCTGGTACCTGCTGCTCGCCCGCACGCTGCGCCTGCGCCGGTCGGCCGCGGCGGTCGGCGGGCTGGTGGCCGGTTTCGCACCGGGAATGCTGTCGCAGTCCAACGGGCATCCGCACATCACCGCGCAGTGGCTGGTGCCGCCGATCGTCTGGTGCGTGCTCCGCCTGAGCGACCCGGACATCGCGCGCCGCCGCCTCGCCCTGACGGCCGCCCTGCTCGGCTTCCTGGTGACGCTGCAGTACCACCTCGGCGCCGAGGTGCTCTTGATCACCGCGCTGGGCCTCGCCCTGTTCACCGTCGCCTACGCGGCGGCCGCCTGGCACGACGCCCGCCGCCGGCTGTCCAACCTGGCCCAGGGCCTGGGCATCGCCGGCGGCCTGGCCGCGCTGCTGCTCGCCTATCCGCTGTGGCTGCAGTTCGCCGGCCCGCAGCACGTGCGCGGCGGCCCGTTCCCGTCGTACTACTTCGGCATGGACGCGGCGAGCCTCGTCACGATCTCGCCCCTGTCGCTGGCCGGCGACCGTTTCGCCGCCGCGCCGGCCGCCGACGCGGCCGAGTACAACGCGTTCTTCGGCGTCCCGCTGCTGCTCGTCGTCGCCGGGGCGACCCTGTGGCTGTGGCGCCGGGCGGTCGCGGTGGCCTGCGCGGCCGCGGCCGCCGGGATGGTGATCCTGGCGCTCGGCCCGTACCTGGTGGTCGACGGCGAGCGCACCCCGCTGCCGGCGCCGTTCGCCCTGATCGACGGGCTGCCCGGGCTGTCCGCCGCCCTGCCGGGCCGGTTCGCGCTGGCCGCGACGCCGCTGTTCGCCGTCGTGGTGGCGCTGGCCATCGACCGGGCGCTCGCCGCGCCGGTCCCGTGGGTGCGCCTCGCCGTGCCGGCCGCGATCCTGTGCGCGCTCGCGCCGGTGGCCCCGGCGCCCCTGCCCACCGAGGACCGCCCGCCGGTGCCCCGCTACTTCGCGGCCGGTCTGTGGCGGGGCTGCGGCGGTGACGGCGGGGTGATCGTCCCGGTTCCGCCGCCGGAGCCGCGACGCGCCGACAGCATGCGCTGGGCCGCGGCGACCGGCGCCGGCTTCGCCCTGCCCGAGGGCCTGTTCATCGGCCCCTACGGCGGCGACGGCCGGGCCTCGCTCGGCGCGTTCCCACGTCCGACGTCGCTGCTGCTCGCCCAGGTCGCCGACACCGGGCAGGTGCCGCCGATCACCGAGACCGAACGGGCAGCCGCCCGCGAGGACGCGCGGTTCTGGGGCGCCCGCTGCTTCGTCCTGGCCGCGCAGCGCAACGACGGCCCGCTCCGGCAGACGGTGACCGACCTGTTCGGCGCGCAACCGCAGCGGATCGCCGACGTCGACGTCTGGAAGCTCTGACCCGAGAAGGTCAGCCGCGCACGGTGTCGGCGGCCTTGGCCCGCACCTCGGGTGTGACCTCGGTGAACGGCTCCCGCGGCTGGTGCAGTTCGCCCAGCGACACCACCTCGCGCTTGAGGAACAGCGCAAGAGTCCAGTCGACGACCACGCGGATCTTCCGGTTCAGGCTGGGGATCCGGCTCATGTGGTAGGTGCGGTGCATGAACCAGGCCGGGAATCCCTTCAGCTTGATGCCGTACACCTGCGCGACGCCCTTGTGCAGCCCCAGGCTCGCCACCGAGCCGACGTGCTTGTGCTTGTAGTCCTTCAGCGCCCGGCCGCGGATCGTGGCGACGATGTTGTCGGCCATCAGGGGGGCCTGGCGCACGGAGTGCTGAGCGCTCGGCGAGGTCAGGGTGCCCGGCACGGCCGCGGTGAGGTCCGGCACGGCCGCGCAGTCGCCAGCGCTCCAGGCACCCTCGACCACCGACCCGTCCTCGTTCACGACCTGCAACTTCGTGTTGCAGCGCAGCCGGCCCTTCTCGTCGCGGGGCAGGTCGGTGTTGACGAGCATCGGGCTGGCCTTGACGCCGGCGGTCCACACGATGGTGTCGGCCGCGAACGAGTCGCCGTCGCTGAGCTTCACCACCCCGTCGACGCAGGACTCCAGCCTCGTGTCCAGCCGGATGTCCATGTTGCGCCGCAGCAGCACCTGCACCGTGTAGGCGCCCATGTCGGGGTCGACCTCGGGCAGGATCCGCTTGGTGGCCTCGACGAGCACCCAGTGCATGTCGTCCGGCGACAGCTCGGGGTAGTACTTCAGCGCGTCGTGGGCCATGTCCTCCATCTCGGCCAGCGCCTCGATGCCGGCGTAGCCGCCACCGACGAACACGAACGTCAACGCGCATTTGCGGGTGTCCGGATCGGACGTGGTGGCCGCGACGTCGAGCCGCTCGAGTACGTGGTTGCGCAGGTAGATGGCCTCGCCGATGGTCTTGAACCCGATGGCGTGCTCGCGCAGCCCGGGGATCGGCAGCGTCCGCGAGACACTACCCGGCGCGACGATGATGTGGTCGTACTCGATCTCCCGGGGCGGCCCGATGATCGGCTGGACGGTCGCCACCTTCCGGGCGTGCTCGATCCGGGTCACCTCACCGGCCAGCACGTGCGCCTTGCGCAGTTCACGGCGCAGCGGCACGACAGCGTGCCGCGGCGAGATGTTGCCGGCCGCCGCCTCCGGCAGGAACGGCTGGTAGGTCATGTGCGGCTGAGGGTCGACGACGGTCACCTCGGCCTCGGGCGGCTTGATCTTCTTGGTCAGCCGCAGCGCGGCGTACAGCCCGACGTGCCCGGCCCCGACGACGAGGATGCGTTTCGCACTCACGATCGCCATCTTCCCGCCCGCGGGCGGCGCACACAGCATCCGGTGCCGCTTTTGTCGCCGCCGTCTCATCAGGTGCGACGCCGCTCACGTATAGGTTGTGGACATGACGCGCCTGACCAAAGGGCAGAACATCCCGCTGACCGCGACCGCCGTGCGCGCCACCATCGGCTGGCAGGGTGCTGGCGGGCCCGACGTGGACGCCTCCGCGCTCCTCCTCGGCGCCGACCGCAAGGTACGCAGCGACGCCGACTTCATCTTCTACAACCAGCCGTCGCACCCGAGCGGCGCGGTCAGCCACGCCGGCAAGGCGGCCGGCTCGGACACCGTCCTGATCGACGTGTCGAAGGTCCCCGGCGACGTCGAGCGCGTGCTCATCGGCGCCTCGGCCGACGGCGGGCCGTTCGGCAAGGTCCCCGGCCTGCACCTGCTTGTCACCGACGCGGCGTCCGGCGCCGAGTTGGCCCGCTTCGACATCACCGACGCCAGCACCGAGACGGCCTACCTGTTCGGCGAGGTCTACAAGCGCGGCGGCGCGTGGAAGCTGCGCGCCGTGGGTCAGGGCTACGAGTCCGGCCTGCGGGGGTTCGCGACCGACTTCGGGGTCGGGGTGGACGATCCGGCTCCGGCCGCCCCGCCGCAGGCCCCCCCGCCGCAAGCGCCGTTGCCTCCGCCGCCCGCTCCGCAGGCGCCCCCGCCGCCCGCTCCGCAGGCGCCCCCGCCGCCCGCTCCGCAGGCGCCCCCGCCGCCCGCTCCGCAGACGCCCCCGGCCGCGCCGTTCCAGCCGCCGCAGGCGCCACCCGCCGGTCCCTACCAGCCACCGCAGGCGCCACCCACCGGGCCGTACCAGCCACCCCAGGCCCCGCCGACCGGGCCGTACCAGCAGCCCGGCCAGCCGTACCCGCCCCAGGCCCCGGCCGCGCCCTACCAGCAGCCCGGCCAGCCCTATCCGCCACAGCCGCCACCCCCGCCGGCGGCGCCGGGTCAGCCGGCTCAGGGCGTCGCCCCGCAGGCGCAACCCGGTAGCCAGCCGGCGGCCGCCGGCGGCCCGGTGAACCTCGACAAGCAGCGCAAGCTCATCGACATGGAGAAGCGCGCCGCCCAGCAGGCGCCGCAACTGCTCAACCTCACCAAGCAGGCCGCCGTCAGCCTGGAGAAGCGCGGCCTGGCCGACCACACCGCGCGGGTTGCGCTGTGCCTGGATATCTCGGGCTCGATGAGCGGGCTCTACCGGTCCGGGAAGATCCAGGCGCTGGTGGAGCGGGTGCTGGCACTCGGCCTGCGGTTCGACGACAACGAGGCAGTGGACGTGTTCCTCTTCGGCGCGAACGTGCACGAGGTGGGCGAGCTGCGGATGAACAACTTCCAGTCGTTCCTCGGGTCGGTGCTGCAGCGCCACCCGCTCGAGGGCGGGACGTACTACGGCAAGGCGATGCAGGCTATCCGGGCCAACTACTGGGGCATGCCGGGGCCGCGCAACCAGCCGATCCGCGACAACCAGCCGGTGTACGTCATGTTCGTCACCGACGGAGCGACCTTCGACGAGTCGGTGACGGTCGAGCAGCTGAAGTACAGCGCGTTCGAGCCGATCTTCTGGCAGTTCATGGCCATCGGCGACTCGCCGCAGGCGGTCGACGCCGACCGGTCCGGCAAGAAGAAAGGCTTCCTGAAGCGGCTCATGCAGAGCGACTTCGCGTTCCTGGAGAACCTGGATAATCTGCCCGGACGGTTCATCGACAACGCGAACTTCTTCGCGGTGACCGACCCGGCCAACGTTCCGGACGCCCAGCTCTTCGACCTGATGATGACCGAGTACCCCGGCTGGCTCCAGCTGGCGAGGCGGGCCGGGATGCTCCCCTCCTAGACTTTCGGCGATCTTGGAGATTCGGGGCTCGGTGACGAGCCCCGAATCTCCAAGATCGCGGGGGTGGGCGCGCTCAGCGGCGGCGCAGCTGGACGGCCAGCAGCCAGACCAGGCCGGCCACCGGGATCAGCCCGAGGACGGTCGCCGCCACGTAGGTGCGTTCCGAGATCCCCTCGACGGCGTACAGCCCGGCCACCCCGGCACCGATCGCGACCCCGGCGACGGCGCCCGCGCGGAGCAGCCACCGGGCGATCACCACGGTCTCGACCACCGCGTCGTACGGCAGTACCGCGGCGAGCGCCGCACCCGTGTGCACCACGTACAGCGCCACCGCCAGACCCACCAGCCGGGTCAGGGTGGCCGTGGTGCCGTACAGCGTGGTCGACAGGACCCAGCCGAGCACTGTGAGCAGCCAGAACAGGCTCACCGCCGCGGTGCGCGGCCACGCCGCGGGCAACGCCGCGAGCACCAGCAGCACCAGCACGGACGTGCCGAACAGCAGCGTCGACGGGTACGCGAACCCCTGGGCCAGCATCGCCGCCCCGAAAACGGTGAGCCGCACGGCGAGCGGCCAGGCCGTCGCCCGCGCGAAGATCCTCTTTGCCCGCTCGATCCGGTCCCGGAAATCCCGCCTGATCAGCCCCAGTTCACTCATGCGATCGCTCGCTCATCGCGCCCTCGCCTTCGGCGCGGCGGCGAGTTGGGAGACGTCGCGCAGCACCGAGTCCAGGCTGCCGGCGCCCGCCCAGGACACCACCGGCACCCCGTGCTCGCGAAGCTGGCCGACCAGGTTGGCCCGCTCCAGCATCCAGAGCCGCTGCGCCACGGGAAGCCAGTGCGTGCCGGCCGACAGTCGGATCTCGGTGCTGCCCAGCGTGTCGACGGCGATGGCCACCCGACCCGAGCGGGCCATCCGCGCGAGCATCGCGACGGTACGCGTGTCGAGCAGCGGCGTGAACACGATCACCAACGCGTGCGACGGGATGAGCGTCGTGCCGAACGCACCGGACGTCGGCTCGTACGGGGTGTCGGTGGGTGCCACGTCGAGCAGCCACTGCAGCGCCGTCAGGTAGTGCCGGCGCCCGCTGCCGGGACGCAGCCACCGGGACCGGAAGCCGTACTCGAGCAGCGCCACGCGGTCGCCCCGGGTCAGGTAGTGCTCGGCGATCGCCGCCGCCGAGCGCACGGTCGTGTCCAGCACCGACGCCGCCCCGCCGACGCCGCCGGACCGGCCGGCCTCGTGCAGCACGTCGAGGAGGAGCAGCACCTCGGCGTCGCGGTCGCTCAGGGTCGCCGCCACGTGCAGTTGCCGGGTGCGCAGCGAGACCCGCCAGTCGATGCGGCGCAGCCGGTCGCCCGGCCCGAACGGCCGCACCCCGGCCAGCTCGCCGCCCTCGCCCGGGCGCCGCGAGCGGTGCGCGCCGACCAGGCCGGCGGCACGCGGCATCACCTCCGCCGCCTTGAACGGCTCGACCTGCGGGTAGACGTTCAGCAGCAGCGGGTCGGTGGCCACCGCCACGCTGATCAGCAGGCCGTCGCCCGCCACCGCGTGCGCCGTCACCGGCCCCACCGGGTGCCGGCCCCAGCGCCGCGCCTCGCCGGTCAGCTCGACGTCGACGACCGCGCGCCGGCTGGTCCCGGCGACGTACGGGCGGTCGCCGCCCGAGATCCGGACCCAGATCGGCGTGCGCAATCGCACCAGCATCAGGTCGTACCCGATCCCGCCCGGATTTGCGACGCCGACGCTGACCTCGACGGTGCTGCCCTCGACGACCACCTGGTCGTCGGTCGACAACTCGACCGCCGGCGCCTCGGCCGGCCGGCGCGCCAGCCCGACCGCCGCGCCCAGCGCGACCGGCGCCACAAGCACCACCAGGTCGAACCGGCCGAACAGCACGGCGACCAGCAGGACGACGCCGGTGAGCAGGATCGCCCGGCCCAGCGCCTTGGTAGGCAACCAGGCCGGCTCCGGCTCCGGTACCGAACTCATGAGTGCCTGGGTAGCGCACCGCTCGCCGGGACGGGGGTGCGTTCCAGCACGTCGGCCACGACGGTGGCCGGCTCCACCCGGCGCAGCCACAGCTCGGGCCGCAGCGTGATCCGGTGGGCGAGCGCCGGCACGGCGACGGTCTTCACGTCCTCCGGGACGACGTACGTGCGGCCGGACAGCGCCGCCCACGCCCGGGCCAGCAGGAGCAGCGCCAACGAACCGCGCGGCGACGCGCCGACCAGCACGTTCGGGTGCGCCCGGGTGGCCGCGGTGAGGGCGACGATGTAGCCGCCGACCGAGGTCTCGACCACGACGTCCTCCATCGCGGCCTGCATGGCGAGCAGCGTCGCGGCGTCGACGACGGCCGGGACCTCGGCCTCCTCCTGGCGCCGACCCATCCGCCGCCGCAGCACCTCCCACTCCTCCTCAAGTGAGGGGTAACCGAACGAGACGCGCAGCAGGAACCGGTCCAGTTGGGCCTCCGGCAGCGGGTAGGTGCCCTCGTACTCGATCGGGTTGGCCGTGGCGAGCACATGGAACGGCGGCTCCAGCCGGTACGTCGTCCCCTCCACCGAGACCTGCTTCTCCTGCATGGCCTCCAGCAGCGCGGCCTGTGTCTTCGGCGGCGTGCGGTTGATCTCGTCGGCGAGCAGGAGGTTGGTGAACAGCGGCCCGGCCCGGAACGTGAAGTCGTGGGTGCGCTGGTCGTAGAGGAACGAGCCGGTGACGTCGGCCGGCAGCAGGTCGGGGGTGAACTGCAGCCGCCGGAAGCCGATCCCGAGCGCCTGCGCGAACGACCGGGCGGTGAGCGTCTTGCCGAGGCCGGGCAGGTCCTCCAGCAGCACGTTGCCGCCGGCCAGGATGCCGGCGAGCACCAGTTCCAGGGAACCGCTCTTGCCGACGACCACGGTGGACACCGCGTCGAGCACCTGCTGGCCGAGCCGGCCCGCGTCGACAGGGGTGAGCGAGGTCATATCTTCTCCATGTCGCCGACGATCTCGGTCATCTCCCGAACGGACGGCGTGCGCGCCACCCGAGCGTGCAGAAACGTCCACAGTTGCTCTCCCATCAACGCCCGCGCCCGGGTGGGGTCGGTACCCATGGTCATCCCGTGCCGCTGTCGCAGCCGCTCCTCGACCAGTTCGTAGAGCCGCGGATGGACAGCAGAGGTGAACCGGGACGCGTCGCGCTCCGTCCAGTCGAACCGGGCCGCCCATCGCTCCACCGCCCGGGCCACGCCGTCGACGGGCGCGAAGCGCGGGCCGGGATCGTCGATCGTGCCCCACACGTCGCTGTAGACGGCGCGCGGCGGCGCCGGCACCGGGACGGCCAGCAGCGCCCGCCGCAGGAGCAAGGCGGTGAACACCGTCGCCGCGAGCACCGGGTACGGCGCCACGAAGCTGAGCGCCCGCATGAAGACGGCGATCCCGAACGCGACGACGAGCGCGACGATCGGGTCGCGCACCCACCAGCGCATGCGCCGCTTCGGTTCCTCCGGCACCCACTCGCCGACGTCGCCGAGCAGTTGGTCGAGCGAGACCTGCTGCGAGCGGGGCTCCTTCGGCCGGCGCCGCCGGCTTCCGCCGCCGCTCATGCAGTCGCCTCGCTGCGCTCGGCGACGCATTCGCAGCGCGCTGAGTAGACGATTCGCTCGCTCCGCTCGCTCATGCAATCGCCTCGCTGCGCTCGGCGACGCATTCGCAGCGCGCCGAGTAGATGATCCACTCGCTCATGAGCGCGCCACCGGGACGTTGAGCTCCGCACGCAGGTGCTCGAGCGCGGCGACGGCCTCGCGGCGCATCGAGTCGTCGACCGGGCCGGTGCCGTACCGGGCCTGCCGGTAGACGCCGGCGAACCGGTCCAGCACGACGCCGCTGACGCGGTGCCCGGCGAGCAGCCGCAGCACGTAGTCGGCCGGCGCGTCGGACGGGCGACGGGGCGTCCCGGCGGCGGCGGCCGCCTGTTCCAGCCGCACCCAGCAGGCGATCACCACGGCGCGCGGATCGCTGCTGGCGCGGGCCAGTTCGTCGAGGCCGGCGTCCAGCGCCGCCGCGACCTCCGCGACCTGGCTGACCGGGCTGGCCGGCGCCTTCTCGACGGTGATCGGCCGCACGCGCGCCTGGATCGTGTCGCGCACGACGTACCAGATGAGGAACGCGGCGATCACGATCAGGAGGATCGAGATGACGACGAACACCGCCGACTCGATCCACGGGGGGATCAGGGGCGGCTTGTCGTTGACAGGCACCTCGTCGGCGGTCTCGCTCGGCGTGGGCGCGGCGGACGCAGACGCACCGGCCGGCGGCGCCGCGCTCTCCTCGGGGGTGATCGTCGGCTTGATGCCGAACTGCGGGTCGGCCAGCGCCGACGCGAAGAACGCCGCCGTCAGCAGGGCCGCGACGGCGAGCAACGGCAGCCAGCGGCGCACCAACGGACGGTTTCCTCCTCGAGCCTCAACTCGACGTCGGCCCGGCCATCGCGCGGGCCCGGGCCAACACCTCGTCAAGCATCGCGGGCGTGAGCCGGCCGGTAAAGGTGTTCTGTTGGCTGACGTGGTAACAACCGAGCAACACCGGTGCCTGACCGGCCGGGTCGTGCCATTCCGTTCCGTGCCCGAACACCGGCCGGGGCGTCACGCGCCGGCCGTACACGGCGCGCAGCACCGGCCAGTACGCCGCCCAGGCGAAGCCGCCGAGCGCGATCACCACCTTCAGCGACGACCTGAGCAGCGCGAACTCCCGGTGCAGCCAGGGCGCGCAGGTGTCCCGCTCGGCCGGCGTCGGCTGGTTGGCCGGCGGCGCGCAGCGGACCGCGGCGAAGATCCGGGTGTCGTGCAGGGTGAGACCGTCGTCGCTGCTGACGCTCGTCGGCTGGTTGGCGAGGCCGGCCCGGTGCAGCGCCGCGAACAGGACGTCACCCGACCGGTCACCGGTGAACACCCGCCCGGTGCGGTTGCCGCCGTGCGCCGCCGGTGCGAGGCCGAGGATGCCGATGCGGGCGCCCGCGGGGCCGAAGCCCGGCACCGGGCGGCCCCAGTACGTCCAGTCCCGG
>Ga0207708_10000674_pt1 | contig 26153 bp, 28 predicted proteins | sample KBSK5101metaG_FD_184340 | JGI IMG/M metagenome (GOLD analysis project Ga0207708, IMG submission 184340) | Corn, switchgrass and miscanthus rhizosphere microbial communities from Kellogg Biological Station, Michigan, USA - KBS K5-10-1 metaG... | ecosystem: Host-associated > Plants > Roots >...
TGCTTAATTTCGAAAGCTGTTGGTTATTCGATACAATCCAATTGACTAGTTCGTCAACTAACTTTACAATATCCACGATACCCGCCGCTATCGAAGCTCCAGCACCTAAAAAAAACATAATCTCGTTAGAATCATCGACATTTCCTTGATGAGCCATTTGCAATGGGACAGTAACTACCTCTAATTCTTATTAGTTTTGGATTTAATTTAGGGTAAGCAATCTGGCCAGAAATACGGATGGTAAAATAGAGATTAAATAACAAATTATACTTGACTTAACATTCAATCATAGTTGATTCAATAGTTTTCTATAATGAGGATAAACTTCTGCAGCGCTAGGGTTAAGGCTGTGAGCCCGTTTGTCAAGCATTCCTTTGAGCTCGGCCATAATTGGGGTGCCCATGCTCATTTCTTGAAATGCTAAGGTGCCGGCCCTGATGTCTTTCTTTAGCAGTAAAATTAAGTGATCATCCCTCTCTTTAGGAGGCTTTTGTTTCTCTTCAAAGAGTCTGTGCAGACTGTCATCTAAGATCATTTCTAGATCCAAGCATACTTTCTTGTGTTGCTCTACAAAACCAATTCTGGCAAAATCTGAGCACCATTCCATTGTGTTCCCTTCTGATAAAAGTCTCTTTTTCCTTCTAAAGAATTGCCTTCTTTTAATTTCACCAAATTGTCTTTTTATGTACTCGAGTGACTCGTCTACACTCAAACGAAATGTTATACAGTCGGATATCAGTTTGTCTAGTAATACGGATCTGTCTTTAGTTAATTTTCGCAAGTGTCAATTAACCTCTTAGGAATGACAGTTTAGTGTCAATGATTTGATTTTGATCTTGATCAGATCAGGCAACGCCATTTTTACCATCCCTTCTAGTGGGAGGGTTCTTTAGTTCGGTTTCAAGTTCTACTATTTCTGCAGCTTCTTCTGCGCTGCTTACCTTGCCTGAATTTATTAGATCACTTATTCTTTTCCTCAACAGCTTTTCGTCCTTTGAAAGGTAGTTCTCATTATACAAATAATCAAAGTCCTGCAAAAAGAACTTCACTCTAGATTCTATTCCACCTTGCATTGGAATTGACTTTGGTCTGCCATCTTTTGTAAGGTCCAGTATTGCGAAGGGAATGTTGTCACCTTCTCTGTCCTTTACCAGTTGTCTCAAGTTCTCTTTAGTGAAAGGCATTTCATATACTGTTTCGAGTCCGGAAGGACCTAAACACTGAGTATAGGTTTGTCCTGACGAAGGGTCTATTCCCCTTGTAAAATTAAAATTAGTTTTAACCCATTCTTATGGATGTCTGCAAGTTCTTTCCCTTACATTCCCAAAAGCATCATAACCTACAAGTTTTCCGTCTGTTACCAAGAACTCTCCTTTTACCGTTCTTATTCGTATTATACCTTGTATTACGTGTTTAGCTCCAGTTCCCTTTATTTCATTTCCTCTTTCATCTTTTGCAGGATTAGGTTTCCAATTTTTGTTAATTGCTTATAATGTTCAAAAATGATCGACATAAGAATAACATGAATTAAGACAGGTCTACATGCCATAGTGCCGGCAACATTATAGAATCGTGGAATAGATAACATTTCATCAAAAGCCTTTCTGTCTTTCTTGTCTAACAATTTTTCAATCTCCATTTCCTTATTTCTATTTCTGATGCAATTCGATACGAAGGAATTGTTCGGCCCATGATTGCATTATTGCATTTATTGATTAAAAACCTAAATCACATAGAGGAGAGGGAGCCGGCAAACCCTTGTAGAATATTACTGTGCTAAGTGTTTTGAAAGATGGATAAAAAAAGGGAAAAGGGAATTAGTCTTTTGTGTTATTTGAGGGTGACGCTGATGATGAAGTGCTTGCGAATATCATCTTGACATTATCGCAGTATTCTGCAGCCAACTGTTGTATTTTGTCAGGGTTAGGAGGGTTTGCGGCTAATGCTTCTGATATAGACTTCTCATAATCCCCTGTTACTAGTTTGAATTGCGTGATATCGGGACCAATAATTGCAAACGCATGTTGTTGAAAACTTGCACCTATAGAGCCTATCAATGCTATGGCTGCCAGTACTGTCACAATTGTGTAGAGTGATTTCATTATCTTCGTTGTGCATACTTTCCTAATAAGTTCTCCCAGAATGGTTTTGGGATCTTTGTATCCAGAAACGTAAGAGCCAATTACAGTTACGCATACAAAATATGAATTTCGCTTAATTGATGTATTGATCTTGTTGAGACACCATAATACATGTAGAACTCCTTATATAGAAGATTCTTCTAGTAGAAAAGAATGAAAACTATCTCAGTCGTCATGTTCTTAGCTGTTGCGGTAGTAGCGCTAGGAGCAGTAGGAGTAACAACCACACTTATGTCGACACATGTCGCAGAAGCTAAAGGGTCAGGTGGGGAGTGCCATATTAACAAGGGCTCCCTTGGCTGTACAGGCCCAGGAGCGCAGGACGCAGGAATCCCAACCTTTATCTGTAACAAGAATGATTGTCACGCAACCGGTCCAAAATAACATTGGCAAGTAGGTTACAATCAACCGTAACCCTCTCCTTTTTTTTATTTTTATTCTATTTAGTAACCTATCAAACTTTTTTATTTGTAACTACAAACAAAATTTAGAGCGATTTTAGGACACTGATCAGGTAGTAAGTGATCAAACGAGCAGCAATTTTTAATACACTGCTTTAGATAATCTCCTATAAGATGAAATATCTATTTCAGGTCGCATTGTTGTCGTTAGCAATCGCACTTGTTGTAGGAGTTACAACATCGACAATAGTGCCTCAAGTATTTGCGGATCCGAGTTTCAACGCCCAAGATGATAAAAACAATCCGACCTTTCCTGGTGGACAGAGTGGAAAAGACTCTCCTCCAGACAATGCTCAGAGTGGACACGCGGCTGATAACCACGATGACAACTGCTTAAAACATGGTGATTCTGGGAAAGGCGCCCCAGCACAATGCTATTAACGCAGTTGCGTAACATACCCCAATTTTTTTTGTCGTGCCAATTTTAAATAAAACCAATTACTCTATTTGGTAACCTTTCAATGCTAATCTAAGAGCATCTAACAAATCATCAAATGAAGTTTGTTCCTTCTTTAGGTTTAACTCTTCAGCGTATGCGGTCCTAAGACTAGTAAGAAGTTTATCGTGTTTTTCATCAATGACCTTTTACAATTGAAATGTTTGATTTAAGGTCCACAATGCTTCTAGCATACATAAAAGCACTTATTATAATCCCAACTAAAATAGATGGAGCAATAAAATTCAGATAATTAATATCTAATTTAAAATTAGATGTACTGGTTGAAGTGGAACTCTTTGTTGATTGTTGAACTTGTTGTTGAACTGCTGGTCCTGCGCTAGGTTCTACCACTCCAATCGAGTTTCCTCGCTGTTCAGCAAACCAGATGTTTCCATTTGAGTCAGAGGTAAGCCATTGTACAAAAGGTGCAGGTGCTTTAACAGGAACCTCCTTAATCTTGGATTTTTGAGTATCTATGACGGCCAACTTATTTATTGTGTGCTCAGCAACCCATAAGTTCCCATATTTATCAATAGCCATTCCAAAAGGCAGTCCTGCTTCATTAATTATCGGAAGGTCCGTGAATATTTTAGTCAACGGATCAAAAACAGTTATTCTATGACCATCATGCTGTGAAACATAAATTTCACCCGTAGTCTTATCAATTAGCAATGCAGTAGGACTTGACAATGATTTATTACCGCTTGGAGAATACTGAGTTATAGAGTAGTTGGCACTGGGATCTATTTTTGCTAATTTTCCTGCCTCATCAGTAAACCATATCAAATTACTGACAGGATCTGAGGCTATAGCAAACGGTCGGGCATTTTGCTCCTTGGGGTGTAACTTTAAAGTAAAGTTACCTACTTGCGGATCAAAACGCATAACTTCTCCTGTTAGCGGTGAAGTTATCCAAATGGTGTCGTTTGAATCAATTGCCATACCCGATGGAGTTACATTTTTCGGAATGCGATATAATTTACTAATATTTTTTGTGGGATCATAACTTCCAATAGTTTTTGTGAGTGGATCCACATACCACAAATTATTCTTTGAATCCAAAGCCATCAAAGTTACTATATATGTTCCGTTAATCTTGTGCTCTACATAATTGTGGTTATTGATATCATATGCAAAAATACGACCGCTTCCAAGCATGGTATCACCAAACCATATGTAATTTCTGCTTTTGTCATAAATTGGATATAATGGTTGTATGGTGGTATTGGAAAAGGGCCTCAAAGTGGTTTTTGATATTGGATATTCTGATACATTGAATTTTAGCTGGTCAAAGTTTGGTTTTACAATCAAGTTAGCAAATGAACCTACAATACCTGACATATTTTGTTTTGCTGGGATGCCTTGTACCTCCATGTTCCACGTGCCCGGTATACCAAATGAGGCATTAACTGAGTATATTCCTCGTGATTGCTTATTAAGATCCACTGTAATAGGGCCAATCGACTGTTCAATTTGAGAGTATTTTAGTTGGGCCGATGCCATGTCAATGGGTTTCCCATTATTATCCAAAAACGATACTTTGAAATTGTTATTCCCAACATCAAAAGGGGTTATGGCTAAATCAACTTTGGTGCCATTATCGAGAAACCTGGTTGCCTCATATGGTACATTTTGAATTGGTACCTTAGTCGTCGCTTGAGCTTGATTCTGGCCCTGACTTTCAGGAACGCCTGTATTTACCAATAGACCTACGCTTAAAAGCAGCCCAATTCCGAGTATGGATTCAATAACTAGAGCCTGTCTAAATTTACCAATTATTGAATTTGCTCTTACTTCATTGTCAGACTGCCCATTAGACCCGCTGGAATCACTCGATTTGCTTCCTATAACTTGTCCTAACTTCAGTGAATTTACTACCTGTTTCTGAATAAATATACTGCTATAACCACCCAAAATAACCATCAATCCTGCGAATGTAAGCTTTGCAATTAAAAAGGTACCATATAAGGAACCGATCACTAAAGCTAAATTATCTTGTAGTATGTACAATAAGAATGGACCCGTAATAAATATCGCACCCAAAAGTGTTACCACTAATGCAGAATATCGTGGAATCCACACAGAAATGGTTCCCAATTTGTGGTACCAGTCCATCGCTGATGCTTTTAATTTTGGAATTAGGATAAACGCAAGATAAAACGTACCGCCTATCCAGATTGATGCAACCAGATTATGTACAAAATCAATTATTATTGGGACTAATTGTTTATGTGATGCACCATGTCCAATTAAGCTGGTTGTGACAAGTAAAATCATTCCTATTATTAAAAACCCTGCGTTCTCCATTGTGGACATTGAATATGATTTGTTTTTCCTAAATTGCCTTAATTCAAATAATGACAAGCCAAGAATAATAAATGATATTACAGATCGTTCAATCAACACTGTACCAAATCTGGTCCCAAATACATCAATTATGCTTCCGTGAATCGCAATTGCCTGAAAAAGCATTATAGCAAAATTTGAAGATACGAGTATTATTGAAGCTACTACATAGTAACCAGCGAGACTCTTGCCTACTTTAGGTCTAATTGTAGAAATGGAGTCAGTAAGTAAAGTAATTTTCGAAAGTGGTCTCCACAGCCAAAGGGTTCCAAACGCTGCTCCAACTATCATTACCTGTGCTAGAAGAGTAGGAAATCTTGCAATTGCCTCCGGCAGATACAGGGTTGATGACGTAGTGGAAGTGGATACATTTGTAGGTACCACGACTGCCTCTCCAATACCAAATACAAATGCGTTATCTGTTACATGACCATCAGTTTGGGATAATACATTGGTAGATACCGTATAAGTTCCATCTTTCAGTAATGGTAGGGATACAGTTAATGAAGATTCATCATTTTGCAAGTGATGGACATCTCCTTTGTCTACTTGCTTCCCGTTAGAATCCAGAACCTTGAGGTGGCTGAAACGTAAATCAACCGGTTCGCTAAAGAATACATTTACCTGTTGGGGAGACTTAGGTATAGATTGCGATTGTGAAGGGCTGCTATTTATAACAAATGCATGTCCAAAAGACGTGTGAATGGCACCAAAACCCAAGAGGGCCACCAAACTTGTTATCAACAATAAACTTAGATTTTTATGAGATAATGAAAAAATGGGATTATAATCAAGTCTAACAATCAATTAATCTCTAAGGAAATTATATTGTTTTGATTATTTTATCATTCCCCTTTTTCTAGTACACTAATCGAATTAAGAGGATAAAGGATATAACTCTTATCAGGCTCTAGTTTAAGATATATGGATAAGACAAACATTATTCTTGTTATTGGCGCTTTTTTACTATGTCTCATAGTCGTTTCAGGTCACCCTAATGTTACCTTTGCACATACTAGTAAGACTTTTGGGAATACCACTGTTGAAGTTGGATGGTTGTCTGAACCCCCGCTTGTTTCTGATTTGAATAGTATAACTATAGCGGTAAATAAGGGAGTTGGAGGTAATCAAACACCAGTATTAAATGCACTTTCCAATCTTTCAGCCTCCGTCAAATTTGGAACAATGACAAAACAACTGGATGCTCAACCGTCACCAACGACTGATGGTGAGTATGACGCAAAGATAATTCCAACCAGGGTTGGACCATATAGTGTATTACTGAAAGGCGATATAAAGGGACAAAAGGTTGACAGTGAATTTAAGATCGAAGATATAGAATCAAAAGGAACTCTTTCCTTTCCTGACAGCTCTATCGATAACACTAACACAAACAATCTGAATGGACAAATTCAGAACGTGATGAGTAAATTATCAAATGACGTTCAAAGCAGTAGAGATGATTTGAATATGTCACAGAAAAAAATGGCTGATATACAAGAATCCATTAATGGATTACAAAAAAATTTGAATAGCTCATACTTGATATTGATAACTGCTCTTGCAATTGGAATTGCTGCCATTGTAATGGCGGCATATTTGTTGAATAAATTACGTATAAAGAACGGAATCGTAGAGGGTCCGTAGCACAACGTTTTCATCAACCTGCTCGAAACAATAAGAATGATTGGCCTTCATCCCGTCTAACTTGATTTAAACTGCTTACCAGGTCATTTGATCAGTGCAAAAGTTCGCTGTATTCCACATATTCGTACTTTTCATTAGTTAAAAAAGTTGTGAAGAGGAATAAAAAGCAATGGATTAAAAACAGGGGGAATTCAATCTTTTTTGACATTCTATCTTGATCCCTGTACAAAAAATATTGTATAGCAGATATTTTTTTCTTTTAGTTTTGTTATCTTTTGTAGGTTTGAATGAGTATAGCCATTCACAATTTATATCCGGTCACTTTTTTGGAGCGACCAAGAATATTGGAAACTACCAAATAGTTTTTGCTCCATATCCTGCCCTCCCACTCGCTGCTGACAACTCAACCTTACTAAATTTTAGTATCCTTGACAAAGATAATAAGAACCTAAATAGCATCAATACTTCACTTATAATAAAGAACAAGTTGAATGGTACAATTATTCATGAATTTCCGTTTAAATTTTATGACTTTAGCGATATCACCTTTCCGTATACCTTCAAGGAAGTTGGAGACTACCAGCTTACTTTACTTGTTAAGATAAATGGCGATCCTACTTATTCTCAAACTCCGCTCTCAGTTGATTTTGATATATCAGCTGCAAATCCAAACCAGATAATACCTACAAATGAACTTGTAATTTACTATCTCTTGCCGGGGTTAGCTGCAGTTGCTGCCATTGTAGCATATTTAAAACACAAAAGCAAGATTTGATCGCATTTAGAATCTAGAACATACTACTGAGTATGCTTATCAATCTGAGCATCTTTGAATTCGATTGATGTACCATAAATCCTATATTATGTTGATTTGTATTGCATATGTATGAATAGGATACTTGGTTTTTCGACACTGGGTTTCATATTGTTGGTAGCATTTTACTCAAATGCGAACTATTTCATATTTGGTCACACTTTTTCTGGAGATGAAAGCGCATCTTTTTTGACCATTGTTGAAATGATGAAAATAGAATCACAATTGGCACAAAAGGATCTTGCGTCAAATGCTACTATTGCGAAGGAGCATGCTGAACATATTGGTGAACATCTAACAGCAAATAATACTAAGGAAATTAACGAAAGAAACCCTCGACTTGCGACTGAACTGAATAATACATTAACAGATTTTGTCAAGACATTTGATTCTGCTAAACCCTCAGAGTCAGCAGTTAAAGACAAGGCTAGTAATCTTGGCGATGTAATTTCTGAGGTAGTAAGCGCTAGAATTGATAAACAACAACTTGATAACGTAACGGTAAAAGCCCTAGTGGTAAATGACTTGGTTGGCGAAACTTTGGAACACTACAATAGTTCTCTTGGCATGAGTGAAGCAAGTCATGATAAAAATAACACATCTACCTCAAACTCAACTGAAACTCCAAAGATAATGGATGAAGCTGACTATCAGAGTGCGCAAGCAGCCGTATCACGAGCTATTGATTTGTATAATGAAATCAAACCAAGTGGAAATGCAAATTCAACTGAATTGGCCAACGCATTAAACTCACTAAAAGACAAGATAGATAGCAAGAGCCCATTTGATCAAGCTGACAAAATAGTAGATGATAAAATTACGCCAATGCTAAATGATATGTTCAAGCTAAAATTGGCTGTTGAAGAAGATCATGGTGCAGAAGCAGAACATGCCTCATCAGGAAATGAAACACACAACAAGTAAGATTCAGGCTGATGAAAGAAGGCTGTCTTTTCTATACCCTTTTATTACTCTTTTTTATTTTATTTGCAAAAAATGAACTTAGAAATATTAATGCCCTGATTGTTGAGGATAATCCATTTTATGGATTAAGTAATAAAAAAGTCAAATCAGTTGACTCTACCACAGATGATAATCTTATAAATATTAAGCTAGAGCATTCTCCTCAAACAATTAAAAAAGTATCTCCAGAATTTTTCAAGGTCACACTATTTTATAAGAATAATAATCAAAGCGTATTACACGTAGACACTGACATAATAATCACTAAAAATGGTAAAGCGCTTTACAAAGAATCAAGTGAATTTTCTCAAGGATATGTTCACACTCCAAATGGCATAGTCCTCTCATCATACAAGTTTCCGGGTCCAGGACAATATGTAATTTCGGTGAAAGTTGTGGGAATTAACTTTATGCCTGTAGAACCCAAACAAGTAAATTTTGCCGCCAATGTAACTGAGTCCAAGGACAAATATCTAGTAAATATAACAAAATGAGTATGACAAAAACAAGCATACAAGATATAAGTACTACCTTCTTATCTCATTATTCTCAAAAGAGTATGATGCCCGGTAGGAGACTGATGCATTTAAGACTAAAAATAGTTCAATTAAATTACCATCATCCTCTGCAAGGTGTAATTTAAATTTGAGACAAACCATTATACCAAACGTCAAATTTCTGGTACTGCTACTTGGGATTTGCTTCAGTTTGATGTTATTGAATACGGATAACTTTAATAATCTAAGGCTATATGCGCATCTTTTTACACCTAATGAAACCGCTACTTTTGTAGGGATTTTAGACCAAGTACAGGCAGAATTAAAGCTCGTTGTAACAAACCTAGAAAATCATAATGTGTCGCTGGCTCATAGTCATGCATACAAGGCCGCTTCGCTTCTTACGCCAAGGATAATGGCAGAAATAACAGAGGATAGTCCGCGGTTAACAAGTGACCTTTTACGAGCTTTGGATGAGCTCCAAAATTCAACCTCAACTTCGGAGAATCAACTAAAAGGCGCAAGTCAACTGGTAAATGTGCTTAACAATAGATTGGATCAAGACTCATTGGTCAGGTTGGCGCAAGTACAACCAACCTCTTCAAACCCTCTGGAGGGAGCTCTAAAGTCTCTCACAGGCCTGTTTGGCGATGGCAATACCCAAGAAGAAGCAAACCAGAATACAAAGCTTCAGGCATTGGCTTTTGCCAATGTTATAGATGGAGTGCTAGTAAACTATGGAAAGGCTTACCATGTTGGATTTGACATGACCAATATGTCAAACATGGTCATGACTGGTAGTAACATTGGTGGAGGTTCCATGGTTATGAGCAATCCAGTATCTGGGAATAATTCTGTAACTAGCAATATGAATATGCCCTCAATGAATACCTCCTCCAGTACAATGACCATGACAGATCACGGAAATGAGACGAATATGGGCTACTCGCTAGCTAATATTTCAGATTATCAGAGTGCTCAAGGCCTAGCTACAAAGGCATTCGAAGTATTTAATACTAAACTTAAACATTCGACTCCGAGCGACGACAAGAACGCAACAGCCTTTGTTACTAAACTAGATAATGGTCTAACCCATCTTAATGAATCAATTGCAACGAAGGCTTCGCCTCTAGATGTTATGACGATAGTTCACACACAAATTCATCCAAACCTATTGGAAGCCTTTAACTTGCAACTACGTAAATAATAATGAAGTTCGTCATTTTCTACGTAACTTATAGCGAGCTTTACAATATTAGTCCTACACATATGATTTTATCCATAAGCTAATGTGAATTGTCCTATGCCTCTAGACCTAATTTTCCCATTAGTTTTAAATTTATATTTGGTGATTAAGGAACTCCTATTGATGTTTTATGAGCTCGCAAACTAGTAATAAGCGCCGAGTAAAGATTGGTAAATTAGAGGCTTTTAACATGAACCTGAAGCTACTGGCTATTATCTTTTCGTTAACCATTATATTATCTAGCTTGTCTATTTTGAATTTTCGTTCCGTTTATTCTCAAAGTTCGGAGGATGCGAAAAGTCTTAATTGCAAGGATAATGCCGATCAATCCCAATATGTTACTAATGTAGCTATGCAAAACAAGTCAAGTGGCTCAGGCCCTGTTACAAACGATCTTCCAGGATTTCATTATGTTAAAAAATTCACTAATAATGGTACACTAATTACCGCTTGGGGTACTAAAGGAACCGGGCCGGGACAATTTTTGCATGCCCACGGAATTGCAGTTGATTCAAAGGGAAACGTTTACGTAAGTGATGCAGAAAAATGCAATATTCAGAAATTTGACAGTAATGGTAAGTTCATTACATCATGGGGTTCGCGAGGGACAGGACCAGGGCAGTTCTTGCAACCTGAAAGTATGGCTGTAGATTCTAAAGGCAATGTATTTGTCGCTGATTACGCTGCCCAACGAATATCAAAATTTGACAGTAATGGTAAGTTCATTACAATGTGGGGCAGTAAGGGAAAAGGCGATAGTCAATTTATTAAACCTTGGGGAGTTGCAGTTGATTCAAAAAATGATGTATATACAAGTGATCAGGACAATCCTGAAGTTCAAAAATTTACCAATGATGGGAAGTTTTTGACCAAATGGAATTCTTATTCGCCTGGCATGTTATTCGTCCATTTACACGATATTACAGTGGACTCAAATGACTCAATTTATGTTACTGATGGGAGAAACAATTCTCAGGTTGCAAAATTTGATAATAAGGGTGACTTTATCACAAAATGGGGTGGATTTGGATATGGAAATGGTCACTTTGTAGAAGATCATGGGATAGTGACCGACAAGCAGGGGAACGTCTACGTGGTAGACACAAGAAATGTACGTATCCAGAAATTTAACAGTGCAGGTGATTTTGTCACAAAATGGGGAACTCTTGGATGTAGAGATGATGAGTTCTTGATTCCACATGATATAGCCATTGACTCTTCCGGAAATATTTATGTCTCAGATAGCGGAAATGTTCATTTTAGAGCGGGTAAAACATGCGAGTACTATGATAATCAACAATAGTTAATATGTCTGTTTGTGATCTTCGCTTGGATAGAGCATATCCGGAAATCCTGACATCGAGGTCCAGGCTGTACTCGAAGGCTGAAATAAACACCCAGTGGGAACTACGTTGAAATAAATTTGAAACGCATAATATCTTTTACATTTGTCATACTAATCATCGGTTCGATATCTTCAATCCAGTTGACATTAGCGGATATGTTAAGTAATTCGCTAGAACAGCGAATTGGAGATTATGATATTCAAATCAATACCGTGCCTAAACTTCCAATTCCTGGACAGGATTCTAGGATAAATATAAGAATAGCCACCGTTAGCAACAATCCAATAACTGATACACCTATCATGATAAGAATATCGGATGAAAAAAATGAATTAAGTAGGACGCAACCCATAGTATTGCAAAGTGGACATTACGCTTATAATCATATTTTCAATAAAGCGGGGGTATTTCTTTTAAGTATCGATATTTTAGATAATCTTGCCACAGGAGGCTTCAATGATTCAAACAAAAACCTTGTCTTTGATTTCCCGATTACAGTATCAGAACCAGTTTCAGTCGAGCTAACTTCATTAACTCTCCCTATCACGATAGCTACCATTGCAATTGGTTCAATTGTAGCATTAGTATTACTAAAGAGATTCAAACGGAGTAGGAAGTTAATTTAATATATAATTATCATAGGCTTTTGATTTTAAAGATGGTTTTAGACAAGAATACCTAATCAACTTCAAATTCATCAAGTTGAGAGCAGTTTCCAGCATACTTGTTGAAGATATTTTCCACTCCGTCAAATGTGGATTGATTTATTTTTCCTTCAGCTGCCTCGTTGCCAATTTTTAGTGCTACAAGTGCATCGAACAAAAGTTTGAAATCTTTGCATGAGATTGTAAAATGATTACCGACATCTTCTGATGGCACTTGGGAAGCATTCGCAGAAGAATTAGATTCAAAACTATTTGCTTTATTGTTAGTTTTCAGGTTTTCATCTTCCTGCCCTTGAAGATTGAGATTATCAAGTTTCAGACCGGGATACAGATTTAATGTTCCTATAATTAGTAGCCCTATTAATATCAGAATTGAGGTAGTCATTGTTTTTCGGTTTAAATTAATTTTGGTGTCCATAGGCGACTATCAATTACTTATATGGAAGTGAGGATTAATTAATGGTTAGAATGTAATTTATGATAGAAAGTTCCATTGTAAAATTTTATTTCCAAGATGTTATAGATATTTATAATAAACTGATCAAATTGACTAGAAGAATATGATTAATGCGATAAACGGTTTAATCTTAACATTTCTCTTAGCATGTTTATCTTTAACTACCTTTTCCATAGTTTGGGGAGTGGACATTAAGGGTACTGCGGCAGATGATAAAATTATGGGAACGGCGACAGATGATGACATGAGAGGATTCAAAGGTAATGATATTTTAAATGGACTTTCAGGTAATGACGTCATTCAGGGTGAAGTAGGTAATGATATTTTAAATGGGTCTGATGGAAATGACTTTCTCACTGGTGGTGACGGCACTGACACTTTGGACGGAGGAGTAGGTAATGACGAGCTTAACGGAGGAGCCGATCGTGACAAGCTAATCGGTGGCGAAGGTAATGACGTATTGTATGGTGGATTGGCTAATGACAAGCTTGATGGTGGCCCGGGGGATGATCGCCTATATGGTGGTCCTGGAAACGATACATTAAGCGGTGGCGCAGGCGGAGATTACTTTAGATGTGGCTCTGGAGTCGACAGAATAACTAATTTTAACCCAGCTGATGGAGACCGTGATTTTGGAGATTGTGAAATCAAATAACAGAAATCAATAACCCGAACTGGCCATTGTTCTTGAAATGCTGCTTGCATTAGATTTAAATGTCCACTTGTTTGTAACTAAAAACAGTTAAAGGAATTATCACCTTTTTGGCAAATATAGACTTTAATTTGTCAATGATTACGGAATTAAACCCGTGTTTAGTTATTTTTACTATAGTCCCATGTAGAGTAATATACTGGCTTAATTTCCAATATTACCGAATTCCCATTTTTTACATTCTGGAGCAATATTTTTGCCATTGGATGATCCGTACTGCCAAGGTACTTTAACATTATCTTTTCTGCTATTGGAAGATTTGAATTAGGATCGCTTAATATTCTAACGTTACCTTTACCTCTAATACCCTTATATGGTGGATTTCCATCATCTACACAAAAATAAATTTTATCATTCACTTTTAAATTATCTACTTTTTTGGAATGTTTACCTGTTTCGACATAGATTATGTCTCTAGAATCATCATAAATATACCATGTAGGATGGATATTGGGATATTGATCTGGATCGACAGTTCCAAGATGAAGGTTTAGTTTACTGTCTAAGAGAAATTTCATGATCTCGCTCTCTGAAAGCTGAACGCCAAACCCAGGACTTCCATGTAATAATTTCATTAAAGTAATTACCGATTTTTGAAATATAAACCTACTCTTGTCTCATAATTTAAAACAGTTAGCATAATAACACTGGGGACTTACAATATATGAATCAGTTTGAAATAAATCTAACATTATATTTCAATGGGCGCTTTATAATGTGTATTGTTATATTAGCTAGAATAAGACATTACACTATAACTAAGTATCATCTTCTGGTTAATTTATTATAAATAAGAGTGCCAGCTAGTAGTGCGGCAGACAATGCAAATCCCAGATATGTTAAATTCCTTTCGTAAGGAAAGATTAACGCAGACCCAATTAAAATAGACGACGATATGATACTTATGGGAATAATGTTTGAATACTTTCTCTTTTCGTCTGCAGATTTTCGATCACTTAAATATTGCTTTATCATTGGCGCAAGTTCGCTTGAAATTTCTATTCCCTTTACAAATCTGTTTAAATATCTCTTAAATTCTTCCGTATAGGCTTCCTTAATTAGTCCCTCTTCTTCAAGTAAACCTACCAAGACTCGAACAAATTGAAATCTTACTTTGTGATAGTGATAAATCCCTTCAAGAATAGAAGCCATTCGCATGTACAGTGCAAGATTCTTGGGCAATCGGAATGGAAATCTACTCAATGTTTTATTTGCCAAGTCTTGAAGGGCCTTTACTTCCATTCTATCTACCTTTTTCCCATGGAGTGACTGAATACTTAGTTCCAGTCCTCTTTCAACTAACCTTCTATCAACAGTAGCCTCAAGCGTCCCTAATTCTATCAATACATCAGTTGTTCTAACCGGATCTTTATCTACAAGACCAAGATACAGTCTCACCAATCTCCTTCTAGTTTCATCATCAATTCTGCCAACCATTCCAAAATCATAAAGTATTATTGTACCGTTGCTAGTTATTGATATATTCCCTGGATGCGGATCAGCATGAAAAATACTGTGGCGCAGTAACATCTTAAAGAAGAGTCGATGTATTCTATACACTAGTTTTGCCCTATCAATGGCATTTTCATCAAGTGTTCTGATATCTGTTACTTTTATTCCCGGCAAATATTCCAATGTAATTACATGGTGAGAAGTTCTGTCAAGAAAAACTTTAGGGATAATTACCGATTTATCCTCTTTCAAATTATTCTTAATTTCAATCAAATTTCTAGCTTCTATTCTATAATCCATTTCTTCATGCACTGTTTCTATAAATTGAGATAGCATCCCTTCTGCTGAAAAACGTAGATTTTCATCAATCAAGCGAGTAGCTATCGGTAACAGTTTCTTTAGAATGTAAATGCTTTCTCCTATTGTTTGTTCAATATGAGGTCTGCTTATCTTCACTACCACCTCCCTTCCATCATATCCTGCCCGATATACTTGACCTAAACTTGCCCCAGAAATAGCAGTTGTGTCAAAATATTCAAAAATATCTCCTAGTGAACCGAGCTCCTTTTCAATAATTGGTTTTACATCTGAAAATGGTCTTGGCAAAACGTCATCTTGAAGTTTCTCCAGGATATCCAAATATGGTTGAGGCAAAAGATCCGCTCTGGAGGATAGCCATTGACCAAGTTTTATGTACGAAGGACCAAGTTCAATGAATGTCTTTAGGGCTTTTTCTGCGTGCTTCCTGAACTTTTTTTCGTTTACATTCTTGCCCTCTTTTTTCACCCACTCTCTTCTATCCTGTCTAAGATACACAATCACAGGAATAAGTTTCAATATCGTTTTGATAATGAACCAAATTGACGGTTTCTTGAACTCAAAAGTAGGTTCTTTTGAATCAGTTTCAATTGAAGATTCAAGTATTTCTTTGCTATCATCCATCAAGTTTACCTATCACCCTAGGGAGTGTAATCAGTAGATTATTATCATCAAATAATTTAGAAATCAACAGACTTAAATCTGGCAAATCAGCAAACAATCTTTTTTATTTTTCTGAATTAATTAGATAATCAGAAAGTACAGAGAGCATCATGATACCTGGAATATATTTTGAAGCATCTACCAATATATGACCAAAAGGATCTTTGTGAGGATCTATTTTGTCATAATGAACACTGTAACAATCATCATATTCGCGTATGTGCAATTTACCATGTCTGTATTGCTTTTTTGACCCTTTTTTCTCCCCAAGCATAGTAGGTTTGTACTCCATTAGCGGTCTAACTGTTTTGGGTACGAGGATATTTCCCTCATTATCAACAAAACACATAGCAAGCTAACAATAACTTAAGATATAAGAATTATCTTCAAGTTTTCATAAGGCAATTAAAGATCATAAAATTCTAAATAGAAGTTTGTATTACATAAATAATTAATCACCGACTTTATAACAAGACTTTTATAGAATATTATCTAATTTTTCCCTATGAGTGATACAAAGGGAAAGGTTCCAAACATAGTTGCAATTGACGTTATAAAGAAGAATGGAGTTGACGTTGAAAAGTTAAAAGAATTAATAACAAAAGGAGTGGGTGCTGAATTCACTACATATTATTATTATACAATATTAAGAATGCATTGTACTGGACTAGATGGTGAAGGTATTAAGGAAATAGTTGAAGAAGCGAGGATAGAGGACAGAAATCATTTTGAAGCGATGGTACCAAGATTGTATGAACTTGGTGGTTCTTTACCAAGAGATATAAGAAAATTTGCGGATCAGGCAGGTTGCCCAGATGCATACCTTCCAGATAATTGGGAAAATCTTACCTCTATTATAGAAGTATTGCTTGGCGCAGAGCAATGTGCAATACGTTCGTGGGGAGAAGTATGTGATATGACTGCTGGAAAGGATCCCCGTACTTATGATATTGCCCAGAGAATTATGCAAGAAGAAGTGGAACACGAAGCTTGGTTTATTGAGTTGCTCTCCAAGAGACCTTCTGGACACTTCAGAAGAAGGTATGTTGGACAGTCGCCTCATGTTGGACAACAAGGCGGACTCATTCATCTCTAAAATACTATTTTTTTCCTTTTTTTGTTTTTCAAAGAAGTGAACCATCGGTAAATTAAACCATCGTTTGATTGATGTAATTATTTAGCATATTGATTTACATATACGATACTACTATGATGCTGGACTGATTTGAAAGATGCTGCCTAGACCGATTGATACTACATACAAGTTACCATCAGGACCTACTTCTAAATCAGTAACGCCCCCAAATCCATCGCCAAATACAATATTGCTCACCCCAGGCGAGGATGGTTTTTCTATTACCCTTGACGAAAGCTCTTGGGGAAGAACTAGATCTTTCCTATCTGCTGTTAGATCAAAATGATATATCCTTCCATTATGTACATCTCCTACAAACATATCGTTTTCGTATGTGGTACCAAGTTGAGCTGAATTTAAGAATTTTACAGCCGTTGGTCCGGCCGTGTTTACCCAAACTAGCTTTGGATCAGCATAGTGTCCCTTCCCGTTAAAGTCTTCCAAATCAGATTCAGAAAAGGAAGTCTCCTGTGAAGCCAAACCTTGTACCTGTTGCCATCCACTATTGAATCCAGGTAAGACCAAATTTATTTCATCACCATTGCCAGGTCCATTTTCAGAATCCCATAAATTACCTGTTACAGGATCAAAGTCCATTCCGAAACTATTTCGAATCCCATACGCATAGTATAAACGCAATGGAATAGTATCTCCAAGAATTCCATCAGTTGGTTGACCGTCTTGTGTTATCCTCAAAATCCCTCCTCTGCCATCTGGATCGACACCATTCTTGTAATTTTGAGTCTTGGTCTCAGTTTCTGATGTTTTAAATGAACCATCTACATCACCAATTTCTACATAGAGGTTTTTGTCGGGTCCAATCATTATGTTACCGCTATTATGCCGTGGTCCTGGATTCGCTGGTAGATCCATTAATAACAATGGATTAATCAGTGCATCACCTGATAAATCATATCTGTATACTCTATTTCCGATAGGTTGTTTCCCAGCTTTATCCTCTCCATCCGTACCATCAATTTCGGTATAGTATAGAAATACATGAGTAGTAGAACCATTTTTAGCTACCGCTATCCCGCAGAGGCATCTTTCTACAGAATTTGCCACATTAACATCCAGTACAGGCTTTGGAAGAACTTTGCCGTCTACTATCCTTTTGACCATACCGGTATCTTTCTCAAGTACCAAAATGTCATTTGGTCCAACAAAGGCCATAGTTGTAGGAGTACTTAGTCCCTCTGCGACTGTTGTTATTTTTAGATGTGAATCAAACAATTTTGGTTTTCCTTCTTCTACAAACTCAGTTTGCGCAAATTTCTGTTGCGATTTAGCAAATTGATGAGGTATTATGGATGTAAACATCAAAAATGAAACCAAGACAGCGATTATCAGGATATTAACCAAGTCTTGCAACATTCATTCACACCGGATCTAATATACATATCGAAGTATTACTTGTGAGATAATTATCAAAAATTCCTAGCTTTCGCCGTTATTATAGCATAAATGAAATGACGTCATTTGAAGTTCATTTACTTAATAACAAATAATGTTCATCTTTAAATTTTCTCTCAGCACGTGTAATAAACAAGGCTAAAATGTTATAATATTTATCGATCCATATCGAAGAAATCGTATTTGACAGATGGAAAATAAGCAGATGTACATTACTCTCCAATTTGTTACTCTATTGAGGACTTTAATATAAAAAATACTGATAACTATTAACCTAATAAATCATGTAGTATATTATTGAAAAGACTTATAGGAAAAAACATGGTGTATATCACATATTTTATATGCCAAGTGATAATAACCCCCTTAGTAGATTTAAGGATAGAGAACACGCAGCAGATCTTCTCACATCTAAACTCAAAAATGAACTCAAAAATGAGATTCCCAAAGAAATAACGGTTTTTGGAGTTCCGCGTGGCGGAGTAATACTAGCATATACGATTTACCAGAATAAAGTTGCAAATTATTTTGACATTGTAATCCCTCGCAAATTGGGAGCTCCCAATAACAAAGAACTTGGCATTGGAGCAATAATGGATAAGGACACAGTTTATCTTAATGAATATGTTGTAAAAGCTTTGAGAGTTCCAGAAGATTACATAGAGACAGAAAAAATAACCCAGGTGCGAGAGATAGACCGTAGAACACTACTTTATAGACCCAATCAGGAAGAGTATAATATTGAAAATAAAACAATTATTCTTGTTGATGATGGCGCAGCAACAGGGTCTACACTTGTAGTTTCTGCAAGATGGATAAGGAAGAAGAAACCTAAAAAGATAATCATAGCTGTGCCGGTGGCCCCTAATGAGACTGTCGAACTTTTAAAAAATGAAGTCGATGAGGTGGTAACTATCCTGATACCACCAACCAGTAATTTTACTTCGGTAGCTCAATTCTATGATAATTTTGAGGAAATTAGCGACGAAAAAGTTGTAAAAATTATGAACACTGTGAATCAATAATAAGAACTTGACAAAGCCATCAAATTCAAAACTGAACACTAGTTGTACCTTATCTTTTTATCTTATCTTAAAGGAATTGAATGTAATACCGTGGTAAGCTGAGAAAGATGTGGTACAGAATTTGTGGCAAATTCTAGAATTGGTGCATGCCAGATACCAAAACCGACCATAAATATCATTGCGAAGATGAGTACTGCTGATATTGCTCTTGGTTCTTTGACCCTCGACGTGTCAGGCGAGTCTTCCATGTACATTTTTCTCATTATCCATGCATAATATCCAAGGGAAAGGGCACTGTTCAACACTCCAGCAATAGCCAAGTACGGCCCCCACCAAACTTCAGGGCCACTATTGATTGCCGAACCGAATAACACTAGCTTACTCCAGAATCCATTGAGCGGTGGTACGCCTGCCAACGCTAATAGTGATATTGATAGTGCTATTGCCGTTAATGGCATCCGTCTTGCAAGTCCCCTGTATTTTTCAAGACTATAACTGGTAAGTGAAATTGCTACCGCTGCGACTGCAATAAATGCAGCAGCTTTCATAACAGCATGATTAAGAATGTGGAAAAGAGAACCTGCGAGAGCTTGATCATTGTATGGAGCCAGGGCAAGACCAATCATTATGTATCCTGCCTGTGCAATACTCGAATAAGCCAATATTCTAGGCACACTCTTTTGGACTAGTGCACCTAAGTTGCCTATTGTCATCGTAAAAATAGCTATTATAGCCAGTAGGACGGACCAGTCGAGATGCAATACAAATATGGCCAGGATAATTACTCTAATAGCAGCGGCAAAACCTGCTTTCTTTGTACCAGCAGATAGTAACGCCCCGATGGTAGTGGGAGCACCCTCATATGCATCAGGAAGCCACATGTGAAATGGAACAAGACCCATCTTAAAGCCAAATCCAGCTATGAATAAAGCTAGAGCAAGCAGACTGACAGGAATCATATCTTTCTGTAGATTGACCATAGATACTAGCGCTTGTCCAATGTTTGTAGTTCCAGTAATTCCATATACTAATCCAATTGCAAATACCAGTATACCTGATGATAGAGCACCGAAAAGGAAGTATTTGATAGCAGCCTCATTTGATATTGGATCGCGTTTTGAAAATGCGGCTAGAGCATATGTAGGTATGGACATGAGCTCCCATGCAACTAAAAGCATTACAAGGTCTGTAGAGTAGGCAATAAGTATCATTCCTATACTTGACAGGAGAATCAATGAATAATATGCAGCAGGGTTGGTTTTGTTTTTCATGAAATCCCAAGATGAGACTGTTACCATTATTGATACAATCAATAACGTTATTCCAAAGAATGCTCCAAACATATCGTCTGCAAGCATCCCCTTTCCAAATTCTATAGTGGGAATTTGCTCTCCAGAAAGTACTCTAATAATAATGATACTAATGATTAGTATTAGGGCTCCGACTGCTATCCCACAATATAGTCTATTATTAGCACCTCTTTCCTTTTTAAGAGAATCAATAATTGGGATAGCAAGTCCAACTGATCCCAGGATTACAGTTACTAACAGAGGGGTTGATAAGAAATCCATATACTATTTCACTCCTACAAGAAAAGCAGCATGACGATTATTATTATTCCCGCAGCAAACACAAAAAGATAAGTCTGTGCTATTCCAGTTTGTCCTGCCTTGATAACTCGTGAGAAGTATGTCATCGTTCCCTGAAGTCCAGGATTAATGCCGTCAATTATTGTACTTTCGAAATATCTCCAAACAATACGGTAAATTGCCAGTGGCCCTATCACAGCGCCCCAATACAATGCAGTATTAAGATACCATCTATTGTAGAAGAATTTCCATACTGCTCTGGAAATAATACTTTTTGAGACAATTTGTGGGCTTATGACTCTCTTCATGTATACCAGTCCTCCAAGGAGCGCACCTAACGCAAACGCGCCTACTGAAGCGGTAACAGCAGTTGGATTCAGACCTTCGAAAGGCGCCCCAGATCCACCATTAGATTGAATTTCATGTCCTACGGAAACTGTACTATGAATGCCAAATGAATTAGCAAGGTAGGCAGAGAACATTTCGGTGAGCTGGTCTTCAAATACAAATCCAATTAAACCTACTGCAATGCTGGCTACTGCTAATATAGCAAATGGAACCCACATTACAGCTCTAACCTCATGAACTTGATGACTGCTTTCACTTTTTTGTATAAACTCACTTTTGTCCCCAAAGAAAGTCATACCGAGCATCCTAAACGTATAGAACGCTGTCATGAAAGATACCATAACCGCAATAGCAAATAATGCCCATGAATAATGATAGCCCGATTCAAGCACGGCTGCTAATATCGCATCCTTACTCCAAAACCCAGAAGTAATAAATGGAGCCGCAGCAAGGGATAAACCGGCCATCATCATAAATAAGAACGTCTTTTTCATCTTGCTCCTAATACCACCCATATCTGTCATGAATCTAGAGCCCACAGCATGCAACACAGCACCAGCGCCCATAAATAATGATGCTTTGAACATTGCGTGGCTCATAAGATGAAAGAGCCCTGCGGTATAACCGTCTACAAAAGATGCAGAGAGTCCAGCAATTCCCAACCCCATCATCATTAGACCTATCTGTGATCCAGTAGAATATGCCAATACCTTTTTTATTTCAGGATTGACCAATGCCTGTGTTGCTAGCAGGAATGCCGTTATTGCTCCGACCCAGGCAACGACTTCAAAAAACTGGGATGAATTTAAGGCCGACACAGCAAAGAAAAGAGGTCCAATTCTCGCTACTAAGAAAACTCCCGCTTTTACCATTGTTGCGGCATGAATAAGGGCAGAAACAGGAGTTGGGCCAGTCATTGCCTCAAGCAACCACTCATTTAATGGAAATTGTGCAGATTTCCCAACAGCCCCACCAAAAATCAGTACAGCTGCAGGAACAAGTAGATTATTATTGGCCATCGCGGTAGCCCAGCTTTGATCCTTAATTAGCTCAGTAAAACCAAAAGTACCAGCATATCCAAAAATTAGGAACATTCCAGACAGCATCATGATGTCGCCTGCTTTTGTCATAAGAAACGCTTTAAGACCTGCATGCGAGGGCGATGCCCACATTTGTATTCCACCTGCATAATGTCCTGGGGTTCCAACAAAGTCCTTTTTCCTATCATGATACCAGAAGCTAATAAGCGCAAAAGATGCAAATCCAACACCTTCCCATCCAAAGAATAACATTAAGAAATTATCTGAAAAAACAATCAATTGCATAGAACCAATAAAGAAGAGCATTAAGAACCAATATCTAGTGAGATCTCTGTCTCCATGCATGTATCCCAATGAATATATGAAAATAAGTAATGAAATCCACGCAACGATATTCGCCATAAAAATAGATAATGAGTCAACAAGCACTCCTGCCTTAATGTTTAGAATAGGTATCCAGTTTATCTGACTATGAATTTGTCCTCCATCCATTGCTAGTGGTAACAGCGTTGCAGCAGATATGGCACTAGCAAGAGCAAAGCCGATTGCCGCATAATTGCGGACACGATTGCCAGCCTTTGCTAACGCGGGAATTAAAGACGCTCCGATAAAGGGCAGAATCCACACCATCCAGGCATTGATTGCCTGTCCTTCAAATCCAATTATTCCTTGAAGCTCGCTCATTTTATTACCATCCTCCAGTTGGATCTACATAAACTGCTCATGATGCGTCTATTTACATTAATACCAATATCGAAAGTCATTATCATAAACCTCCTCCAACGACAGCAACTAGTTTGTTCCGTTCATCCTGAGGTTGTAGACTAACAGGATTTTCGTTACTATATTTAAGTACAGTACTATCATTTGAAAACATATCCTGTATATAATGAGCGACTGGATTCAGTATCGGACCCGGATAGACTCCTAATATAAGGGTAATTGCAGCTAGTGCTGCCATAGTAACAGTAACATATCTACTTGGATCCTTGATCTTTGTAAATTGCTCTGGAATTTTTCCAAAAAATATTCGCTTATACATCCACAAGATATATGCGGCAGTTAGCACAGTTGCGAGTATCGCAAGTCCGAATGCCACTATTCTGAGAGTATCTGAATTTGCAACACCTGTTTGCAAGGCTCCATTAAACAAAATCCATTCAGCCATAAAACCGCTAGTTGGAGGTATGCCCATAATTGTAAGGGCGCCAATCATGGCAATTACTGCAGTATAAGGCATCCTTCCGGCAAGCCCGCCAAGCTTTGACATACTTCTTGTTCCTGTTTGGAGGATAATCGATCCAGCCATCATGAAGAGTATTGCTTTTCCCAAACCATGACTTACATACATAAGGGTAGCACCTGTTATGCCAAGAGTGCTTTCAGAACCGATCCCAAATAGGATATAGCCCATTTGACTTATGCTTGAATATGCCAGCACTCTTTTTATATCATCTTGCATCATAGCCATGGCACCGCCGTAGATCATAGTAGCTAAACCCCAAAGATTAATGTAAATGCTGTATTGAGAATAATTACCAACTAGCAATTCTAACCAAAGTCTCAGTAATGCGTAAGCACCAATTCCGATCATTGCAGGGGACAATAAGGCTGAAACCGGAGTAGGGGCCTCAGAATGGGCATAAGGAAGCCATATGTGTAGAAGAAAGGCTGCCAGTTTTACACCCAATCCTATTACCAGTGCGAATACAATCAGAATAAGCCACTGATCAGGAATTTTGTTAACGTTTTGCCTCACCGTATCATAATCAAAACCTCCAGCAAAAAATCCCATAGCAAGCAGTCCTAAAAGTAGTACTACAGCACCTGCGTGTGTCCAGAAAAAGAACATTAACGCGATTCTTTTTCTTTCGCCATATCCATAAAATGCTACAAGAAAGAATGATGGAACTAGCATTAATTCAAAAAAGACATAAAACTCAATTAAATTTGTGGCTAGGACAGTGCCTAGCATTCCCATTGAGAAAGTCAAATAAAGCCCAAAGTAAAGTCCCATATGATGATTTACGTATTCTTCCTCATTTGCTCCTGTTATTGTCAGAGTCTCCGTTTTATTTCCTCCAGTATTTGATCTATACGAGCCTGGTTCCGAATCGATATCGCTTTTCCCAAAGCTCTCTTTGAAGGATTCTTTAATCTTATGAATCATGTATGGTTTTGAATAAAGAGTTAGTACTGTACATAGAATATTTATAATAATTGCAAATGGTAAGCTCAATCCATCGATTCTTAATCCAAAGTTTCCAAATTGACTCCACGTGTATGATTCAACATATGCCGTTCTTCCGCCGTGTAGTGTGAGAGAAGCTACCAACAGGCACATTGTAGATATAGCAAGTACTCCAAAAGAGAACCATGTTACTGCTGTGCCACCTCTTCTTTTTGAAATAATATAAGCAGCTGGGGCAAGGAGCAATGGAAGAAATGTTGCTATTAGTAGGTAAGGTAGCTCTGTCACCAAATTTCTCACTAACTAGCTAGTTTATCCCTTCAGGCTCCTGAATTCTTCTACATCTATTTGCTTATACAGTCGATAAGCTATAATTATAATTCCAAGTGCGACAGCTACTTCAGCAGCCGCGATGGCAATTGAGAAAAGTGCAAAGACCTGACCCTGAACATTGTGTAGATATCTTGAAAAAGCAATAAGATTTAGATTCGCAGCATTTGCAATAATCTCAATTGAAAATATCATTCGTACTGCGTTTCGCTTGACTACAAGACCATATATACCAATCGAAACCAAAACTACTGAAACTAGTACAAAATCAATTAACTCATTCATTTTGTTTTATCAAACCCTCTCTTCTAGCTAATGCCAAAGCTCCAATAACAGCACCTGCCAATGTTAGCCCTAGTACTATAAGTACAGGTGAATAATACGTAAGCATTGACTTACCTATTTCTACAATATCTATTGGATTTGACTTTGGATTACCAAACATAGGATTGTTTATTCCAGATACAAGAAATATAGCACCAATACCGCCCATTGTTAGAAGCATCAGAATAATTCCTCCTGCCTTTCTACCCTTATCGTCTTTAGCTGAGAATAAGTCTTGAGTCCTTACCAGCATGACTGTAAATATGACCAATACAGCTACTGCACCAACGTATACTGTAATCTGGAACATGGCCACAAAAGGAGAATCCAATAATAGAAAAAATCCTGCAATTCCCAACATAGAAATCGCAAGAGCTATTGCACCATAAATGAGCTCTTTGCTCTCCAGAGCTAATATAGAAGTTCCTATAGTGAGAATCGCAATTCCCACGAAATATGCATCAACCATGATCCGCACCTCTGTAGCCAATTCGCATTTCTGCATCACCATCATACTTTGGCTTGATAGCAAGCTGTGCTGGAGTATATATTAGATGTTCCTTTGTAAATGATGATAATTCATAGTCATTT
>Ga0207708_10000678_pt1 | contig 26010 bp, 24 predicted proteins | sample KBSK5101metaG_FD_184340 | JGI IMG/M metagenome (GOLD analysis project Ga0207708, IMG submission 184340) | Corn, switchgrass and miscanthus rhizosphere microbial communities from Kellogg Biological Station, Michigan, USA - KBS K5-10-1 metaG... | ecosystem: Host-associated > Plants > Roots >...
CAGGCTCTCCATATCGGCGATCATCAGCTCGGTCTCGACCGTCTCGGCGTCGGCGATGGGGTCGATGCGGCCCTCGACGTGGGCCACGTCCTCATCCTCGAAGCAGCGCAGCACGTAGGCCACCGCGTCCACCTCGCGGATGTGGGCCAGGAACTGGTTGCCCAGGCCCTCGCCCTTGGAGGCGCCGCGCACCAGGCCGGCGATGTCCACGAAGGTGAGGCGGGTCGGGATGGTCTGGGCGGAGCCGGCGATCTCGGCGACCTTATGGAGGCGCGGGTCGGGCACGCCCACGTCGCCCACGTTGGGCTCGATGGTGCAGAACGGATAGTTGGCGGCCTCGGCCGCCGCCGTCTGGGTGAGGGCGTTGAAGAGGGTGGACTTGCCCACGTTGGGCAGGCCCACGATGCCGCATTTGAAGCCCATCGCTGGGGGTCCTCAGGTTCTTGAATGTCAGTGCTCGCGCTCAGCTGCGCCCGCGCAGCCAGCGCTTGAGGCTATCGGCCAGCGACCCGCCACGTTGTGCCCCAGGGGCCGGAGCGGCGGCCGGAGCAGGCGCGGGGTTCGCCGCCGACCGCGGGGGCGGGGCAGGCTTGGCCGGGGCGGATGCGCCACGGGGCTGGGCCTCGCTGCCGGCCACGGCGGCCGTCTTCTCTGGCTTGCCGCCACCGGCGGCTCCGTCGTCCGGCGCGCCGCCCTTTCTGCGCGAGGCGTGGGCCTGCGCGCCCTGCAGCCGGCGCGTCGCGTCGGTCAGGAAACGGGCGTCGTCGCCGGCGGCGAGCCGGGCCGCGGCGTTGGCAATGGCGTCCAGCATGGGGTCCAGCCAGGCCTCATCGTCCCTGGAGAAGTCGTGCAGGACGTAGCCGATCACGGCCTCCTTCGAGCCCGGATGACCGACGCCGATGCGCACCCGCGCGTACTCGTTGCCCACATGCGCCGAGATGGACCGCAGGCCGTTGTGGCCGGCATTGCCGCCGCCGGCCTTGATCTTGAGCTTGCCGGGCGCCAGGTCGATCTCATCGTGGAAGACGTAGATGTCGGCCTCGGGGATCTTGAGATACCGCTGGGCCTCGCCCACGGCCTGGCCGCTGTCGTTCATGTAGGTCTGGGGCATCAGCAACATGACGCGGCGGCCGCCGATGGGCCCCTCGGTGACGAGGCTGTGGTAGCGCTTCTTCCACGGGCCTAGCCCATGCCGGGCGGCGATCCGCTCCAGGGCCATGAAGCCCACGTTGTGGCGGTGGCGCGCGTAGCCCTTGCCCGGATTGCCGAGGCCTACGAAGAGCTTCATGGAGAGTTACCCGTCGTGGCCCCAGGGGTCCAGCTGGGCCCGGCGGAAGCCCGGCCCAGGCAACCGATCTGGGGGCTACTTCTTGCCCTTGTCGCCACCCTTGGCGGGAGCAGCTGCGGGCTTGGCGCCAGCGGCGTCCTTGCCGGCGGGAGCCTTGGCGCCAGCGGCCGCCTTGGCGTCGGCCGGAGCGGCGGCAGCACCCTCGGCGGCGGCCGGGGCGGCACCCTCGGCGGTCGGAGCGCCGGGCGTACCCGTCGTCGCGCCCTCCTCCTCGACCCGGTGGCCGGCGACGGTGGCGACCGTGAAGTCACGGCCCTGGATGGTGGGCTTCACGCCGGGCGGCAAGGCGATGGCCGAGATATGGATGGAGCGGCCGATCTCGAGGCCGTCCAGGCTGAACTCGAACGCATCGGGGATGGCGTCGGACGGGCAGGTCACCTCGACCTCGTGGCGGACGATGTTGAGAACGCCGCCGCGCTTGAGGCCCGGCGACAGGGCCTCGTTGACGAACCGCACCGGCACGCTCACGCGGATGCGCGAGCCGGGGCTCACGCGCTGGAAATCCACGTGCACCAGCTTGCCGTTCACCGGGTGCAGCTGCACCTCGCGCGGAATCACGCGGGTCTTGGCGCCGTCCAGGTCGAGCTCGATGACGGTGGAGAGGAACCGGCCGCGGTTCATCAGGTTGACCAGCTCGTTGGACTGCAAGGCAATATTCTCGGGCGCGCCGCCGTCGCCATAGATCACGCCCGGCACGGCGGCCTGGCGGCGAACCTCGCGCGCTCCGCCGGTGCCGGCGCGCGTCCGCGCGGAGGCCTTGATCTCGCTGACCTGAGCCATAGCCGAAAACTCCAATTGGAAACGGGCCGCGTCGCGGTGGCGGCGGCTCCGGGGATTGTGCGAGCCTGGATTTGGGGCGCCTTATAGCGGTCCCTTCTCCGCCGTGCAACGCCTGCGGTGCCAGTCCGGGTGTGGGCGGGGTGACGCGGTCCACGTCCCCAGAGGCGCTCGGGGCAGGTTTCCGCGTGCAAGGGCCTTGGCGGACCGATATGCTCGACCCTGAAAGCAAGACGCTCAAGGACGCTCCGGCGGAGGAGGGAGAAGCTTGAGGATGGCGCTTCCGCCAATCCGTCTGCCCAGCCGCTGGGCGGCGTGGACAGCCCTGATCCTGGGCGTCGGCCTGCTGCTGGCGTCCGGCGCCGGGCGGCCGTCGGCGCAGCCGGCGGAGCGACCTGCCGCAGACCGGCCAGTGGACCGTCCAGTGGATCGGCCAGTGGATCGGCCGGTGCTGCTGGTGGACATCAAGGGCGCCATTGGCGTGGTCTCGGCCGGGCAGATGACCAAGGCCCTGCAGCGCGCCGCCGCAGCCGGCGCCCAGGCCCTGGTGGTGCGCCTGGACACGCCCGGCGGCCTCCTCTCCTCCACCCGCGAGATGATCCACGCGATCCTCGCCTCGCCGGTGCCGGTGGTGATGTACGTGGCGCCCAACGGCAGCCGGGCGGCCAGCGCCGGGACCTACCTCATGTACGCCGCCCACGTGGCCGCGATGGCGCCCAGTACGCATCTGGGAGCCGCCACGCCGATCTCCCTCACGCCTACGGGCTTCCCCGGCTCGCCGCCGCAGAGCCCGCCGCCGCAGCCGGGGCCGGACGCTTCCAAGGACGGCAAGGACAAGGAGACCGCGCCCGCCGACGGCAGGACCGCCGCCGAGCGCAAGGCCATCAACGATGCGGTGGCCTATATCCGCTCCCTGGCGGAGCTGAGGGGGCGCAATGCCGACTGGGCCGAGCGGGCGGTGCGCGAGGCGGCCACCCTTACGGCGTCGGCCGCCCTCAAGGAGCGCGTCATCGACCTCATCGCGGAGAATGTCGACGACCTGCTCGCACAGATCGACGGGCGCACGGTCAAGACCCAGGCGGGCGAGGTGCGGCTGGAGACCAGAGGCAGCCGGGTGGTCGAGTTGAAGCCCGACTGGAAGACCGAGATCATGCAGGTGATCTCCGACCCGAATGTCGCGCTCATCCTGATGACGATCGGCATCTACGGCATCCTGTTCGAGTTCTGGAACCCCGGCGTGGTCGCTCCCGGCGTGATCGGCGGCATCTGCCTGATCGTGGGGCTGACGGCCCTCTCGGTGCTGCCCGTCAACTACGCCGGCCTGGCGCTGCTGGCACTCGGCGTCGCCCTGATGGTGGCTGAGGCGTTCCTGCCCAGCTTCGGCGTCGTCGGGCTGGGCGGCATCGCCGCCTTCGCCATCGGTGCGCTGTTCCTGTTCGACCCCGACCAGTCCGACATCCCGATCCAGGCCTCGTGGCCGGTGGTCGCCGGCCTCACGGCGTTGAGCGCCGTCTTCTTCCTGGGTGTCCTGGGGCTGGCGGTGCGGGCGCGCCGCCGCCCGGTGGTGACGGGGTCCGAGGAGATGATCGGCAGCGTCGGGGAGGTCGTGCAGTGGACCGGCAGCAAAGGCCGCGTGCGCGTGGCCGGCGAGATCTGGGCCGCCGAGTCGCCGCTGATCCTGGCCGAGGGCCAGAAGGTGCGCGTCGCCAGCCGCAGCGGGCTTGTCCTGGCGGTCGAGCCCAAGACCTGAGTCTTACCTACGAGGATTGAGAGGAGGAAGCATGCCAGCACTGTTCTCCGGGTTGTTTCCCCTTATCGTCGTCGTTCTGCTGCTCGCCTACTCCATCCGCGTGCTGCGGGAGTACGAGCGGGCCGTGGTGTTCATGCTCGGGCGCTTCTGGAAAGTGAAGGGGCCGGGCCTCGTGCTCATCGTTCCCTTCGTCCAGCAGATGGTGCGCATGGACCTGCGCACCCGCGTGCTCGATGTGCCGCCGCAGGACGTGATCTCCAAGGACAACGTCTCGGTCAAGGTCAACGCCGTCGTGTATTTCCGGGTGATCGATCCCGAGAAGGCCGTCATCCAGGTCGAGCTGTTCGAGGCGGCGACCAGCCAATTCGCGCAGACCACGCTGCGTTCGGTCCTCGGCCAGCACGACCTCGATCAGATGCTCTCCGAGCGCGAGAAGCTCAACGTCGAGGTGCAGCGTATTCTGGACGAGAGAACCGATGCCTGGGGCATCAAGGTCAGCAACGTCGAGCTCAAGCACATCGACCTCAACGAGACCATGATCCGCGCCATCGCCAAGCAGGCCGAGGCCGAGCGCCTGCGCCGCGCCAAGATCATCGACGCCGAAGGCGAGCTGCAGGCCGCCGAGCGGCTGGCCCAAGCCGGCGAGATCCTGTCCAAGCGGCCGGAGGCGATGCAGCTCAGGTATCTGGGCACGCTGCTGAATATTGCGGGTGAACGGAGCAACACCATCGTGTTCCCGCTTCCGATGGGCGACCTGGCGAAGGCGCTGGGGTTGGGGGAGAAGAAGGAGTAGGGGGCGGACGGGGTCAGATCCGCGGGTCTCAATTTGGAGTCATCGATTGCCTGGAGTGAACGGCGAGAAGAGATCGCGCATCTTGGCGGGAACGATCCTATCCGTATCGTCCACGCTCGTAGTCCGCGGCCTTGGACGCCCGTCGCTGGTTAGGATCTCAAATTCTTTCAGCTCTCTGAGGTCGACAATGGTGTTGGACAGGAGGCGCTTGGTGGCTGGCGTCTCGTTGCACACGCTGTTGAAGAGATCGAGGAGGGTCGGGGGTGGATCACCGGACTTGTGTGCCGAAAGGACCTTTTCGGGCAATTCCTCCATCAATGCTTTCTTGGAGCGAGCCTGTGCATTGTCGTCGAATATGAAATCGAAAGGTGTTTGATCGATTGGTTGTTCTGGATCGTAGCCAAGCATCCGCAGACCTGCGCGACCGTGATGCACGAAGTGATTTTGCATGCGCCAGTGCAGCGCAGTCATCTCATCGCGAGCTGTTGGATGCTTGGAGATGTGAACAAGCCAGTAGGCCCTATGACTCTCGACAGACTTAACAAAAAACGGCGTGTAATATGGTGCGCCGGTGTGCTTGACGAGATGCTTATAGAGCAGATTCTGGATAAGCCAACGCGCTTCCCGTTGACCTTTGAGATGTAGCATCTGCTGGAGGTCGGTCAGCGACAGCTCGACAGGCTTGACGGCCTTGAGGAAGCTCTCTTCGGTTGAGAGATAGTCGATAAGCCAATCGACGTTGAAAGTGAGAATGATTTCTGGGTTGACGAGTTGTTCCAAGATTGTGCGGATGGTTTGGAGCGAAACATCGGAATAACCGTACTGATCGAGAAAGAAAATGGCACGGTCGGCGCGCCCTCTCGATTTGATGCGCGCAATGATGCTAGGCAAGGCATTTTCGAAGATGTCGTGGATGATACTCAGTCTGTTGCCGACGAGTGGTGCGTGCGGAGACGCTTTGATGGTTGCACTGAGGAATTCGACGTTCTGCTTTTTGCGATCGACAAAGATAAATTCGCTGTCAATGCGGATTGGCTTGGTGCGTTCGGCATTGACGCGCGCCTCGACTGCCACCAACTCGTCGAGTGCGATCAGCGGAGATCCTGGAACGATGATGCCTCCGCGGGTATACTGTCCACCACCGGCAAAGCCGTCGACGATGGTCAGTTTCAGGACTTCTCTGCGCGGATTGGCGGTCAAAACCTCAACGTACGTCGCCGCATATTGGCGCAGCACCGCGTGCTTCGCGGCACTGTGGTCGTCAAGAGGAGGTGGGCTTGCGCCAAGCTGCCAACTATACCTGCCGTCCGACATTCGGTAATTCCCCCGCGACGCTCAAAGTCATCGAAGGAAGCTGAGACCACAACTTACCGTCGATTGAACGCCCATTGGCTTTTTTCGATCGACGAATACCGTCCGGTCCCCAGGCCCCCCACTGCTTAAAGAAGAATGGTACTCCAGCATCCTCACATTGATCGCGCACTTTGCGTACCCATTTCGGATTCATAGGTCTCGCGCCGCGCCCCGATTCTCCCCCGACTATCACCCAGTGGATCTCCCGTAGTGGCAACCAACCTGGATCGGCGATCAAAGGCTCGACAGACAGAAAGCGGACCTTGGATTTGATCCTCACCAAGGGTGCAATACGCGGCACACCATGCTTACGGTTCTCGACAGATACGCCAAGCCATGCGTTGGCGGGTACCTTTGCCTTGCCGAAGTACCCAAGCATCCGATCAGCACGCTTCGTGAGAATTTGGAACTGATGGTGCGGTGTAGCCCGAATGACTTCCAGCACTCGGTCCACATATGGAAAAGGTACCTGTTCGTGGAACAGGTCGCTCATCGAGTTGACGAAGTACAGGGTTGGTTTGCGCCGCTTTAGCGGCTCCCGCAGTCTTTCAGGCTGCAAAGTGACTGCAAAACCCTGCTCGTAGCCTGGCACACCCATCGCTTTGAGACGCTCGGCGAAGATGCGCGCGTAGCAGTTTTTGCACCCGGGGGAGACGTTGGTGCAGCCGGTGACCGGGTTCCAGGTCTGTTGCGTCCATTCAATGCGCGAGCGCGTTGCCATGGGCGGTGCTGGGCTCAGCCCGATTTGAGGGACCCGGTTGCGTCGTGTCGGCGACGAACACTACTCGAAGAAAGTTTAGTCGTTCTCTCTCTGTTCTGCGGCGATGTCAAGGGAAGGTGTGCCATATGACGACGGAAGGGTTTCTAGCACTAGGCGGCCGAACACAGAATTACGGTAGACTGCAAAGCAGATCTTGACGAAGCCGACCGCGAGTTTTGCTTAGCTGCGCCGGTGAAAGGACGGGTGGCTTGATTGGGCCCCGGGACCCGTGCCATCACCACCCTACGCTGCGCCGGGCGACAAGCGCGCGAATCTCCACGATCTCGTTGAATGCACCGTCGGGCGCCAGCCCGGCCAGCCCCGCGCGCAGCCGGCGCTCGAAGGCCTCGCGCTGGGTGCCAAGCGCCTCGGGCGAGGTGGTCGACTTGGAGTAGGCGAGGCCGACGATGGCGTCGGGGGAAAGGGTGCGGGCAAGGGTCATGCCGTACAGGGTGAGGTGCGCAAAGGGCGAGCGCAGCAGGACGGTCTCGTGGGGCTCCCAGGCCGGGTTGCTCTGGCGGCGCTGCGCCATCCTGGCGGGCACGAGCTCCATGGCGAGGTCGTGCAGCAGCGACGGCCAGTCCGCGCCTGGAGTCGCAACCTGCCTGTCGCCGAAGAGAACGACGGCGCCAGAGGGACCGGCTGCGGGATCGACGATGCGGTCGAGCTCGCGCAGCGTCGCGTCCCGGTCCATCCAGTGAAACGAACGGCCCATGACGGCGAGCTGGAACGGTCCGCGGCGTGTGCCAAGGTCGTAGGAGCTGCCTTCGACGAGGTCGATGGCCACGCCGGCCGCCGCCGCGTGCTCGGCCGCAGCAGCGAGCATGTCGGGCGACGGGTCCATGGAGCTGACCGCGCATCCGAGGCGCGCGAAGGCGACGGCCAGTGGACCGGGTCCGCAGCCAAGGTCCAGCACGGGGCTGCCAGGACCGAGGCCACAGCGTGCGGCAACGAAGGCGATGAGCGCTTGCGGGTAGGGCACGCGATAGGCGGCGTAGAAGGGGACTGTCGAGCGAAAGCGGTGAGGTTCGAAGGCCGGGCGCATGGCGCTAGAGATTGTGGCGGCGGCTAGAGATGGCAAGGCCAGTGCGCAGTCGAGCGGGGGCCCTGGGGTCAGACCCGCAGGGTCTGACCCCATTCACGGCACGATCCGCTCCTCCCGGAACCGCCGCAGCAGCCGGCAGAACATCTCCTCCGTGTCCACCACGTCGTGGAAGCCGAAGCGGCGGGACTTGGTCACGTCCGACATCACGTCCCAGTCGCAGCCGAACACGTAGTCGGCGAACGGCCAGGCCGCCAATTCGTGCCAGGCGTAGGGCTTGAGGCCGTGCTTCTCGGTCATGGACTGCCACAGCCCGGCCATGGTGGGCATGTGCCGGGTGAGGCTGATAGTCTGGGGCTCCGCCGTGGGCATCTCGAACACCTCGGCGATGCGGGGCCACACGTTCCTCCAGCGGAAGTAGTCGCCGTTGGTGATGTTGAACGCCTCCAGCCCGCAGCCGGGCTCGGTGGCGGCCCACAGGGCGGCGTTGGCGAAGTGCGAGGACTCCGTCACCTGGTAGATCGTGCCGTAGGCGCCGGGCTTGCCGGGAAAGCGCAGCGGCAGGCTGAGCTCCCTGCAGATGGCGGCGTAGACGGCGATCGGCGGCAGGATGCTCATGGGCGTGCCGGGCGCGAAGCCGCACAGCGTCTGCGGGCGCAGCTCCACCCAGTCCCAGGGCTGGCCGCGCTGGAACGCCGTCAGCCAGTCGATCTGGTCGAAGTAGTAGTCGGGCGGCATGTGGCGCGGGTCGCTCTCGCGGGCCGGCGTCTTGAACGGCCCCAGGTGCGAGCCGTAGTACTTGGTGCCTGTCACCAGCACGACGCGGCGGAGCGCCGAGGAGGCGCCGGCGATGGCCGTGACGGCGTTGACAAGCATGTCGCGGTTGGGGGCGATGTTGGCCGCAAAGTCCGCCGCGGCCCCCTGGGCGGGCTGGAAGGCGGCATAGAAGACGTGCGTGGCGTCCGTCACGGCCGCCAGCTCGGCGCCGCAGGCGGCCGCATCGAGCAGATCGACCGCGATATGGCGATAGCGCGGCCCGTCCGCCGCGGCGCGCCGTGACAGGCCGACGACGCGCCAGTCCCAATCGGCCAGCAGCCGCTCGACGATGTAGCGGCCGATGACGCCCAGAGCGCCGACAACCACCGCGACCTTTGGCACCATGCGCCGCCTCGTGCCCTCTGCACCCGCCCCTCAAGGCTTGACTTTAGCCCCCTGCCGCGGCCGGTGACGCCGGTCAAACACGCAATCGGGCTGCGCTCAACGCGAGCCCATCCGCGCTGCGACCCGCAGTGCTACCCTGCACCGGCGAATGGGCCGCGACGGCACGCGGTTGCCCGCAGCGATGGACCCGCAGATAGTGCCGGCGTTTTGCGGACGCCGGGGCGCCGACGCAACAGCAAAAGGACCTGGCCCCGATCTGTCGCGCGCCACGCCCTCCATCCCGAGCCGAGACATGGACCACCGCCCCTCGCATTTCGCCTCGCGGCTGCCGTTCTACTACGGCTGGTTGATCGTGGGCATCGCCTTCGTGACGATGGCGGTGGGCGTGACGGCGAGGACGGCGTTCTCGCTGCTGATGCCGCCGCTGATCGACGAGTTCGGCTGGGACAGGGGGCTCGCCGCCGGGGCGTTCTCGTTCGGGTTCCTTGTGTCGGCGGTGCTGAGCCCCGTCGTCGGCCGCGTCATGGATGCGCGCGGGCCGCGCGTGATCATCATGGCCGGCGTGGTGCTGCTGTCGTCGGGGCTGTTCCTGGCGCCCTGCATCGAGCGGCCGTGGCATCTCTACGCCACGCTCGGCGTGCTGGTCGGCGGCGGCGCCAACATGATGACCTACACCGTGCACTCGCAGTTCCTGCCCAACTGGTTTCTCCGGCGGCGGGGGCTCGCCATCAGCATCGCCTTCGCCGGCGCCGGCGTCGGCGCCATCGTGCTGCTCCCCTGGCTGCAGTCGATCATCCTGAGCGACGGCTGGCGCGCCTCCTGCCAGGCCATCGGCCTGCTGGTGGTGCTGGCCGTCGTGCCACTCAATCTGCTGGTGCGGAAGAGGCCGGAGGAGCTCGGGCTGCTGCCGGACGGCGAGGCGCGTGCCGCCTCTCCGTCCGGGCCGCATCGTGCCCCGCACGTCGTCGACCCGTCCTGGGCCGCCGTCGAGTGGACGCTGGCCCGCGCGGTGCGGACGGCGCGCTACTGGTGGATCATGCTCGGCTATTTCTGCGCCGTCGCCGCCTGGTACGCCGTGCAGGTGCATCAGACGAAGTACCTCGTCGAGATCGGCTTCACGCCGCTGGTTGCGGCCTGGGCACTGGGGGCGGTGAGCATGGCCGGCATCCCCGGCCAGATCGTGCTTGGCGGCCTGTCGGACCGCATCGGCCGCGAGTGGGTGTGGACGGCCGGATGCGCGGGCTTTGCCATCTGCTACGCCGCGCTGATCGCGCTGGAGCATGCACCATCGATGGCGCTGCTCTACGCGATGGTGCTCTCCCAGGGCTTCCTCGGCTACGCCCTCGCATCGGTGATGGGCCCGATCGTGGTCGAGATTTTCGAAGGGCCGCACTACGGGTCGATCTTCGGCACGATCACGATCGCCCTGATCGGCGGCGGCGCTGCAGGACCCTGGATCGCCGGCGCGATCCACGACGCATCGGGCAGCTACCGGCTGGCTTTCGCGCTGATCATCGGAGGCTGCGTGGCGTCCGCCGTCGCGGTGTGGCTGGCCGCGCCGCGCAAGGTGCGCCTCGTGCCGGGGCGAGCCTTGGCTGCATCGCTGCCCGGCGCACGGGCACGCAGCTAGCGAGAGGGACCAGACCTGGAGCGTCTGGCCGCACTGCCGATGGCAAAACGTGGCGGCTGAGCTACCGGTCCGGCTCGTCGGGCTCGGATACCGGGCCGATGATGGTCTCCATGTCGGAGCCATCCTCCTCCTCGGGCTCCAGGAAGGTCTCGTCGTCCTCGGCCACCTCGGCCTCGTCCTCGCCTTCGATTGCCGGCAGCGCGTCCTCCTCGTCCTCTGCGGCCGGTACGGCGGCGGGCTTGTCGGCGGGGCGGGGCGTGAAGGCGGCCCTCCTGGCGGCACTGCGCGTGCCGGTCTCCGGGGCGGCGCCCGGGCTGTCGGGCTGCGCCGCCAGCTGGAGCGCCGTCTCGCAGATCGGGCAGACGATCGGGTCGCGGTTAAGATCGTAGAAGCGGGAGCCGCACTCCGGATTCTGGCAGGTGCGCTTGGTGCCGCGCTCGGCTTTGGTGGACATCGGCCGTACCCTCAAGGCGGAAATTTGGGGGGCTCATGCCACGGGGATCGGCGCCTGTCAAAACCAGATTTGCGCCGATGCACCAGGGTTTTCGAGCCTTGCTCGGCCCCCATATGGTGTGCGGCACGCGCTGTTGACAGCCCCCGTCGCGCTTGCTCTAAGGCAGCCGCCGGACTGAGCCCGGAAAGAGGCGGGGCCGGCGCCGCATCGAGCCCAAGGCCAGGCTGCCCGTGCCGCATCAAGCCCCATCGCCGCTGTGCGCCCTCCGGGCCAAGGCCCTGGCTGGCCGTGTCCGCGTGCCGGGCGACAAGTCGATCTCGCATCGGGCGCTGATGCTGGGCGCGCTGGCCACCGGCCGCACTCGCATCACCGGCCTGCTGGAAGGCGAGGACGTGCTGAACACGGCCAGGGCGCTGCAGGCCCTGGGGTGCCCCGTGCGCAAGGAGGGCGGCGAGCGGGGTGGCGTTTGGGAGGTGCTGGGCCGGGGCGTGGGCGGGCTGGAGGAGCCGGCCGATGCGCTGGACTTCGGCAACTCGGGCACCGGCGTGCGCCTGATGCTGGGCGTGATCGCCGGCCACCGCATGACCGTGCGGCTGGTGGGCGATGCGTCCCTGTCGCGGCGGCCCATGGGCCGGGTGCTTAAACCCCTGGAGCGCATGGGGCTGGAGGTGCTGGATAGGGGCAGGGACAGGCTTCCGCTGGCCGTGCGCGGCTCGGCAGACCTTATCCCTGTCGAATACCAGCTCCCCGTCGCTTCGGCCCAGATCAAGTCGGCGGTGCTGATCGCCGGCCTGCATGCCAGCGGCGAGACCATTGTGATCGAGCCGGCTGCCACCCGCGACCATACGGAGCGCATGCTGGGCTATTTCGGCGCCCAGGTCAGTGCCACCAAGCGCCAGGGGCTGCGTGCCGTCTCCGTCAAGGGCGACGCCGAGCTGGCTGGCCGCGACCTCAAGGTGCCCGGCGATCCCAGCTCGGCGGCCTTCCTGGCCGCTGCGGCGCTGATCGTGCCGGGGTCGGAGGTGACCATCGAGGGCGTGCTCGTCAACCCGACGCGGACCGGCTTCTATACAACCCTGCGCGAGATGGGCGCGGACGTTGTGTTTGCCAACGAGCACATCGAGGGTGGCGAGCCGGTGGCCGATCTGCGGTTTCGACATGCGAAGCTCAAAGGCGTGCGGGTGCCGGCGGAGCGGGCGCCCAGCATGATCGACGAGTACCCCGTGCTGGCCTGTCTCGCCGCCTACGCCGCCGGGGACACCCGGATGGAGGGCCTGGCGGAGCTGAAAGTGAAGGAGAGCGACCGCCTCGCGGCGACCGCCGCCGGCCTCGCAGCCAACGGCGTGGCGGCCAAGGTGGATGGGGATACGCTGATCGTGGAGGGTGGCAGGGGTGTGCCCGGCGGCGGCACCGTCGCCACCCACCTCGACCACCGCATCGCCATGGCGTTCCTCACCCTGGGCCTGGGCGCCGACCGCCCCGTCACGGTCGACGACGCCGGCATGATCGCCACCAGCTTTCCCGAATTCCGCCCACTGATGCAGGGGCTTGGCGCCGCCTTCGCGGAGCCGGAGGCGGAATGATCATCGCCATCGACGGTCCGGCGGCCTCGGGCAAGGGTACGCTCGCCAAGCGGGTGGCTGTGCACTTCGGGCTGGCCCACCTCGATACGGGGCTCCTCTACCGGGCCGTGGCGCGCGACGTGCGCGGCCGCGGTGAGGCCCTGGACGATGCGACAGCCGCCACGGCCGCCGCCGCCAGCCTGGACCCGCGGAGCCTCGACGATCCTGCCCTGCGCGATACAGGGCTCGGCGAGGCGGCCTCGGTGGTGGCTCGCATCCCGCAGGTGCGGGCCGCCATGCTGGTCTACCAGCGGGCCTTCGCCCGATGCCCGGAGGGCGCGGTGCTCGACGGCCGCGACATCGGCACCGTGGTATGCCCGGAGGCGGACGTTAAGCTTTACGTCACCGCCTCCGCCGAGGTCAGGGCGGCGCGGCGCTGCCGGGAAAGGCTGGACCGCGGCGAGCAGGCCGTTCTGGCGATGGTTCTGGAGGATATCCGCCGGCGCGACGAGCGCGACGCGGGCCGGGATGTCTCTCCCATGCGGCCGGCCCCGGACGCCTTCTTGCTGGACACCAGCAATTTGGATATAGAAACCGCGTTCGATACCGCTGTCGGCGTGATCTTGAGGAAAATGGGCCAACGCGGGCGTGCGTGAACGGCGCGCTCCAATCCAAGTTGGCGGCAGACATCGCCGGCGGCATTCAGAGACATCATGGGCGCGATCTGGGCGCGGGTGGGATGAGGCCCATTGGGCCTGCCACCCGCTACAGGCGCAGCCCTCGGATCAACACGGAACAGAGCAGCATTGCTTCAGGAGCAGGAATGTCCACCACAGCCACCGCCACCAAGGATCTCACGCCGACCCGAGACGAGTTTGCCGCCATGCTGGGCGAGACCATGCCCGAGGACGAGGTGTTCGAGGGCAGCGTCGTCAAGGGAACGGTCACCGCCATCGAGAAGGACCTGGCGGTGATCGACGTGGGCCTGAAGATGGAGGGGCGCGTGCCGCTGCGCGAGTTCATGGCGCCGGGGCGGGCGAGCGAGCTCAAGGTCGGCGATACCGTCGAGGTCTACATCGAGCGCACCGAGAACGCGCTGGGCGAGGCGGTCCTCTCCCGCGACAAGGCTCGCCGCGAGGAGAGCTGGGTCCGCCTGGAGCAGAAGTTCAACAACAAGGAGCAGGTCGAGGGCGTCATCTTCAACAAGGTGAAGGGCGGCTTTACGGTCGACCTGGACGGCGCCGTTGCCTTCCTGCCCGGCAGCCAGGTGGACGTGCGCCCGGTGCGCGACATGGGCCCGCTCATGAACACCCCGCAGCCCTTCAAGATCCTGAAGATGGACCGGCGCCGCGGCAACATCGTCGTCTCCCGCCGCGAGATCCTCGAGGCCACCCGCGCCGAGCAGCGCTCCGAGATCGTGGCCAAGCTGGCCGAGGGCCAGGTCATCGACGGCATCGTCAAGAACATCACCGACTACGGTGCGTTCATCGATCTCGGCGGTATCGACGGTCTGCTGCACGTCACCGACATGGCGTGGCGGCGGGTCAACCATCCGAGCGAGATCGTCAACGTGGGCGAGACGGTCAAGGTCCAGATCGTCCGCATCAACCCCGAGACGCAGCGCATCTCGCTGGGCATGAAGCAGCTGCAGGCCGATCCGTGGGCCGGCATCGAGGCGAAATATCCGGTGGGCGCGCGCTACAAGGGCACCGTCACCAACATCGCCGACTACGGCGCGTTCGTGGAGCTGGAGCCGGGCGTGGAGGGCCTGATCCACGTCTCCGAGATGAGCTGGACCAAGAAGAACGTGCATCCCGGCAAGATTGTCTCCACCAGCCAGCAGGTGGACGTGCAGATCCTGGAGGTCGATCCGCAGAAGCGGCGCATCTCGCTGGGCCTCAAGCAGACCCAGGACAACCCGTGGGAGGTCTTCCTCTCCGTCCATCCCAGGGGCACCGTGGTCGAAGGTCCGGTGCGCAACATCACCGAGTTCGGCCTGTTCGTCGGCTTGGACGGCGGCGTGGATGGCATGGTGCACCTGTCCGACCTCGACTGGAACCGCACCGGCGACGAGGCCATCAAGGATTACAAGAAGGGCGACCCGGTGAGGGCCGTCGTGCTCGATGTGGATGCCGGCAAGGAGCGCATCAGCCTCGGCATCAAGCAGGTCGGCGGCGACCCGATGGAGAAGGCGGGCGGCGTCGTCAAGAAGGGCAGCCAGGTCACCTGCGAGGTCATCGCCGTGCAGGACAACGGCATCGAGGTGAAGATCGTCGATACCGACCTCACCACCTTCATCAAGCGCTCCGACCTGTCGCGCGACCGCTCCGAGCAGCGCCCCGAGCGCTTCAACGTCGGGGACAAGGTCGATGCCGCGGTCACGGCCTTCGACAAGGGCAGCCGGCGCCTCTCCGTCTCCATCAAGGCGCTGGAGATCGCCGAGGAGAAGCAGGCCGTGGCGCAGTACGGCTCCTCCGACAGCGGCGCCTCGCTGGGCGACATCTTCAAGGCCGCCATCAAGAAGAAGGACGAGGCACAGCAGTAAGGTGTCGGCTGGGGTCAGACCCTGCGGGTCTGACTCCATGGCTCCAACGTCGGTTGCGGATTGGGGTCAGACCCGCGGGTCTGATCCGGCGCCGCCGGACGAGATGGGTGCGAAATGACCTTCGAGACCGAATCCGTCCTCGACCGCCGGCGCCTGCGCCGGCGGCTGTCGTTCTGGCGCGTGCTGGCGGTGGCCGCAGGCGTTCTCGCCGTGGGGCTCCTGCTGTTCTCATCGGCCAAGCGCGTCGGCCTGATCGAGCAGCGCCAGATCGCCCGCATCACCGTCGAAGGGCTCATCACCGAGGACCGCGACCTGCTGCAGCTGATCAAGAAGGTCGGCGACAGCAAGTCGGTGGCCGGGGTGATCCTGTCGATCAACAGCCCCGGCGGGACCACGGCGGGCGGCGAGGCGCTGTTCGAGGCGCTGCGCGAGCTGGCCAAGAGGAAGCCGCTGGTGGCGCAGTTCGGCACGGCGGCCACCTCGGCCGCCTACATGATCGGGATTGCCACCGACTGGATCGTCGCCCGCGGCAACACCATCACCGGCTCGGTGGGCGTCATCTTCCAGTGGCCGGAGTTCACGCAGCTGCTGGAGAAGCTCGGCATCAAGGTCAACGAGATCAAGAGCGGGCCGCTCAAGGCCAACCCCTCGCCGTTCCAGCCGCTGGACGAGACAGGCAAGGCGGCGGCCGAGAAAATGGTGGCAGAATCGCAACGGTGGTTCCTGAATCTGGTGCGCACCCGGCGCGGCATCGACACCGCGGGGGTGTCCGGTCTGGAGCAGGGCGGCGTATTCTCCGGTCGCGACGCGCTCGCGTACAAGCTGATCGACGAGATCGGCGGGGAGACCGAGGCGGTCAAGCATCTGCAGGAGAAACGCGGCGTGCCCAAGGGGCTGAAGGTGGTGGACTGGAAGGTGAGCCGCGACAGCGACTGGAGCCTGGTGCGGCTGGCCACCGCCGCGCTTGCGCGCGCAACGGGTATCGCCGCGCTCGATCAACTCTCGCAGGCGCTCGGCGACGACCGCCTGTCCAGCTTGCGCCTTGACGGCCTTGTGTCGGTTTGGCACGGTACGGAAAGATAAGCAATAGCAGTGGTTTCCGGACCCAAAGGGCGCGTGGCATGATCAAGTCCGAGCTGATCCAGAAGATCGCGGCCGCCAATCCGCACCTCTATCACCGCGACGTGGAGCGGATCGTCAACGTCATCTTCGGTGAGATCGTCGAGGCGCTGGCGCGGGGCGACCGGGTGGAGCTGCGCGGCTTCGGCGCCTTCACGGTCAAGCACCGCGCGCCCCGCATCGGCCGCAACCCCCGCACCGGGACCTCGGTGGCCGTGTCGGAGAAGTACGTGCCGTTCTTCAAGACCGGCAAGGACCTGCGGGAGCGGCTGAACAGGGAGTAAAGGTTTCAGGTTTCAGGGGTTAGGTTTCAGGGTGCTCTTTCCAGGTCGCCCCTGAAACCTAAGCCCTGGAACCTAATCCCTGAGGTGAACGTGCTACGCCGTATCGTCCGGCTGTTCGTGGGGTTGCCTATCGTCGTGGTGGCGGTGGCGATCGGGGTGGCCAACGCCCAGTGGGTGCGCCTGTCGCTCGATCCGTTCCGCCCGGACGATCCGGTGCTGTCGCTGGAGCTGCCGCTCTATGCCTGGCTGCTGGGGGCGCTCTTCTGCGGCTTCGGCGTCGGCGGGCTCGCCATGTGGCTGACGCAGACGCGCTGGCGCCGCAGCGCGCGGCGCGGTGCGGTGGAAGCGGATCGCTGGAAGGCGGAGGCGGAGCGCTTGGGCCGCGAGCGTCAGATCGCGTCGGCGAGCCGCGCTTCATAGACACAATCGTGCGAAGCGCGCCGGGTCCGAGGTTGCAGGTTGCAGGTTTCAGGTGTCAGGGTTCAGGGATCGCGATAACCTTGCATTGACCCTTGACCCCTGGAACCTGACCCCTGGAACCTGATCCCTGGCCTCCATGCGCATGTTCGACGGCGCCGCCGTGGATGGGGCGCTTTCCTACCCGGCCCTGGTGGGCACCCTGCGGGCGGCCTTCGCGAAGGGCGCCATCGCACCGCAGCGGCATCACCACGCCGTCGCGCTGGACGGCCGGCCGGAGGCCACGCTGCTGCTCATGCCGGCGTGGGAGGCGCGCGAGGCGGGCTCGCCCTTTGCCGGCCGCTACATGGGGCTCAAGGCGGTGACCGTCTATCCCGACAACGCCACGCGCGGGCAGCCGGCGGTGCTTGGCACGTATCTGCTGATGTCCGCCGAGACCGGCGAGACGCTGGCGGTGATGGACGCCACCCGGCTCACGGCCTGGCGCACGGCCGCGGCGTCGGCGCTGGCGAGCCGGTATCTGTCGCGGCCGGATGCGGCGCGCCTGCTGATGGTGGGGGCGGGGGCGCTGGCGCCATTCCTGGTGCGAGCGCATGCCTCCGTGCGGCCGATCCGCGAGGTGGCCGTGTGGAACCGGTCACGACCGCGCGCCGAGGCGCTCGTCGCCGAGCTGGCGCGCGCAGGCATTGCCGCAGCGATCGCCGATGACCTGGCCGCGGCGGTGGCCGAGGCGGACATCGTCTCCACGGCGACGCTCTCGTCCGAGCCGGTCGTTCGCGGTGCGTGGCTCCAGTCCGGCACGCACCTCGACTGCGTCGGCGCCTTCAAGCCCACCATGCGCGAGACAGACGACGATGTGGCGCGCCGCGCCCGCATCTTCGTCGATACCCGCGCCGGCGCCTTCGCCGAGGCCGGCGACATCCTGCAGTCGCTCGATGCGGGCGTGATCGGCAAGGAGGAGGTGCTGGGCGAGCTTGCCGAGCTGTGCCGCGGCACGGTGCAGGGGCGCACGTCAGCTGAGGAGATCACCCTCTTCAAGTCGGTCGGCGCCTCGATCGAGGATTTGGCTGCGGCGGTGGCGGTGTATGAGCATTGGAAGGGGCCAGACCCTGCGGGTCTGACCCCAAGTTGAATCTGCGCGGAATTGGGCGTCCCAGGGCGACCGCGAAAGTTTGCCACCTGCGTGCAGCTCGTCTAAACCCTGAAAAAACCCAGGAGTTGGAGCATGGGGTCAGACCCGCAGGGTCTGACCCCGCGGGCCATGGGCGAGACCACCAAAGTCAAGATCTGCGGCCTCAAGACGGAAGCGGCACTGGAGACGGCGCTCTCCGGGGGCGCAGACTATGTCGGGCTCGTGTTCTTCCCGCCGAGCCCGCGCGACCTGACGCCGGCGGTCGCCAAGCCGCTGGCAGCGAAGGCACGCGGGCGGGCCAGGATCGTGGCGCTGATGGTGGACCCGGACGACGCGCTTCTGGATGCGGTGGTCGCGGCTGTCGATCCCGATCTGCTGCAGCTGCACGGCGAGGAGAGCCCGGAGCGGGTGGCCGAGGTGCGGCGCCGCTGGGCCAAGCCGGTGATGAAGGCGGTCAAGGTCGAGACGGCGCAGGATGCCGAGGCCGCGTTGCCCTACCGCGGCATCGCCGACCTCGTCCTGTTCGATGCGCGCCCGCCCAGGGGCAGCCCGCTTCCCGGCGGCAATGGCGCGCCGTTCGACTGGCGCGCGCTTGCCGAGGTGAAGGACAAGGTGGCCTACATGCTCTCGGGCGGCCTGACGCCGGACAACGTGTCGGAGGCCATCCGGGTGACGGGCGCGGCCATCGTGGATGTGTCATCGGGGGTGGAGGTGCGGCCTGGCGAGAAGGACCCGGAGTTGATCCGGCGCTTCCTTCGGGCGGTAAAGACGGCTAATCAGGCCGCTCAAACGTAGGGTGCAATAAGGCGATAGCCGCATTGCACCGATCTTCGCCGTTGTTATCGGTGCAATGCGCCTTCGGCTTATTGCACCTACGGGAGCGGCAACCTGCGGGCGAGGCGCCCATCGGGATTCAGGCCATGGCGACGACGACGAGCAAATCCAAGGAGCAGAAGCTCAACACGTATCGGGGAGGCCCGGACGAGCAGGGCTTCTTCGGGCTGTTCGGCGGGCGGTTCGTGGCCGAGACGCTGATGCCGCTAATCCTGGACCTGGAGCGGGCCTACGAAGAGTCCAGGCGCGACCCGGCGTTCCAGACGGAGATCGACCACCTCAATGCCCACTACGGCGGCCGGCCGAGCCCGCTTTATTTCGCCGAGCGCCTGACCGAGCATTTGGGCGGCGCCAAGATCTACTTCAAGCGGGATGAGCTGAACCACACCGGCAGCCACAAGATCAACAACTGCCTGGGGCAGATCCTGCTCGCCCGGCGCATGGGCAAGACCCGCATCATCGCCGAGACCGGGGCCGGCCAGCACGGCGTGGCGGTGGCCACCGTGTGCGCGCGCTTCGGGCTGCCGTGCGAGGTCTTCATGGGCGCCGTGGACGTGGAGCGGCAGAAGCCCAACGTGTTCCGCATGAAGCTGCTGGGCGCCAAGGTCAACGCCGTCACGTCAGGCGCGCAGACGCTCAAGGACGCCATGAACGAGGCGCTGCGCGACTGGGTCACCAACGTGCGGGATACGTACTATCTGATCGGCACGGCGGCGGGGCCGCACCCCTATCCGGCCATGGTGCGCAACTTCCAGTCGGTGATCGGCAACGAGGTGCGCGCCCAGATGCTGGAGGCCGAGGGTCGCCTGCCCGATACGCTGGTGGCGTGCATTGGCGGCGGCTCCAACGCCATCGGCCTGTTCCACCCGTTCCTGGACGACGAGAGCGTGGCGATGTACGGCGTGGAGGCCGGCGGCAAGGGCCTCGACGTGGAGAACGGCCACTGCGCCTCCATGACCGGCGGCAAGCCCGGTGTGCTGCATGGCAACCGCATGTACCTGCTGCAGGACGCCGACGGGCAGGTGCTGGAGGGGCATTCGATCTCGGCGGGCCTCGACTATCCGGGCGTGGGGCCGGAGCACTCCTGGCTCAAGGACACGGGCCGCGTCGCCTACGTGCCGGCCACCGACAAGGAGGCGCTCGACGCCTTCCAGATGTGCACCAGGCTCGAAGGCATCATCCCGGCGCTGGAGCCGTCGCACGCGCTGGCGTGGGTGAAGAAGCTGGCGCCGACGCTGCCGAAGGACAATCTGCTGGTGATGAACATGTGCGGCCGCGGCGACAAGGACATCTTTGCTGTCGCCGGGCATCTGGGGATGGAGATGTAATGGCGCGAATGGCGAGTAGCGAATGGCGAATAGGAAGTGCGGCGCGAATCGAGCGCCAGCACCCCATTCGCCACTCGCCATTCGCCATTCGCCTCCTTGAGATTGAGGTTCGGCCCTGACTACCACGACACGCATCGACCGTCGCTTCGCGGCACTGAAGGAGCAGGGCCGCAAGGGGCTGGTGACGTTCGTCACGGCCGGCGATCCCGACTACGAGACCGCGCGCGAAATCCTGCTCGGCCTGCCGGGCGCTGGCGCCGACGTCATCGAGCTCGGCATGCCGTTCTCCGATCCGATGGCCGATGGGCCGGCCATCCAGGCGTCCTCGCTGCGGGCGCTCAAGGCGGGCCAGACCATGCGGCGCACCCTGGAGCTGGTGCGTACGTTCCGGGCCAAGGACCAGGACACGCCGATTGTGCTGATGGGCTACTACAACCCCATCTACGTCTACCCGAGCGAGCGTTTCCTCGATGACGCCGCCGCGGCCGGCGTCGATGGACTGATCGTGGTGGACGTGCCGCCGGAGGCCGACGCCGAGCTGTGCCTGCCGGCCAGGGCGCACGGGCTCAACTTCATCCGGCTGACCACGCCCACCACGGACGAGCGGCGGCTGCCGGCCGTCCTCGCCAATACCTCGGGGTTCCTCTACTACGTGTCGATCACGGGCATCACCGGGGCTGCTGCGCCGGAGGTGAAGGCCGTTCATTCGCACGTTGCGCGAATCAGGAAATCGACGCAGCTTCCGGTGGCAGTGGGCTTCGGCATCAGAACACCGGCCCAGGCCAAGGAGATAGCTGCTGTGGCGGATGCCGTCGTGGTCGGCTCGGCGCTGGTGGAGACAATTCGTAACACCCTCGGACCAAAGGGGGAATCGACTGGAAATACGGTCCCTGGCGTCTTAAATCTGGTGCAGGATTTGTCCGGCGCACTGCGGTCCGGTTAATACTTCGGCAAATGGGTTTCGCCCCAAGAGGTTGGGGCAAGTCCCAAGGCGCGACCCGGAGGTCGTCATCACTGTGGTCGGCAAGGAGCGTTCGGCGTGAACTGGATCAGCAACTACGTCCGCCCGAAGATCCGCAGCCTGCTGCCGTCCTCGAAGCACCAGATCCCCGAGAACGCGTGGGTCAGGTGCCCCGAGTCCGGGCAGATGGTGCACCACAAGGACCTGGAGGCCAACCAGTTCGTCTTCCCGGGCTCCAACTACCACGTGCGCATGAGCGCGCAGCAGCGCTTCCAGAATTTCTTCGACGGCGGCGAGTACATGAAGGCGCCGGTGCCGGAGGTGCCGCAGGACCCCCTCAAGTTCCGCGACGGGCGCCGGTACACCGAGCGGCTGAAGACCGCGAAGACGGCCACCGAGCTGGACGACGCGGTGGTGGTGGGCGAGGGCCTGCTGGAGGGCCTGGCCGTCGTGGCCGCGGTGCAGGACTTCCGCTTCATGGGCGGCTCGCTCGGCATGGCGGCCGGCGAGGCCGTCATTACCGGCCTGCTGCGGGCCGTGGACAAGCGCACGCCGTTCGTGCTGTTCGCCGCCTCGGGCGGGGCGCGGATGCAGGAGGGCATTCTCTCCCTCATGCAGATGCCGCGCACGACCATCGCGGTGCAGCGCCTCAGGGAGGCGCGGCTTCCCTACATCGTGGTCCTCACCGACCCGACTACGGGCGGCGTCACGGCCTCCTACGCCATGCTGGGCGACATCCATATCGCCGAGCCCGGCGCGCTCATCTGTTTCGCTGGCCCGCGCGTGATCCAGCAGACCATCCGCGAGCAGCTGCCCGAGGGCTTCCAGCGCGCCGAGTATCTGCTGGAGCACGGCATGATCGACATGGTGGTGCACCGGCACAACCTGCGCTCGACGCTCGCCAGGCTGTGCCGCCTGATGTCGGCGGGCGGCGCCACCGCCAAGGTCGGGGCCGGGGGAGAGCGCGGCGGCCATCTCAACGGCAGCGCCGTGGATGGCCGCACCATCGAGACGCTGGCGCGCGCCTCCGACGTGATCGACGCCGAGCCGGTGGACGACAGCCAGCGCATCGAGATGCGCCAGCCCGACAGGCGCGACAGCGACGGCAAGACCCGTCCCGGCCCGCGCGATTCGATTCACAGCTGAACTCACCCGTCATCCCGGACGGAGCGTTGCGAGCCGCAGGAGAGCAGCGCGCCGACCCGGGACCCCGTGAGGGTTGCGCTTCGTGGCCGGCGCCTCGGCTTCCGGGATGACGGGTGGTGTAGGATAGGCCCATGCGCACGAGCGACGAGCTGCTTGCCGAGCTGAAGGGGCTGCATCCGCTCCTGATCGACCTGTCGCTCGGCCGTATCGAGGCGCTGCTGGGCAAGCTCGGCCATCCCGAGCGCCGGCTGCCGCCCGTGGTCCATGTGGCGGGCACCAACGGCAAGGGGTCGGTGACGGCGTTCCTGAAGGCGATGCTGGAGGCGGCGGGCCTCAAGGTGCACGTCTACACCTCGCCGCATCTGGTGCGCTTTCACGAGCGCATCGCGCTGGCCGGAGCCGACCGCCGCGCGCGCCCCATCGGCGAGAGGGAGCTGGTGGACCGGCTCGCCGCAGTGGAGCGCATCAACGTCGGCGAGCCGATCACGTTCTTCGAGATTACGACGGCTGCCGCCTTCCTGGCGTTCGCCGAGACGCCTGCCGACGCCGTGATCCTGGAGGTGGGTCTCGGGGGACGGCTCGACGCCACCAACGTGATCGCGCGGCCGGCGCTCAGCGTCATCACGCCCGTCTCGCTCGACCATGCCGACAAGCTGGGCGCCACGGTCGCCGAGATCGCCGGCGAAAAGGCCGGCATCCTCAAGACCGGCGCCGCCGCGGTCGTATCGATGCAGCCGCCCGAGGCGCTCGACGTGATCCGGGCCAGGGCGCGCGAGGTGGTGGCGCCGCTGTCGGTGTGGGGCGAGGACTTCGAGGCTTTCGAGCAGAACGGCCGCCTGGTGTTCCAGAGCGCCGAGCGGCTGCTCGACCTGCCGCTGCCGGCGCTGATCGGCCAGCACCAGATCGGCAACGCCGGCACCGCCGTGGCTGCGGCGCTGCGGCTGAAATGGCTCGGCCTCACCGTCGATGCCATCGAGGAGGGCCTGCGGCAGGTACGTTGGCCCGCACGCATGCAGCGCCTCGACGACGGGCCGCTGGCGCGGCTGCTCAGGCCCGGCTCGGAGCTGTGGCTCGACGGCGGGCACAACCCGGCCGGCGGGCAGGCCATCGCCCAGACCCTGGCGGAGCTGGAGGAGCGGGCGCCCAAGGAGGTCAGCCTGGTCGTCGGCATGATGCGCAACAAGGACGCCGCGCGTTTCCTGGAGCATTTCCGCGGGCTGGCGCGCCGCGTCGTCACTGTGCCTGTCCCGGCCGGCCCCGAGGCCGCCTATGCGCCCGAGGAGCTGGCCGCCGTCGCCGTCTCAGTCGGCCTTGCCGCCACGCCGGCCGTCGACGTGGGGGCCGCCCTGCGCAGCCTGCAGGGGCCGGACGACGGGCCGCAGCGCATCCTGATCTGCGGCTCGCTCTATCTTGCGGGGCAGGTGCTGGCCCTGCAGGAAGGCGTGCAGGCCCAGGCGAATTGAGCTGGTGTCGCGGCCCGTAGGGCGCAATCGTGCGAAGCGCGATTGCGCCGATACTGACCCTGCGGCGAGCGGTGCCGCTCCAAGGGGAGAGCGAATCGGCGCAATGCCGCTCCGCAGCATTGCGCCCTACGGGCGGCGCTCGCCGTATCCGCCCGGTCGCGCATGCTTGGCCAGCGCCTGCTCGAACGCCCTGAAATCGTTCGGTTTGGGATTGTCGCGATGGAACGAGGAGAAAGGCCAATCCTCTACGTTGGCGACGAGGCCGTGCTTGACGGGATTATACCAGCAGTAGTCGATGTGGTGGGCGTAGTCGCGCTCGTCGCGGATCAGATGCTCCCAGTAGCGCCGCTGCCAGATACCGCGCTCGCCGCGTGCCTGTCGCGTCTTGGTGCGCCACTCGCGGTTGGGAAGGGACTTCGAGACCCCCACTTTGATCAGCCGCCAGCGCAGCGGGAAGTCGCAGTCCCCATCCGGCAGGCTCCACACTGCGTGCATGTGGTCGGGCAACACCACCATCGCATCGACGTGGAAGGGCAGGCACCGCTGCGTGTCGCGCACCGCGTCACGGAGCACATCGATGTGCTCGATCAGCAGGCGGCTGCTGCGGTCGAAGAGATGACCGTGAAGAACCAGCAGCCGCCCGGAACGAAGGCTCGACGGAAATTCGGCATACAGCATTATGGACGATTGTTCCGTAGTGCGCAATCGTGCGAAGCGCGATTGCGCCGAGCCAACCTTGCCATAGGCTGTATCGCCCGAGGAGAGAGCGTATCGGCGCAATGCCGCTTCGCAGCATTGCGCCCTACGGTTTGGCCTACTCCCGCTTCAAAATCCCATCCACCAGACGGCGTGCCCAGCCGGCGGCGCGGAAGTCGCGCTTCAGCGCGTCGGGGTCGTACACCGTATCGACCCACTCCAGGAACGGCATCGGCCGGCGCTTGTTGTCCTCCAGGTACTTCTCGAAGAAGCGGTCGAGGATGCCGGTGTCGGCCTGGCGGAAGTGACCGTAGCGCAGCGACAGCTCCTTCGTGGCTTGCTCCAGCGGAACGCCTTCCTGGAAGAACCTGTAAAGCACGCTCATGAGCCCGACGCGGTCGGCGCCCGACTTGCAGTGCATCAGCATCGGGTATTCGATCGCAGCGAACAGATCGCGCGCCCCACGGATCTCCTCGCGCGTCGGCGCGGACCGCGAGCGGACCTGGAAGTTGACGAGCTCGATGCCCTTGCGCTCGCAGATGGCCTGCTCCAGCCAGTAGGCGCCGCACAGGCGCTCGCCGCGCAGGTTGACGATGGTCTTGAGGCCGCGGCGCTTGAGGGCGCGGATGTGGTGCGGCGCCGGCTGGGCCGAGCGCCACGCGCGGGCGCCCAGGCGGTGCCGGTTGACGTAGAGCATGCGGAAGATGCCGTGGTCGATCAGCAGCATGTCGAAATACCAGAACAGCCGGCCGAACCGGCGCCGCACCCAGCCCGGAGTGCGCGCGATCGCCGCCACGCGCCATCCGCGGGTCACGCGCTTGACCCTGCGCCACAGGGGGCGCCAGTCGAGCCGCGGACCAGACGCGGGATCGGGCATGGGCGCCGGCTCCGCGGGCGGCTCGGTGCCCGGGCCACCAGTGCCGGGGCCGATATCGGCCCCGGATGAGGCGTGCCCGCTTCGATCAGGAGGGCGGCTCAAAGTCTTCGCAGTCTCCAAAGTCACTATCCTCTGGCCGGGCCTCTGGCGGGCCCTCTGGCCGGGACCTTATTGACGCCGCGGCCGTTTGGCGCCATTGCCCGACTGAGCCGCCGCGGGCGAGGGTACGGCGTCGCCGGCATCCCGAAGGCTCCTGTTCCCCGATCGATGCGCCATACCGAGCAATCCTCCGTCATGCAGCATACCTCAAACCCACCCGCCCCCGGCCGCCTGCCAGGCGGATTGATGGGGATCGACCGACCCGCCGCGGCTCTGCTGGCCGCGATCCTGGGGCTGGGCCTGCTGCGGGCGGTGCTGGCGGCCACGATCGGTCTCACCGAGGATGAAGCCTACTACCGCTTGTGGGCGCTCGCGCCGGCCATGGGCTATCTCGATCATCCCCCGATGGTCGGGTGGATGATCGCGCTTGGACGTTGGGTCGGCGGCGATACCCCCTTCGGCATTCGCTTCCCGGCGAT
>Ga0207708_10000682_pt1 | contig 25816 bp, 23 predicted proteins | sample KBSK5101metaG_FD_184340 | JGI IMG/M metagenome (GOLD analysis project Ga0207708, IMG submission 184340) | Corn, switchgrass and miscanthus rhizosphere microbial communities from Kellogg Biological Station, Michigan, USA - KBS K5-10-1 metaG... | ecosystem: Host-associated > Plants > Roots >...
TGCTCAACGGGGCGCGAGGCCCTGCTCAACGGGGCGCGAGGCCCTGCTCAACGGGGCGCGAGGCCCTGCTCAACGGGGCGCGAGGCCCTGCTCAACGGGTTTCAGAAGCTGCCGAAGGCGACCGCGACGTTGGCGCCGCCGAAGCCGAAGGAGTTGTTGAGCGCCGCGATGTCGCCGTCGGGCAGCTTGCGCGCCGACGTCGGGATGTCCAGCTCCACAGCCGGGTCGAGGTTGTCGAGGTTGATCGTCGGCGGCGCCATCCGGTGATGGATCGCAAGCACCGTGGCGATCGACTCCAGCGCCCCGGCGCCTCCGAGCAGGTGGCCCGTCATCGACTTGGTGGAGGTCACCACGACCTCGTCGGCGTGCTTGCCGAGGGTCGCGTGGATCATCAGCCCCTCGGCGATGTCGCCCTGCGGGGTCGAGGTCGCGTGCGCGTTGACGTGGACCACGTCGCCGGCACTGATTCCCGACTCCTCGAGCGCCCGCTTGATCGCCCGCGTGCCGCCGCGACCCTCGGGGTCGGGCTGCGCGATGTCGTGGGAGTCCGCGGTGATTCCGGCGCCCAGCACCTCGGCGTAGATCTTGGCGCCGCGGGCCTGCGCGTGCTCGAGCGACTCGAGCACCAGGATGCCGGCGCCCTCACCGAGCACGAAGCCGTCGCGGCCGGTGTCCCAGGGGCGGGAGACGGTGGCCGGGTCACCGGCGTTCTTCGACAGCGCCATCATGTTCGCGAAGGCCGCCATCGGGAGCGGGTGGATGGCCGCCTCGGTGCCGCCGGCGAGCACGATGTCGGCCCGGCCGAGGCGGATCTGGTCCAGCGCGAGGGACACCCCCTCGTTGCCGGAGGCGCAGGCGGAGACGGGGGTGTTCACCGCGGCGCGGGCGCCGACGTACAGGCTGATCTGCGCGGCGGGCGCGTTGGGCATCAGCATCGGTACGGCGAGCGGCGAGACCCGGCGCGGTCCTTTCTCCTTCAGCGCGTCGTAGTTGTCGAGCAGCGTGGTCACGCCGCCGATGCCGGACGCGCACGCGACGCCGAGCCGTTCCGTGTCGATGTCGACGTCGGCCAGCCCGGAGTCGGCCCAGGCCTCGATCGCGGCGACCATCGCGAGCTGCGCGGAGCGGTCGAGGCGACGCGCCTTGACCCGCTCGAGCACCTCGGTCGGCTCGACCTTGACCCGCCCGGCGATCTTGACCGGCATCTGCTCGGCCCACTCGTCGGTGAGGTGGCGGACGCCGGAGGTGCCGGCGAGGAGGGCGTCCCAGGTGCTGGCGACGTCACCGCCGACGGGGCTGGTGGTGCCCATACCGGTCACTACGACTCTGGTTCGACTCATCGGTTCCTCATTTTTTCGGGCCGACGGCGGCCCGGCCGTCCCACGAGGGGACCGGGCCGCCGGCGGCTCACTGACGACAGGGGGTCAGGACTGCTGCTTCTCGATGTACCCGACGGCGTCGCCGACGGTCTTGAGGTTCTTCACTTCGTCATCGGGGATGGTCACGCCGAACTTCTCCTCGGCGGCGACCACGACCTCGACCATCGACAACGAGTCGACGTCGAGGTCCTCCGTGAAGGACTTGTCGAGCTGGACGTCGTCGGCATCGATGCCGGTGACCTCGTTGACGAGCTCGGCCAGGCCGGCGCGGATCTCCTCGGTGGTTGCCATGGTGGCTTCCTCTTTCGTTTGGTGTTGTGAGCTTCCATCGGGTGGTGCGTCGTGCAGAACTCGGTGGTGCTTCAGGGGACCGTGATCACCTGGGCGGCGTACGCCAGGCCGGCGCCGAACGCGATCAGCAGCGCCGTGTCGCCGGGCTTGGCCTCGCCGCTCTCCACCATGGCATTGAGCGCCAGGGGGATGGAAGCCGCGGACGTGTTGCCCTGGTAGGCGATGTCGCGGGCGATCGCGACGTGGGGCGGGAGCTTGAGGGCACGCGCCATCGCGTCGACGATGCGCATGTTGGCCTGGTGGGGCACGAAGACATCGAGGTCGTCGACCGTGACGCCGCTGCGGTCGAGCGTCTCGCGGGCCACCTTCGCCATCTCGTACGTCGCCCAGCGGAAGACCTCGTTGCCCTTCATCGTCAGGTGCGGCATCCGTGGGGAGTGGGAGGCGACCACGTCGCGCCAGTCCTCGCGCTGCCGGATGTGGTCGTAGTGCTCGCCGTCGCTGCCCCACACCACGGGTCCGATGCCGGGCACGTCGGACGGGCCGATCACGACCGCACCCGCGCCGTCGGCGAAGATGAACGCCGATCCGCGGTCGTCGGGGTCGGTGATGTCGGAGAGCCGCTCGACGCCGATCACGAGGGCGTACTTGGCGGTGCCGGAGCGGATGAAGTCTGAGGCCATCGCCACGCCGTGGCAGAAGCCGGCGCAGGCGGCTGAGATGTCGAACGCGGCCGCCTTGTCCGTGCCCAGCTCGTGGGCGATCGCGGTGGCGATGGCCGGGGTCTGCAGCATGTGGGACACGGTCGCCACGACCACGCAGTCGACCTGCGCGGCATCGATGCCCGCGTAGGTCAGGGCGTCTCGGGCCGAGGACACCGACATCGACTGCACTGTCTCGTCCTCGGCGCACCAGCGCCGCTCGATGATGCCGGAGCGCTGCTGGATCCACTCGTCACTGGAGTCGATCGCCGCGACGAGCTCGGCGTTGGGGATCACCCGGCTGGGCCGGTACGAGCCGATCCCGAGCACGGCCGTGTGGCGCAGCGTGTCGGGCGCCTTGATCGCGGTGCTGGGGTTGGTCACTGGGCGTCTCCCTCGGGGTGCGGGCGGAGCAGCGGCTGGCCGGGCAGGTCGCCGTCCTCGACCAGGCACTCCACGATAGTGCCGCCGACGCGGGTGAGGACGCGCGTCTCGTCCCGCAGTCTGGGGAGGGACGTGCGCATCTCCGGCGAGATCACGACGTGCCCCCGCCGGGGGAGGGGTCCGTCGAGGACGGCTCACCGTGCCGGTCGCAGAACTCGCGGGCGTCGTCGAGCTGGTCGGGCGTCTTGAGGGCGAACGTCTCGACTCCCTTCAGCGCCCGCTTGGCGATGCCGGTCAGGGTGCCGGCCGGCGGGAGCTCGAGGATGCCGGTCACGCCGAGCTCGCTCATGGTCTCCAGGCAGAGGTCCCAGCGCACCGGGTTGGCGACCTGCTTCACGATCCGGCGTACGACGTCGCGGCCGTCGTGGATCACCTTGCCGTCGGCGTTGGAGATCAGCGCGGTGCGAGGGTCGTGCGTGGAGACGCCACGGGCCAGCTTGTCCATCATCTCGACGGCCGGGGCCATGTGCTCGGTGTGGAAGGCGCCCGCGACCGACAGCGGCATCAGCCGTGCCTTCTCGGGCGGGTTGTCGGCCAGCGCCTGCAGCTGTTCGGTGGTGCCGGCGGCGACGACCTGGCCGGGCCCGTTGACGTTGGCTGGGGTCAGTCCGTGCTTGTCGAGGACCGCCAGCACCTCCTCGGCGTCGCCGCCGAGGACCGCGGTCATGCCGGTGGGTGTGGCCTTCGCCGCGTCGGCCATCGCCCGGCCGCGCTCGCGCACCAGGACCATGGCCTGCTCGGCGGTGATCGCCCGGGCACCAGCGGCTGCGGTCAGCTCGCCCACGCTGTGGCCGGCGACCGCACCGATCCGGCCGAACGCGTCGCCCGGGTGCGGGAAGAGGGAGAGGGCTGCGACCAGGCCCGCGCCGACGAGCAATGGCTGCGCGACCGCTGTGTCGCGGATCGTGTCGGCGTCGGCCTCGGTGCCGTAGTGGGCGAGGTCCAGACCGGCCACCGCGCCGAGCCAGTCGAGGCGGTCGGCGAAGGCCGGGTCCTCCAGCCACGGGGAGAGGAATCCGGGCGTCTGGGACCCCTGTCCGGGGGCGACGATGATCAGCACGAGATCCATCCTTGCGAAGTCGGACCGCCGACGCGCATCCGGCACGTACGAAAACGCCCGACCCAGACTTGTAGGTTTCCTACAAGTTAGACCCTGCGTCCCGGAGTCGGCCAGCGGTCAGCGCCACCCGCAGCGTGTAGGCGTCGCGGGGGTCGGACGGGTTGAGTCCGGTGACCTCGTGGGCACGGCGCAACCGGTACCGCACGGTGTTGGCGTGCACGAACAGCGCGCGGGCCGTCGCCTCAAGCGAGCTGCCCCGGTCGAAGTACTCCTGCAGGGTGTCGATCACGACGGCGCCGGCGTCGACGAGCGGTACGTGGATCTCCTCGACGAGATGTGTCAGTGCCTGCTCGTCGCCGTTGAGGGCGCGCTCGGGCAGCAGGTCGTCGGCGTTGACCGGCCGGGGTGCCTCGACCCAGCCGCGCGCCGCCCAGTAGCCGGCGAACGCGGCCGCGGCGCTGTGGGGAACGTCGACCAGGTCTTCGACCAGCGGGCCGACCACCACCGGTCCCTCGCCGAAGACCTCGGTCAGCTCGGCGAGCGACGCGTCGCCAGCGCCGGGGCCGCCGACGATCACCACCAGCCGGTCGCCCTGGACGGCGCAGAGCGCGCGGAGGCCGGCGTCGTGCGCGATCCGTCGTACGTCGTCGGTGGCGTCGTGGTGGGGCGCGTCCGGCATCGGCCCGACCACGGTCAGTACCCGGCCATCGTCGGTCCAGCCGAGGGCGCTGGCGCGGGACTCGACGGTGCCGTCGCTGTCGCCGCGCAGCACCGAGTCGACGACCAAGGCCTCCAGGCGGGCGTCCCAGGCGCCGCGCATCTCGGCCGCTCGCGCGTAGATCTCCGCGGTGGCGAACGCGACCTCGCGGCCGTAGCGGGTGATCGCCGCGATCGCGGACTGGGCATCGGTCTCACCGAGCACGTCGACGACGTTCTCCTCGACCACCTCGATCGACAGCCGCACCATCGCGACTGTGCGTTGGAGGCTGATCCGGCCGGCGAAGGCCCGCGGTGCGGCGCCGAACACCTCGGCGCGCAGCTCGGCGGTGGGATGCGGGTCGCGGTACCAGTCCACGAAGGCCGCGATGCCGGCCTGAACGATCAGCCCGATCCAGGAGCGCTCCTGGGCGGACAGCTCACGGAACCACGGCATCTCGCGCTCCATGCGCTGGAGGGCCGTGGTGCTCAGCCGGCCCACCGACTGCTCGAGCCGCAGCGCGATCTGCGCGCGGGTGCGCGGCTGCGTCGTGGTCACCCGAGGACTCTATTGCGGGTGGTGGGGGTGGGTGTGGGCCGCGAGCGGGCGTGCGGTTTCACCACGGTATGCAGCCGAACCTGCGCATCCCACGATGAGCAGCCCATGGGAAGCGCGGGTTCGTCGTGGGAAGCAGCGCCGCGCGTCCGATTTGCCGTTGTTATTCCGGCATACCGTGGTGAACCCTCGCCTCCCACGACCAACATCCCCCCTGGACCGACCCAATCCCGTGCACGCAAGGGGTACGCGCGCAACACTGGAACATGTTCTGGTTAACTTCTCGGGTCCCTTCTTCCAGGCAGATGGGTGACATATGACGCATCGGGTGCAGAAGGTCGTCATCCATGGACACGAACGTGCGTTCGTGAAGATCGGCACGGGTCCGGTCCTGCTGCTCCTCCACGGTCTGGGCTGCGACCACACGAGCTGGGACCCGGTGATCGACTCGCTGGCGCGCCGGTACACGGTGATCGCGCCCGACCTTCTCGGCCACGGTCAGTCGGCCAAGCCGCGGGCGGACTACTCCATCGGCGGCTACGCCAACGCGATGCGCGACCTGCTCACCGTGCTCGGCATCGAGACCGTGACCGTGGTCGGCCACAGCCTCGGCGGTGGGGTCGCGATGCAGTTCGCCTACCAGTTCCCGGAGCGCACCGAGCGCATGGTGCTGGTGGCCCCGGGCGGCATCGGCCCCGACGTGACGAGGGCGGTCCGGGCGGTGACGCTGCCGATGTTCCAGCAGCTCGTGGGCCTGGCTACGCTACCGGGGATCCGGCACGTCGGCGCCGCGGCGCTGCGCGGGCTCTCCCGCACCGGCATCTCCCGGGTCCGCGACCTCGACGAGGTGGCCGACATCTTCGAGTCGTTCCGCGACCCCGCCGCCCGTGCCGCGATCGCACACGTGGTGCGCGCCTGCGTGGACTGGAAGGGCCAGATCATCACCATGGCCGACCGCGCCTACCTGACCGCCGCGATGCCGATGTGCGTGATCTGGGGCAAGGACGACGCCGTGATCCCGGTGTCGCACGCGGAGATCGCACGGAGCATCGCGCCCGGCGCCGACATCGAGGTCGTCGATAACGCCGGCCACTTCGTGCACAAGGACCACCCGGAGCGGTTCGTCAAGCTGCTCAACGACTTCGTGCGCACGACCGAGCCAGCCTCGCACGACCGGTCCGACTGGCGCGAGATGCTCACCCACGGCCCAGAGTCGCCGGCCGTGCGCGAGCGTGCCGGGCAGCGGCCGCTGCGCCCGGTCGCGCGGCTGTCGCGGCGCCGTACGAGCTCAGCGTAGCTAGCGGTCGTCGTCGGCCGGCGCCCCCGGCTGGTGGTGCAGCCAGAGTCCGATCAGCCCGAAGATCACACTCATCGCCCAGCTGATGTAGCCGAGTGGTCGGAACAGGTTCATCGTGGCCTCGCCGACGAAGTACGACGCACCGATGAGCAGCACGCCGGACATCAGGAACACGACGGCGCGCCGGTATGCCGCACGCGCCGCCGCCGGGGTGTCGTCAGGCGTCGCCGCCCTCCTGCTTCACGTCGGACACCGCCGTCGGATCGTCGATCCGGTAGCGGTCGAACGCCTCCTGGACCGTCTCCGTCTTGACCTCGCCGCGCTGGGCCAGTGCCTGCAGCGCCTGCACCACGACCGACTCGGCGTCGATGTGGAAGAACCGGCGGGCGGCCGGCCGGGTGTCGGCGAAGCCGAACCCGTCGGCGCCGAGCACGTGGTAGTCCGTCGGCACCCACCGGTTGATCTGCAGCGGTACGGCGCGCATGTAGTCGCTCACCGCAACGACCGGCCCGGCGACGTCCTTGAGCTTGTCGGTCACGAACGGGATCCGCGGTCCTTCCTCGGAGGGGTGCAGCAACGCCCACTCCTCGGTCTCGATCGCGTCGCGGGCCAGCTCGTTCCACGACGTGACCGACCAGGTGTCGGCGGCGACGCCCCATTCCTCGGCCAGCAGGCGCTGGGCCTTGGCGATCCAGGGGAAGCCGACACCCGACGCGAGCAGCTGCACGCGAGGCGCGTTGTCCGCACCGTCGAAGCTCGGCGGCACCGCGACGTGGTGCATGCCGCGCAGGATGCCCTCGACGTCGACGTCGTCCGGCTCGGCCGGCTGGTCGACCGGCTCGTTGTAGACGGTCATGTAGAAGATGACGTCCTCGCCGTGCGGGTGCTCGTCGGTCGAGCCGTACATCCGGCGCAGACCGTCCTGCATGACGTGGCTGACCTCGTAGGCGAACGCCGGGTCGTAGTGCACGACCGCGGGGTTGGTCGCCGCCAGCAGCGGAGAGTGCCCGTCGGCGTGCTGGAGTCCCTCGCCGGTGAGCGTCGTACGCCCCGCGGTGGCTCCGATCAGGAAGCCGCGGGCGAGCTGGTCGGCCATCGCCCAGATCGAGTCGCCGGTGCGCTGGAAGCCGAACATCGAGTAGAAGATGTAGAACGGGATCATGTGCTCGCCGTGGGTCGAGTACGTCGACCCCGCGGCGGTCGCCGAGGCCATCGCGCCGGCCTCGGAGATGCCCTCGTGGAGCATCTGGCCCTTCTCCGACTCCTTGTAGGCCAGCAGGAGCTTGCGGTCGACCGACTCGTACTGCTGGCCACCCGGGTTGTAGACCTTGGCGTTGGGGAACATCGAGTCCATGCCGAACGTGCGGTACTCGTCGGGCGCGATCGGCACGATGCGGTCGCCGATCTCCGGGTCCTTCATCCAGTCGCGCAGCAACCGGACCGCCGCCATCGTGGTGGCAATCTTGTTCTTGCCGCCGCCCTTCTTGAGCTCGGCGTAGACCTCGTCGCCGGGGAGCTTGAGCGGCTTCGCCCGCACCATGCGGTGGGGGATGGAGCCACCGAGCTCGCGTCGGCGCTCGAGCATGTACTCGATCTCCGGCGCGTCCTTGCCGGGGTGGAAGAACGGCGCCATGCCGGTGCGCTCGTAGTAGTCGTCGAGCTCCTTGTCGCTTATCGGCAGGTAGAGCCGGTCGCGGAAGGTCTTGAGGTCCTTGGGGGTGAGCTTCTTCATCTGGTGGGCGGCGTTCTTGCCCTCGAGGCCCTCGATGGTCCAGCCCTTGATCGTCTTGGCCAGGATCACGGTCGGCTGTCCCACGTGCTGGGAGGCGGCCTTGAACGCGGCGTACACCTTGCGGTAGTCGTGGCCGCCGCGCGGCAGCTTCACGATCTGGTCGTCGGACATGTGCTGGACCATCCGGCGCAGGCGCGGGTCGGTGCCGAAGAAGTGCTCGCGGATGTAGCCGCCGTCCTCGTTGGAGTACGTCTGGAACTGGCCGTCGGGCGTGGAGTTCATCCGGTTGACCAGGACGCCGTCGACGTCACGGGCCAGCAGGGTGTCCCACTCGCGGCCCCAGACCACCTTGATCACGTTCCAGCCGGCGCCGCGGAAGAACGACTCCAGCTCCTGGATGATCTTGCCGTTGCCGCGCACCGGACCGTCGAGCTGCTGGAGGTTGCAGTTCACGATGAAGGTGAGGTTGTCGAGCTCCTCACGCGCCGCCAGACCGATCGCGCCAAGCGACTCGGGTTCACCCATCTCGCCGTCGCCCAGGAACGCCCAGACGTGCTGCTGGCTGGTGTCCTTGATGCCGCGGTTGGCGAGGTAACGGTTGAAACGCGCCTGGTAGATCGCGTTGAGCGCGGTGAGCCCCATCGAGACGGTCGGGAACTCCCAGAAGTCCGGCATCAGCCGGGGGTGCGGGTACGACGGGAGACCCTTGCCGACCCCGTGCTGCACCTCCTGCCGGAAGTGCCGAAGCTGCTCCTCGGTCAGTCGGCCCTCGAGGAACGCACGAGCGTAGACGCCGGGGGAGCCGTGGCCCTGGATGTAGATCTGGTCGCCACCGCCCTCGTGGTCCTTGCCGCGGAAGAAGTGGTTGAAGCCGACCTCGTACAGCGACGCGCTCGACTGGTACGTCGCGATGTGGCCGCCGACCTCGAGTCCCTTGCGGTTGGCGTCGGAGACGGTGACCGCGGCGTTCCAGCGGATGAACGCGCGGATCCGGCGCTCGATCTCCTCGTCACCGGGGAACCAGGGCTCGCGCTCGGGCGGGATCGTGTTGATGTAGTCGGTGCTGCGCAGCGCCGGGACGCCCACCTGCTTCTCGCGGGCGCGCTCGAGCAGCCGCAGCATCACGTAACGCGCGCGCTCGCGGCCGCGCTGCTCGATCAGCTCGTCGAAGGACTCGACCCACTCGCCGGTCTCCTCGGGGTCGATGTCGGGCAGCTGTGTCGGAAGACCCTCGTGGATGACCGGGGTCACCGGTCGTGCCTGGTCCTCGGGCGTGGTGTCTGAGGTTTCGCTCACCCGCTCATCGTTGCACTTCCGCCGCGGCCACGAAATGCTGCGCTGCGCGCGAGCGTGCGTGCGCCCGGATGAGCGAGGAGACTGAGGCGCGACCGGGCGAGTCGAAGCGCAGTACGGGGCGCCGTGGCGGGTCTCGAAATCACTGCGAGGTAGGGCCAGACCGACACATCCGCGCAAACCGTCCTCGACAGGGACGGACAGGGTTGCGCACGAGGCAGGACTCCGGTGGACTACCCCCACGATCCGTGGCGACCAGCGGCGGACCGATCGAACTTGAAGTGGAGGCAGTCACGTGAGCGCGACCGCGGGTGGTGCGGACCTGCATGCCGGTGAACGGCTCGGTTTCAAGCCCAAGATGGTAGTGCAGGAGCTCGGGTGGGACGAGGACGTCGACGACGACGTCCGGGTCAAGATCGAGGACGCCATCGATGCTGACATGGTCGACGGGGACCACGGTGACGTCGTCGACGCGGTGGTGCTCTGGTGGCGCAAGGACGACGGCGACCTCGTGGACGCGCTGGTCGACTCCCTGACCGACCTGGTGGGTGGAGGCGCGATCTGGCTGCTCACGCCGAAGGTCGGCCGCCCCAACGCGGTCGACGCCGCCGACGTGGCCGAGGCGGCCCCGATCGCCGGGCTCTCCACCACCACCACAATCGCCGTGAGCAAGGACTGGTCGGCCACCAAGCTGGTCGCGCCCAAGTCGCGCTGAGGTCCTGCGCGCGCACCTTTCGTCGTACCGCCCTTTCGGGTGGTCCTGGACCGCGAGGCGAGCCGAGCCTGACCGGAGCCGCCCTCGCTCGTTAGCGTTCCAGGTAACCACGACGAGAGGCTGCACATGATCGGACGGGTGCTGGACCTGGCCAAGACCCCGGTGGTCACACTGAAGGTGCTGACCGAGTCGGGAGTCATCCGGCCGCACTCTCCGGTCACGCTCGGCGGCGTCCTGCTGGCGCTGCAGCAGTGGGGGCTGGGCGTCGCCGGGGGGTTCAAGGCGGTCGCGCTCCGCTTCCCGGACCGGGTCGGCGTGATCGACGAGCTGGGCGAGCTGACGTTCGCCGAGATCGAGCGCCGCAGCAACGCCTTGGCCGACTCGCTGGCCCAGCTCGGTGTGGGGGAGGGCGACGGGGTCGCGATCCTGGTCCGCAACCATCGCGGCTTCATCGACGCGTCGCTCGCCGTCGCCAAGCTGGGCGCCGACATGCTCTACCTCAACACCGCGTTCGCGGCGCCCCAGCTGGGCGAGGTCTGCGAGCGCGAGAAGCCCAGCGTGGTGATCCACGACCAGGAGTTCACCGAGCTGATCGACAAGGCCGGGGTCGAGCAGCAGCGGATCCTGGCCTGGGTCGACGACGACGCCGGCGACCTCGACACGCTCGAGGGCCTCATCGAGAAAGGGGAACCCAAGCCCCGCAACCCCCCGGCCAGGGAGGCGCGGGCGGTGATTCTCACCTCGGGCACGACCGGCACGCCAAAGGGGGCTCCCCGCGGCGGCGGCAACCTGAGCGCCGCGGTCGCACTGCTCTCCCGGATGCCGCTGAAGTCCGGCTGGAAGACCCACATCGCCGCTCCGCTCTTCCACACCTGGGGCTGGGCGCACCTGAGCATGGCGATGCTGCTGGGCAGCACCAGCGTGCTCACCCGCACGTTCGACCCCGAGACAAGCCTCAAGACCGTTCAGGACAACCACTGCGAGTCGCTCGTGGTGATCCCGGTGATGCTCCAGCGGATACTCAAGCTGCCTCAGGAGACCCTCGACTCCTACGACCTGTCGTCACTCCGGGTGGTGGCCGCGTCCGGGTCGGCGCTGGCCGGCAGCCTGGCCATCGACTGGATGGACCAGTACGGCGACAACCTCTACAACATCTACGGCTCGACCGAGGTGGCCTGGGTGTCGATCGCGCAGCCCGCGGACATGCGCTCCGCACCCGACACCGCGGGCAAGCCGCCGCTGAACACCATCGTCAAGCTGTACGGCGACGACGACAAGGAGGTGCCGAAGGGGGAGCCGGGCCGGATCTTCGTCGGCAACTCGATGCTGTTCGAGGGCTACACCGGCGGCGGGCACAAGAAGAGCATCGACGGCCTGATGAGCTCGGGCGACATCGGCCGCTTCGACGACCAGGGTCGCCTCTTCGTGGAGGGCCGCGACGACGAGATGATCGTCTCCGGTGGCGAAAACGTCTTCCCCAAGGAGGTCGAGGACGTGCTCTCGCGGCACGACCAGGTCACGGACGTGGCCGCGATCGGCGTCGACGACGACGAGTTCGGCAAGCGGCTCCGCGCGTTCGTCGTCCTCGACGGAGGCGAGCCCGACGACCCGGAGAAGATGACCGACGCCCTCAAGGCCCACGTCAGGGACAACCTTGCCAGGTACAAGGTGCCGCGCGACTTCGTCTTCCTCGACGAGCTGCCGCGCAACGCGACCGGCAAGATCATCAAGCGCGACCTCGCCGAGCGCGACCAGGAGCAGAACGGGTAGCAGGACGGGGACTGAGCCCCTCGTGCTTTGGGGTGTTGCGGGGATGTCATCCGGGCCTGTCACAATGCAGACCCTCGACAGGCCTTCGACAAAGACGACGGGAGCAGGGCGTTGGCGATCCAGGTGGGCGACCTCGGCCCCGACTTCGAGCTCGTCGACCAGCACCGGCAGGAGATCCGGCTCTCGTCCTTCCGCGGCGACAAGGCGGTGCTGGTGGTGTTCTACCCGTTCGCGTTCAGCGGCGTGTGCACGGGCGAGCTCAGCGGCCTGCGTGACCGGCTCGGCGACTTCGAGACCGACGACGCGACCCTGGTGACCATCTCCTGCGACCCGGTCTTCACCCAGCGCGCGTTCGCCGACCGCGACGGACTCTTCTTCCCCCTGCTCTCCGACTACTGGCCGCACGGCGAGGTCGCCTCGGCGTACGGCGTCTTCGACGAAACCGCGGGTCACGCGAGCCGGTCGTCGTTCCTGGTCGACAAGCACGGCGTGGTCCGCTGGGCGGTGCACAACGACACGGGCGAGCCCCGCGACCTTGACGCTCACGCGGCTGCTGTAAAGACCCTCACGTCATAAGGGCTCTGGGCCGGGTTTCCGCCTCGCAGCCGTCTAGTCATTTCGTGCCATTTTCGCGTTTCTTGGCCCGATCCGCTGGAACCATGGGCGCGAGTCGGCCATAGTTAGCGTTGTTACGACCGCTGGTGACCCGAGACGCCAGCGGTCGTAACTTTTTTCATGCCCCGGCTGTGCTCCCGTAGTCTGTGCGGCGGCCGGCTCCTGTGCCCGGGCTGCGGGCGTATAGCTCAGCGGTAGAGCGCTGCCCTTACAAGGCAGATGTCGCAGGTTCGATCCCTGCTACGCCCACCCCTTTCCGTGCCCTTCTCGGGCAACCTCCGACCAACGTCGCCTCACTAGAGTGGCTCGCGTCACACGCGTCTGACCCTGGGAGGCCCCGGATGATCGTCCCGTTCAGCGTCAACGACTTCCTCGACCGCGCGCGAGCCGTGTACGGCGATCGGATCGGGATGTACGACGAACCGAACCAGCCGGCCGAGTCGCTCGGCGACCTCACCTACGCGCGGGTCCGTGAGCTGGCACGAGCGATGGCGGCCCGACACGACCAGCTCGGCCTCGAGGTCGGCGACCGGGTTGCGTTCGTCTCCCACAACAGCGCGCGGCTCTTCACGTCGTACTTCGGCGTCTGTGGTTTCGGCCGGGTCCTGGTACCGGTCAACTTCCGGCTCTCCCCCGACGAGGTGGCGTACATCGTCGAGCACTCCGGCGCCAAGGTGCTCTACCTCGACCCGGAGCTCAAGGACTCATTGGCCGGGGTGAAGGCCGAGCACGTGTTCGTGCTGGGCGAGGACGACGACCTGTACGCCGAGGGTGTCGAGCCGCAGCCGTGGGAGCCCGACGAGAACGCGACGGCCACCATCAACTACACCTCGGGCACGACCGCGCGGCCCAAGGGCGTGCAGATCACCCACCGCAACATCTGGACCAACGCCCTCACGTTCGCGCTGCACGCCGGCGTCACCGACCGCGACGTCTACCTGCACACGCTGCCGATGTTCCACGCCAACGGCTGGGGCATGCCGTTCGCGATGACCGGCTGCGGCGTACCCCAGGTGGCGCTGCGCAAGGTCGACGGCACCGAGATCCTCAAGCGGGTCGAGAAGTACGGCGTGACGGTGATGTGCGCCGCGCCTGCGGTCGTCGCCGCCGTGCTCGACGCGGCCCCGGGCTGGGAGGGCGAGATCCCCGGCCGCGGCCGCACCCGGATCATCGTGGCCGGCGCGCCGCCGCCGACCAAGACGGTCGCCCGCGTCGAGGCCGAGCTGGGCTGGGAGTTCCTGCAGATCTACGGCCTCACCGAGACCTCGCCGCTGCTCACGGTCAACCGCAGCCGCCCCGAGTGGGACGATCTCGACCCCGAGGAGCGCGCGCACCTGCTGGTGCGCGCCGGCCAGCCCGCGATCGGGGTGACGCTCAAGGTCGACGACGAGGGCGAGGTGCTGGCCCGCAGCAACGTGATCCTCGAGGGCTACTGGGACCAGCCCGAGGAGACCGGGCGAGCGCTGAAGAACGGCTGGTTCCACACCGGTGACGGCGGCGTCATCGGCGACGACGGCTATCTGACGATCCAGGACCGCAAGAAGGACGTGATCATCACCGGGGGCGAGAACGTCTCCTCGATCGAGGTCGAGGACGCGATCTTCTCCCACCCCGACGTGGCCGAGGTGGCCGTGATCGGCGTGCCCGACGAGAAGTGGGGCGAGACGATCAAGGCACTGGTGGTGAAGGCCGAGGGCTCTGATCTCACCGAGCAGGAGCTGATCGACTTCGTGAAGTCGAAGGTGGCGCGCTTCAAGGCGCCCTCGTCGGTGGAGTTCCGCGAGGTGCTCGCGCGGACCGCGACCGGCAAGCTGCAGAAGTTCAAGCTGCGCAAGCCGTACTGGGAGGGCCGGGAGCGCCAGGTGAACTGAGGTCGACGCTAGATTCGCGCCCATGGCCGCCCTGCGTGACGTGATCGCCCTGCTCGAGGAGTGGTACCCGCCCCGCTGGGCCGAGGAATGGGACGCGGTCGGCCTGGTCTGCGGAGACCCGGACGACGAGGTCCGCGCGATCGTGCTTGCGGTCGACCCGGTCACCGCGACCGTCTCTGAGGCGATCGAGGGGCAGGCGCAGCTGCTGGTCACGCACCACCCGCTGCTGCTCCGCGGCGTGCACGGGGTCGCCGCGACCACGCCCAAGGGCCGGGTCGTGCACGGCCTCGTGAGTGGCGGCTGCGCGCTGTACACCGCCCACACCAATGCTGACGCCCCGAGCAACGGCGTCTCCGAGTCGCTGGCGCTGGCGCTCGGTCTGCGCGAGGTCACGCCGCTGGAGCCCGCGTCTGCCGAGCCGCTCGACAAGGTCATCGTGTTCGTCCCGGGGGCCGGCGCCGACGCCGTACGACGCGCGCTGGCCGACGCGGGGGCCGGCCGGATCGGCCGCTACGACTCGGCCTCCTTCACGTCGCCGGGGGAGGGCCGGTTCCGCCCGCTCGACGGGGCCACGCCCGCGATCGGCTCCGTCGGGGAGCTCCAGTTGGTCGACGAGGTGCGCGTCGAGGTCGTGTCGCCCCGGGACCACCGGGAGAACGTCCTCGCCGCGATGCTGGCGGCACACCCGTACGAGGAGCCGGCATACGACGTCGTCGAGCTCGCTCCCACCGACGAGCCGGCGCGCGGACAGGGTCGGATCGGCACCCTGGCCGCGCCGACGACGCTTCGCGAGTTCGCCGAGCATGTCGCCGACGTGCTCCCGGCCACCGCACATGGCGTGCGGGTCGCGGGCGACCCCGACCAGCAGGTGCGCACCGTGGCGCTGTGCGGGGGCGCGGGGGACTTCCTGCTCGACCAGGTGCGACGCACGGACGCGGACGTCTACCTGACCTCCGACCTGCGCCACCACCCGGCAAGCGAGTTCCGGGAGCACCTGGCGCCGCGCAGCGGACCGGCACTGGTCGACGTGGCGCACTGGGCCGCCGAGTGGACCTGGCTCCCGGTGCTCCGCCGCAAGCTGGCCGCCGTGCTGGGCGATACGGTGGAGGTCCGCGTGAGCACGACGCCGACCGATCCGTGGACGTTCCGCGTGGACCCGACTGAGGAGACACCCTGAAAGCCGACCCGTTCGCCCAGCTCAAGCTGCTCGACGTCCAGGAGCTCGACACGCGTCTCGACGGTCTCGCCCACCAGCTGCGGACGATGCCGGAGATCGCGCAGCTCGAGGACAACGAGACCCGGCGCAAGCAGCTCGACGACCGGGCGCGTGACCTGCGCGTGGCCGTCGACGACCTGACCGCCGAGCAGCGCAAGGCCGACGCCGACGTCGAGCAGGTGAAGACCCGGCGCGAGCGCGACCGCAGCCGGATGGAGCAGGGCCTGATCACCAACCCCAAGGACCTGGAGCGGATGGGCCACGAGCTGGAGTCGCTCGAGCGCCGGATCAACTCGCTCGAGGACACCGAGCTCGAGGTCATGGAGCGGCTCGAGGAGACCCAGACCGAGCTGGAGAAGGTGACCAGCGAGCTCGCGGGGTTCGACGAGCGCACCCTGACCCTCACCACCGCCCGCGACCAGAAGTCGGGCGGAATCCGCGACGAGGTCACCACGCTCGAGCGTGAGCGCGCGGCCGCGGCCGCGGACCTGCCGGAAGACCTGACGGCGCTCTACCAGCGGTTGCGGGAGCAGAAGAACGGCGTGGGCGCCGCCGCCCTGATCCGCGGCGAGTGCGGTGGCTGCCGGCTCTCGATGAACGCGGCCGACCTGCGGGCGATGGCCGCGGCCCCGTCCGACGAGGTGATCCGCTGCGAGGAGTGCCAGCGGATCCTGGTGCGCACCGCGGACTCAGGATTGTGATCACCCCAAGGAATCGCTCGCTGCGGACCCTCCTGAGCCTGTCGAAGGGCTCCCGATTCCGCGGGGACCCCGGGTGATCACCCCTTCATCGGTCTGGATCGAGGCCGACGGCGGCTCGCGCGGCAACCCCGGCCCGTCGGCGTACGGCGCCGTGCTGAAGGACGCCGCCACCGGCGAGACGATCGCCGAGCGGGGCGAGACGATCGGCGTCGCCACCAACAACGTCGCGGAGTACCGCGGCCTGATCGCCGGACTGGAGCTCTACCGCGAGCACACGCCCGGCGCCGAGCTCGAGGTGCGGATGGACTCCCGGCTGGTGGTCGAGCAGATGTCGGGCACCTGGAAGATCAAGCACCCGGACATGAAGCCGCTGGCTCTGGAGGCCCGCCGGCTGGCGCCGGCCGGGACCACGTTCACCTGGGTGCCCCGCGAGCGCAACACGCACGCCGACCGGCTGGCCAACGAGGCGCTCGACGGCCTGCGCGACGCCGCCGGTCCGGTCCGGTCCGGCTCGACCACTGGGCCTGCGGTCGCCGAGCAGGAGGAGGACGCGCCGTCGCTCTCCGACGCCGAGTACCGCGGCTGGTCAGGCGGTGGCACCACGCCCACCACGTTCGTGCTGGTGCGCCACGGCGTCACCGACCACACCATCGACAAGCGGTTCTCCGGCGGCCTGGCCAGCTCCAACCCAGGACTCAATGACGAGGGCCGGGCCCAGGTGCGGGCCACGGCCGAGTGGCTCGCGCCGGTCGCGGAGGGCCTTGACGCGGTCGTCACCTCGCCGGTCCGCCGCACTCGTGAGTCCGCCGAGATCCTGGGCGAGGTGCTCGGCTTCGAGGTGGACGTCGAGGAGGGGCTGGCCGAGATGGAGTTCGGCGCCTGGGACGGCCTCACCTACACCGAGGTGCGCGACAGGTTCCCCGACGAGGTGCGCGTCTGGCTCGGCAACCTCGACCACGCGCCGGGCGGCGGCGAGTCGTTCCGCGAGGTCGAGAAGCGGGTGCTGGCCGGCCGCGACCGGCTGCTCGAGGAGCACGACGGCAGGACCGTGCTCCTGGTCAGCCACGTGACGCCGATCAAGACCCTCGTCGCCGACGCCCTGGGCGCGCCGCTGGAGTCGCTGTACCGGATGGAGCTCTCCCCGGCCTCGGTGACCGTGCTCAGCTACTACCCGGCGACGCCGGAGGGCCGGCCCGCGATGGCGTCGCTGCGGCTGTTCAACGCGCGACCGACCGACGTGCCGTTCCTGGCGCCCTAGACCTCGGTCACCACGACGTCGAGGGCAGTGCCCTTGGCTGTCGCCGGACCCACCTCGACCTTCCAGCCGAGCGAGCCGAGGTGGTCGGCGAGGCCCGCCGGCGTGCGCGCCGCCGTACCGTCCTCGACCAGTGCGCGGACCAGCCGGCCCTTGGTCGCCTTGTTGAAGTGACTGACCACCTGCCGGCGTCCGTCGACCTCGTGGAGCACGCGCACCGTGGCGACCCGGCGGGCGACGTCAGCGGATGGCCGCCAGAACGCCGCATACATCGAGGAGCGGAGGTCGACCAGCAGGCCGCCGCCGAGCGCGTCGCGCACCACCGGGTCGAGGTGCCTGCGCCAGTGCGCCGCGACCCCGCCGAGCCCGGGGAGTGTGACGTCACCAGCGAGTCGGTAGGCGGGGATCGGGTCACCCAGGCGCACCAGACCGAACACCGACGAGGTCACCGCCAGCCAACGCGTGGCGCGGCCGCGGGCGGACGCGTCGAGCGAGGAGACGTCGAGAGCCTCGTAGAGCACGCCGCTGTAGACCTTGTCCGCCCGCGCGGTCCGGGCCGTGTGCAGGGCCGCGTTGCGTGGCACCTCTCCGGCCTGCCCGACGGTCAGCCCCAGCACCCGGAGGGCATCCGGATGCTCCGCGCTGGTGCGCACGAGCGCGTCGAGCATCTCCCGGCGGGCGTCCGTGAGCGCTGGGAACGACAGCCGGTCGAGGTCGAGACTGTTGCCGCGCCGCGGGGCCGTCTTGCCCTCGGAGGGCGGCAGCAGGATCAGCACCGCGCCAGCCTAGGACGCGGGACGCCCGGCTAGCGTTGCGGCATGACGAGCCCGGGATCCTGCTGATGGCGGCGCGCGTGCTTCGGGTGCGTGACAGCGCCAACGACGACCTGCGCAAGGGGATCGCCACGATCCAGGAGGAACAGAAGGTCAGGCCGGAGTTCCCCGAGGACGTCGAGCGGGAGGCGGCCGCGGCCGCCTCCCGGGCGCGGCCGCCCGAGAAGGACCTGACCGGCCTCGCCTTCGTCACCATCGACCCGGAGTCGTCGATGGACCTCGACCAGGCGATGTACCTCGAACGCGAGGGCGACGGCTACCTCGTGCACTACGCGATCGCCGACGTCGCGACGTTCGTCGAGCCAGGCGGTGCGATCGACACCGAGGCGCACCGTCGGGGCGAGACCCTGTACGGCGCGGACTCGAAGATCCCCCTCCACCCGACCGTGCTCTCCGAGGACGCCGCGTCGCTGCTGCCCGACGTGGTGCGTCCCGCGCTGGTGTGGCGGATCGGGCTCGACGCGCAGGGCACGATCACGGCGGCCACCGTCGAGCGGGCACAGGTGAAGTCGCGCGCGAAGCTCTCTTACGAGGAGGTGCAGGCCGACCTCGACGCCGGCACCGCCGACGACATGTTCGGCATCCTGGAAGAGATCGGCTCGCTCCGCATCCAGCAGGAGGTCGACCGCGGCGGAGTCTCGCTGCCGAGGCCGGAGCAGGAGATCGTGATCGACGAGGAGACCTGGCGGCTCGAGTTCCGCGACCTGAAGCCGGTCGAGGGGTGGAACGCCCAGGTCTCCCTGCTCACGGGGATCGCCGCGGCCTCGATCATGCTCGAGGGCAAGGTCGGCATCCTGCGCACGCTGCCTCCGGCGGACCCGAAGGCGGTCGAGCGGCTGCGTCGTACCGCCAAGGCGCTTCGGATCCACTGGCCCGAGGACGAGGACTACCCGGCGTTCGTGCGGTCCCTCGACCCGTCGAGGCCCAGCCACCAGGCGATGGTGGTGGCCTGCACCTCGTTGCTGCGCGGGGCCGGCTACGCGGTCTTCGACGGTGAGCTGCCGAAAATCACCGAGCATGCCGCCCTCGCGACGACGTACGCGCACGTGACCGCGCCGCTGCGTCGTCTCGTCGACCGCTACGCGGAGGAGATCTGCGTCGCGCTCTGCGCCGGCGAGCGACCGCCGGCCTGGGTGTTCGAGGCGATGACGGACCTGCCGTCCGCGATGCAGGAGGCCGGGCGTCGGGCCAACGCCTACGAGCGCGCCGTGACCGACCTTGTCGAGGCCGAGCTGCTCAAGGGCTCGGTCGGCGAGCGGTTCACCGGCGTCGTGCTCGAGGCGGATGGCGACGACCCGAAACACGGGCGGCTGCAGATCGCCGAGCCAGCGGTGGAGGCCCGAGTAGTGGGCGACGACGCGCTGCCGGTCGGCGCCGAGGTCGAGGCCGTGCTGGCCGTCGCGGATCCCATGCAGCGCAAGGTCGAGTTCCGACGCTGACCAGGGCCCGCTCGGCCAGCCGGCGTGATGCGCCCGGCAAACGACGAACCCGCCTGTTCCAATGGCCTGGGGATGGCCTACGGGCCGGGGGGATGGCCTCGAGGAACGGCGGGTTCGTATCGCTTGAAGCGAGGGCGGGGGGCCCACATAGAACGTTAGAGGGCTGGGGACGACCGCGCAGTAAAAATATGCAATCCGGGCATACAGGTTCGTGCGGGTGCATCTTTGTGCAACTCCCCATGGAGAATCGCGTTCGTCTCTAAGGTCGTCACAACGGCCGGGGGGTCCGTTCGATGCGCGTGGACCTGGGGGCCACGCGCATCGCTGCGTCCGGGGCATGTTCACGACCCGTTGGTGATCCCTGGGGGGACAGACCCGGTTCACCCCGGCTAACCAGGTCCGGGTGAGGTCAGTGCACTCACTCGCGCTCCAGCGCCGAGGATCCCCGGGGCGCGGCAGCGCTCGGCTGGGAACCGGAGGCCCCATCCGCCCGTGCGGCCACATCCCGACCTACGATGCGCTGTTCTTCGGCTCGAACACCGACGCGCGATACGACCTGCGCTCCGACTCGCGCCAGTCCCTGACGAAGACCTCACCGACGTCAAGCGATTCTGGGACATCGAGTCCAGCGACATCCAGCTGATGGCGACGCACGGCAGCATGCTGCAGGACGCGTCCCGCGTGGCTGCTGTGCTGCAGCTGCCACTGCCTGAGTTCGGGATGACGCGAGCGGCGGCCGAGGCCGAGGCTGCGGACATCGCCGAGGTGGCTTCGCAGGGGTTCTTCGACGGCGGGGACAACCCGCTGTTCACGCTGGACGCCTTCGCGTTCACCGCGGAGGGCGATCCCGACCCGGCCGTGGCCGGCCTTCCGGACAAGTTCATCTTCGGTGACGGCATCCTCGACGCACTGGACGCAATGGGCATCGGAGACGTCGGGGCGCGCGCGGTGATGGGGCATGAGTTCGGTCACCACGTGCAGTTCGAGGATGGTCTGTTCAGCTCGCCGCTGACCGGCGCCGAAGCGACACGGCGTACCGAGCTGATGGCTGACGTGTTCGGCTCCTACTTCGCCACGCATGCTCGCGGGCTCGCGCTCAACGCCAAGCGTGTTCTTCAGGCCGAGCAGACCTCGTTCGAGGTCGGCGACTGCCAGTTCGCCGACCCGGGGCACCACGGGACGCCACTACAGCGGCTCCGCTCGGCCACCTGGGCTGTGGAGCTCGCCAACGCCGCCCGCCAACAGGGAGAGATCCTTCCGTCGCTGACGTTCGCGGACCTGTTCGAGAAGGAGCTTCCGGAGATCGTCGCTCCGGACGCCTGAGCATGGACCCGGCGGGACGGTCCTCTCGGGGCCGTCGCGCCGGCAGTGCCTGCCCCGCGGCGTTGGGTGTGTTGGCTCACGTTGGCATCTGCCGGCTGACCTGCGCGCATGCACTGGCAGGCGATGGAAGCAGACGACGACTTCCGACAATCCTGCGGACTTCTTGCGGACTAGCCATCCGGCGAGAGCAGCGCTCGTGACGTGCACTCTTCTGCCGAGATCCGGTTAACGCTCAGCGGGGTGATGCACGTGATCTTTCGGCCATGCCGATGAGAGGCCTTCCCCTGACGGGTACATGTGTCTGTTCGAGCGTTGTGGGTACCTTGCTGGGATGAAGCCGATCCACGTCGGCCTTGTGGCTGACCCGGAATCGCCCACCGAAATTGCGCGCTGGATAGGCGACCTGGAACCGCCGGACGGCGAGGGCCGCGGCGCCTGGGATGTCGAGGTGGTGAGCGAGCCGTTCACCATTGGTTGCGAGGACGTCGACACCGCGTTGGGGCGGCTGGGCGACCAGGCTCGCCAGCACGATTGGGACCTCGTAGTCGGCTTGACCGAGCTCCCGCTTCGCGACGCCGGCGGCGATTACCTGCTGGTCGAGACCGATCGGCAGTGTGGGAGAGCGGTGTTGTCTCTGCCCGCCCTGGGTGGCGTTCGTATGCGCACGCGCACTGGCCATGCGGTGCGCAGGCTGGTCACCGGCATGACCGACCCCACCTCGCAGGACGAGGCCCGCGTGCCATTGTCCCGCCGCGGCGGTCGCTGGCGGCTGCTCTTCGGAATGGTGCTAGCCAACCGTCCGTGGCTTCTCGTGCCCGGGCTCAAGTCCGCGCTCGTCGCGGCACTGGCAACCGGAGCGGTGGCCACCATCAACTCCACCGTCTGGCTACTGGCTGGTTCCCTGTCGTGGTGGCGTCTCTTGGTCGCGACCATCGCGTCCGTCGCGCTCGTCGTCGCTTGGCTCGTGATCGACGGAGAACTGTGGGACCGCCCCGACGACAACTCACCCGAGGCTAAGGAGAGGTCCCGTCTCTACAACACCTCGACGCTGGTCACCCTGACCGCCGGAGTGCTCATCTGCTACCTGGCGCTCTACGTGGTGAACCTGCTCTGGGCGCTGTTCGTCCTCGACCCCGCGGTGATGGGCGGCTACCTCCACTCATCGCTCGGCTACGGCGACTTGTTCGTGCTGACCTGGTTCGTCGCGTCAGCGGCGACAGTAGGCGGCGGCCTTGGCACCGGCCTGGAGTCGGACGAAGCGATCCGCGCGGCCGCCTACTCAAAGCGCGAAGAGGAGCGCCGCGCCCGGCTCGCGCGGGAACGGACCTAGACGGCTAGTTCGCGGACGTACAGACTTGCCGCGACCCGCTCGCACCGATGAGCGAGCACCCGCTCGGCTGTGAACGGCTGAGTACGCCGACTCATGGCGACCTTGCAGGCCGCGGTCCCACACTGGTCTTATGACCGAACTGCTGAACGTTGCGCTCCGCGCGATCGGTGTGGTGCTTCCCGCCGCCGGCGTCTTGGGCTTGGTGGAGTTGCGTGGAGGTGCCCCTGATGGCGATTTCGGGACCTTCCTAGGAGCGATGAGCTTCTCACTGCTCGCTTCTGCTGTGTGGTCCGCTATCGACGCGCGGCGCGCCCCGACGAGCAGAGTGCTCGCCCGGTGGGTCGCCGCTGCCTTCGTCGTCGGTGGCGGTCTCGGGCTCGCAACCACGTTGATGGCACCCGGCAGCCCGCCAGGTCCGGAACGAACGGCAGAGGCAGTCTCGATGTCGATGTTCTACGGCGTCCCGCTGCTCGTGGCAGCGGGTCTCGGAGTGGCGGTCGGCACTTCGCTCGATCAACGTGGTTGCACCGGCGAGCAGGCTGAGCCGAACGTACGCTCGTGCCGCAGGACAACAGCGTGAGCGCTGCGGCCAGCTATGCCGCGGTAGGACGTCCCCATGGACGTGCATGCCCAGCTCAGTCAGGGCAGGAAGTACGGAACCGGGAGGAAGATGGCGTTGCCCATGACAGGCTCCGAAGCGTGAAACCGATCGCCCCGGATCGTGCTGACGTCAAGCCGCAGACATTGGACACCGTCACGTCATGGACTCCCGCCGTCGTCGCGACGCTTCTGGGCCTCCCTGTCGTTGCCATCTCAGCACTGAAGCTATTGGTGATCGTTGTCGTGCTGTCGTCTCCTGACATGCTCATTCCGTCTGAGCCCGGGGTGACCAGTATTTTGCCGTCGGACTGGGTCATCGCCCTAGGGACAGCTGAACTGGTTTCCCTCGTCCTGGCAGCGGTGGGGCTGATCGGCTTGAGCTGGCTCTACGTGAAGCGTGAGCGAGCCAAGGCATCTTGGGTTTGTGCACTCGCGGTCGGATTGTTGGCTTGCATCGTGGCGATTGATCTCGACGTGTAGCTCTAGAACCTTGGGTTTCACCTCCAGGAGCCCTCACCCGCATGCCGTAAATGGCGTGAGCGCTGCGGCCATCCGGTTCTAGCCGCGTTCAGCGCGTCCTCGAGCTGAGTCATTCCGCCGCGTGTCGGCTCCACCGGGACGTCCTATGCCAATGGGCGTGCGCGTCGATGCTCTCCGTGCCACCGCGAGCCGCGTGAGGCTCCAGCCAGCATCATGTGCGGCTCGCCCACCCCGAGGGCCGTGCGCTGGGTCGCACTTGGCGGAGGCGCAGAAACAGGCAACCCCGCCGTCGAGCTCGTCAGCTGCGGTCCGGAAGCGAGGCGCGAGCTGCCACGAACCACTCTCCAGCCATCAAGGTCTCGCCGCCGATCTCGTCCGCAAGCTGCTCAGCGGCGAAGTATCGCTTGTAGACGCGGTGCCGACTGCCATCCTTGAGCAGGCGTTGCTCCCAGAGCTCGGGCACGAGCTCCGGACGCAGGGCGGCGTCCACCACGACCAGCTCGCCCGCAACGCGCGAGGCCTCCGAAAGGAACGCTTCCCGCTCCTCGCGGCCAAGATGGCCGTAGAAGTGTCCGGTCAGCACGCGTTCGAACGACCGGTCGGCGAAGGGCACACGCAGTGCGTCGCCGAGCACGACCATGCTCCCCGGTATCCGGGAGCGGGCCAGCCGTGCCATCGAGGGACTCCGGTCCAGGCCGACTGTGGCACCGCGAACATGCCGGGAAAGGAATCCGCTGCCGCAGGCCACGTCAAGCGTCCGGGCAGGGGAGAGAGCAGAAATCATGCCGACGAGCCGCGACACTTCCGCGTGATACTCGGGGCGATCGTACTCGGCATACTGCCCGACGCCCAGGTACCAGTCGTCGTATTCCGCCGCACCGCGTTCGTAGTACGCGGCGGCGTCGGCGTTGCGTGCGAAGGACGGCTCGAGGTCGGCCATGTCCGCCATTGTGCCTCCCACATGACCTCGGAGGCGCGAGCCCTCGACCGCGTCCAGACCGTCACCTTCATCACCCGACCTCAACAACGGCGCGCACCATGCTGGCAGATAGCGTGCGCTGCGGCCATCCGGTTCTAATGGCGCCGCGATCCGCTCGACGTCGCCCATGAGCACTCGGGATCTTGACGTCTCTGCGCCCCGGGCGTCTACTCGCCGCGGAAGGATCGGTGGTGGTCGTCGGTGGTCAGCCCAGCTGAGTGGTGGCGTGCCGGCGAGCGCGTGGCGCTGCGGGTCGGTGGTGCTGAACGAAGGGTCTTCGTGCGACGCCTGGGCTCTGGGCCGTCGATGACCGTGCTCCATGGCTTCCCGAGCTCCTCGCACGACTGGGCGCGGGCTGCGCCTCAACTCGCTACGGACCACGCCGTGCTGCTCCCCGACTTCCTCGGATTCGGCGCTTCTGACAAGCCGTCAGGTCATGACTACTCGTTGATGGAGCAGGCTGACCTGATCGAGGCGCTGTGGGCGCACGAGGGAGTGGTATCGACGGTCCTGGTGGCACACGACTACGCGGTTTCCGTGACCCAGGAGTTGCTGGCGCGCCGGTCCGAGGGTGCGTTGAGAGTCGACATCGTCGCCGTCCACCTGCTCAACGGTGGGCTGTATCCGGACCTGCACCGTCCCGAGCCGATCCAGACGGCGTTGCTGGACCCAGGGCTCGGTCCCCAGATCAGCGCGGGCATCACCGAAGAAGCGCTCACCGCGGCACTCGTGCCAACGTTCGCCGACGGCTTCGACCCGGCATCGGACAGTGCAGCGATGTGGACGACCATGAGCCGCGACGACGGACACCGGCTGTTGCACCTTCTCATCCGCTACATCGTGGATCGCAGGGACAACGAGAACCGCTGGGTTCAAGCTCTGGAGAAGACCGACGTGCCGCTCAACTTTGTCTGGGGCATGCGCGACCCGATCTCAGGCGCCCACATGGCCGAGCGCATTCGCCAGCGTGTGCCTCACGCTCCTTTCGAGGCCCTTGATGACGTTGGGCACTGGCCACCGCTCGAGGCGCCCGAGCGCACGGCCGCGGCTATCCGGGCGCACTGAACAGCCGTCAACTCCCTTCGCAGGCGCGTGCCCGCCCAGGCATCCGGACATACCGCTGATGATGAGTTCTGAGATGCCGGGCTGAGTGCATCCGCACGGAGCCCTGGAGAAGTGCGATGCGGGGGACTGGTCCGCCGCTCGAGCTGATCGAGCCTCCCGACCCGACCTCGTAGAT
>Ga0207708_10000684_pt1 | contig 25753 bp, 28 predicted proteins | sample KBSK5101metaG_FD_184340 | JGI IMG/M metagenome (GOLD analysis project Ga0207708, IMG submission 184340) | Corn, switchgrass and miscanthus rhizosphere microbial communities from Kellogg Biological Station, Michigan, USA - KBS K5-10-1 metaG... | ecosystem: Host-associated > Plants > Roots >...
CGGCACCGGCAAGACGACGCTCGCCCGGATCGTCGCGGAGACGACCGGGGCCGCGTTCGAGGAGCTCTCCGCCGTTTCGGCAACCGTGAAGGACGTGCGCGAGGTGCTGGCACGGGCCCGCGAGCGGCTCGGCGGCTCGGGGCAGCGGACGATCCTCTTCCTCGACGAGATCCACCGCTTCAACAAGGCCCAGCAGGACGCGCTCCTGCCGGCGGTCGAGGAGGGGCTCGTGACGCTGATCGGCGCGACCACCGAGAACCCGTACTTCGAGGTCAACTCGGCCTTGCTCTCGCGCGTCCAGATCTACGAGCTGCAGCCGCTCGGCGAAGAAGAGCTGCGCACGATCGTCACCCGCGGCGCCGAGGCGCTCGAAGCCGAGGTGCCGGACGACGTCGTCGCGCTCGTGGCACGGCGCGCCGGCGGCGACGCGCGGAACGCGCTGAACATCCTCGAGCTCGCGGCGCAGACGGCGAGGGCCGAGGACACAGCGGTCGGCGAGCAGCAGGTCGAGGACGCGGCGCGCAAGCGTCCGCTCGTCTACGACAAGGGCGGCGACGCGCACTACGACTTCGTCTCCGCCTTCATCAAGTCGATGCGCGGCTCCGATCCCGACGCGGCCGTGTACTACCTGGCCGCGATGCTCGAAGGCGGCGAGGACGCGCGCTTCATCGCCCGCCGGATGATCGTGCTCGCCTCCGAGGACATCGGCAACGCCGACCCGCGCGCGCTGCTGGTCGCGGTGGCCGCGGCGCAGGCGGTCGAGCACGTCGGCCTGCCGGAAGCGCGGTTGAACCTGTCGCAGGCCGCGATCTACCTCGCCCGCGCGCCAAAGTCGAACGCCTCCTACGTCGCGCTCAAGGAGGCGACCGCCGATGTCCGCGAGCTCGGCCAGACGCGGCCGCCCGACGCGCTCCGCGACACGCACTACCGCGGCGCGCGCAAGCTCGGCCGCGGCGAGGGCTACATCTATCCGCACGACGACCCGCGCGGCTTCGAGGCCGAGCATCTGCCCGAGCCGCTCCGCGGGAAGACCTACTACCGGCCCAGCGGCAAGGGCGAGGAGAGCGACCCGGGCTGAGGTTTGCTTTCATGGCGGCGGGGTCATGTTCCGCATCGCCCTCACAGCCCTGGCGGCCCTCGCCGTCGTCCTTCCGCCCGCTGCGCCCGCGAGCCAGTTCGTCGACCACGTCCGCTCGCGCGTGCCGGTCGCTCTGAGGGTCGATGGCTCCGGCCGCGCGATGGTCTACTACCGCAAGGGCGCGGCCGCCCGGCACGTGCTCGTGGCAGGCGCCGTGAACGCGCGCGCGCCCAGTCGCTCGGTCCGGCAGGTGCGGTTCCGAATCGACTACAGCGGCGGCTGGCGCTCGACGGGACACGCGCTCTGGAAGAACTTTCCGAACGCGTGCGGTGCCTACGACGGCCCCGCCCTGCCCGCCGTCGTGGCCGCATGTAAGGCGTCGAACGGCTCCTACTGGACCGTCCAGGAGTGGATGGTCGACCAGCCGAACTTCGGGGTTGCGCCGTGGCTGGCGCGGCAGCGCTCGTTCTCGTTGCGCGTCTCCCACTGGAGCGGCGAGACCCCACAGGTCGAGCTGCACGCGGACTGGATCTACAGCAAGCACTTCCACGAGGTCTTCGGCCGGGTGACCTACCGTGGGCAGCCCGTCTACGGCTTCAGCCATGACTCGCGGGGCGCGCCGACCGACTCCTACGGGCGGCTGCTCTACCTCGACACCCTGAACTCGAGCTACGGGAGCGGCTGGCGCCGGGAGAACGCCTTCCTCTCGCACGAGCCGACGGGTGTCTTCTGCAACGGCTTCTACCCGCATAGCGGGCGCGGTACCGGCGTCGGCTCCAGGTACCGGCTGCGCCTGATCGGGCCGGGAGTGACTCCGGACGTCGAGGCGACGGTCGGCGGGCTCCACGACTACCGGGCCGGCAGCTCGGCGGACGCCGCCTACGAGAGTCGCGCCAACCAGGTTCTCGACCGGCTCGCCGCCGGCGGTCCTTCCTGCCACCGGCACTGAGCGACGCTCGGCTAGCCTCGAGCCTCAGCGACGAACGGAGGAGCGAGATGGCGATCGAGCGAACGGCTCATGCGACCTGGGAAGGCGACCTGCGCAGCGGGTCGGGCAAGTTCGACGTCGGTAGCGGCGCGATCAGCGGCCAGGAGGTGACGTTCGCCTCTCGCTTCACACCCGAGTCGGGCGGCAAGACGAGCCCGGAGGAGCTGATCGCCGCCGCGCACGCGACCTGCTTCTCGATGGCCCTGGCGAACGGGCTCGCCCAGGCCGGGCACCCGCCCACGAAGCTCGAGACGGACGCGGTCTGCACGCTCGACCAGACCGACGCGGGTTTCCGCATCACGACGATGCACCTCACGGTTCACGGCGAGGTCGACGGGATCGACAACGAGGAGTTCCAGGAGGCCGCGCGCACTGCGAAGGAGGGTTGCCCGGTCTCGAACGCGCTCGGCGGCGTCGAGATCTCCTTCGAGGCGTCCCTGGGCTAGTCGGAGCCGCGCTCGATCCGGCGCGCCGCGAACTCGCCGAACTCGCCGCCGAGCTTGCGGTACGCATGGGCGGCTCGCTCGTTGTCGTACGACGTTCGCCGAAACTCGAACTGGCCGTCGCTGTAGCGGACCGCCCAGGCAGACCGGGTGTCGCCGTCGAGCGGCATGCCGACGCTGCCCGGGTTGAACAGCTCCACGCCCGCTGGCCCGGGCCGCCGGAACTGCTGGTGACTGTGGCCGAAGACGATCTGCCGGTCGTGCACGCCGGCGAGTAACCGCTCCTCGTCGGGCTCAGGCTGTGGTGCGAAGCTCTCGACGTCCGAGAGCGGCGAGCCATGCACGTAGAGCACGCCGTCGAGCTCGGCTTGCGGCGGCAGGGCGTAGAGAGAGTCGACCACCTCGTCGGGCAAGTGGCCGCTGAAGATCGCGTACGACTCCATCACCTCCGGCCGGTCGAGCGGCGGCTCGCGCAGCCAGCGCTCGCCGTTGCCGCGGATCCAGGTCGCATTCGGGAGCTGCTTGAGACGGTCGAGCGTCTCGAGCGGCCACGGGCTCGGCGTGCCGTAGTCGCCGCCGAGGAGCCAGCGGTCGATCCCTTCGTCGTCTGCCTGTGCGATCACCCGCTCGAGCGCGGGAATGTTGCCGTGGATGTCGTAGAGCAGGCCGAGCATGGCTCGTTAGTCTGACTCGGATGCGATTGCACGTCCACGAGTGGGGAGACCCGGACGCTCCCACGGTCGTGTGCGTGCACGGCGTCTCGGCGCACGGCCGGCGGTATCGCAAGCTGGCGGAGGAGCGTCTGGCAGCCCACTTCCACGTGCTTGCGCCCGACCTGCGCGGCCACGGCCTGTCGGAGTGGGAGCCGCCCTGGAACCTCGAGACGCATCTGGACGATCTGCTCGAGACCTTCGAGGCCGAAGGGCCGGCGATGTGGGTCGGCCACAGCTTCGGCGGCCGGCTGGTGCTGGAGCTCGCGGCACGACGGCCCGAGCTGCTCGTCTGCGCGGTGCTGCTCGACCCCGCCATCCAGATCCTGCCGCACGTCGGCTTCGACTTCGCCCAGGAGGCCGCGAAGGACCATGCGTTCCGGTCGGCGGACGAGGCGATCGAGGCACGCCTGACGAGCGGCTCGCTGACCCCGCGCGCGGCGCTCGAGGAGGAGGCACGCGAGCATCTGACCGAGTCACCCGAGGGCGGCCTGCGCTGGCGCTACGCGCGGGCCGCCGTCGCGACCATGTACAGCGAGCTCTGCCGCGAGCCACCCCCGCCGACCGTGCTCGCCGCGGTGCCGACGCTGCTCGTCCACGCCGAGCAATTCGGACTCGTGCGCGAGGACCAGCTCGAGGAGTACCCGCCCACGCTAGGCGACGGCCTGGAGCTGCTCGCCGTGCCGGGCGGCCACATCGTCTACTGGGACGCGTTCGAGCCGACCGCCGACGCGGTCGAGACGTTCCTCATTCGTCACAGTCGCGTTTCACACTCGTGAATCGCCCGCCGTTAGGCTGATCGCAGGGGGGAACACGAGGGGGACCCCGGGGAAAGGCTCTCGCGCGTGTTACAGAATTCGGGCGCCGAGGGCGCTCGCAACGAGCTCCACGGCCAGCTTGGCGGTCTGGTTCTCGCGGTCGAGGATCGGGTTGACCTCGACCACCTCGAGCGAGCCAACGACGTCTGACTCGGCGATCAGCTCCATCGCCAGGTGGGCCTCCCGGTACGAAAGGCCGCCGCGAACGGGCGTGCCCACTCCGGGCGCGACCTCGGGATCGAGCACGTCCATGTCCAGGCTGAGGTGGACGAAGCCGTCGCCGCTCACGTGCTCGAGCGCCTCCCGCATCGCGGCCTCGACGCCCATCCGGTCGAGGTCGCTCATCGTGAACACGCGGGTCTCCAGCTCGGCCAGCAGGGCCTGCTCACCCGGGTCGAGCGAACGGACGCCGACCAGCGCGACCCGTCCAGGCTCGACGGCCGGGAGCGGATACTCGTCGCTCTCGAACTCCGGGCCGGCGAGACCGAGCGCCGCCGCAAGCGGCATCCCGTGGACGTTTCCGCTCGGAGACGTCTCGGGCCGGTTCAGGTCGCCGTGCGCGTCGAGCCAGAGCACGCCGCCGGGTCCACGGGCACGAGCCATCCCGCCGAGCGTGCCCAGCGCAACCGAGTGATCGCCACCGAGCACCAGCGGTAACGAGCCCTCTTCGACCGCCTGCGCGACGAGCGCCGCGATCCGCTCGCACGTGGCCTTGATCTCCGCGAGGTAGCGCATGTGCTCGTCGCCGACCGCGGTCGCCTCCGCCACCGCCGTCACGACGTCGCCCCAGTCCTCGCACCTGCGGCCCAGCTCGGTGATCCGCTCGTCGAGCCCCGCGTAACGGATCGCGGAGGGGCCCATGTCGACCCCGCGACGCCCGGCGCCGAGGTCGAGGCCGGCACCGATCACCGCGACCGGCGGTTGCGTCTCTTGAGTACCCACCGTGGCAAGGCTAACGTCGTCGGCGATGACTCACGCATCGTCGGCCGAACCGAACATCCGAGTCCTGATCGCCGACGACGACGCCGGCTTTCGTCACTCGTTGCAGGAGCTGATCGACCGGCAGCCCGAGCTGAGCGTGATCGGCGCGGCGGAGAACGGGCTCGAGGCGATCGAGCTCGCCGACCGGCTCGATCCCGACGCCGTGGTGCTCGACCTGCACATGCCGTTGCTGGACGGCGTCACCGCAACCGCGCGGCTGCGACGCGACCATCCGAACGTCTGCCTGATCGCGCTCACCGGCGACGAGGAGGCAGCCCTCCACCGCGCCGTCCGCGATGCCGGCGCCGACGAGGTGCTGCTCAAGAACGAGCTGCTCGAGGGCCTGCTCGACCGGCTGGCGACGGTTCGGGCGAGAGGCTGATGGCGAGGGCCGGGATCGAACCGGCGACACCACGGTTTTCAGCCGTGTGCTCTACCAACTGAGCTACCTCGCCGCGGTCGCCTAGTCTAGCCGCGCCCATCACGAAAGAAGGACGTCCGGGCCGGTCTACCGCGCCTCGAACGTCCTTGTGGCGCAAGACACTAGAGGCGATCGGCTCTTCGGGCAAGGAGCGCCGTCGCACCGTCGGCCTCGAAGTCCGCAAAGTCCGTGAAACCGTGCGCGCCGAGCTCGCGGCGCAGGCGCTCGGGCGGGACCCAGATGGGTGTCTCGGGACCTGCCGAGAACGACAGGACGAGGTGTCCGCCGGGAGCGGTCACCCGGGCGAGCTCTTCGAAGAACGGGATCATGTTGGCGAGCTGGACGAGATCGAACGCGCCGTCCTCGAACGGCAGCTTCGCCGCATCGCCCTGCTCGAAGCGCACGCGTTCGGCCAGCTCGGGTGGCGTGCGCTGCCTGGCCTGCTCGACCATGCCAGGTGCCAGGTCGACGCCGACCACCTCGGCCTCCGGGAAGCGCCGGGCGACGACGAAGGCTGCGAGCCCGGTGCCGGTGCCGAGGTCGAGCACCCGCTTCGGCCCCGCAGGCAGCGTCTCGAGCGCGCGCTCCAGCGCCGCGAACGCCTCCGGCCGTCGCATCGAGTCCCAGACCGGCGCGAGCCGGTCGAACTGCGCTCGCGTCAGCCAGCGAAGCGCGCCCCAGAGACGGGGCCTGGCGACGACCGCATTCGTCGTCATCCGGGCCACCCGGCGCCCCAGCGACCGTTCCAGGTCGGCCAGCTTCACGGCGTGCGCAGGTGGATGCGAACCTCGGCCTCCGGGCCCGCGCCGAACAGCGCCGCCGCACTTCCACCGTTGATCGCGATCGCGATGTTCCCGTAGGAATCCTCGTAGAGGATGATGTCGCCCGGCCTGGCGTCGGCAAAGGTACGCGCAGCGGTCGCGTAGTAGCGGTCGAAGGCCAGCTCGAGCTCGACGGTCACGCCCGGCAGCACGCCCGCCTCCTCGAGGTGCTCCCGCTTCAGGTTCAGCTGCATGTTCCCGAAGTGGTCGACGTAGAGCACGACCGCGCGGATCCGGTTCTGGCCCACCTCGGGCTCCGGCAGGTCGAGCCGGGCGAGGGCCTGCGGATCGATCGGGGGACCGAGCTCGGCGAGGGGCACGCCGAGAGCCAGGTGCGCCGCCGCCGGCGAGAAGAGATCGCGGCCATGAAAGGTCCGCGAGACCATGTCGAGCGCGTAGTCGGGGTTGGCGAGCTCGTGCACCTCGGCGACACCGCCGAGCGTGTCTGCCGCGGGCAGCAGCAACCCGTTGTCCGGGCCGACCAGCAGCCGGTCGTCGCCGGTCCGCAGCGCAAGCGGACGGCGATGGCTGCCGACGCCCGGATCGACGACCGCGAGGTGAACCCCGACGGGCATGTACGGCAGCGTGTTGGAGAGGACCAGCGAGCCCTGCAGCACCTGTTGCGGCGGGATCCCGTGCGTGATGTCGATGATCTCCGCCTCGGGCGCGATTCGCTTGATCACGCCGTGGCAGGTGCCGACGAAGTCGTCCTGCAGCCCGAAGTCGGACAGGAACGTGATCACCATCCCTCGGGAGCCTAAGGCGTCCGTTTCGCCGCCGCCCGCCTGACGGCCTCGACCAGCCCGTCGAGGTCATGCTGCCGTGCCTCGACGACGACCTCGACGCCCGCCGCCTCCGCCGCTCGCGTGGTCTCCGGCCCGATCGAGACTGCCGGCAGCTCGAGCCCCAGGGCAGCGAAGGCTTCGGCGGCCGAGGCCGAGGCCAGCACGACGAGGTCGCCGTCCGGCAGCGGATCCGGCCTGAGCGCCGTCGTGCGATAGAGCGGGACGACGTCAGCTCCGAGCTCCTCGGCAAGCAGCGGCCGGGCGCGCTCTGCGCCGGCGAAGAGGACGCGGCCGGCCGGGCGCGGCAGCGCCGCGAGTAGACCCTCCTGCGTCGCGACCGCTGGCACGAGCGCGGGCTCGACGCCTCCGTCGGCAAGCGCGCTCGCCGTCCCGGGGCCGATCGCGGCGACGGGCGGCAGCGAGCCTCGCGCGCGGAGGAGGAGCTCCCGTGCGCCGAACGGGCTGGTGACGACCAGCCAGTCGTAGCCGTCCACGTCGACCTGCTCGGGACCGACCGGCTCGAGCTCGATCAGCGGGCAGCGCACGACCTCGAGCCCGAGCGCCTCGATCCGGCGAGCCAGCGGCTCAACCTGCCCGCGCGCCCGCGTGACGATCGCGCGCAGGGGTTTCGAGGCGGGTCCCATCCCTAACCCCCACCCACCCGGGGAGAACTCACGGTAATCGTGGAAAGCGCACGTGTCTGTGACGGGGGTGTGCCGGAAGTGTCAATTTTGGGCCAGGGCGAGCAGCTCGGCGGCAAGCGCGGATGGGTCGGCGCCCTGGCGGAGCTCGAGCCACGAGCCGTCCTCGGCCGCGATCATTCCGGTCAGGACGGTGCCGTCGTGATGGGCCGCGACCGGTGCCAGGCAGCCGCCGCCGACGGCGAAGACGACCGCGCGCTCGGCCTCGACCCGGCGGCGCGTCTCCTCGTGATCGACGTCGGCGACGCGAGCCGTTTCGTCCGTCCGCACCTGTAGCGCCAGCGCGCCCTGGCCCGCCTCGGGCAAGAGCTCCTCCGGCGAGAAACGCCGACCGATCTCGTGCTCCAGGCCGAGCCGGTCGAGCCCGCACGCGGCGAGCACGACCGCGTCCAGCCCACGCTCGCCCCGTTTGCGGAGTCGCGTGTCGATGTTCCCGCGCAGCGGCTCGATCGAGAGCGACGGCTCCAGAGCGAGCAGCTGGGCACGCCGCCGCACCGAAGCCGTCCCGACCCGCATCCCCGGCCGCAGCTCCGAGGCTCCGCAGAGCGCGTCGCGCGGGTCCTCCCGCTCCAGGTAGGCACCGACGGCCAGGCCGTCCGCGTCCGACGAGGTCATGTCCTTCGCCGAATGCACGGCGACGTCGATGCGCCCGTCGAGCAGCGCCTCCTCGAGCTCCTTGACGAAGACGCCGCGCGAGCCGATCTCGCCGAAGGGCTTCGTTCGGTCGCGGTCGCCGGCCGTCGTGATCGGCACCAGCGCGATCTCCACCCCCGGCCGCCGCAGCCGCTCGGCGGCAAGTTCGGCCTGCGTCAGTGCGAGCCGCGAGCCGCGCGAGCCGACCCTAAGCAGCATCGCGTCTGCGCCGCGCCAGCTCGACGAGCTCCGCCACCTCGCGCTGGAGCCGCGCCAGCTTCGAGGCGATGATCGCCACCCACGCGAGCACCCCGACGAACACGACCAGGTACGCGGCCGCGACGTACTTCTCGGAAGAGCTCACGCGAGCAGTTCCCGCAGCTCGCGCAGGCGCGCGTCCAGCCGCTTGCCGGCGAGCTCGACGCGGTACATCGTCGCCGCGAGCAGCAAGAGCCCGGCCCACGAGACGCAGAAGGTGAAGAACATCGAGCCGGACATCTGCGGCCCGTGGCGGGTGAAGACGGTCGGGTGGATGAAGTCGTTGGCCAGCCGGATCGACAGCCAGGAGACCGGGATCAGCACGACCCCGAAGAGCGCGTAGACCGCGCACATGTTCGCCCGCGCCGGCCCCGGCTCGACCGAGTAACGCAGCATGAAGTAGGCCGAGTAGAAGAGGAACAGGACGAGGAACGTGACGAGCTGATTCGAGCTCCAAGTCCACCAGATCCCCCACGAGGCGCGCGCCCAGATCGAGCCGGTGACCAGCGTCAGCGCGCCGAAGATGACGCCCTGGTGGATCGCCGCGTAGCTCTCGAGGTCGGCGCCGGGGGCGCGCGTGCGCAGATGCGTCAGGGCCTTCCAGGCGCCCCAGCCGAAGCACGCGTACGAGGTCAGCGCGATCGGGACGTGGATGTAGAAGATCTTCTGGGTCAGTCCCTGGTCGGCGTCCAGCGGGGCGTAGAAGAAGATCAGCGCGATCGCGCTGCCGAGCACGACGACGGCGCTCCAGGCGAACGCGGGCAAAGGGATGTAGCGGAGGCGGGCGGACACCGGAAACCGCTGGAATCATGGCAGCTAGACTCGCCCCCGTGGCCGACCTCGGGCGCGCCGCCCTCTTCGTCGCCTTCGGGCTCGCCCTCTATGCCGTCGTCGCAGGAGGTCTCGCCGCCTACGACGGCCGCCGCCGGCTCCACGAGTCGGCTCGCAACGCGCTCGTCGGCGCCTTCGCCGCGACCGCCGTCGCGGCCTTCGTGCTCCTGCACGCGTTCAACGCGCGTGACTTCACGTTCACGTACGTCGCCGACCACTCGTCCCGCAAGCTGCCGTTCCCCTACTCCTGGACCGGCTTCTGGGGCGGCCAGGAGGGCTCGCTCCTGCTCTGGCTGTTCGTGCTCACCGCGCTCAGCTCGATCGCCGTCACGCTGAACCGCGGGCTGATCCGTCGCCTGCTGCCCTGGACGGTGCCGGTGCTCGGCGGCGTCGCGACCTTCTTCGCCTTCCTGCTCGTCTTCGTCTCGAGCCCGTTCCAGCTGCAGGCAGCGCCGCTCGACGGCGCCGGCCTCAACCCGAGCCTGCAGAACCCGTACATGATGATCCACCCGCCGCTGCTCTATCTCGGCTACGTCGGACTGACGATCCCGTTCGCCTTCGCCATGGGCGCGCTGCTCTCGGGCCGCTTCGACGAGGTCTGGATCGTCGCGACGCGCCGCTGGACGCTGCTCGCCTGGACGGCGCTCGGGATCGGGATCCTGCTGGGCGCGAAGTGGGCCTACGAGGAGGTCGGCTGGGGCGGGTACTACGCGTGGGATCCGGTCGAGAACGCCGCGCTGATGCCGTGGCTCGCCTCGACCGCGTTCCTGCACTCGGTGATGGTGCAGGAGAAGAAGAACATGCTGCGGGTCTGGAACGCGGTGCTCGTCTCGCTCGCGTTCTGCCTCTCGCTGTTCGGCACGTTCCTGACGCGCAGCGGCGTGATCAGCTCGATCCACAGCTTTACGCAGTCCTCGATCGGGCCGTGGCTGCTCGGCTTCATCGCGGTCGTCGCCGCCTTCTCGACCGCGCTGATCTTCTACCGGCTGCCGCTGCTGCGGACGAAGACGCGCCTGGAGTCGCTCGCCTCGCGCGAGGCGGCGTTCCTCTACAACAACCTGCTGCTGGTCGCCCTGACGCTGACGGTGCTATGGGGAGTCGCGTTCCCGCTCCTGTCGGAGCTCGTGCGCGGCGAGAAGATCACCGTCGGGCCGCCGTACTTCGACTTCTTCCTGCGCGTGCTCGGCCTACCGTTGCTCTTACTGATGGGCATCGGGCCGCTGGTCGCCTGGCGGCGGACCTCGTTGCGCGCGCTCGGTACGAGCCTGATCGGCCCGGCGGCGTTCGCGCTGGTCGTCGGGATCGCGCTGGTCGCGCTCGGCGCCGGCTCGAGCAAGCCAGGCCTGGTCGCGTACACGTTCTGCGCCTTCGTGCTCGGTGCCATCGCGCTCGAGTTCATCCGCGGCACGCGAGCGCGTCGCGCGCTGGACCGCTCGAGCTGGCCGGCTGCGTTCTCGTCGCTCGTCGGCCGTAACCGCCGCCGCTACGGCGGCTACATCGTCCACGCGGCGATCGTGCTGCTGGCGCTTGGGATCGCCGGCGGTGCCTACGGCTCGACCAAGGTGCAGAAGCTCGAACCGGGCCAGACGATGGCGATCGGCGGCTACGACCTGCGCTACCTCGGCTCGGTCGTGCGCAACGAGCCGAATCGCACCGAGATCCGCGCCCGCCTCGCCGTCTCGCGCGGCGGCCGCAGCCTCGGCACCTACCTCGCGGGCAAGAACAGCTACCCGGTCGAGGACCAGGTCTCGAACGAGGTCGGGATCCGCACCGACTGGCTGCGCGCCCAGGACCTGTTCCTGATCGGCGACCAGTTCAACAACGACGGCTCGGTCGTGATCAAGGCGCTCGTCAACCCGCTGGTCGACCTGATCTGGCTCGCGGGCTTCGTCTTCCTGCTCGGCTCGCTCGTCGCGATGTGGCCCGACGAGCGCGAGCAGCGCCGCCTCGCCAGGCGGGGCGCGCCGGTTCCGGCGACGTGAGCCTGCCGCAGCTCGACGGCCCCACGTTCATCACGGACGGCGGGATGGAAACGGTCTTGATCTTCCACGAAGGCCTGGAGCTGCCTGACTTCGCGAGCTTCGTGCTGCTGGACGACGAAGCCGGCTCCGAGGCCTTGCGCGCCTACTTCCGCCGGTTCCTGGCGATCGGCCGCGAGCACGGCGTCGGCGTGCTGCTCGACACGCCGACCTGGCGGGCGAGCCCGGACTGGGGCGAGCGCCTCGGCTACTCGCGGGAACGGCTCGCCGAGCTGAACCGCCGCGGCGTCGAGCTACTGGAAGGCCTGCGGGCCGAGACAGGCGGCGACCCGCCGCTGCTGATCAGCGGCTGCATCGGGCCGCGCGGGGACGGCTACGTCGTCGGCGAGCAGATGTCGGCGGACGAGGCCGAGCGCTACCACTCGTTCCAGGCCGACGTCTTTGCCGATACCGGCGCGGACGCCGTCAGCGCGCTCACGCTGACCTACGCGGACGAAGCGGTCGGGATCGTGCGGGCGGTGCACAAGACGGGGCTCCCGGTCGTCATCTCGTTCACGGTCGAGACCGACGGCCGGCTGCCCAGCGGCCAGACGCTCGGCGAGGCGATCGAGCACGTCGACGCCGAGACCGACGGCGCTGCCGCGTACTTCATGCTCAATTGCGCCCACCCGACCCACTTCGCCGGCGCGCTCGAAGCGGATGCGCCGTGGATCGGGCGGCTGCGGGGCATCCGCGCCAACGCCTCGAAGCTGAGCCATGCCGAGCTGGACGAGGCGGAGACGCTCGACGAAGGCGACCCGGCTGAGCTCGCCGCGGCCTATCGAGAGCTGAGCGAGCGGCTGCCCGCGCTGAGCGTCTTCGGCGGCTGCTGTGGCACCGACCACCGCCACGTCGAGGCGATCGCCGGCGTGGTCACTCCGTGACCACGTACTCGAACGACGCCCACGCGAGCAGCGCGAAGATCGCGTCGTAGAGCGCGAGGAAGCCGAGGTAGCGGCCGGAGCTGTCGGCCACGCTCGCGCCGACGCCGCCGATCACGATCGGCAGGGCAAGCGGGAGGAAGAGCAGCGGCAGGAGCAGCTCCCGCGCGCGACCGGCAGCGGCCATCGCGGCCAGCAGCGTTCCGACGGCACAGATGCCGAGATCGGCGAGCAGCACGCCGGCCACGGTCGCCCAGCCGACGGGCTCGAAGAAGAGCGCGAAGGCCGGCAGCGCGACCACCTCGGCCGCGACGAGGAACGCGAGCGTGGCAATGGCTTTCGCCAGCCAGATCGCGCTGCGGTCGACCGGCGCAAGGACGAGCCCGTCGAGCAGGCCCTGCTCGCGCTCTGCGACGAACGCCCGGCCGAGGCCGAGCAGCGCCGTGAAGAGGATCGCCACCCAGAGCAACCCGAGCTCGGCGAGCCGCGACGAGCCGGTCGGGAGCGCGAAGTGGAAGACGACCAGGATCGCGATCACGAAGAGCAGCATCGCGGGCAGCGTGTCGCGGGCCCGCAGCTCGAGCCGCAGGTCCTTGCGCGCCAGCGTGGCGGTGTCGGCGAAGTAGCTCCTCACGCGAGCGCGAGCCTCCCGCTGGCGAGCGGGGCGACCCGCTCGGGATCGTGCGTGGCGACGAGGATCGTCCGCCGCTCGCGCATCCCGGCGAGCTCGCGGTCGAGCAGCTCGGCGCCCGCCTCGTCGAGCCCGCTGAAGGGCTCATCGAGGATCAGCAGCTCGGGCTTGTGCAGGAGCGACCGGCAGAGCGCGAGCCGCTGCAGCTGCCCGCGCGAGAGCTTCGCCGCCCGCTCGCGCCGCGACTCCCAGAGCCCGAAGCGCTCGAGCAGCATCCCGATCCGCTCGCGCCGCTCGGGCACGCGGTAGAGCCGCCCGTAGAGGTCGAGGTTCTCGAGCGCCGTCAGCTCGCGGTAGATAAGCGGCTCGTGGGCGAGAAAGCCGATCGCGCCACGTTCGGGCTCGACCTCGAGCGAGCCCCCGGTCGGGATCGCGAGGCCCGCGCAAAGGCGGAGCAGCGTCGTCTTGCCCGAGCCGTTCGCGCCGGTGACGACGAGGAAGCCGCCGCGCTCGAGCTCGAAATCGAGCCCGCGCAGGACGTGCTTCTCGCCGTAGTCCTTCGCGAGGCCTCTCGCGCGGATCACAGGACGTCCAGCAGGACGAAGACGAAGAACGCGACCGAGATCACGCCGTTCATCGTGAAGAACGCCGTGTCGAGGCGCCGCAGGTCGCCGGGCCGGACAAGCGAGTGCTCGTAGGCGAGCAGCCCGGCCACGACCGCCGCGCCGAGCCAGTAGAAGGCGCCGACGTCCAGGCCGAGGCCGGCGGCGACGAGCAGCGCAACCGTGCCGATGTGGCAGAGCCGGGCGGCCACGAAGGCGCCGCGCTCCCCGAAGCGCACCGCCACCGACTGCAGCCCCTGCTCGCGGTCGACCTCGAGGTCGAGCAGCGCATAGAAGCAGTCGAAGCCGGCGACCCAGAGGGCGACGGCGCCCCCGAGCGCCCACGCCTCCCACGGGATCGTCCCGGTAATCGCCGCCCAGGCGCCAATCGGTGCGAGCCCGTCGACCGCGCCGAGCCAGAAGTGGCAGAGCCAGGTCCAGCGCTTCAGGTACGGGTAGATCACGAAGCCCGCGACCGGGATCGGCCAGAGCCAGTGGACGAGCGGGTCGAGCTGGAAGACCGCGATCAGGAAGACGGCAAGGGAGACCGCGCAGAAGGCGACCACGGCTGCGGGCGAGAGCAGCCCTGACGGCAGCTCGCGCCCAGCGGTGCGCGGATTGCGCGCGTCGAGGCCGGCGTCGATCAGGCGGTTCAGCCCCATCGCGAGCGAGCGGGCGCCGATCATCGCGACGGTGATCCAGACCAGGTCGTGCGTGCTCGGCACGGCGTCGACCGCCAGGAACGCGCCGACGTAGGCGAACGGCAACGCGAAGATCGTGTGCTCGAACTTGACGAGCGAGTAGAAGCGGGCTGGGTACGCCAGAGCCGTCATGTCTGCTTGTGTGCGGTGGGCTCGCCGGCCAGAAGCTCGACCGCGTGCTTCAGCGCCGGGCGCAGCACCTCGAAGCCGTCGCGGCAGCCGCCCGGCGAGCCGGGCAGGTTCACGATCAGCGCCTGGCCGCGCACGCCGGCGAGCCCGCGAGAGAGCAGGGCGTGCGGCGTCTTTGACAGCGAATCCGCGCGCAGCGCTTCGGCGATCCCGGGCGCCACGCGCTCGAGCACCTCGGCGGTCGCTTCAGGCGTCACGTCCCGGGGACCGAGGCCCGTGCCGCCCGTGGTGAGCACGACCGCCGCGTCCTCGGCCAGCTCGGCGATCGCCTCGGCGATCGCGTCGCGGTCGTCGGGCACGACCCGGCGCTCGACGTCGTAGCCCTCCTCGCCGAGCAGCGCCGCGAGCACCGAGCCGCTCTTGTCCTCTCGCGTGCCCTCGGCAACGCCGTCCGAGACGGTCAGCACGGCCGCCTTCACGACTTCGTCTTCTCCAGCAGCCGCACCTCGCCGATCACCATCGCCTTGTCGATCGCCTTGGCCATGTCGTAGATCGTCAGCGCGGCCACCGAGGCGGCGACAAGCGCCTCCATCTCGACGCCCGTCTGCGCGGTCGTCTCGGCCGAGGCGACGATCTCGACCTCCGCCTCGCCGAGCTCGATCTCGACGCCGACGTACGTCAGCGGCAGCGGGTGGCAGAGCGGGATCAGCTCGCTCGTCCGCTTCGCCGCCTGAATCCCCGCGAGCTTCGCCGTCACGAGCGCGTCGCCCTTCGGCAGCGACGCGAGCTGCCCGACGGTCTCCGGTGCAACCCGCACGACCGCGCGCGCCACCGCCCGGCGCCGCGAAAGCGGCTTGCCGCCGACGTCCACCATCCGGACCTCGCCGGCCTCGTCCACGTGCGAAAGCTCGCTCACGACCCGGATCCTAGACCCGGAGGCTAAGATCGCTCGGGGTCGTGGACCGGGAAGAACGGATCATCGAGAACGAGAAGCTGTTCCGCGAGGTGAACGAGCGTGTCGCGGACATGCAGGCGTCCTTCTCCGGTCCGGATCCCGAATGGGTCTGCGAGTGCGGCGACGAGACCTGCTTCGAGAAGGTGGCCGTCCCGATCGAGGACTACCAGCAGATCCGCTCCCACGGCGACTGGTTCGTGATCATGCCCGGCCACGAGAAGCCCGACGTCGAGAAGATCGTGCGTGAGGACAACGGCTTCGTCGTCGTCGAGAAGTTCGCCCTCTAGCTGACGCTCGCGCGGCAGCGGTCGAGGTCGGCCAGCTGGGCCTCGATCCACTCGGCCACGCTGTGCTCGCGCACGTGCGCGCGGATGCCTTCGAGCCGCGCACGCCGCTCGGACTCGCCCATCGTCAGCGCCGTATGGATCGCCTCCGCCTGGCCGGCGACGTCGAACGGGTTGACCGTGAGCGCCCATTCCCCGAGCTCGGCGTGGGCGCCCGCGTTCTCCGAGAGGATGAGCACGCCGTCACGGTCGTTCACGAGCGGCGCTTCCTTGGCAATCAGGTTCATGCCGTCGAAGATCGCGTTCACGAAGAGCGCGTCGAACTGCTTGTAGGCGGCGACCGAACCGAGGAAGTTGTCCTCGATCGAGAGGTCGATTGGCAGCCAGCCGTCCCGCTGGAAGCGGTCGTTGACCCGGCGCGCCTCACGCTGAATCGCGCCGAGGTACTCGGCGTACTCCGGGATGTCCTGGCGCGACGGGTCGAGCAGCGCGAGCATTCCGACCCGCTTGTGCATCTCCGGGTGCGCGTCGAGGTAGAGCTCGAAGGCGCGGAAGCCGCGCACGATGTTCTTCGACGGGTCGGTCCGGTCGACGCGCACGACGAGCTTCTCCGGCCGCCTCGCGACCAGCTCGCGCTCTGCGGCGAGCACCGCGTCGCTCGAGGCGAGCTCGTCGAACTCGTGCGGGTCGACGGAGATCGGGTGCACGGTCACGAGCGTGCGCCGCTCGTCGTGGTCGACCAGGCCCTCGCTGAAGTCCGCGTCGGCCCCGGCCAGGTCGCTGACGGCCCGCATGAAGTTCAGCGCCCACTGGCGCGTGTGGAACCCGACCACGTCGTTGGCGAGCATCCCGTCGTGGATCGCGCGCCGAATCCGGTCCGGCAGCACGTGCCAGTAGTCGGTCTGCGGCCACGGGATGTGCACGAAGTGGGCAAGCAGCGCGTCCGGCGCCCGCTCGCGGACGAGCTGCGGCGCGAGGTAGAGGTGGTAGTCGTGGAAGAAGACCGCCGCCTCGGGCTCCGCTTCGAGCTCCTCGAGCACGGCCTGCGCAAAGGTCTCGTTGACCTGCGCGTAGCCGCCGTCCCAGGCGTGCTGGAGCGCGATGTCGATCGACGGCTCGTACGCGAGCTCCCAGAGGTAGTGCTGCAGGAACCAGAGCATCGGGTTCGAGATGACGTTGTAGAACCAGTCGTAGGCCGTCTCATCGTGGGCGAGCAGGCGGAGCCTGAAGGACGAGCCGTCACGCGACTCCTCCTCGATCGCCGCACCGCCGGCGTCGACCGCGACGGCGCGATCCTCGTCGCTCATCGCGCTTGCGATCCAGGTCACGTCGTTATGGGAGACGAGGCTCCGCAGCGCGGTCACGAGGCCACCGCCTCCACGACGCGCGAGCCGCTGGCCGTCGGTACCGCGGACGTACGTGATCGGCCCTCGGTTCGAGACGACGATCAGCTTGCGACGGGACATGCGCCGACCACCCTACCCGGGCACGGCGCGGCTAACCCGCCGCGGCCGCGACCGTGACCTCGGCGCCTGCCGTGTCGTTGCCGTCGAGCTTGTTCAGCAGCACGAGCCAGTCGCGGAGCAGCCGCGGCATGAGGAAGTTCCGGCGGACGTACTCCTTTCCGCGCAAGGCGCGCTGCCTGGCCGCAGCCGGGTCGGCCAGGATCTCCAGGCAGGCCTGCGCGCACTCCTCGGGCGAGTGCGGGTCGACGAGCCAGCCGGTCTCGCCGTCCTGGATCTGCGCCACGATCCCGCCCACTCGGCTAGCCACCACCGGCCGCGTCTTCCAGAGCGCCTCGGTCACGGTCAGGCCGAAGCCCTCCTTGGTCGATTTCTGGATCACCGCGTTCGAGTGCACCTGGAAGGCATTGACCTCGACCGAGCCGATGTTGTTCAGGTTCGAGAGGATGTAGACGTCGGGGTCGCCGTCGGCGTAGGTGACGGTTCGGTTGTAGTAGTCCCAGCCCTCGGGGTCGTCGTGCGCCATCGAGCCGACCAGGGCGAGCTGCACGTCCGGATGCTCGGCCTTCACGATCCGGTAGGCGTCAATCACGCCGAGCGGGTCTTTCCACGGGTCGAAGCGCGAGACCTGGGTCAGCAGCGGCCGCTCGACGTCGATCCCGAACTGGTCGACGATGTAGGCCGCGTCCTCGGGCGAGAGCGCCATGTTCTTCGGCGTCAGCGGGTCGATCGCCGGTGGCCAGATGTACGCCGGCGGCAGGTCCGGCGCGCGCGGGACGTACTCCTGCCGGTGGAAGATCGCCGCGTCGTAGCGCGCCAGCCAGGGCAGCAAGAAGCCGAGCACGTCGGGGTTCGGCTGCGAGAGGTCGATGTGGCAGCGCCAGATCCAGTGCGCGGGGCTGTCGGGAAAGTGCTCGATCATCCCGGCGGGCTGCGGGTCGTGGATGAGCACGTAGTCGTACTCATCGGAGAACTCCTCTGCGTTCAGCGTCTGGAAGCGGCGGTAGACCTCCTGCTGCGTCTGCGTCAGCCCGGTCGGGTCGCCCTGGAGCGCGTTGTGGATCGTCTTCGTCGCGGCGAAGAACTCGTCGGCGCCGGCGATGATCCGCCACTCGGCCTCGAGCCCGGCGTCGCGCATCAGCGGCACGAGCGCGTAGTTGATCTCCGCCACGCCGCCGCCGAAGGCGGTCGCGGAAACGTGGACGAGCCGCTTGCCGCGGAGGGGCTCCGCCAGCCGGCGGATCTCCTCCATCAGGCCACGCGTGGCGATGGTCGCGTAGTCCGCGAGCGACTTCTGTCCGACGTTGACGAGCTGCAGCATCAGCGGCCGCCGAGAATAGCGATCCCGCTGGCCGATCTTCAGTCGTTCAGGAGCTTGACGAACCGCAGGCGGGAACCGCCGCCTTCACGCTCGCCGATCTCAACCTCGTCGGTGAGTGCGCGGATGATCGCGATCCCGAGGCCGCCCTCCTCGAGCTCGTCCTCCCCGTTGTGGGCCCCGCTGCTCGGGTCGAAGCCGGTGCCCGCATCCCCGACCTCGACGGCGAGCCGGTCGGCGAGCAGCTCGTAGACGATGTCCACGCTGCCGACGCCGTTCTCGCCGTAGGCGTGCTTGACCGAGTTCGTGCAGGCCTCGGTCAGGGCGAGCTTGAGGTCGTGCAGCGCCTCGTCGGACACCGGCCGCACGCCCGCGATCGCGGTCAGGGCGAGGCGGCCGAGGGTGATGTACTCGGGTTTCGCCGGAATCGTCAGCCGGACGGACCGGCCCTCTTCGTTCATCACCAGCCTCGTGCCCGGTGGCGAGCCGTCCGTAACCAGGAGGAATCGCGTCTCTCGCCGCAGAAAGACATGGGTTCGGATCCTAGTGCGTCTCCGAGCGCTCACCGAGGCGCAGCGGCAGGTCGAGCCGGGAGTGGCCGCGCTGGACCGTGAAGTGGGCGATCTCGCCCGGGCTCATGTTCGTGACAATCCGCGCAATGTCTTCGGAACCGGCCACGCGCTGCCCGTCGATCGCCACGATCACGTCGCCGTTGCGCGGGAAGACCACGCCGAAGGCCTGCGCGCGCGAGGAGTCGGCGCGAAGGCCGGCCTTCACCGCCGGACTGCCGGGTTGCAAGCCGGTCACGACCGCTCCCTGCGAAACCGCGTACCCGAAGCGACGCGCCAGCGCCGGCGTCAGGTCGGTCGTCTCGACGCCGACGTACGCGTAAGAAACCGAGCCGTTGGCAATCAGCTGCTGCATCGAGCGCCGGGCGGAGTTGATCGGGACCGAGAAGCCGACGCCCTCGGCCTGGCCGCTCTGACTGCGGATCTGGGCGTTGATCCCGATCACGCGGCCGCGCGCATCGAACAGCGGGCCGCCGGAGTTGCCGTGGTTGATCGGCGCGTCGGTCTGGATCGCGTCGACGAGCTTGAAGTTGGAAGTCAGGGAGTCGATCGAGCGGTGGATCGCCGAGACGACACCCACGCCGAGCGAGTCCTCGTTGCCGAACGGGCTGCCGATCGCGGCCACGGGCGCCCCGACCGCAACCGTCGCGGAGTTGCCGAGCGGCACCGGGACGAGCTCGTGCGCGGCTGGATCGACCTTGATCAGGCCGACGTCGTCGAAGACGTCCCAGCCGACGATCTTGGCCTCCGCCCGGTCCTTGTCCTGGAACTCGACGTAGACCTGGTCGGCCGGCTTGGCCACCGAGCCGCTGCCGGCGTCGGTGATCACGTGCGAGTTGGTCAGGATGTAGCCCTTCGGCGAGACGACGAAGCCGGAGCCCTGGGCTTGCGTGGCGCTCTCCGGGTCGGTGCCGAAGACGGAGACGATCGTCACGACGCCGGCGGCCCGGTTGGCGTAGATCGCGCTCGGGCTGAAGCCGTTGCCGGCGAGCGGCTTGGCGCTCGGCGCGACCGCGGCGGTGACGGCCGTCCCTGACGGCCCCGTCGCCGGAGCGGCGCGGAAGACCGCGGTCGTGGAGCTCGAGCCCGTCCAGCCGGTCAGCTTGCCGAGCCCGAGCGCGGCGAGCCCGCCGAGCAGGGCGCAGGCGACAGCGACGGCGACGAGAGGCGCAGCGCGCACGGTCGTCGCACTGTAGCTACGCCTCCGCGGAAAGGGCCTTTTCGCGTGAAAACGGCTCCGAGGGCGCCGCGGAGCGAGGCAGCACGAGCGAAAACACCGTTCTTCCGGGCACCGAATCGAGCTCGATCGAGCCGTCCATCAGCTCGGCCAACTGCCTGGCGATCGCCAGCCCGAGGCCGCTGCCCGACGCCCGCGTGCCGTCGAGCCGGAAGAAGCGCTCGAACAGCTGCTCCCGCTGGTCTTCACCGATGCCGGCTCCGGCGTCCTCGACCTCGAGCACCGCGTGCTGGTCGCGCTCGTACGCCCGCACCTCGACGGGCGTTCCCGGCGGCGTGTGCAGCAGCGCATTCTCGACCAGGATCCGGCCGAGCTGGAGCGCGCGCAGCTCGTCGGCCTCGGCAAGCACCGGGTCGTGCGAGCCCGCCACGCCGAGTCGATGACCGCTCGAAGACGCGAGCGGCCCGAACTCCTCGACCAGGTCTCCCGCCAGCGCGCCCAGGTCGACCGGCTCGCACTCCACGGTCAGGCGGCCCGAGTCAAGCCGGGAGAGGTCGAGCAGGTCGGAGGCGAGCTTCGTCAGCCGGTCGACCTGTTCGCGCATCGAGGCGAGGAACTCGAGCCGCGTGGCCTCGTCGAGCTCCTCGTCGTCGAGCAACTCGAGGAAGCCGGCCAGCGAGAAGAGGGGAGTGCGCAGCTCGTGCGAGGCGTTGGCGACGAACTCGCGCCGCGCGTCGTCGAGGTGCGCGAGTCGAACGCGCATCCGCTCGAACGCCGCCGCCAGGGCGCCCAGCTCGCCTCCGCCGGAGTCAACGACCGGCTCGTCGAAGCGTCCGTTGGCAATGCGGTCGGCCGCACGCTCCAGCCGCCGGATCCGCCGCGCGAACATCCGCGCGCCGCCGTAGCCGAGCAGCAGCGCGATCAACAGCGCCACGCCGGCCGCGAGCAGTACCCGCCGCTCGACGAGTCGGATGCTCCCGAGCTCGACCGGCGCGCGCACGAGCAGGGCGTAGCGGCCCGCGAGCACCGGCACCGCCGCCTCTGCGTACGTCGTGTCGCTCTCGGTAACCGTCCCGTGGCGGGGCTTCCCGCTGTCGAGAACGGCCGTCGCGACCCGGTCGCCGTCCAGGTCGCGCGCGAACTCGAACGAATCCTGCTGCGGCACCACGGCCGACCCGATGCGGTTCAACAGCGCGACGCGGACGCTTTCGTTCTGCTGGGAGGCGGTAGCTACCTGGCCCGGATCCTCGGGCCAGACGTCGGTCACCTCGGAGCGCAGCGACGTCGCGATCCCCTCCACCTCGTTGACCCGCGTGTTGATCGCGCGGTCGCGCAGCGATGGCACGACGGTCAGGTAGACGACGCCGAGCGCGATCGCCACCACCAGCAGCAGCGCGAGGCTGAGCTGGGCCCCGACGCTCTGAACGAACCGCCTCACGGCCGGAAGCGGTACCCCACACCGCGCACGGTGAGGATGAACTCGGGCTCGCTCGGGTCGCGTTCGAGCTTCTCGCGCAGGTGGCGCACGTGCACGTCGATCGTGCGCGGCTCGCGGTAGTCCGCGCCGCCCCAGAGCGCCTCCAGGAGCATTTCCCGTGAAAACACGCGGCCCGGGCTGGCGGCGAGCGTGCGCAACAGCTCGAACTCGACATAGGTGAGCTGCACCAAGTCGTCCCGGACGTGCACGTCGCGCCGGGCAAGGTCGATGCGCAGACCCTCCCGCTCGATCGTCTCCTCCTGTGCCGTTCCGCCGCCCGGAATCGACGCGCGGCGCAGCAGCGCCCGCACCCGGCTACGGAACTCGCGGATCGAGAACGGCTTCGTGATGTAGTCGTCCGCGCCGAGCTCCAGGCCGAGCACCTTGTCGAGCTCGTCGTCGCGCGCGGTCAGCATGATGATCGGCACGCTGCTCGTCGCCCGCAGACGCTTGCAGACCTCGAGCCCGTCCAACTTGGGCAGCATCAGGTCGAGCACCACGAGGTCGAAGCGCTCCTCCGCAAACCGCGCGAGTGCCTCTTCGCCGTCCCGCGCCTGGACGACGCGGAACCCATCGCGTTCGAGCGGATAGGCGAGGAGCTTCTGAACCGCGTCCTCGTCGTCGACGAGCAGGATGGTGGAGGAGTCTGGCATCGCAGCGCCTGCCGGCGGACGGGTCGCCCTACTATAGCCACGGCATGGCGGCGCTTCCGCCCCGTTCCTCGCGGCGACGCCCGCGCCGAGGCTCGCTCGAGCGGCCCGTCAGCGGGCGCCTGTACCGCGGCACCTGGCTGCTCGTCGGGATTCCGCTCCTGGCGGCGGCCTTCAGCGTGCACAAGCCCGGCCCGCTGCCCCCGCCAACCACCGTGCTGCCCGCCTCCTTCGACGGCCCGAGTGCCGTTGCCCAGGCATCCGAGCTGTCGCGGCTCTACCCGGACCGCGCGCCGGGAAGCGCTGGCGCAGCGGGGGCCGCCCAATGGGTTCGCGACCAGCTGACGCCCTACGGGCTGCGCGTCGAGCCCGACCGTTTTCGCGCCAACGTGCCGGGGCTCGGCGAGCGGACGCTCGTCAACCAGGTCGTGACCGTTCCAGGACGCTCGCCGGACGAGGTTGTGATCCTCGCTCATCGCGACGACGACGGCACCGGGCCGGGCGCGAACAACAACGCGTCGGGAATCGCCGCCCTGATCCAGCTCGCCAGCTCCTACGGAGCCCGCGCGGTGACTCCGCAGCACACGCTCGTCTTCGTCGCCACGGACGGCGGTGCGTTCGGCGACCTCGGTGCGCGCCGTTTCGCCGAGACCCACCCGGGACACATCGTCGCCGCGGTTGTGCTGGATTCACTCGGAGGCGACGGCCGGCCGCGCCTGGCGCTGATCGGAAACGAGCCGCGGCTCGCGTCGCCCGGGTTCGTCGAGACGGCCGCCCAGCGGGTGCTCGAGCAGGCCGGCCGGCGTCCCGAGCATCCGGGCCCGCTTGCGCAGCTCGTCGACCTGGGCTTTCCGTTCACGCTGCACGAGCAGGGGCCGCTGCTGGCACAGGGCATCCCGGCTCTGACCCTGACGAGCGGCGGTGAACGACCACCGAACGCGTTCACCGACCAGCCGGAGCGGCTCAACAGTGTGCGGCTCGGAGAGCTCGGGCGGGCGGCACAGCAGCTCCTGCGCTGGCTCGACGCGGGCGCGGAGCTCGCACCCGGAACGGCCCGCTACGTCTACTTCGGCCCGCGCGTGCTGCCGGGCTGGGCGATCGAACTCGTGCTGCTGGCGGCGCTGCTGCCGTTCCTGCTCGCGGCGATCGACCTGTTCGCACACTGCCGCCGCCGTCACATTCGGCTGACGGCGGCGCTGCGGAGCTACCGCAGCCGCGTCGGCTTTTGGCTCTGGGCGGCGATCCTGTTCGAGCTCTTCGCGCTGATCGGCATCTGGCCGTCCGCACCGGCGGTGCCGCTTCCGCTCGACGCGGGGCCCGGCACGAATTGGCCCGTGCTCGGCGTGCTGGCGCTGACCACGCTCATCGCGCTCGGCTGGCTGGTCGCGCGCGCCCGCCTCGTGCCGCGCGGGCCGGTTTCGGCAACCGAGGAGCTGGCCGGCGCGACCGCGGCTCTGCTCGCTCTCGCGGTCGTCGCGCTGCTCGTGGTGGCGACCAATCCGTTCGCCTTGATCTTCCTGCTCCCATCGCTGCACGCCTGGCTCTGGCTGCCCAACGTGCGGCGGCGCCCGGTCTGGACGCGGCTGGCCGTGCTCGGAGCGGGCTTCCTCGGGCCGTTGCTGCTGTTGGGCTCGTTCGCCTCCCGCTACGGGCTCGGCCTGGACGCGCCCTGGTACCTCGCGGAACTGACCGCGACGGGGTACGTGCGGCTCGCCGCGGTGGCGATCGCCGTCGCCTGGCTCGGTGCCGCCGGACAGATGACGGCGCTGACGATCGGCCGCTACGCGCCGTACCCGAGCGCGCGCGAGCGGCCTCCGCGCGGGCCGCTGCGTGAAGGGGTTCGCCGGATCGTGCTTACAGTGAGAGCAACCCGGAGACAATCGCCGGGACCGGAACGAAGGGCGCTGGAAGGTTGAACACGAGTCGAGTCCTGAGGGTGACCGGAACGCTGATGCTGGTCGGCGGCATCGCCGTGCTCGTCTGGGCGCTCGTCATCTGGCGCTGGCAGGACCCGTTCACGGCGCTCTACACGACGTGGAAGCAGCACCAGCTCAGCCAGAGCTACGAGCGGCGGGCACAGGCGTTTCGGCTGCCCGATCCGAAGTCCAAGGCGGCCGCGTCACCCGGCGTCACCGCCGCGCAGATCCGCGCGCAGGCACGGCGCTACCGGCTCGCGTCGAAGCGCGGACAGGGAATCGGACGATTGCGCGTTCCTCGCCTCGGCCTGAACATGGTCGTGGTCGACGGCACCGATCACGACTCCCTGACCAAGGGCCCGGGTCTCGACCGGCGCACCTATATGCCGGGCGAGGGCCAACTGGTCTACATCGCCGGGCACCGCACGACCTACCTCGCGCCCTTCGCGCACATCGAGCGGATGAAGGCCGGCGACCGGATCACCCTGGAGGTGCCCTACGGCACCTTCCGCTATCGCGTCTTCACGCACCGGATCGTGACCGCGGACGACCTCGCCGTGCTCAAGTCGCGTGGGCGGGAGATCGTGGAGCTGCAGGCCTGCCACCCGCGCTTCTTCGCCTCGCACCGCTACATCGTCTACGCCCGGCTGATGCAGATCGACCCGCGTGGCGCGCCGCCGATCCGGGCGCCGGCGCGGACGCTGGCCGCGGCACCGCTCGCCTCGACGCAGGGCTAAGCGCCCTCAGGCGAGCCTGAGGTAGCGCACCGTCGAGCCGGCCGCCAGCTCACCTTCGCCGCGCGGAAGGAAGACGAGCGCATTCGCCGCGGCGGCGGCCGCGATCATGTGCGACTCCTGTCCCTTCAGCGGCTCGAGCTCGACCGCGCCGTCGTCACCGTCCCGCGTCCGCGCGCGCACCAGCTCGTCTCGGACCGGGTTCCGCTTCGCTGCGGTCGCGAGCCTCCCCGGCTCGAACGGGGGCAGCGGGTCGGCATGACCCTGGAGCGCGAGGACGGCAGGCCGGACGAAGAGCTCGAAGCCCACGAGCGACGAGACCGGGTTTCCGGGCAGCCCGAACACGAGCGTGCGCCCGCGCACGCCGAACGAGATCGGCTTCCCCGGCTTCACGGCCACGCGCCAGAAGACCTCCTCGACGCCGAGCTCGGCCTCGATCGCTCGGACGAGGTCGTGCGGCCCGACGGAGACACCGCCCGAGGTCACGAGCAGGTCGTGCTCGAGCCCGCGCGTGAGCGCCTCTCGATGAGCATCCTCGGTGTCCGCGACAGCCGCCAGGCGCTCGACGGAAGCGCCGGCCGACCTGAGCTGGGTCTCGAGGATCAGCCCGTTGGCCTCGTAGATCTCGCCCGGCCCGAGCGGCTCGCCGGGCCGGCGAAGCTCGGTTCCCGTTGCCAGCACGGCGGCGCGCGGCACCGCTCCGCAGACGACCTCGGCCACCCCGGCAGCCCCGAGCGCACCGAGCTGCGCCGCGCCGAGCACGGTTCCGGCCGCGACCAC